>OFRD01000001.1_pt1 | contig 82654 bp, 68 predicted proteins | sample 1543041 | NCBI WGS metagenome assembly OFRD01 (sample SAMN07774234, study PRJEB24372) | wastewater metagenome | isolation source: Exp Tend CN 100WW | collected 2016-02
CCAAAACAAAACCCCGCAAGCGCGCATAGCGCAGCGCACGGCGCCAGGGGCGCGCCTAAAATCCAATCTGATGCTGCGAGAGGCGCTCGAAGCCGCCGGCTGTTATTAAATAGTTGTGCTCGATGCGCGCCCCACCCCAGCCTTTGATGTATGCACCGGGCTCCAGTGTGACCACATTGCCCGCCTGCAGCGTGTCCGTGCTGTGCTCCACCAAAAACGGCGCCTCCGGGTGGCCAAGGCCCAGGCCATGCCCGGCGTGATGAAAGAAGGCCGCGCCCAGCCCCGCAGCCACAAGTGAGGCGCGGCAGGCAGCGTACACCTGCGCGCCAGTCGCGCCCGGGCGCAGCTCGCCTTCGGCAGCACGCATGGCAGCTTGCAGCGCAAGCATGTGCTGCTGCTGGCTGTGCGTTGGCGCGCCCACGCACAGCGTGTTGGTGATGTCCGCGCGATAGCCGCCGATGACCGGGAAGATGTCGAAGATCATCAGGTCGCCGGTGCGCAGCACATTTGCAGTGGGCGGTCCGCCGCCGCTTTCGGTGCGCTGGCCGGCCGCAAAGTCGCCCAGCAGCACAATCGGCTCCCCAGCCGCGCGCGTGATGGCGGCCTGCACCTCTGCATAAACTTCAAGCTCGCTGCGGCCGGCCTGCAGCGCCGTGCGCGCGCACAAGTGGCCGGCCTCCGTGGCGCGGATGGCGCGCCGGATGCAGGCCAGCTCATCCGCAAACTTAACAGCGCGCATGGCTGCCAGCGGCGCGCCGGCATCGGCCACGGGCGCAGCCGCCAAGCCGGCGCCCGCGCCAGCCGGAAAGTGCCCGGCCTCCACCGCCACCTGGCGCGCAGCGTTGTAGCGCGCAGCCAGCAGCGCAGCCAGCGCGCCCGCAGCCGCGCCAAGTTTTTCCGGCGCGGAGTTTCCAAAGTCGTACCAGCTCCAAGCTTCGCGCGCGTCCACAAATGCAGCCTGCGCTTCACTGCGGGCTTTGTTGTCGTGCAGCAGGCGGCACTCGCCAGTGCGGCTAAGCAGCAGAAAGTTGAGCCCCCATCCGGAGAGTTCAGTCGGGTTCATCAGAAACCCGCTCAGGTAAAAAAGGTTGCGCGGCTCAGAAATAATTATTAGGTCGCAGGCGGGCAGCCGCTCCCACAGCAGGCGGCGGCGTTCCCGGCAACCGGATTCAGTCAGCATGTTGTTTCTCCATTCGCCGCAGAGGGAAGGCACGCACTGCGCGCACTTGCTCCGCGCCTAAGCCAAAGTATAGACGGGCAGCGCGCTATTTTAATAAACCAACGATGACCGGGTAGATGTTCTGCTCCATGATGATGCGCTGCCCGGCGGGCGTGGGGTGAATGCCGTCGGGCTGGTTGAGCACGGGGTCAAGCGCCACGCCCTCAAGCAAGAAAGGGATCAGCGGCAGGGAATACTTTTTTGCGAGCACCGGATACATGGCGTCAAAGCTGCCCACATAGGCACTGCCCAAATTATGCGGCGCATACATGCCCGCCAGCACAACGCGCGCGCCGGACTGCGCCAGAGTGTTGATGATGGATTCCAGCTGCGCGAGCGCCGCTGCGGGATCGATGCCGCGCAGCGCGTCATTGCCGCCCAGTGCCACAATTACAATGTCGCCTTTTTGCCGGGCAATAAAGTCTGCGCGCCGCTGCCCGCCGGCGGTGGTCTCACCGGACACGCCGCTGTTCACCACGCGCACCGCATGCCCTTCCGCCCGCAAGCGCGCCTCCAGCAGCGCCGGATACGCTTCTTCAAGTTGTACGCCTAAGCCAGCGGTGATGCTGTCGCCCATCACAATAATCACCGTCTCACGGCTGGCAACAGCAGACGCCGCGGCCGGCTGTCCCGCCGGCTGTGGCCCATCGCGCTGCGCGCTGCGGCCCATGGCTGCGCAGGCGTTGAGCAGCAGCGCTGCCGCCAATGCCATAGCCGCCATTTGCTGCACGCGCGGCAAATTGCGGCTCACAGCGTGCCACCATTCAAAACGGTACACTCGCAACCTATGATCCAACTATCCAACATAATGAAATCATATCGCCAAGGCGCCACGGTTGTGGATGTGCTGCGCGGCGTAAACTTGGAAGTTGCAGCGGGCGCATCGGTGGCAATTGTGGGCGCATCCGGCTCCGGCAAATCCACGCTATTGTCCGTGATGGCGTGCATGGACCGGGCCGACTCCGGCCGGCTGGTGTTAAACGGCCGCGATGCAACGGCGCTAACCGAGAGCGAGCTGGCACAGCTGCGCAACCGCCAGCTGGCAATTGTGTTCCAGTCTTTTGAGCTGGTGCCCGCCTTCACCGCACTGGAGAATGTGATGCTGCCGCTTGAAATCCGCGGCACCACGGCGCGCGCAGTGGCTGCGGAGGCGCTGCACTCCGTGGGGCTGAGCCACCGCCTGCACCACCTGCCCGGCCAGCTTTCCGGCGGCGAAGAGCAGCGCGTGGCCATTGCGCGCGCGCTGGCGCAGGACACGCCCATTCTCTTTGCGGATGAGCCGACCGGCAACCTGGACCGCAGCACCGGCAGCGAAATTACTGCGCTGCTGCTGCAGGGCGTGCGTGAGCGCAAAAAGACGCTGGTGCTGGTGACGCACGACACGGAGTTTGCGCGCCATGCCGACTGCATCATGCGCCTGGACAACGGTGTGCTGACCGCGGAGCCCGGCCGATGATTGTGCGGCTGGCAGTGCGCATACTGCGCCGCAATGCAGCGCGCCTGCTGATCACCGGCCTCTCGCTGGCGGTGGGCGCGTTTGCGCTGGCGGCAGTGCTTGGCATTGTGCAAAGCACCGAGCGTTTTCTGCGCGCCGAAAGCAACGTGTTGATTGGCGGCGATGTTTCCATCTCTTCCTCCACGCGCGTGGATGCAGACACCGACCCCGTAATCTTAGAAGCGCGCGCAGCCGGCGTGCTGCTGGCACGCACCACCGAAATGCTGGTGATGACGCGCAGCACAAACCCGAAACTGGTGCGCGCCGACGGCACGAGCCCGACTGCGCTGGCCAGCGCAAAAATTGCGGACGGTGCGTACCCGTTGTATGGCGCATTGCAACTGGAGCAGGCGCTGCCGCAGCTGCCCTCCCCGCGCGGAATTTTTGCCAGCCAGCTGCTGGCGCGCCGTTTGGGCGCAGCGGTCGGCGACACAATCATGGTTGGCGACAGCAGCTTCATTGTGGAAAACATTATTGTGCGCGAGCCGGACGAGATGGGCAGCGGCTTCCGCCTCGGCCCGCCGCTGCTGGCCACGGAGGCGGGCTGGTTGCGCACCGGCATCACGCGCGAGAACAGCCGCGTCAGCAATAAATTGCTGCTGCGCTTTCCAGCCGGCCTGCGGCGCAGCGCAGAAGCGCAGCTCACACAGCGCATTGAGGAGCACTTCCTGGCCGATGGCGCGCAGGTGGCGGTTGCCACGCGCGGGCCGGAGAATTTGCTGCGCGCCACAGAAGCCGGCCAGCGCTTCTTCTTCACCGTGATTGTGCTGGCGCTCTTTCTGGCTGCGGTGAACATCCGCGTAAATCTGGCTTACCTGCTGGCAGCATTGACGCGCACCGCAGCCATCATGCGCGCGCTGGGCATTGCACGGCGCGCGCTGGCAGCCATCTTTGCGGTGATCATCGCCGCGGTGGCGCTGGCGGGCGGCGCGGCGGGCGCGCTGCTGGGCAACATTGGCGCAGCGGCTGCGCTGCCGTATGTTTCCCAGCTGCTCGAACGCACACTGCAGCCGGATGTGCTCACCGCCAACATTCCGGAGGTGACGCTCTTTTCGCTGGCGCTGGCACTTATGGCCGGGCTGGGTTTTCTGGTGCGCATCTCGCGCACGGAGCCCAAAATTTTACTGGGGGGCTACTCACAGTCCGCTGCTGTTTCCACAGCCATGCATGAGCTGCCCTTTCTGGCGCTCTCGCTGGTGGCGATTGGCGCCGGCGTGTGGCGCCTGACCGGCAGCGCAGGCGTTGCGGGCACGGCTGTTGCCGTTATCCTGGGTGGCTTTGCCGGCATTGCACTGCTCACGCACGCGCTGGTGAAGTTGCTGCACAAGCACCGCGCCGGGTTTCGCTTTCAGGTGCGGGCCATCATCGCCTTCGTGCACCATCAAGGGGCAGTGTTCACCTCGGCCGTGGCATCGCTGGCAATTGCCGTGGCTGCCGTCTCAACCATCATCTTGCTGGAGGCGAATGTGCTCGGCAACCTGCGCGGCCAGTTCCGGGCAGATGCGCCCAACCTTTACCTGCTGGATGTGCAGCCGGACCAGGAGCAGGGTGTGGCCGCAATGGTGGGCGAAAGCTGGCGCATGTTTCCGGTGGTGCGCGGGCGTTTTATCGAGCGCGACGGCGTCAAGATCCAGGAACTTGGCGACAAGCACAACCATGAACTAACGCGCGAATTCAACCTCACGTATCGCACTGAATTAATTGCCGGCGAAGAGATCACGGCCGGCACCTGGCACGGCGCCAGCGGCCGCGGCGAGATTTCGGTGGAGCGCGATTTTGCCGAGCGCGCAAACATTTCGCTGGGCTCGACGCTCACATTTTTGGTGCAGGGCTTTCCGGTTACCGCCAAAGTTACCAGCCTGCGCAGCGTGCAGGCGGATGGCGGCCTGCCATTTTTCTTCCTCGTCTACTCGCCGGAGGTGCTTGCAGATTTTCCGCGCTCGGCCTTCGGCTACGGCTTCCTGCCGCCGGCGGAGATCAATGGATTGATTTCAAATCTGGTGGAGCGCTACCCGAATGTGTCTGCGTTGCCCACGGCGGACATCATTGAGCTGGTGACGCGCGTTGTGACGCTGCTGGGCGCGGCGGTGGCTGCTGCCGCGGTGCCGGCTTTTGTACTGGGCCTGTTGATGACTGTTTCGCTGCTGGCTGCGGCCGTGCGCGAGCGCACCAATGACATGCTGGTCTTCACCGCGGTGGGCGCGCCGCGCCCGCTGCTGTTCGGGTTGTTTGTGCGCGAGTCGCTGGCCGGCCTCACATTTGCCGCAGTGCTGGGCGTGGTGATTTCACATGTGACGGTGCTGGTGCTGAACCGCACGCTGTTTGAGTTCACGCAGTACTTCTTCTCGCCGCTGGTGATTGGCGCCGTGGTATTTTTGTTCATTGCCGCCACAGCCGTGGCGGTGCTGGCCGCCCGCCAGCTTTCGCAGGTTTCGCCGGCGGCTTTGCTGCGCAAGCAGTAAGGCGCGGCGCTCAGCTAAAGTTCAGCACGCACTTCACAATTTCGGGGGCGGCCAGCAGCTCATCAAACAGCTGCGCGCCCTCTGCCAGCGCTGACAACAATAAAGGGTGTCTGCTAATTTGAAGGCAGCTGGCGCGCTGCAAGCTAACGCGCACTGCGCGCTGCCGCAACCATTGCCAGCAGGTTCGCATCCGGCGCGCTCAAATCCAAATCGCAGCCGGGCCAGATCGCGTCCACATGTTCGGCAGCAGCCAGCACCGCCTGCTGCACCTGTGCGGGCGTGCCGTGCGCCAGCACACCTGCCGGATCAATGTTGCCAAACAGCAGCTGCCCGGGTGCCAGCGCAGCGCGCGCCGCCGCTGCATCCGTCAGGTGGTCGATGTTGATGGCCTCGGCCGCCAGCCCGGCAAGCAAACCGAGGGCTGCATCCAGCTTGCCGCACATGCTCAGCACGCGCGGGGCTGGCAGCGCTTGCAGCAGCTGCTGCAGTGGTGCCTGCACCACCCGCCGAAAAGTGCGCAGGCCCACGTAGCCCGGCGAGCCGCCCATCTCATGCACAGTAATGAAGTCTGCGCCGGCAGCCAGATACACGCGCGCCACGCGCGCAATGAAATCAGCCAGCTGCTGCAGGCCGGCACTGACCGCTGCCGGCTCCTCAACAATTTGGTTTAGCAAGGCGTCACCATCCACCAAATAAAGTGCGAGGGTAAACGGGCCGGGCACCCACGCACCCACCAGCGCTTGCTGCCCCACGCTTTGCACCAGCAAGCGGATAGCCTGCGCCACCACGCTCACGCGCCCCAGCTCAGCCACCGGGCGCGGGTCAATTTGCAGTTGCGAAAGTTTTGTGAGCGGAAATTGCGGCACACGCGCGTACTGCGCCGGCTCGGCGCCCGCACAAAAATCCACCTGCGCGCCAAGCGCCTCGGCTTCCACGCACAAGTCCAGCGGCACACTCACCGATGCCAGTCCGAACACATCCCGGCTGGTGGCTGCAGCGGCAGCCAGCTTGTGCGCATCCGCATGCACAGCGCTAAAGTGCGCGCCACTGCGCGCCAGCCCGGCTGCAGTTACGCTGCACAGCCCGCTAAAACACGGGCGGCTGGCCGGCCGTACACCCCGCAGCAAACCCAGCGCCGCAGCGCGCTCCGCACCGGCTGGCGGCTGCAAATTAGCCGGCATCGGTCCGGTCACGCGCCCTGTTCATTGAAGCAATACAGTACCGCACACCCGCCAGCCCGCCGCATCACAGCAGGCGGTGCGGCAAACTTTCAACGCGGCCAGCGCCGGTCACCAGCACCCAATCCAGCTTGCGCTGCAGTTCACGCACGGTTGCAGCGCCGCCGTATGTCATGCCGGAGCGCAGCCCGCCCACGATGTCCGCCACAATTGCCTCTTCATCTTCGCGATATGCCACTTCCATCGCCACTCCCTCAGCCGTTTTCCAGTCGGCCATGCCGCCGTGGAAATCCTCCTGCACTTCTGCACTGGCCATTCCGCGGTAAGACTTGAACTTTTGCTCGACGCCGTTAACCATGCGGCTGATGACCGCACCCGGCGTGACGCGGGTTCCGGCCAGCATGCTGCCCACCATTACAAAGTCCGCGCCAAATGCGAGCGCCTTCACAATATCGCCGGGTGTGCGGATGCCGCCATCAGCAATCAGCGAGCGGTCCACGCGCGCGCACTCCTGCACCGCGGTGAGATTGGGAACGCCAAAGCCGGTCTTCACGCGCGTGGTGCACACCGCGCCGCCGCCAATGCCCACCTTGATCACATCCGCGCCGCATGAAGCCAGATAGTCTGCGCCGGCATAGGTGGCCACGTTGCCGGCGATGATGCATGCGTTCTCGCCCACCAGCTCGCGCATGGTCTTCAGCGTGCGCCCCACATACTTGGCATGCGCATGCGCCACGTCAATGCAAAAGTATTGCGCGCCCTCCGCCAGCAGCGCGCTTGCCCGCTCCACATCGGCGCGGGCACAGCCCACGGAAACGGCCGTTGGAAAGCGGCACAGGCGGTACTCGGCCACATTGCGTTCAATCGGCATAAAGCGGTGCAGCACGCCCATGCCGCCGCGCTCGCCGATGAAGTTGGCCATGGCGTGCTCGGTGACTGTGTCCATGTTGGCGGTGAGCACCGGCAGCCGCATGCCCAGCTTGCCGCTGCGATCGGTCACACTGGTGTCCACCAGCTTGCGCGATTCGTAGTGGTTGTACGAAGGCACCAGCAGCACGTCGTCATAGGTGATCGCCTGTTTCATAATTGTTGCTCCGCGGCGGGGGGCTGCACACGCGCCTTTACCGCCTGATATTGTGTTTGATAGTGCGCCAGCATTTCCGCATAGCCCACGCGTGGCAGTTGTACTTTAAATTCCAGCTCCAGCTGCGCGCCCAAATCCGCAGCGCCAGGCAGCGCTGCAAACGAGAGCGCCTGGATGCGCGCGTACAACTCCTCACGGCTGGCAGTTGTGCGCTGCAGCAACTGGTGCAAATAGTAGCTGGAGTGCATGCCGGGCGCCGCCGCAACGCGCGCCCGCATGGCATCCCGGTCAATGTGCAAGCCCGCCAGCAACTGCTGCAGGCGCCGCAAGCTGTACACCACCAGCCCCAGATTATCCGGCAGGTACAGGCGCTCGGCAGCCGAGTGTGAGATGTCGCGCTCATGCCACAGCACAATGTTTTGCAGCGCAATCTCCACATGCGAGCGCAGCACGCGGCTGATGCCCGTCAGGTTTTCGCTTGCCACCGGATTGCGCTTGTGCGGCATGGTGGAAGAGCCGCGCTGTCCCGCACCAAACCCCTCAGCCACTTCACCCACCTCCGAGCGCTGCAGCAGCCGGATCTCAGTCACCAGCCGTTCAAGCCCGCCCGCATAAAGTGCGTTGATGCCCACCAGCTTTGCCAGCCGGTCGCGCGGAATAATTTGCGTGCTCACCGGCTCCACCTTCAAGCCCAGTTCCGCAGCCAGCAGCGCTTCCACGTGCGGCGGCAGCACCGTGTAGTTGCCCACGGCACCAGACAGCTGCGCCGTCAGCTCATGCTTTGCGTAGCGCTGCAGGTCTGCCGCACGGCGCTGCAGCTCCGCGTAAAAAGACAGCCACTTTTGCGCCAGCAGCATCGGCTCCGCGTACATGCCATGCGAGCGTCCGATGCACAACACATCCTCGCTCTGCGCAGCCAGCTGCCACAACTGGCGCAGCACGGCCTGCAGCTCCGCCTGTACAATTTGCAGCGTCGCACGCAGCTGCAGTGCCAGCGCCGTATCAATGATGTCCGAGGACGTGGCGCCAAAATGCACATAGCGCGCAACCGCGGGCGGCAGCTGCTCCGCCAGCGATTCGCAAAATGCCACCACATCGTGCTGCGTGCGCAGCTCGAGCTGCGCAATGCGCGCCGCGTCTATGCGCGCCTTCGCCTGCACCAAATCCGCTGCGCCAGCCGGCACGCCAAATCCGCCGGCAGCTTCCAGCGCCCGCAGCAGCGCGGTCTCCACCTGCAGGAAGAAGCCAAACTTGCCGGAGTTGCTCCAAATGTGGGCGACATCCTCACACTCGTAACGCTCAATCATGCCGCCCGCCCTCTTATAATTCGGACGGGCGCAGTAAGCGACCGGCCGCGCCGCCCAAAATCATCATGAAAACTCTCGCAATCATTGGCGCCCAGTGGGGGGACGAAGGCAAGGGCAAGGTCACCGACTTTTTTGCCGGCCGCTGCGATGTGGTGGTGCGCTTTCAGGGTGGCAACAATGCCGGCCACACGATTGTTGTAGATGGCCGCAAAATCGTGACCCATCTGGTTCCCTCGGGTATTATGACGCCGCACGCTTTGTCCATTATAGGACACGGTGTGGTGCTGGACCCGCGCAGCTTTGTGCAAGAGCATGCAGACCTGACGGCTGCGGGCGTATCCATCAGCCCCGCCAACCTGAAGATCTCGCTGCATTGCAACATCATCACCAGTTATCACCGCCTCTTGGATGGCGCGCGCGAGGCACAGGGTGCGGTAAAGCTGGGCACCACCGGGCGCGGCATCGGCCCGGCTTATGAAGACCGCGCCTCGCGCCGCAGCCTCAAGCTGGCAGACCTGCTGGATGAAAAGCGGCTGCAGGCGCAGCTGGCGCAAGTCCTGGATGAGAAGCAAACGCTTTTTGAGCAGCGGTACCACGTGGACTATCCCGCACTCAAAGACGAAGCAGCTGCGCTGCTGGAGTTGGGAAAGTTCCTGCGCCCCTACGCTGCCGACACATTTGGCCTGCTGCAGCAAATGCAATCCGAGCAGCGCAAGATTTTGTTTGAGGGGGCGCAAGGCATCTTGCTGGATGTTGATTACGGCACCTATCCGTTTGTAACTTCCTCCAGCACCGGGCTGGCGGGAATATATTCCGGCGCCGGACTGCAGGGCGCACCAGACGCGGTGCTTGGCCTGTGCAAGGCATACACCACACGCGTCGGCAGCGGCCCCTTCCCCACCGAGCTGCTGGACGAAACCGGCAACACCCTGCGCGAGCTGGGCGGCGAATACGGCGCCACCACCGGCCGGGCGCGGCGCTGCGGCTGGCTGGACCTGCCGCTGCTGCGCTACGCCGTGCGCGCCGGCAATCTCACCTCACTCGCACTCACCAAGCTGGATGTACTGGCCGGGCTGCCCGCGCTGCAAGCCTGTGTGGCGTATGAATATGATGGGCAGCGCCTGGATGCGGCCTATCCGGGCTTGGACCTGGCACGCGTGCGCCCTGTATATGAAGTGCTGCCACCCCTGAAAGATGCTGCCGGATTGGGAGCTGACCGTCTGCCACCGAGCGTCGCAAACTATGTTGCCTTTATCGAACGCCACCTGCAAATTCCGGTGGGCCTGCTGTCGTTTGGGCCGGAGCGCAGCCAACTGCGCCAGCTGCGTGAATATTTTTAGCAGCGCTGCAACGCCGCTGAAGAATTAATCCTACCCGCCCAACACCAGATTGCGCAGCATGCCGATGCCGCTGATTGTGATCTGCACATCGTCGCCGGGCTGCAGTGTAAAGTCATCCGGCGGCACTAGGCCGGTGCCCGTCATGAGGAAGACACCCGCAGGAAATGCGTTGTAGCGCCCCAGGTAGCCGCCCAGCTCCGCAACCGTGCGCTTCATCTCGCGCGTGCTAGTCTCGCCAACAAACACGGCAGCCCCGGCCCGCTCGATGCGCAGCCCGATGGTTGCGCCGGGCTGCAAGTCAAGGTCAGGCAGCAGCGTGATGGCCGGACCAAGCGCACAGCTGCCCGTGTAAATTTTGGCTTGCGGCAAATAGAGCGGGTTGGCGCCTTCAATATCGCGGGACGACATGTCATTGCCAACGGTGTAGCCCACCACCTGCATATCAGGCGCAAACACAACCGTCAGCTCGGGCTCGGGCACATTCCAAAAAGAATCGCCGCGGATGCGCACCGGCGCGTGCGGTCCCACCACGCGCTGTGGCGTGGCCTTCATAAAAATTTCCGGGCGCTCCGCGCTATAAACCTTGTCGTAGACACCGATGTTGTGCGCCTCTTCCTCGCGCGCCTCGGCGCTGCGCCGATACGTTACACCAGCAGCCCACACCTCCTGCTCGTCAAGCGGCGCCAAAAGGTGCGGCCGGTTTGCGTCCGGCGCAACCAGCAAGTCTGCCCAGCGCGCCGCAGGCTGTGCGCCACTGACTGTTGAGTGCAGTAGTTCGATTGCGCGCGCCAGCCCTTCACGCAAAACAAATTGCATCCATGCGTTCAGCGTTGCCAGCCCCGGTTGGTGGCTGGCCGTCAGGTCATACACCTGCCCGGCGCGCACGGCCGCCAGCCGCGCGCCACTGCCCGGCAAAAAGTAACGGCAAAGCTGCAGCTTGGTTTCCATCGCAGATTGTTTATTGACCATAAAAAGATGCCGGTGTGGGGATGAGTGGGTTATGCCAGCGGCGGGGCAGGCTGTTACCCCGCCGCCAGACAAAGGCGGTCCCGACGGGATTCGAACCCGCGATCTCTGCCTTGACAGGGCAGCATGTTAACCGCTACACCACGGGACCGTGCGCGGGAGTATAACATCCGCAAAAAACCGGCGCCAAGCGCGGTGCACTTGCTGCACTCACGGCGCTCGGTTATCATCCACCAGCGGCACAAAAAAACCGCGGCCGGATGGCAGCGGTTGGCAGGCGGCAGTTGCTGTACGGGCGGCTAGGTCTTGGCCAGCGCCTTCATGCACTTGGTGCACATCGTCACCTGCAAACGCCGCCCATTTTGAAGAATGGTGGTTTTTTGCAGGTTGGGTTTAAATGTGCGCCGGGTGGCGTGCATAGACTTGGGCACATTGCGCCCAAATCCGGTAATCTTGTTGCAGGTGACACACTTAGCCATGAACTTTTTCTTCCTCGCCCGCGATTGTACCACGCTCAACCGGCGCCCCCGGCAGGCTGCGGCCCGATGAAGGCCGCCAGCGCACCGCCCGGGCGCATTCAAATTGCGCCGGCAGCAATTGCCAAAATTGCGGCGCACAGTGCACGCCTTTCCTACGGAATAGTGGGCATGGCCGCCAAAGACACCGCGGATATGCTGGCTGGTGCGCTCACGCCTGACGCCCACAAGGGCGTGCACGTGTGCGTCAACGCGGATCAAACCGTCACGATCGACATCTATGTTATTTTGGAGCACGGCACCAACATTCAGGCCGTGGCCCGCAGCGCAGCCAACACTGTGCGCCACCATGTGCAGCTGGCCACCGGCCTCACCGTGCAGCAGGTAAATGTGCTGGTGCGCGGCCTGCGGATTGCACCCGCTAAATAGAGCGCGGCATTGGAAGAACACGAATGGCTGATTGACGGCCCCGGGCTACGCGGGCTGGCGGAAGCCGCCTGTACCTGGCTTGCCACCAACCACGAGGCTGTTAACGCACTGAATGTGTTTCCGGTGCCGGACGGCGACACCGGCACAAACATGCTGCTGACCATGCGCAGCGCCTGCAACGAGATAATGCCCGGGGAGCTGCACGCCGGCAAGGTGGCGCATTCACTGGCCCACGGCGCGCTGCTCGGCGCGCGCGGCAACTCTGGCGTAATCCTCTCGCAGATATTGCGCGGGCTGGCACGCGGCCTGGACCAGTATCCTGCCTTTGGGCCTGCGCAACTTGTGCGCGCGCTGCATGAGGCACGCAACACCGCCTACCGCGGTGTGGTGCGCCCGGTGGAAGGCACGCTGCTGACCGTCATCAAAGATGTTGCGGGCGCAGCGCAGCAAGCGGACCCGCAGCCCACAGATGTAGCGGCGCTGCTCGCGCTGCTGGTGGATGCCAGCAGTGCCTCAGTACAGCGCACCCCGGACCTGCTGCCAGTGCTGAAGGAAGCCGGCGTGGTGGACTCCGGCGGATTTGGATTGCAAGTGCTGTTTGAGGGCATGCTGCGCCACCTGCGCCAAGAGCCGCTGGATGTGGTGCTGCACACGGCCCGGCATCCATTGAGCGCAGCCGCGGTAAGCGCAGCGCTGGACGCAGTTGAGCCCGGCCAGGAGTGGGAGGTAGTGGTGGACTTCCGCCCCAACCAACCGCTCGACCTGCCATCGTTCTATAAAAACCTGGAGCAGCTGGGCGGCTCCATTCAGGTGGGCGAAGGCGCTGCGAATTACAAGCTGCACTTGCATTTGCCAAAAGAGCTGCGCCTGAAAGCCGTTGAATACGCGGAGACTTTGGGCACTGTGGTGAATGTGCACATGGAAAATTTGCTCGACCAGGTGGAATTGGCACAAGCCGCTGCGCCGGTGGAAGTGCAAGCCGGGCAGCTGCTGGCAGTGGTGGTGGCGCCGGGCATGGGCTTCAACCGATTGCTCGTGCGCCCCGGCGTGGCAGTCATCTCTGGCGGGCAGTCTATGAATCCCAGCACTGAAGATTTGCTGCGCGCTTTTGCCAACCTGCCGGTTACCGATGTGATTTTGCTGCCCAACAACAAAAACATTCAAATGGCAGCCGAGCAGGCCGCCAGCCTCAGCGACAAACGCGTGCGGGTGCTGCCCACGCGCAACATGCCGCAGGGCATTGCCGCCATGCTGGCGTTTGATGCAGACGGCGAGCTTGAGCCCGTGCTCGCAGAAATGCAAACGCGCATGGCTGAAGTGCACGCCGGCGAGTTGACCAACGCGACGCGCACTGTAACTCTGGACGGCATTGCAGTGCGCGAAGGCCAGTTCATCGGGCTGTGCGATGGCACGCTGGCCTGCGCCACCGAAACGCTGCCGGATTGCGCCCTGTTGCTGCTGCAAAAGATGGGTGCAGCGGATTTTGATCTGCTGACGCTCTACCACGGCGCATCAATCGGCCCGGTTGAAGCCGGCGCATTGCGCACCAAAATCGCCGGCCACTATCCACAACTGCAAACGGAGATCTACTCCGGCGGCCAGCCCCACTACCACTATATTCTTTCACTAGAATAAACCGCCGACAGGCGGCCAATTCACAGTTACAATCCTCCCGTTATTGATATGAATGCTGCCATAGAAACCCTGCGCAAGATACTGCAGCTGGAATCCCAGAAGGGCTTTCAAAACAACTGCGTGGTGGGCGGGCTGGATAAAGCCGGGCCGATGTGGCGCCAGCAAGCTGCCCAAGCAGCGCTGCCCGCCGGATTTGTGGGGACGCTTGCCACCGGGCTAGCCAACTATCCCAGCCTGCCGGAGGGGCGCCGGCAACAGGCTGTGGCCGAGATGCTTGCGCAGCTGGAACTGCTGGCAGCGGGTGTGCCGGTTGCCAAACCACCGGCAGCTACCCAACTGCGCCCAGCAACACAGCAAGGCGCAAAACAACCTGAGCACCAAAGCACAAACAAAAAGCAGCGTACTCCGCCAGCTGAGCGCGACCGTCCGGCGGTGCAGCGCCCGGTGCCGGCAGCCGCCGCAGTGCCCACCGAACCAGACCCCAACATGCACCTCGACTCGCCGCTGACCGTAATCCCCGGCGTCGGTCCAAAATTTGCGGAGGTACTGGCCAAGCTGGGCCTGTCGTGCCTTGGCGACACACTGCACTACTTTCCGCACCGCTATCTGGATTACTCTGCGCTCAAACCCATCAACCGCATTGAGTATGGCGACCAGGCCACAATCATTGGCACCGTGCGCGAGGTAAGCGGGCGCAAGGTGAAGGGCGGCCAGCTGCATATGGTGCGGGCGGTGATTGGCGACAGCACCGGCGAAATTGAGTGCACTTGGTTTAACCAGCCATGGCTGCAAGACCAGCTGCGCACCAGCCTGCAGATTCAAGTGAGCGGCCGCGTGGATCTGCAGCTTGGGCGCCTGGTGCTCTCCAGCCCGGACTGGGATGAAGTGGACAGCGAGGCGCTGCACACCGGGCGCATTGTGCCCATCTACAACCTGACGAAGGGCCTGGGCGGCAAGCAGCTGCGGCGCTGGATGCATGCTGCTGTGTACGGCGTGGCTCCGCGCGTAAGTGATCCGCTGCCGGCGCCCCTGCGCGAGAAACTGCAAATGCAAAGCCTGCCGGCGGCACTGGCCGCTGCGCACTTCCCGCAAAACCAGCAGCAGCTGGATGCAGCGCGCCAGCGCCTGGCGTTCGATGAGTTGTTTGCATTGCAGCTGAACTTGCGCCAGCAGCGCGCGGAATGGCAGGCGCAGCCCGGGCACGCGCTGGCCGAGCCTGCAGGCTGGCTGGCCAGCGCCATCGGCACGCTGGCGTTTCCGCTGACCGCTGCGCAGCAGCGCGTGCTGGCAGATTTGCTCGCAGACATGGCGCAGCCTGTGCCAATGAAGCGCCTGATCCAAGGCGATGTGGGCTCCGGCAAAACTGTGGTGGCTGCGCTGGCGCTGGCGCTGGCCGTGCGCAATGGCGTGCAAGGCGCCATCATGGCACCCACCAGCATTCTGGCGGAGCAGCACTTTCGCACCATGCGCACGCTGCTGGCTGCGTTTCCGCAGCTGGACCTTGGCGGTGCGGACATGCCCGCAGTGCGCTTGCTGCAAGGCAGCACGCCTGCCACGGAGCGCGCCGCCATCGACGAAGGCCTGCGCACCGGCACCGTAAAAGTGCTCGTGGGCACGCACGCCGTCATTCAGGCGCAAGTGCACTTTGCCAAGCTGGGCCTGGTGGTGGTGGACGAGCAGCACCGCTTTGGCGTCTTGCAGCGCGCCGCGCTGCGCGAGAAAGGCATGCACCCGCATCTTTTGGTGATGACCGCCACACCCATTCCGCGCTCGCTGGCGCTAACCATCTACGGCGATCTTGATCTTTCGGTGATTGACGAGATGCCGCCGGGCCGGCAGCAAGTGCAGACGCATGTGGTGCCGCCCAAAGAGCGCGAGCGCGCCTACGGCTTGGTGCGCAAAGAAGTTGCGGGCGGCCATCAGGCGTACATTATTTGCCCGCTGGTTGAAGACAGTGACAGCCCGGATACCAAGGCGGTGGTGGAGGAACACGAGCGCCTGCAGCGCAGCGTGTTCCCGGAGCTGCGCCTCGGGCTGCTGCACGGGCGGCTGCGCCCGGCGGAAAAGGATGCGATAATGCAGGCGTTTCGGGCGGGTGAGATACAAATCCTCGTGGCAACCTCTGTGATTGAAGTCGGCGTGGATGTTCCCAACGCAACTATTATGCTGATTGAAGGTGCCAACCGGTTTGGCCTGGCGCAGATGCACCAATTGCGCGGCCGCGTGGGCCGCGGTGCAGACCAGTCTTACTGCCTATTGCTGCCGGAGCCCGGCAGTGCTGGTGCGGCAGCCGCGCGCAACAATTCCAACGAGCGCCTGAAGATAATGGAAAGCACCAGCGACGGCTTTGTGCTGGCTGATAAAGATTTGGCAATGCGCGGCCCGGGCGATTTCTTGGGAACGCAGCAAGCCGGTTTTGTTGACCTGCAGATGGCGCGCCTGAGCGACCTGAAGTTAATTGAAATGGCGCGCCGGGAAGCGGACCTGCTGTTCAAGCAGGATCCGTTGCTAACGCTGCCCGAACACCAGCAACTGGCAGCGCTGGTGGCCCAATCCGCCGCCACCGCAAGCGGAGATGTAAGTTGACAACCGCAGCGGACCACGCCCAATGATCCGGCGCGCTGTGTTCCCCGGCACCTTTGACCCGGTGCACTGCGGCCACATTGATGTAGCTGTGCGCGGCAGCAAACTGTTTGACACGGTGATCGTGGCCGTCTACGACAAGCCGCTCAAGAACCTGTTATTCTCCCCGGAGGAGCGCATCGACTTGGTGCGCCGGGCGTTTGAAGGCAATGCAGGCATTGAGGTAACCGGCTACAGCTCCCTGACCGTGGATTTTTGCCGCACTGAAAATGCCGCGGTAATCCTGCGCGGGCTGCGCGTGTTCTCGGACTTTGAATATGAATTCCGCATGGCACTGGCCAACCACCGGCTGGCGCCCGCGATTGAGACTGTGTCGCTCATCACACGCGAAGAACTGAGCTTCATCAACTCCACCACAGTGCGCGAGATTGCATCGTTGGGCGGGGATGTGAGCTCGATGGTGCCGGACTTTGTGTGTGCTGCGCTGGCTAAAAAACTGCAGGGCAGCCACCCGCCGGGCGGGCAGCCAGTACTCAGGAGCTAAAGGCGCATGGACATTTTGCATCTGGTTGACCGCCTCGAGGAGCTGGTAAACCAATCCCGCCTCGTCCCATTCACACATAACGTGCTGATCAATGAAGACCGGTTAATCGACATCATCGACCAAATGCGCGTTTCCGTGCCGGATGAAACCAAGAAAGCGCAGAAGGTGCTGGCAGACCGGGACCGCCTGCTGGCGCAGGCCACTGAAGAGGCGGAGCGCTACAAGGAAATTGCGCGCCGCGAAAGAGACATGATGGTGGACCAGGAACAGATTGTGCAGCATGCGCGCATTCGGGCGGAACAGATTGCGGAAACCGCGCGGCGCGAGGCGGCCGGAATTGTGGGCGAATCTGATGAATATGCCACGCAAACGCTGGCCACAATGGAAACCGAGATAATGCGCGTCTTGCAGCAGGTGCGCAACGGTATTTTGCTGCTGCGCACGCAGCGCGGCAACCGCGACAATGACCCGGACGAACCGGATGCTTGACGCACTGCGGCTTGCCGCAATATAATAGCGGCTCGCGCAAGCAAGCGCGCAGCCTCAGGAGCCCAACATGACCCCCCTTCCAAAGCGCCGACATTCTACCGGCCGCCGTGACCGGCGCCGCGCGCATGATGCGCTGACCGCACCGCACTTAATTGTGTGCTCGCATTGTGGCGAAGCCCAGCTGCCGCACCGCGTGTGCGGAAAGTGCGGGCATTACAACAAGCGCGAGATTATCGCAAAGTCCAAGTAGACATGGTGGCTGGCTTTGCCGGCCGCACCTGCCCCCAAAATGCGCAGAGGCCGTCGACACACGGCCTCTTTTTATGAATTCGCTCTCCCGCAATTCCACCGCCTTCATGTTTCCCGGCCAAGGCTCGCAGTATGTGGGCATGGGTGCGGAGCTGGCGCAAAGCTCACGCGCCGCACGCGCTGTGTTTGCAGCCGCGGATGATCTGCTGCACCAGCCGCTCTCGCGCCTGTGCTGGGAAGGACCCGAAGCCGAACTGAACGCAACCCACAACACGCAGCCCGCGCTGTATGTATGCAGCCTTGCCGCGCTGGCCGCGCTGCAGGAGCAAGCCGGCAGCTGGCAGCCGGCATTTGCTGCCGGCCACTCACTGGGGGAAATTACAGCGCTGACTGCAGCCGGGGCGTTGCGTTTTGAAGATGGCCTGCAGCTGGTGCGTGAGCGCGGCCGCCTGATGCAGCTTGCAGGCGAACGCCAGCCCGGCGGCATGGCTGCCGTGGTGGGTGCCGCTGCCGCTGTGGTGCACGCCATCTGCGCCCAAGCCACCGCTGAAAGCGGCCAGCCCGTGGCGCTGGCCAACGACAACTGTCCGGGGCAGGTGGTAATGTCCGGGCATGTGGCGGCACTGCAGCGCGCCACGGAACTGCTGCGCGCTGCCGGCTTCAAGCGCGTGCTGCCCATCAACATCTCTGTGGCCGCCCACTCGCCGCTGATGGCCTCTGTGGGCACTGAGTACGCCGCCGTGGTGGCTGCCACGCCCATGCAGGCGCCGCACATGCCCGTGATTGCCAACACCAGCGCCGCAGCAATGCGCGATGCACCCGCCGTGCGTGCGGAGCTGCAAGCGCAGCTGACGGCGGTAGTGCGCTGGACCGAAAGCATGCAGGCACTGCTGGCAGCCGGCGTAAAGAATTTTGTGGAGCTGGGCCCGCGCACCGTGCTGTGCGGGCTGCTCAAACGCATTGACAGTGCCGCCGCGCGCTACGCACTGGGCGCACCCGCCGACCTGCCCGCCTTGCAGCAGCTGCTGGCTGCCTGAGGCAAAGCGCATGCCCCGCCGCCTATTGCGTCTGGAGTTGCAAGGCTACAAAACCTTTGCAACGCGCACCGAGTTCGAGTTCGGCAACATCACCTGCATCATCGGCCCCAACGGATCAGGCAAGAGCAACATCGCCGACAGCCTGCGCTGGGTGCTGGGCGAGCAATCCTTTTCGCTGCTGCGCGGGCGCAAAACGGAAGACATGATCTTCAACGGCTCGGCGCTGCGGCCGCGCTCCAGCATGGCCAGCGCCAACGTCCTCTTTGACAATGCCGACCAGTGGCTGCCGATTGAGTTCAGCGAAGTCTCGCTGATGCGCCGGGCCTACCGCGACGGACAGAACGAGTACATCCTCAACAGCCAGAAGACGCGCCTGCGCGACATAACTGAACTGCTCGGAAAAGTGGGCCTGGCGCAGCGCACGTATACGGTAGTGGGCCAGGGGCTGGTGGACACCGCGCTCTCGCTCAAAGCCGAGGAACGCCGCGCGCTGTTTGAAGAAGCGGCCGGCATTGGGGTGTACAAACAAAAACGCGAGGACGCACTGCGCAAGCTGGAACAAACCGCGCGCAACACGGAGCGCCTGCAGGATATTCTGGCGGAGATCCGGCCGCGCCTGCGCGCACTGGAGCGTCAGGCGCAGCGCGCCAGTGAGCTGCAAACGGTGACCACGGCATTCCGTGCCTCGTTGCGCGTCTGGTACGGCTTTCACTGGCAAGCAGCGCAAGCCGCCACGGCAGCCGCACAACTGCGCGCCACTGGCGCTGCAAAGACGGTGGGCGACCGGCGCAGCACCCAGACCGCGCGCGACACGGACTTGAGCGCGTTGCGGGCGGCAATCGGCGCGCAGCGCGCGCAGATCAACTCTTGGCACCGCGAAGCAGCGCACCAGCACAGCGAAGTGGAGCAGCATATGCGCCAGCTGGCTGTGAGCGAAGAGCGCACGCGCAACATTGCACAGCAAGCCCAGGCCTTGCAGGCAGAGCTGATTGCGCTGGATGCCACCCTTGCAGCACAGACCAGCACGGTACAGGCAGCAGAAAATGCACTGCAAGCCATGGCCGCACAGCGCGCTGCGGCGGAGCAGCGCTTGGAAGAATTGCGTGCTGCGCAAGGCGAACGCGGCGCGCAGCGCAGCGCGCTGGAACAACAACTGGAAGAAATGCGCCTGCAAGCCAACAACACCGGCCGCGAACAAGCCGGGTATTCAGCGGAGCAGCGCAATCGTGGCGAGCGCCGCAGCGCACTGCGCGCAGAAATAGAGCTGCGCCAGGCGGAGCTTGAGGCGGCGGCTTCGCAAGCGGCGGCGCAGGAGCAAGCCGTCAGCGCGGACAGCCAGGCGCTGCTGGCGGCCGCAGCCACCCGCAGCAGTGCGGAAGCTGCGGCAGATGCTGCCGAGCATGGCGTACAAGCGGCCGAACAACAGCTGGCTGCGCTGCGCGCGCAAGCCGCCGAGCTTGTGGCCCGGCGTGAGCGCCTGCTGGCGCGCTCCGAGGTGCTGCGCCAGGAAACCGCGCCCGCAGATGAGTTGGCCTCCGGCCGGGCACGCCTGCGCCGCGCCGCCGCCAACGGCGCCCTGCCCGCCTACCTCACCGATTTAATTGATGTGCTGCAGGTGCCTGCCGAATATGACATGGCAATCACAGCTGCGCTCAGCAGCGCGCTGCACGCCGCGATTGTTACCGATGCAATTGCTGTGCAGCAGGCAGCACATGTCTTGCAAGGTGCCGGCGGACGCGCAACCCTGCTGCCCCTGCAAGCGCTGCGCCCGCCCGCCCCGCTGGAGATTCCCGCCACGGACGGCGCAATTGACTGGGCCGCGCGCGTTGTGACTTGTGATCCGCAATACCGGCCCGCGGTGGATTTGCTGCTGGGGCGCGTGCTGCTCTGCCGTGATGCAGCCAGCGCAGCCACAGCGGCACTGCGCCTGCCATCCGGCGCTGCGGCCGTGGCTGCAAGCGGCGAGCTATACACGGCCGATGGCATGGTTGTGGTGGGCATTGCGCAGAGCGGCGCAGCTTTGGCACTGGCACGCGAAGCCCGCGAGCTGCCCGAACGCACTGCAAACGCCACACAAGAATTGGCGCGCTGCACAGAGCAAACCGCAAAGCAGGCCAGCGCGCTTCAAGCAGCGCAGCAGGCTGCGCTGGCCGCGCGCAACGCACGCAACGCCGCCCAGCAGGCAGAGCAGCGCACACAGCAAGAAGTAGCAGACCGCAGCCCCGCCCGCGCACGCACTCAGGCGGCACTGCAGCTGGTACGCACCCAGCTGGCAGCGCTGAATGAAGAGCAGGCGCGTCTGACGCGCGCCAGCAGCGCAGGCGAACTGCAATTGGAGCAGCTGGCTGCCACGCTGGCAGCTGCCGAGCACTCCGCGCGCGTCTTCGCCGCGCAGCTGCTCGAATTTGACAGCGAGGATCCGGCCCAACTGCTCAACATCCAGCTCACCGAACTGGCTGTGGTGGAACGCGCGCAGCAAGATGCCGACACGCGCCGCAGCGAATTGCAATTGGACTTGCAGCGCGTGCAGGCAGAGCGCAACACACGCGCGCTGGCTGGGGCGCAGCTGGCCTCCGACCAAACTGAAGTGGCCGGGCAGCAAACTGCGCTGCGCGCCAGCATGGCCGCCTGCCAGCACGCTGTGGGTGCGCTGCAAACGCTGATTGACCCGGCTGAAGCGCAGCTGGCTGAGGCCGAGCAAAAGCTTGGGCTCACCGAAACAAGTGAAAGCGAGACGCGCGCCAGCCTCGCATCCAGCGAGCGTGACAATGCCGACGCACAGCTGGAACTGCAGCGCCGCCAAAACGACTCGGCCGCACTGCAGGAGCGCGTGCGCGCGGACTTCTCGCTGCTGGACTTTGAGCAAAGTGAACAGGAACCCGGCGTTGGGCCGGGCTTTGATGAACTGGCTGTTGAACTCGAGGCAGTAGATGTGCTGCCCGACGCGATCGAAGACGCGCTCAATCGCCAGCGCACGCAGGTGCGCCGCCTGGGCGGCATCAGCCCGGATGTGCTGCGCGAGTACACCGAAGTGCGCGACCGCCATACGGAGCTGCAAGACCAGGTGGCGGACTTAAACCAAGCCGGCAGCCAGCTGCGCGAAATTGTGGCGGAGCTCGATGTTCTGATGGAGAGCGACTTCAACAAAACATTCGAGCGCGTGGCAGCGGAGTTTCAACTCACATTCAAGCGCCTCTTCAACGGCGGCAGCGCGCGCATCGAGCTCACGCAGCCCAACGACATCGCCAACACCGGCGTCGAAATTTTGGCGCAGCTGCCCGGCCGCCGCCAGCAGGGGCTTGCGCTGCTCTCCGGCGGCGAGCGCTCGCTAACTGCGTGCGCGCTGGTATTCTCGCTGCTGCGCGTGAGCCCCACGCCCTTTGCATTGCTGGATGAAGTGGATGCAATGCTGGACGACAGCAATGTGGAACGCTTCCGCGAGTTGGTTGAAGAGCTGAGCCAGACCACCCAGTTTGTGATCATTACTCACAACCGGCGGACAGTGGAGGTGGCCGACACGGTGTACGGCATTACGATGGGCGCAGACAGCGCCAGCCAGGTGATCAGCTTAAAGTTGGAAGGCAAAGCCAAGCCCTGAGCTTTTGCCCGCTTGCGGGCTGCTGCGCCTGTTCCTGCATCACTCGCGCAAGCGCATTCACAGTTTACTAAAGCGCCATCAGCTGCGCAATCTGCTTAGCTTGCGCCGGACGCCAAGTCCACTCTCACCGCAGACTTGGCTGCCCGGCGGCGCGCAACAATCCGGCGCTCCACTTCCATCACCGCAACCATAATTCCGCCCACGAGGAAAAAGCCGCCGATCGCACCCAGAAAATTACCGCCACCTTCGCCGTCAAGCCGCTGCCTTGGCCCGCGCGCAGTACTCTGGTCCGAAGCACCTTCAAGTTCAAGTTGCGCTTCCGCGGCGGACATGAAGCGCTCGACCCGGTGGCCGGCCACATTCCCGGCGCGCTCGCCAAAATTTGCGCCGCTCTGCCCAAAACCAAATGCCGCCTGTAGCGCAAGCGCCACGCCCGCCACACTCACGGCAGCCAACAGGATGGCAGCAACGCGCGCCAGCGTCTTCATGGCTTCGCTTCCCGCTGCTGCACTGCTGCTCCCGTGATGCCCAGCAGCGCCGCCACCGGCTCCATCAAGTACCGCTTGCTGACGCGCACAATCCAACCCCAGTGCAATGCAAGATGCACTCCCAGCAGCAACACAAAAAGATTTGATGTGGCATCATGCACTCCACGCCACACCGGATTTCGCTCAACCACAATGCCCAAGAACGGCATGAACTTTTGCGAAATCATGATTCCGGTAAACATGATCAAGGTCATATCGATGAACAAAAGCGAATTCAAAATGTAGTTGAAGCGTGTGCGCGGCGGCAGCACGCCGAAGAAGCGCGCGCCAATTTCCACAATCCAGCTCCAGCTGAGAAGCAGATGAATTACAAGCGCCGCAATCCCGCCGATTGTGAGCCATTCATGGATGGCAATTCCGGTTGAGCGCGGATCCCACGCAACCAAAAACCCTGTAAAGATCAGGATGTCTATAAAGATTTTCATCTTTGTGCGCGATGTGACTGTTACTTTCATCAATGGTTCCCCGTTATGGGTGAAAGTCTACTAATCCGAACCCGGAAAAGAATGGGGAAATGACGTGGAAATTATGGGTTTCTTGTGAATGGGGCCGAGCAGGTTTGGAACAAAAATCCGTGCGCAGCGCAACTTGCTTGCGCCCAGGGTGATGTCAGCTCGCGCTCGGTGCGCGAACTTGCTAAGGGACTGCGTCTGCGGTCAGTGCCGGAGTCGTCGGCACACGCGGCACCCACCAGTCAAGCTGCTTCACTTCCGGCGCAGTGCGCTGCAGCGTAAGCCAGTCATTGAAGGTGGCATCGCGGCGCTCTTCAAGCAGGGCTGGCGCCAGTGGGCGCACCTCGCGCCCCAGCACTTCGATGATGTGATAGCCAAAATCAGTCTGCACAAGCGTGGGGACCAGCCCAACGCTGGCCTCGAACACAGCCTTGTCAAACGGCGCCACCATCATGCCGCGCGTAAACCAATCCAGATCGCCGCCCGTCTTTGCGTTGCTGCTGTCAGTGGAAAACTCTGCCGCCAAGGTGGCGAAATCCTCGCCTTTCAGCGCGCGCTGCAGTACGGCTTCCGCCTCCACCTTCTTGTCCAGCGCCATCAGAATATGGCGGGCATGCGCCTGTTCTTCTGCGGTTGCCACGCTTGCGGTCAGCGCCGTGCGCACCGTGCGTGCCAACACCCGCACCTGCAGCCGCGCACGCAAGTCAGCCTCCGTCAGGCCGGTCTGCTCCAAAATCTTTGCAAGAAATTCGCCGAGGTTCTTTTGATACGCGTCCGCGGTGTACGGAGTGGGGCTGGGCTGCGGGCTGGGCGACGGACCGGCAGTCGGCGTCACCGCCGGGTCGCTGGTGGGTGCCGGCATTGGCGTCGGCGGCACAGCATTCGGATCATAGCCAAACATGTTGCGCATCTCGACATCAGTTTCGGCATCGCTTGCAGCCAGGCCGCGCTGCGCAGCCTCCCGCAGCACAAGTTCATCATCCACCATGGCAGCCAGCACTTGGCGCCCCAAGCCGGGCGCATCGGTCAGGATCTGCTCGAGCTGCTTAAGGCGCTCTGCATACTGCGGCTGGTTGCCCATCATTTGCAAAATTTGGGCATAAGCCTGAAACTCATTTACCAGCTGCCAGCGCTTGTAGCGCACTGATTTTTCAAAGCTAAGCATATTGATTGCGGATTGCCCGACCGTGGCGACAGCCCGGCGCGGCACGAGCACATACTCATCCAGTGCGCCGTAGCCCGCCAGGCCCACCACCAGCGCCACCACAAGCAGCGCAAAGCCAATCAAGGCTTGTTGCAGTTGGGCTTCCCCCCAGCCACGTTTGAGCGTGGTCCGCACCGGAACAATTGGAATCTTTACAGGTTGCTTGGCCATGGTAGGGGTGTTCTAAAAGTGCTGCGGCAGCACTGCTAAGCCGGGGCCGCTCAAGCAGCCGGCGCCGGAGTTACTCCTCAGGGTACGCTTCGCGCGGGGCCTCAGTGTTGCGCTCGCGGCCGCGCGACTCCCAGCGGCCTTCCGGCTGCTCGGTGCGGGGACGGGCCACCCGCCCCACAAACGGCAGCAGCGCCATGTGGCGCGCACGCTTCACCGCCTCCACCAGCATGCGCTGATGCAGCGCACAAGTGCCACTGCGGCGCATCGGTTGAATGCTGCCGCTCTCGTTCAAAAAGCGCACAATCACATCCACATCTTTGTAGTCCAGCTTGTTGACCTTGTTGCTGCAAAAGTAGCAGAAACGCGGCGGCCGCCGCCGGTCATCCCGGCCGCCCCGACCCTCACTGCGATTAGATTCTCGATAAGCCATAATTGCTCTCCCGCCCTAAATCTCTAAAACGGAAACTCATCGCCCGCATCCATTGACGCAGGCTGCTCCAACTGATCCACATCGGCATTGCCAGCGGCGCCGCCGCCCAAAAGCAGCATCTCGCGCGCCACAATCTCCACCTGCATATGTTGCAGGCCGTCTTTGCCGGTCCACTCTTTATTCTGCAAGCGGCCCTCAATATAAATCTGGCGTCCCTTTTGCAGAAACTCCGCACATACCCCGGCCAGCTTGTCCCAGGCAACTATCGTAAACCACGCGGTCTCTTCCTTGTGCTCGCCTTGCGTGCTCATCCACGTGCGTGTGGTGGCCAGCCGGAAGGAAGTGACGGGCTGTCCGCCGGGCGTGTGGCGCAGCTCCGGCTGCGCACCCACCCGCCCGATCAGCATCACCTTGTTCAAGCCGCGGGTCATAACCGCTGCTCTTGTGCTCCGCTAAGCCGTGGCTGCGTCCGGCTCATCCACTCCCGGTTTCAGCGCATCCAGCACCGGCTCTGCAGCAACCGCACGGCCTGCCGGTTCTTCAGCCGCCACGACCACAACCGGCGCCGCCGGCATCTCTTCATGGCGCACAAACAAAAAGCGCATCACATCCTCTTCAATGCGCAGCTTTCGTTCCACAACCGCCGGCGCATCGGGCGGCATCTGTACATACCAAAATACATACGCACCTTCGCGCTTTTTGCCGATGGGATATGCGAGCCGGCGCCGGCCCCAGTAATCCAAGCGGACAACCGCACCACCGGCAGCAGCAATCCAGTCCGCCACTTTGCCTTGCAGTGTGGTCAAAGCGTCATCGCTCAGCTCCGGGTTCAACACCACGGCCAGCTCATAATTTCTCATTTGTTACAGCTCCTACTTTCCACGGTCATGGCCCCTTTCAACGCACGGGGAGTACGCCTAATTGGAACGGAAAGCGAGTTTGAATTGATTACTCGCAGACCCCAATATTACCGCCGAACGCAATTATTGTAAATAGCGGCGTTGGTCCGATTGAGTCCCGTAGTTGGAGAAACACGCTCAATCCAATTTTCTGCCCAAGAAAATAGGCCAAAACAGCGGGTTACCGGCAAAACTACCCAGCTGCCGCGCACAAAAGTTATTGTGCCGCCGACATGTCCGAACGTCCCTCCAGCGCTCGTGCCAGGGTCGTCTCGTCCGCATACTCCACATCGCCGCCCATCGGCAGGCCGCGCGCCAGCTTGGTAACTTTTGGAGTCAGGGATGCCAGCACCCGGTGCAGATACATGGCAGTTGCCTCGCCGGCCAGGTTTGGGTTTGTTGCCAGCACCACCTCGCGCACGCTGCCGCGCCGCACGCGGTCTATCAGCTCGCGGATGCGCAGGTCATCCGGCCCCACGCCGTCAATCGGTGAGATGGCCCCATGCAGCACATGATAGTGGCCGTTAAACACGCGCGTGCGTTCCAGCGCTGCCACATCCAGCGGATCCTCCACAACGCACAGCACACCCGCATCGCGCTCTGCAGATGCGCAAATGAAGCACGGGTCCACCTCGGCAGCGGTGATGTTGTAGCAGCTGCTGCACAGGCGCGTGCCGGCCTTTAGATCCAGCAGCGCATCGGCCAGCGCCCGCGACTGCTCTTCCGGCGCGCGCAGCATAAAGTATGTCAGGCGCGAAGCAGACTTGGGTCCAATGCCGGGCAAGCGGGACAGTTCATCTACAAGGCGCTGCACCGGGCGCGGCGTAACCAGCCCGCGCATTACATGCCCGGCAAAGAAAGTTTGCCGGTTAGCGGGCCAAGGCGCCCCGCTGCCATGCCTTGGGATTGTTCAAGCGCAGCATTCATGGCCACAACCAGAATGTCACCAAGCATTTCTGCATCGCCGCTTTGCAGAAACTCCGGCACAATGCGCACGGCGCGCACGCGCTGCACGCCAGAAATTTCGATTGTTACCGCACCGCCGCCGGATGAGACGGATATGTACTCATCCGCCAGCTCAACTTGCGCCTGCTGCATCTGCGCCTGCACTTGCTGCAGGCGCGCCATCATGTCTCCGCCAGCGCCACCGCCGCCGCGCTGCGGACCCGGCCGCGCCATATTGCCTTTGCCTTTTGCCATGTGTTTCCTCTCTAATGCGCATGCCAATGTACCAGCCACACCAAGCATGCAATGAAGTTAACTTTATCGCCCGCGTTCGCGGGCGCGTGCCCCGAGCTTGACAGCCGCCGCTACCACGCCGTCACTCGCAACCTCCGGCGGCAGCTCTGAAATATGCGCCGCCGAGTGTACGAAGCGCATCTTAAGCGCATGCCCGGTTGCGCGCAGAACTGCCTCGCGCAAGCGCTCACGCATCTCTTCCGTGTCCAGTTTCTGGTGGGCAAATGCAGTCGTCACACCCAGCAGCAAAGTATCGCCATCAATGCGCAGCGGACTGCAATACTCCAGCAGCGCCGGCATGGAATGATGCAGCGCCTTGCAGTTTTGGATCACCACCGGCCAATGGCGCGACACCTCAGGAACTTCCGCCGCTGCTTGCACTGGCTCTGGCAACGGAGCTTTCACAGCCGCCGGCACCGCAACGGGGACTGGCTGAATTCGTGCAACGGTTGCTGCCGGCTTGGGGGCAGCAGCCGGCGGCCGCGCCACATGCGCAGCCGGGGCATGTGCTCCAGCTGCATACGTGCGCCAGTTCAGCAGCGCCAGCTCCAACGGCAGCTGCGCCAGCCAGCCACCGCGCCGCTCGCGGCCGGCCTCATCAAATGCACGCATGGCCGCAGCCAGCTGCGCCAAATCAAAGTGGGCCGCCAGTGCCTGCATGGTGGCGGTTGTTTCAGATGCGTGCTGCGCTGCCGTGCCCTGCGCATGCCCCACCTTGCACAACATCACGCCGCGCAAGTAGTCCACAATCTGGCGCGCAAACTGGCGCGGGTCCGTTCCCTGGTCCATCGCTTCGTTGATCAGGTCAAGCCCCGCAGCCGTGCGGTCGTCGGCCAATGCCTGCACCAACATGGCCAGCAGCTGCTCGTTGGCGGAGCCCACCACGGATTGCGCCTGCTGCAGCGTAAGCGCGCCGACAGTGGAGGCAACCAGCTGGTCCAGCAGGCTGATGGCATCGCGCAGGCTGCCGGTGGACTGGCGTGCAACCAGCTCCAGCACCGCCGGCTCCACAACCAGGCCCTCGGCTCCGGTAATTTCCTGCAAGCGCTGCACCATCTCCGGCAGCGCGATGCGCCGGAAAATATGCTGCTGGCAGCGCGAGGCAACCGTGGCGGGCACCTTGTGCGCCTCGGTTGTGGCCAGCACAAAAATTGCGTAAGGCGGCGGCTCCTCCAGCGTCTTCAGCAGCGCATTGAACGCTGCATCTGAGAGCATGTGCACCTCATCAATGATGTACACCTTGTAGCGCCCAATCGACGGCGAAAAGTTGATCTTGTCGCGCAGGTCGCGCACATGCTCAACGCTGTTATTGGACGCCGCGTCAATTTCAATCAAGTCCAGAAAGCGCCCTTCAGCCACGGCCTGGCATGGCGGACAGTTTCCACAGGGGCGCGCAGCCGCATCTGCATTTGTACAGTTCAGCGCCTTCGCCAGCAAACGCGCCACACTGGTCTTGCCGGTTCCGCGCGGGCCGGCAAATAAATACGCATGCGAAGGGCGCCCGGCCCGCAGTGCGTTGAGCAGCGTTTGCACCACATGCTGCTGCCCAACCACACCGTCAAACTGCGTGGGACGCCACTTTAGGTAGAGGGATTGTGAACGGGTCATGCGGCCTGCTGTTCCAACTGCATGCTATGGCACCGCAAAGGTGGCGTGCACTGTGCCTTGTGCGTCAATCAGGCGCACTTGCGCCCCGCTCTTCCATACCGCATCAGCCCGCGCCCAGTACAAGTCAATCACCGTATCCTGTCCGGCAGCCGAGTGCAGCGCCACGCGCCCCTTGTTGTTCAGCCGCAGCGCGGGAAACTTGTACGCCGCATCATCCGGGCCGGCAAGCTGCCAGCCCGCCAAACTAACCGAGCCACCGGAATTAACGAGGACCACCTGCTCTTGTTCGTACGCGCCGGCATTGTTCACACCAACGATTGTGAGCTGCGGCCGGTCTGTCAGTGGTGATGTTGTGGCCGGTGCCAGCGGCGCAGCCTGAGTGCTGCCCGCTCCGGCAGCAGCCGTCTCTTGCGGCAGGCTGGTTGCCGGCAGAGCCGTGGGCGGCGCAGGAATCACAAGCATCTGGCCCACGTCGAGCGAATTGGGGTCTGTCAGCCCATTGGCGGTTAACAATTCCTGGACGGTAATTCCGTACGAGTTGGAAATAATCCCCATGGTTTCATTGCGGCGCACCACGTGAATAAGCGGGGTTGGGCTAGGCACAGGCGTCTGCGGCAGGGCGGCATTGGTTGCCATCTGAATGGCAGCCAGCGTCGCATCCGGGGTTGGGATTGGCGCGCGTCCCATTTCGGTCTGGCAGCAGTAGCTCCATGTAAGCAGCACAGCCAGACTCACCGCGCACGACACAATCGCGTTAAGTATCAGAAACTCTCCCATGCGGCGGCGTGACATTTCAGCGACTCATTTTAGTTGGCGGGCATGAAAAAATAGTGGAGCGTGGTGGATTGGAAAGTGCGGGTTGTGGGCCCGCCAGGATTCGAACCTGGAACCTACCGGTTATGAGCCGGCTGCTCTGCCATTGAGCTACAAGCCCCTTTGCATATGCTGTGCGGGTAAATAATACCATTGCGGGAAGCAAAGCGCGCGGCTGGGCGGCAGTGTTGCAAGAACAAAGTGCTGGCAAAAAAGAAGCGCATGCATTGATGCGCTTCGAAGTCGCTAGAGCGGGCGACGGGATTCGAACCCGTGAATATCAGCTTGGAAGGCTGATGCCTTACCACTTGGCGACGCCCGCCGGCCAGTCGGGGTGCGCGGACTCGAACCGCGGGCCCCCGCGTCCCAAACGCGGTGCGCTACCAACTGCGCCACACCCCGAAGATGTGCAGTATAGCCATGCGCTGCATGAGCGTCAAGTCTGCAGCCCGCCGGCAGCTGCAGCAGTACCCCGCGCCATGTTTGTGAAGCCATTGCTGCAGCGCGCGCACCGCCCCAACGCGCAGCTCATGGGGTTGGTGTTGGCGTGGCGGCAGGCGTTTCTTCAACCGCCGGCGTTGCGGCCGCCGCCAGCAGCGCGCATGCCTGTTCTGCTGCCAAACGCTGCGCCTCCAGCTCGGGCATTGCCTCCAGCTCCAGCGCAGCCGCAAACTGCAGCTGCGCAGCGCATGCATCGCTGCTCAACAGCTGCGCCCCATATTCCGCGTATGCCTGGCGCAAGCGCACGCGCGTGTCCATAAAGTTGGGCGCCGCCCGGTACAACTCGCTATATTGCCCAATTGCATACGGCCAGTTAATTCCCCACCACGAGTTTGCCAGCGTGTAAATTTTTGCCCACTGCAGCAACGCGCTGGCGCCGCTATCAAGCGGTGCCAGTTCTTGGGCGCGCTCAAGCCACATGATGCCGGGCCCCAAGCTGCGATTTTCGATGGCTTCCGTGCCACGATTGCGCAGCCCCACAAATAGTTGGGCGCCAACCGTGCCGCTTTCATATTCAGGCGCACTGGCGTGCAATGCCGTGGCAAGCTGCACCACAGCGGGCCAATCATCCGCCTTGTAGGCTGCTTGCAGTTTGGCAAACAGCTCGGCCGGGTCTGTGGGCAGCGCAGTGGCCGGCGCAGCGGGTTGTGTGGCAGGCGCTGCAATTGCGGTGGGCTGTCCGGCGGCACGCACGCGGGCCAGCAATTCCGCCAGGCCGGCGTACTGCGGTGCATAGCGCTCAATGTACTGCAGCCGCTGCAGCGCAAGCAGCGGCTGGCCGCCTTCAAAGTCGCGCTGTGCCATTCCAAACTGCTCCGCAAAATCACGCGCCAGTTCGGTGGCTGCTGCGCGCTGGCGGTTCTCAGTGCCGGCATAGTAGCCGCCATAGCCGGCTAGCGCAGCCGCCAGCAGGACGGCAGCAAGCGGCAGCCCAATCGACACCCAGGCACTTCTAAGTGGCCGGTTTGCAGGCGCAGTTGACTGTGGTGCTTCCAAGACAAACACAATTATAACTTTGCGAACAATTGCAAACCAGCCGCATTGCCATGGTGTTAGACGGTATCATTGAAGCTGACACAGGTAATCCAACCAGCGCATGTATCTAGATCGCGGGAAATTTACTTTGCGGCGCCAGAAGCGCAGCCGGCCGGGGCGTGTGGCGCTGTATCTTGCGCTGATTGTGCTTGGCATCTATGTAATCAGCCAGCAGCATCAGGGCAATGTGCGCCCCATGTTGATGGCCACGCCCACCGCCACACGCAGCGCCGTGTCGTTTGCAGAGGAAGCAGAGGCGCACTTCTCCGCTGGCCGGCTGCGGCGCGCAATTGAGTCGTATCAAAAAGCAACGGAGGCGGAGCCGGCGAACGCGGCATACTGGGTAAAGCTGGCGCGCCTGCAAGTTTATGCGGGTGATACGGACGCAGGCCTTGAGTCCGCCAACACGGCAGTGCTTGTGCTGCCGGAAGACAGCGGCGCGCATGCCGTGCGCGCCTTTGCACTGGACTGGACCGGCGACTATGAGGAGGGCAGCCGCGCCAGCGTGCGCGCCATTCAGCTTGACCCGAACAATGCGCTTGCGCATGCGTATTACGCCGAGATCCTCACGGATTTGCAAAAGTATGCGCAAGCCGGTGATGAAGCCCGCCTGGCAATCAGCCTCAACCCCAACAGCATGGATGTGCAGCGCGCGTACGGCTACTATTTGGAAAGCGTTGCAGCGTACGAGGATGCCATCATTGCCTACCAAACTGCAGCCACCATCAATCCCAACTTGGGCTTGATATACATGCGCCTTGGGCTTAGCTACCGTGTGCTGGGCCAGTACGAGACTGCGGTGGAATATTTTCAACGGGCGAGCGCACTGGATCCCAAAGACACTGCGCCGCTGCTTTCAATTGCGCGCACTTACTTTCAAACCGGCGAATATCAGCGCGCTGCGCAGTACGTGGAAACTGCGCTGGAGCTGGAGCCAACCAACCCGGACATTTACGGGCGGCTTGGGCTGGTAGAGTTCAAAGCATTAAACTATGAAGGAGCGGTGACGGACCTCGGCTGCGCAATTGATGGCTGCACCCACCCGTTGACTGCTGCGGTGGTGAGCGGCTTGCCGCTAAAGCAGGAAACACTTGAGTACTATTACACCTACGGTTCTGTGCTGGCAGCCTACCTCAAGTGTGACCGCGCGCTGCCGGTGTTCAGCCAGGTGGCGGCGTTTTCCGCGGATGACGAGGTGGTGCAGAACATTGTGGCCGAGGGCCGGGCAATTTGCGAACAGGGAGGAACCCCCAGCGCGGAGACCAACACTCCCGAGGCAAGCAAGCCCGCAAGCTCCACCAAGCCCGCCGCTACGAGCGTGCCTCCGACGCCGCAGCCCGAAGGCTCACTGACTCCTACTCCCGGATATTAATGGCTAACCCGCCGGCACCCGACAAACCTGTAATACGCATTGGCGTGTTGACGAGCGGCGGCGACGCACCCGGCATGAACGCCGCGGTGCGGGCCGTGGTGCGCTCAGCGCTTGACCGCGGCGCGGAGGCCTTTGCAATCTATGAGGGCCTGCAGGGCCTGATTGACGGCGCCGACAAAATCCGCCAGCTGCACTGGGAAAGCGTCAGCAACATCATCCAAAGAGGCGGCACCATAATTGGCACCGCGCGCAGCGCAGAATTCCTCACGCGTGCCGGGCGCACACGCGCCGCAGCCAACCTGCTGCGGGCCGGCATTGACCGGCTGGTGGTGGTGGGTGGAGACGGCAGCCTGACCGGCGCACAACTGCTGCACACGGAGTGGCCGGAGCTGCTGCGCGAGCTGGTGGCCGACGGCAGCGTGCCGGCAGGCACGGCAGCCCGTTTTCCGCAGCTGTATGTCGCCGGCTTGCCAGGCTCCATCGATAACGACATCCCCGGAACCGACATCAGCATCGGCGCGGACAGCGCCTTGCATCGCATCACAAATGCAGTCGACGCCATCACCAGCACTGCCGCCAGCCATCAACGCAGCTTTGTGGTGGAGGTGATGGGCCGCAGCTGCGGGTATCTGGCGCTGATGAGTGCGCTGGCCACCGGCGCAGACTGGGTGTTGATACCGGAAAGCCCGCCAAACCTGGATGATTGGCAGCAAAAAATGAGCAGCGTGCTGCGTGCCGGGCGCTCAATTGGCCGGCGAGACAGCATGGTGATTGTGGCGGAGGGTGCGCGCGACCGGCACGGCAACCCAATCAGCACGAGCGAGGTGAAGGCCGCGCTCGAGGAGCACCTGCAGGAAGAAGTGCGCCTGACAATTCTTGGCCACGTGCAGCGCGGCGGATCGCCCAGCGCCTTTGACCGCAACCTGAGCACAATTCTCGGGTGCGCAGCTGTAACGCACTTGCTGCAGGCGCAGCCCGGCACGCAGCCGCAGCTGGTGGGGATTCGCGGCAACCGCGCGGTCATCACGCCGCTGCATGAATGCCTTGCCACGGTGCAGGCAATTGCAGCTGCCATGAACTCCGCAGATTACGAACGCGCCATGGAGCTGCGCGGCGGCAGCTTTCGCAATGCATTTCGCACCGTGCGCACACTGGTGCGCGCCCTCCCGCACGCACCGCAGCCCGGGCGCCGCCAAATGCGCATTGCCATCGTCACCAGTGGCGGGCCCGCTGCCGGCATGAACACCGCCGTGCGCGCAGCGGTGCGCGTGGGCATAGATCAGGGCCACACCATGCTTGGCATTGCGGATGGCGTACATGGCATGATTGAAAACCGCGTGAGCGAGCTGACGTGGATGAGCGTGAACGGCTGGGCGCACATGGGCGGCGCCCAGCTGGGAACTAACCGCAAATTGCTGGCCGCTGCCGACTACGCGGCAATCGCGCGCACTTTCGCTGCGCAAAATGTGCAGGCCCTGCTGCTGGTGGGTGGCTACAGCGCGTACCGCGCAGCGCACGGCTTGCTGCAGCAGCGCGCCAACCACCCGGAGTTCCGCATTCCACTGGTGTGCCTGCCGGCCACAATTGACAACGACCTGCCCGGCTCCGACCTGAGCATTGGAACGGACACGGCGCTTAACAACATCGTCGACGCCGTGGACAAAATCAAGCAATCTGCCGTGGCGTCCCGGCGCGTGATGGTGGTGGAAGTGATGGGGCGCTACTGCGGCTACCTTGCGCTGATGGCCGGCATGGCAACCGGCGCCGAGCGCGTGTATCTGCACGAGCAGGGCGTGCATCTGGCAGAACTGCAGGCCGATGTGCAGGCCATGGCATCTGGATTCAAGCAGGACAAAAAATTAGGCCTGATCATTCGCAACGAATATTGCAACGCGGTTTATGACACGCGCTTCATGTGGCGGCTGTTTGCAGAGGAGGGGCGCGGCATCTTTGAGGCGCGCTACGCAATCCTGGGGCATTTGCAGCAGGGCGGAGACCCCTCCCCGTTTGACCGCATTCAAGCAACGCGCCTTGCCACGCGCTGCCTTGACTATATTTATGAGCAGGGCCTGCAGGCCGAGCCCGCCGGCGCATTCATCGGGCTGCGCGCGGGCCAAGTGCAGTTTACGCCGCTGGCCGAGTTTCCCGCCATGATGGATGCGGTGACAGCGCGGCCGCGCGAGCAATGGTGGCTGGCACTGCTGCCGGTATTGAAGTTGATGGCTCAAGCCGGCCCGCAGTCTGCCAACATCCCGCAAGACTAAACACAAAGCGCCGCATGCTGGCAGGCGGCGCTTCTCAGCTCATGAATTGTTGGCCGCGGCTCAGTCGCAGCCGGTAATCACAAAGTTATCGAAGCCGGCCTCAAACTGGCCGCTCTGGGTCAACACTTCAATGTCAATGCGAATGGCCTGACCGGCATACTTTGTGAGGTCCGCCTGATAGGACTTTGTGGCTGCCGTGGGGTTATCACGCCCCGCTGTGGTGACAAACAATGCCACTTGCCGCGTGTCTGCACCGGGAGACCGGATGTCCACCGCAATGTACTCGCGCTGGTTCAAGCCGCCCGCGTTGTGGCTGGCGTATTGCATGTCCCATGTAAGTCCGGTTGCGCAAGCGCGCAGCGTCACGTCTTGGTAAGCGCGGAACGTTCCGGGCTTGTTGGCAATCACAAATGCGGCGCGGCTGCCTTCTGTCACCGCAAAGCTGGCGGGGAGCCCGGGCGAGTTTTGCAGCTCATCGCGTTTGCTGGCAAAGTCGTACACCTGCGCGCCATTGGCTACGGTGAGGGCTGCGTCCGCCATTCCCCACGTGCCATCAGGGTCAGATTTGTCCAGGTTCCAGCATTTAAAATCGCCGCTCTCAAAGCTGCCGTTGCTGAGCGTGTCCGGATTGCACACGATGGGTACAGCAACGGTTGGCTGTACTGGTGTTTGGGCGGTTACGGCCGGCACCACTTGCACTGTAAATGGCGAGTTTGCGCTTGTGGTTGGCGGAATTGTGGCCACGGCCGGTGCGGTGGTTGGCACAGCCGTCGCCGGCGGCCGGGCTGTGGCCGGCAAAGTAGCCGTAGCAGGCAGCATGATTCGCGTTGGCATGGGCGTGTTAGTTGGCAACACCGCTGCCGCCATTGTGCCCAGCACGGCTACATCACGCGTTGGCAGCGGCGTAGCCTGGCGCGCTTGCGCAGCATTGGAGGCAATCTCCAGTGCGCTAAGCGCACGCTCAACCAACCCCGGCATCGCCGTGTTGGTGGGAAGACGGGTGGGAAGGATGAGGCGCTGTTCCGGGAACAAGCTCTGCGCATTGCTGATTGCCTCAGGGTTGTTGGCTGCCCACGCCTCAGCCTGCGCCAGATCCATCGGGCCCACTACGGGTGCGCCCCCGGCTTGCGGGATAAGCGCCTGCTGGCCGCGCAATACCTCAACCGTCACTCCACCAGTCTGGAGGACTACGTTGCCCTCCATGTTGGTCACCAGCACCTCGCCCGTCTCAGAAATGCCCACGCCCATTTTTGAACCACGCACCGATGCCACCGACGTTGCGGTTTCAATTTCGAGGCTGCCGCCGTTGATTTGCGCCCACACGCGGCCACCCAGCAACTTCAGCTTGGTAATCGGTTCGTACCCGGCATCAAGCTTCATCTCGGCTAGCTCAAATGAGGAATTTTCGTCAAGGCGGATGATTGCGCCATCACTCAGTGTGATCTTCGCACGGCTTTGCGCGCCAGTTTGCACCATGCCGCCCACCGAAATTACGAACCCGGACACTACCGGTGCCATCGCCCGGAACGATGCATTGCGTGCCAGTACCTCAGCCACCAGCTCGGAAATTTTGGCCTGCTGAATTCGATAAGGCGTAGGCGTGAGCGTGGCGGTTGCTTTTTTTTGCACAATCGGGATCTCGGCAGTATCAAGCAAGCCGCAACTGCTCAAAAATGCCAGCGCCAGCAAGATCGCCGGGCCGGCTCTTCGCCCGATCAGGCCAAAGTTTTCTACCCGCTTCCTCATAATAATTTTGATTTTCACGTTCATAAATCCGCAGGGAGTTTACGTCATTTTATTGAACATTCATAGTCGGGACACGCGCTAAATTCCCGAAGCTATAATCGCGAGCCTCCCGATGGATTACCAAAACGCGGTTGAGTTTTTATGGCAGCACGCCATGTTTGAAGCGCGCCCCGCCAACCAATACGCGCCGCAGCACTTCAGCCTGGACCGCATGCGGTCACTGCTGGCCGCACTCGGCGATCCGCAGGCCAAATTTCCAAGCGTGCTAATCGCCGGCACAAAAGGCAAAGGCTCCGTTGCCGCGTTCACCGAATCAATTTTGCGTGCCGCCGGCTACCGCACAGGCCTGTACACCTCGCCGCATCTGCACGACGTGCGCGAGCGGTTTCAAATTCAACGCATGCCGATCCCGCGGGCTTTCTTTGCAGAAATAATGCGCACGCTGCGCCCGCAAATCGAGCGCTTTCCGGGTATTACATTTTTTGAGATAACCACCGCCATCGCGTTCGAATACTTTGCGCGCGAGAAGGTGGATCTGGCGGTGATTGAAGTGGGGCTCGGCGGCCGGCTGGACGCAACCAACGTACTGCAGCCGCAAGTGTGCGCGATCACTGCGCTCAGCTATGACCATGTGGAACTGCTGGGCAGCACCCTGGACAAAATTGCAGCGGAGAAATGCGGCATCATCAAAGCCGGCGTGCCGCTGGTGTGCGCCCCGCAGCCGCCGGCAGCCTTGCAAGTGGTGGAGCAGATTGCAGCGCAGCGCGGCGCAGTGCTGCAGCTTGTGGGCCGGGACTGGCACTACAAGCGCTTGAGCGTAAAGCGCACCGGCCAGCTGTGTGCGGTTGGGCGCAGCAACGCGCCGGCTGCGGAATATGAGCTGCCGCTGCTGGGCGCACATCAAGTGGAGAATGCAGCCGTGGCGGTGGCGCTTGCAGCAGAGTTGCGCGCTGCGGGCTGGCAGCTGGCTGAAGCCGCCGTGGCCGCCGGACTGCGCACCGTGGTGTGGCCGGCACGCTGCGAGCTGGTACCCGGCAGCCCGCCCTACATTTTGGATTGCGCCCACAACGGTGAGTCGGCGTTGCGCTTGCGCGCCGCAATCAAAGAACATTTTCCAGCGCAGCCGTATGTCCTGCTGTTTGGCGCAATGCAAGACAAGGACATTGCCGGCATGTTTGAAAGCTTGCTGCCGGATGCCCAGGCGGTGGTGCTGACGCATGCCACGAACCCGCGCTCGCTGCAGCTGGAGGCGCTGGGCGCATTGGCAGCGCCGTACGCGCGCCCGGTAAGCACCGCCGCCACGGTGCCGGAGGCGTTGCGCCGCGCAGCTGCGCTGGCCGGCCCGCAAGCGCTGGTGCTGGTAACGGGCAGCGTGGCGCTGGTCGGCGAAGCCCGCACGGCGCTCGGTTTTACGGATAAGGAATAATCAGTTCCTGACCGACGCTGATCATTGCCGCATCTGCGAGGCGGTTGCGCGTAACAATTAGCTGCAGCGGCACCGCGTACTTGCCGGCAATGTAGGCCAGCGTCTCGCCTGCCTGCACCACATGGATGCGCAGTTGCGGTGTGGCGGTGGGCTGCGCGCCAGGCGTGAAGAACGGCGTGATGGTGGGCAGCGGCGTGGGCAGCAGCAGCGCCGCATCAAAATATTTCCGGGCCAGCAGCTCCAGATTTGCCGGCGCAGCCTGGTTAAGCAAGCCAAAAAACTCCGCGCCAGTGGTCAGGCGGAAGGCGCCGGTTTGGTATAAGTCCCGCAAAAATATATTGAACGGGCCAACGCCTATTTCAAGGCGCAAGTCATTTAGAAACTGAGCGCCGCGCCGATAGGTGTTCTGCAGCAAATCTTCAGTGTTGTCCAAATCGTATGCCGTGCGGTTGAGCGCACCGCTGGGCTTCCAGTACTCAACGCGGTCACGCCAGTACCAGTCCTTCAGCTCCGGCTGGAAGCGCTCGATGTAAAGATACTCGCTGTACATGGGCAGCGCTGCACCCAGCCATGGCTCTGCAACCGGGTCATGGCCCACCACCTGGCCCCACCATAAATGCGCCATGGCCTGCGGCACCAGCGCCAGCAGCAGCGACTCCGGCTTGCCGTCGTAGTCCGCAAAGCCCTGCCCGGTGTGCAGCAAGAATCCACCACTGGCAACACTCGGAAGAAATGCATCCTCCGCAATCACCAGCGAGGCATACGGATACGGCCCGAATAGTTCGTTGAAAAGCTGCAGCGCCTTGGCCGCGGCAGCCAGCACCGCCGCCGCCCCTTCTGCATGGTCCGGCAGGTGATACAAATAAAGTGTTGCCGAATCTGACGGGCGAATGATCAACTGGTACTCGGGGCTGGCACTGAACGCAATCGAACGCGCGTTGCGCAGCCGGAAGTTGGCAAGGCCGGGCACGCTTGCCACCGGCCCGCCACTCGCAATCACAAGCTCGCGCGCACTCGTCACCTCCAGGTCATAGTCCGCCACCTCGGACAGCAGCGGCGGCCCCACATTTGTTAGCTGCCATTTCTTCCAGCCGCGGCCGCGCTCGTACGGCACCAGCTGCGGATACCAGTTTAGGAACTGCATCACGTTGGCGGTGTGGCCAACGTCACCGGCAGTGCGGCGCGCACGCAGGCTGGTCTCTTTGCTGCTGAGGCCGTATGTGATGTTCACGAGGCGCGATTCGTTCGGGCGCACCGGCGCCGGCAGCCGCACCGTCAAGAATCCGTCGCGCACTTCAATGCGCGGCGCCAGCGCCTGCACCTGCTCCACCAGCGTCAGCTTGCTTAGCGTAAAGCGCTCCGTGCGCAGGTCCGCCGGCAAATAAAAAACCAGCTCGTTCCACTCATCGGGGCCGGGGTTCGTCACCTCCACCAGCTGCGCAACCTCTGCGCGCTTGCCAACATAATCCAGCTTGACCGTAAAGGTATAGCGCGCACTCACCCCCGGATTGGCGCGCGCCAGAAATGGCACAAGAGTTGGCGCAAGTCGGTCGCCGATCGCTGGAATGGCCGGCACAAAAGTGGGCGGCAGCGGCGTGGGGGTTGCTGCGCTACCAAGGCAGGCTGCCAGCAAGCAGGCTGGCAGCGCCGGCAGCCAGCGCGGCGCGCGCATCATGCCGGCCCGTCTGCGCGCTGCAGCAGCAAGACCGAAAGCGCCGGCAGTGCCAGGCTCAATGCAAACTCGCAGCCGTGGCAGCCCTGGTCCCCGGCCGGCAGCAACTCACCCGCTGCATCCACAGCTGCACCGCCGTACTGCGCCCATTCAGTATTGAGCAGCAGTTTGTAGCTGCCCGCCTGCTGCACCCCCAACTGATAACCGGGGTACGCCGCGCCTGAAAAATTGCCCGCCACCAGCAGCGCTTCACCGCCCGGCGCATGGCGCACAAATGCCACAACACCCGGCTGCGCTGCACTGATGTCCCGCCACTCAAAGCCCTGCGGGCTGCAGTCCCATGCATGCAGCGCCGGCAGCACGCGGTAGATGGAATTCAAGTCGCGCACCAGCGCAGCCACGCCGGCATGCCGCGCGTCCGCGCTCAACTCCCACGCCAGCTGGCCGGCGTGGTCCCACTCCGCAGCAGCGCCCAGCTCACCGCCCATGAAGAGCAGCTTCTTGCCGGGCAGCGCAAACATAAACGCCAGCAGCGCGCGCAAGTTTGCCAGCTGCACGTGGGGTTCAGCCGGCAGGCGCTGCAGCAGCGAACGCTTCTCGTGCACCACTTCATCGTGCGAAAGCGGCAGCAAGTAGTTTTCCTGGAATGCAAACGTAAGCGGAAAGGTCAGCGCATGCTGCGCTGCAGCGCGCGCGCCCAGCGGCGTGCTCCAGTAGCGCAGCGTATCGGACATCCAGCCCATGTTCCACTTGTAGTCAAAGCCCAAGCCGCCGCGCGCTGCCGGCGCGCTGACACCCTGCCACGCGCTGGCCTCTTCTGCAAAAGTAAGCACCCCCGCAAACTGTGCATGCACGGCAGCATTCAGCTGCCGCAAAAATTCAACCGCCTCCAAATGTTCGCGGCCGCCATGCACATTCGGCCGCCATGCGCCGGCTTCCCGCCCGTAGTCCAGATACAGCATTGAACTCACGGCATCCACGCGCAAGCCATCAATGTGATACATATCCAGCCAGAAGAGCGCCGAGCTGATGAGGAACGCCGCCACCGGCGCACTGCCGTAATTAAAAACATAAGTGCCCCAGCCGTGGTGTTCGGCGCGCGCCGCATCGGCATACTCATACAGCGCTGTGCCGTCAAACTGCGCCAGGCCGTGCGCGTCTTTTGGAAAATGCCCGGGCACCCAATCCAAAATTACACCGAGCCCGGCGCGATGGCACGCATCCACAAAAAACATCAAATCGTGCGGCGGGCCAAAGCGGCTGGTGGCTGCAAAGTAGCCCGTGGTCTGGTAGCCCCAGGAAGCATCCAGCGGATGCTCGGTAAGTGGCAGCAGCTCGATGTGCGTGAAGCCCAGCCCGGCCGCATACGGCACCAGCTCAGCCGCCAGCTGCCGGTAAGTGAGCGGCTGCGCACTGCCGGTCTGGTGCCGCCAAGAGCCGGCGTGCACTTCATAAATGGAGATGGGCGTATCCGGCTGCTGGCGGCGCACGCGCTCCTGCATCCAGCGCGCATCCTGCCATGCGTAGCCATCCAAGTCACACACAATCGAAGCCGTGGCCGGGCGCAGCTCTGCCGCAAATGCAACCGGGTCGGCTTTGAAACATGGCGCAGCCTGCTCGCTGCCGAAGACAAGATACTTGTAGAGCGCGCCGCTAGCCAGCCCCGGCACAAAGAGCTGCCAAACACCGGTATTGCGGTGCAGTTGCAGCACGTGCGCTGCCGGCTGCCACGCATTGAAGTCGCCGACCACGGCCACCCGCGCTGCGTTGGGCGCCCACACGGCAAATGCCACGCCCGCCTGCCCGGCGCGCACACAGCAGTGCGCCCCCAACAAATCGTAAGTGCGCAAGTTGCCGGCAGCGCCAGCTGCGTCAAGTTCGGCAGCGCTGTACGGCAGAATTAATGTTTCAGTCACGGAGTTCACTGGGGCGCGCCCAAAGCACAGATGGCCCTTGGCCGCAGCGCGTTTGCATGCCCTGACCAGCGGCTGCGCAGCCTTGCTTTGGATTTTAGCACCGGCATCAGCGCACTTATCAATCTGCTGTGATTACAGCAATGCAGCCACCCGCGCATCCGCATCCCGGCGCAAAACACTGGCCAAACACGTGGCGATGGTATACTCGCAAATCACAATGGAAATTAATTATTTCGGCCATTCCTGTTTTCGGTTAAGCGAGCGCAATGGCACCGCCATCGTCACCGACCCGTTTGATGCGTCTGTCGGATTTTCGATGCCGCGCCTTAAAGCCGACATTGTGACGATCAGCCACGATGCGCCCGGGCACAACAACTCGACCGCCATCAAAGAAGCGCGCGCGCTGCACGGCGCCGGCGAATATGAAATTGGCGGCGTCTTCATTACCGGCGTACAGACCGCGGCTGCCAAAGGCAAGGGCGGCACCAACGGCGCGCGCGCCAATACCGTCTTTGTTTTCAATTATGAGGATGTGACCGTTTGCCATCTCGGCGACCTAAGCGCGATCCTCACGCAAGCCGAGGTGGAAGCGCTGGGTACGGTGGATGTTTTGCTTGCGCCGGTGGGCGGTGGCAATGGCTTGAACGCCGGGCAGGCCGCCGAGCTGATCAGCCTGATCGAGCCCTCCATCATCATACCCATGCACTACAAGCTGGCCAAAACAAAACTGCAGCTTGATCCGCTGGCCAAGTTCCTCAAGGAAATGGGCCTCTCCAAAGTGGAGCCGCAGGATACCTTTAAAGTTACCAAGAGCACCCTGCCCGAAGAAACCGCGGTTGTGGTGTTGGAAGCCAAGGGGGCCTGACTCGCGGCGCTCACGCGCTATTTTGCCCGCCCGATTTTCTGTTCATGGTCAAGCTGCTACTAAGCTGGGACATCAAGCCCAACCTCGAACAAGAGTACTTTGAGTTTGTGGTGCGCGATTGGGTGCCTAATATGACCAAGCTCGGCATCCAGCCCGTAGACGCCTGGTACACCATTTACGGCGAGTGCCCGCAAATCCTCACCGCCGGCACGGCCGCGGACGCCGGCACCATGCACCGCATTCTGGCCAGCGATGACTGGCTGCGGCAGAGGCAAAAACTCTGCGAATATGTTGACAACCTGAACCAGAAAGTAATCACAGCAACCGGCGGCTTCCAGCTCTAGGCACTGCAGGCATGCGTCCGCCGGTTTACCTTGACCACGCTGCCACCACCCCGGTGGCACCAGAAGTATTGGCGGCCATGCTGCCGTACTTTAGCGCGCAGTTTGGCAATCCAAGCTCAATCCATCGCTGGGGCCAGCAGGCCGAGCACGCCATGTACGCTGCGCGCCAGCAGCTGGCAGCCGGCCTGAACTGCAGCCCCGATGAAATTTTTTTTACCGGCGGCGGCAGCGAAAGCGACAACCTTGCGCTGCGCGGCGCAGCGCTGGCGGCGCAGGCTGCCGGACGCGGCCGCCACCTGATTACCACAGCGGTGGAGCATCACGCGGTGCTGCACACAGCGCAGCAACTGCGCGACCATTTTGACTTTGACCTGACGCTGCTGGCGGTGGATGCCCACGCTTGCGTCAGCGCGCAACAACTGGCAGATGCAATCCGGCCGGACACCGTGCTGGTTTCACTGATGCTGGCCAACAACGAGGTGGGCAGCTTGCAGCCGGTGGCGGAACTTGCAGCTGTGGCCCGCGCGCACGGCGTGTTGTTTCACACGGACGCAGTGCAGGCTGCAAGCCAGCTGGAGCTGGATGTGCAGGCACTGGGTGTGGACCTGCTCTCGCTCGGCGCACACAAGTTCTACGGACCCAAAGGTGTGGGCGCACTGTATGTGCGGCGCGGCACGCAAATGCTGGCTGTTCAAACCGGCGGCAGCCAGGAACACGGCCTGCGCGCCGGAACACAAAATGTGCCGCTGATTGCCGGCATGGCGGCAGCGCTGCAGCTTGTGCTGCAGCGGCGCGCCCCCGACAACGCGCACTTTGGGCAGCTGCGCGACAGCTTGATTGCCGGCGTGCTGCAGCGGGTGCCGGAGAGCCGGCTTAGCGGCCACCCGCAGCAGCGCCTGCCCAACCACGCCAGCTTTGTGTTCCGGGAAGTGGACGGCAACGCGCTGCTCATGCGCTTGGATTTGGAGGGCGTAGCTGCCAGCTCCGGGTCCGCCTGCAAGACTGGCGACCCGCGCCCTTCCAGCGTGCTGCTGGCAATGGGTGCGCAACCGGATTGGGCGCGCGGATCTCTGCGCCTGAGCGTTGGCCGCGCCACCACAGCGGCGGATGTGGACTACGCTGTGCAAACTGTGGAACGCTGCGTTGCGGCGCTGCGCAAATGACCAGCGCAGCCGCAGACAAGCGCGCAAACGCCGGCACTCGCGTGGTGATTGCCATGAGCGGCGGGGTTGACAGCTCAGTGGCGGCAGCGCTGCTGGTGGAGCAGGGCTACGATGTGATCGGCCTGATGCTGCGCTTGTGGAGCGATGCGCCCGCATCCGCTGCGCACGGCGGCCACAACAAATGCTGCGCGCCAGACGCGATCATCGAGGCCCGCGCGATTGCCGGCCAGCTTGCAATTCCATTTTATGTGGTGGACGCCCAGCAGATTTTTCGCGAGCAGGTGGTGCAGTTTTTTCTGGATGGCTATAGCGCGGGCACCACACCCAATCCATGCCTGGAATGCAACCGCCACATTCGCTGGACGTTTCTGCTGAATGAAGCGCTGAGCCTCGGTGCGCAGTATCTGGCCACCGGCCACTTTGCACGCGTGCAGCAGCTGCCCGCAAGCTGGCAGCTGTTGCGCGGGACGGATGCCGCCAAGGACCAATCCTATGTGCTGAGCGTGCTGAACCAGCAGCAGCTGGCGCACGCCATGTTTCCAGTGGGCGCTTACACAAAGGCAGAGGTGCGCGAACTTGCGCGGGGCTTTGGCCTGCCGGTGCACAGCCGCCGGGACAGCCAGGACTTGTGCTTCTTGCCGGACGGCGACTACCGCCCGTTTCTGCAGCAGCACGCGCCCGCTGCGCTCAAGCCCGGGGCAATCACAGACAGCTCCGGCCGCCAAGTTGGTGTGCATGCCGGCTTGCCGCTTTACACCATCGGGCAGCGCAAGGGCCTGCGGCTGGCCGGGCCGGAACCGCAGTACGTGGTGGCAATGGATGCAGCGACCAATACGCTGTGTGTCGGCCCGCGCACAGCGCTTGAAAGCACGCGCCTGCGCGCAGAGAGGGTAAACTGGGTTGCGGGCACGGTGCCCGCGGCTGCGTTCCAAGCGCAGGTGCAAATTCGCGCGCATGGCACACCCGCAGCAGCGCGCATCATGCCGGAGGGCAGCGATGAAGCCACAGTGGAATTTGAAGCAGCGGTGCAAAGTGCAACACCCGGACAGGCTGCAGTTTTTTATGCGGGCGCAGAAGTTCTGGGCGGCGGAGTAATTGCGCCATGATGACACCGCATTATTTATTTGCATTGGCGCTTGCCACCTTTTTTGGGGCGCTGTTCCATTTGGTGCGCGGCGGCGGAGCTACGCGCCTGCTGCTGTATCTGGCCTGCAGCTGGGCGGGCTTCGCGGTCGGGCAGGCAGTTGCGCCGTACATTGGGCTTGACCTGCCCACGGTAGGCCCGCTGCATGTTGTTGAAGCGGCAACGTGCGCCTTGCTGTTGATGTTGGGCGCATCTGTGCTGGTGCTCAAGGAGCCGGCAAGAGAGTAGGATCTTTTGCTGCGGCAAATATAATTACACTCATGGAAGAAAGTCCGCGGCAAGCAGTCCCCGGTGGCAAGCGCGCGCGGCGCTGGGCACTGCCTGTACTGGCGGCTGCGATGCTCGTAATCGCAAGCGGTGCCGTAGCCATCGCGTTTGTGTCGCCCGCAGCACTCAGCACCCTGCGCGACCTGCTGATTGTCTGGATTGCGCTGGCAGCGCTGCTGGCTGGCGTGGCGCTGGTGGTGCTGGCACAGCAGCTGGCGCAGCTGGCGCGCACGCTGCGCGAGGAAATCAAGCCGATGCTTGAGGACGTGGGTGATACAATTTCAACCGTGCAGGGCACAGCGCGTTTCTTGAGCGAAAATCTGGCGGAGCCGGTGATCAAGGTGAGCACCAGCATTGCGTTGTTGCGCCGGCTGCTGGCGCTTTTTACTGCGGGGCGCTAGCTTGCAAAAATACTTTGCGGCACAAGTTGCGCCGCTTGATTAGCAGACAAATATTTTCTTTGGAGAAGTTAAGTTATGTCAAACAATAGCAGCGACTCGGGCGCATTTGTGGTCGGTTTTATTGTGGGCGGGCTGGTGGGCGCGGCCGTGGCGCTGCTGCTTGCACCCCAAACCGGCGAGGAGACGCGCTCGGATTTAATGCGCAAGGGCATTGAGCTGCGCGAGCGCGGCGAGAGTGCACTGCACGAGGCGCGCGTGCGCGCAGAAGAGCTTGCGGCGGAAGCTTCCGAGTGGGCCAAGCACACCGCTGAAGATGTTGCCAAGGGTGCGCGCAGCAAAATGCGCGGCAAGGCAGCGGACGGCGAAGCCTAACCGCCAAACGCTGCGCAGAGCCGTGCGCAGCTAAGCTGCACCGACAGCATTCAGCGCCGCCGGAATAGCGGCGAGCACATCGCTGGCTAGCACGCTGGCCAGCGCGCCCACGCGCGCAGCAGCCAGCTGTCCGGCTACTCCGTGCAAATACGCTGCCGCTAGCGCAGCCTCATACGGCGCAACGCCCTGCGCCAGCAGACCCGCAGTCATTCCCGCCAATACATCACCAGTGCCAGCGCGCGCCAGCGCCGGCGTGGCAAATGGCTGCACCGTCACGCGGCCATCGGGCGCGGCCACTACAGTGTAGGCGCCCTTCAACAGCACCACATGCCCCCATTGCGCGCTAAAGCGCAGCGCAACACCAATGCGGTCCGCCTGCACCGCGTCGCGCCCCAGCCCGCTGAGCACGCCCATCTCACCGGGATGCGGCGTAAGCACGGCCGGCGCAGGCAGGCGCAGCCACCATTCGTCGATGCCCAGCAGCAGCTTTAGTGCGTCAGCATCCACCACGGTAGGCGGCAGCTTTGCCGGCTGCGCGGCGGACGTGGCACGCGCGCTGCGCACGCCAAAGCCCATAGCGGATTCTTTTGCTCCCGGCTCGCCCTCCGCCAGCAGCTGGCGCAAAAATTCTGCCGTCGGCTTTTCCTGGCCCCAGCCGGGACCGATCAGCAGCGCGCTTGCCGCGCCCAGCCCTGTGCGCACAACTGCTGCCGCCTTGCCGGCAATCACGCCCATGTCTGCAGGCAGCAGCAGCCAGGTGGCTTCCGGCAGCTGCCCCGCAAGCATCGGATAAATTGCATTGGGCACTGCGGCCGTCACCAAGCCGGCACCAATGCGGTAGGCAGCTGCTGCGGCAAGGTAAGCCGCGCCGGTGTAGTTCACCGAGCCCGCCACAATGAGCGCCGTGCCAAACGTGCCCTTGTGTGCGCTGCGCGGGCGCGGCGGCAAACTTGCCAGCGCATCCGCTGCCGTTGCCAGCTGCGGCTTAATGGCCTGCAGCGCGGGCAAGTCCGCCGGCCAGCCGATGTCTGCCACATGCAAGTCACCAATGGCATCCGCACCAGCGAGGGATAGCTGCCCAAATTTAGCTGCGCCAAATGTCACCGTCAGGTCAGCGCGCAGCGTATCGCGGTCCAACTCGCCGGTGTCGCAGTCAAAGCCTGATGGGCAATCAACCGCTACTGTGAGCGCATCTGAAGTTTGAAGGATGTGCGCATGCGTCTTGCGCAGCAGTTGCGCTGCGGCCTCGGGCATTGGCCGGCGCGCACCGGTGCCAAACAGCGCATCCACCACCACGCGCGTGCCGCGCAGCACATTGGCAAACACCCGCAGGCGCTGGTCGCTCTCAGCATCGGCAACAAACACGTTTGCGGCGAGCGCACCAATTAATTGCGGGTCGGCGGCAGCGCGCGGCTTAAGGCAGTAAGCCTTGACGGCGGCCCCAGCCAGTGCCAAGTGACGCGCCGCCACCAGCCCGTCGCCACCGTTGTTGCCCGGCCCCACCAGCACCAGCACCTGCACGCCTTCCACACTGCCCAAGCGCCGGCTGATGGCAGCGGCCACCGCAGTGCCGGCCAGCTCCATCATGCTCTCGTACGAGACCCCGGCAGCGTGGGCTTGTGCCTCAAGCGCCCGCATCTGCGATACAGTAGTAATCTTTGGCATGCGCGGGATTTTAGCAGTTGTGCAGCGCAGTCTGCCGGCCGGCAAAATACAAAACGGCCACTTTGTGAGTGGCCGTTGCTTTTACCCGCAAAGACTCAAGCGCCGGGCACGCTGCTTGAAGTTTGCGTGGCGCTAATTACGTCGCCAGTATAAGCGTGCCGTCAAGCTGTAGGCTTGCCAAGCTTTTGAATACGGCAATTCGAACCTCCTGCGATGGCGTTATTTCTTACCTACATACGGGCTTTGTTGTTGCAGTGAGTAGGCGGGCTCTCCTCTTCTCGTATCCCAGAATTCGGGAATGTCATTGATGATCCCCTTCCAAGCGCCTTTGAGGAGGACATGGAGCGTATAGTCAATGCCGCCCATCGACTTGGCCGATACGTTTAGAGCGTGATAGTGATACCCAACAGGCTCGTGGGAATGACCACCGAACTGGTCGAGGGGCGCATCGCTCCCATCCATCGGGAAGACTGATTCGTAGATACCGAACAGGGCGATGCCATCGAGCCCGAATCCGATCAGCGGTGGATGGCCCTGGCCGGGATAGTCATTGATGTTGTAAAGAGACAGGTCATTGTTCGTGGCGCTATGACCGTCAGCGTGGTAGTGCAGCCCCATTCCCCGGCCGACGTGGATACCGTTACTTGTAATCTCGGCGCTCTCTTGTGCGCTTGCCAGCGTGTTGTTCAGCGGCGGATAGATGACAACGCCGTCTACAGCAATCCCCACAGCTGAAGTGCTGACAGCGTTGTACACGGAGTCAGGACCAGGATCGTGTGCGTCCGACTTCAGAGTTTTCGGCAGTTTGTTCTCAGTCAGCGAAGAAACCAACCCGTAGTCTCGCAGAGGAATTTTTACAAGGTACAGTTGTAGCGTTGCGTCGCGGGTCACCTTCTGATCCGCATACCCGCCCGTTGTGCCGTCTCCCGGCGGACGAGACACGTCGAGCAGCCGATTGGGCTTATCCGAAATCGAGTAACTGGCAATCACCATAAAGGGATGGTGCGTACCGTTGGAGTCCGCGGCGTTCGTAAAAAACACATATGGAACCACGTTCATTCCAAGAGCGCCATTTGCGATGCCATCGCTTTGCAGCTGTGTCGACAGGGCTCCGTCACGGAAGGCCAAATAGAGCTCAGGGGCATAGCGAAGCTGCGCGTTTTCAGCCTCAAGCGTTATCTTGATTTCTGCGAGTGCCGCTTGTGCGGCCGGCTGGGTCAGAGAACTGTTTCCGGGCGCCGCAACTTGCGCTTTATAGACATCGGCGAGATTTTGAGAAACCTTGCTCCGATCCCCTTCGATGTCTGCGATCGTATTGCGCAGATATTCTTTGACGGGGACACGCGGGTTCGGCTGGTAGGGAATGGAGTCGGGATTAAAATCGGTCGGCATATCGACATTCATCGGTGCCTTGAGCAGCATCAACCGTGTCGCACCAGCAGCCGTCGGGACGAGGGTGAATCGGCCGGCCTCAAAATGGACGTACCAGCCTGCGTTCTCGAAAGCTGAAGGGGCATGGATAAAACTGCCCAGGTTGTAGATCTGCCGCGACTCGGCTTTCAGCAGTTGAACTGAAGAATCGTAGCGGAATGTTACATATCCGCGATCCACTGGAGTCTCTGCCGCTCCCCAGTTGTTTTGAAAGACGAGCAAGTTTCCTTGACCGACATCCAACGAGTAGAGTCCGTGCAGCTCAGAATCAAAGCGGAAGAGGCTCGGATCCGATGGCTCGGCTACTGCTTGGACAACTTTGGTCAGAGTATCGCGATAGGTGGCCAGGGTCGTGGTGGCTTCGGCGGCCCCGGAAGCTCCAACAGTCAGAAAGGAGCCGTCAGGCGTCTGAATGAGAATCCGCGAGCAGTTCGTCAGAGTGTCTACTGTTGCGAGATTTTTTGGCGTAAAGCCATCGGCCAGAATGCTGACAAACGTGTGCGGTGTGTAGTAAACGGCTCCACCATGCGAGCCCGATCCGACCGAGGCGCCGGGCGCGTTATGCGCCAGCATCGTGTCGGTCCATCCGGCTGTCGACGGCGGCCTAGGCTTTCCCCCGGGGCCGGGTCCGGCCCCGGAACGGCAGGGAACTGGTTCGCCAGTCCCGGAAAGAATAACAGGCGCCGGAGCGGTAAAGGTTGCTGTTGGGCGTGGTGCGATAGCCGGCTCAGGTGTATTTGTTGATAACGATGTATCAGTCGGAACAGCCGTATTAGTTGGGCCAGTGGACGGAATTGCCGTTGGTAAAGCCGTAGCCCCTGGCCTGCAAGCAACGAGCACGACAGTCAAAAAAATTACAGGTACTTTCGTGAATTTGGAAATTGCCACTAAACGGCTCTTCATCAATTATCCTCCAATGCTATTGTGCGTAGATTGCACAGCACCCAAACAGCCATGTAACATTCGCGTCTGTTATGCAACAATCTTTGTCCACCATAATATCAGCGGCGCCGCGGCCGCGTTATGCAAAGACAGAGCGACAGAGTACAGCCCAATTGGGCCGCACCAACCAAGAGCGAGGAACCGAACTATAGCAATGAACTAATATGGAGGGTCAGCGGGCACAGGAGGCGCAGGCCACGCAAGTGAGCAAGCGCTTTTGTTACTTTTTATTCGTGCCCCTCGCCGAATCACTTGTTTTCAGCAGCATACCCCCGAGAGGGCTCGAACCTCTAACCTACTGCTTAGAAGGCAGTTGCTCTGTCCTGTTGAGCTACGGGGGTGCGGACTTGTCCGAACATTGTAATACAAGCGCGTCCAGAACCGCAGCCCGCACCCCCAAAAGCAATAACTTCAGTCTACCGGGCGGATGCCTTTATACACACGCACACCCGCAAGCGTGCGCAAGATTGTGCGCTCCTGCCCGGCGCGCCCAACCTTCTCCGCAATCTCCACTGGAGACAGCGGCTGATTTCCATTTGCCAGGAACAGCCGGAAAATTCCATCCACAAGCGAAGCACCTTTCTCCTCGCCGCCCATCAGTTCCGCTGAATTGGTTCGAAACAGAAATTCCATAAAGTTCATGCTGCGCACTTCAGCCGTCTCCGGGTCCACCCAGTCCACCGTCTGCGGTGCATTCTCCTGCCGCAGCTGCTCCAGCTGCGCCTCGGAAAGATACGTGCGCAGGTACACCTCAATCTCGCGCTCCTCGCGCTGCCACCAGTCAAAGTCAATATGGAAGCGCGTGCCCAGCCCGGGCTTGTTCAGCCGCGCCAGCGGCGTGCGTGCTGCCGGCACTGTTTCTTCGTCGCTCATGCGGCTGCCGCCTGTGATTCAAAGCGCCAGTAGGCGTCGCCCACATGTACAAAGCTCGGGCGCTGCACCAGCTCTGCAAAGATGGATTCGGGGGTGGCGCGCCGCGCAATGTTCACCGCACCGTAAAGCGTCTTGGCATGCACCGTGCCCTGCGGAGTCAGCTTCACAAGTTCGCGGAACACGTCCTGCACCAGCTGCTCCAGGCTTGTAGCCTGCTGTTCGTTGCGCGCGCGCAAAATATCCAGCTGCTCCATGCTCTCGGCCAAAATCACCAGTTCATCCATATACTGCACGCCCAGCGAGCGCTTGCTCATCGAGAAGCGCAGCTGGCCCTGGGGCGCGTTGGCACTGCGCAGCCAGTCCGCCACGGGCCGGCGTGTCTCCACTGTTACCACGTACTCGCCCACCTGCTCGCCACGCGCCACGCTCAAGAAGCTGCCCGCCGGCGTCTCGTACTGCGCAAAGATCGGGCCCAGCCCCCACACAAAGCGCTCGCGCCGCACCACCCAGCCCGGATGCTGCTTGCCTGTGTGCCCGTCCACCAGCGTGATCTTTACGCGCGGAGAAATGCGCGCCGTGGGAAACACTGCCGCCAGCCGCGGCGTAAGCGGCAGCGTGCCCGCCCGCCGGTGCGGATAAGTTAGTACCAGCCGAACCTGAGTCTCGCCATTGGCCGGATGCGCATGCTCGCTGTACTCGTCATCCAGCTCCATGGCCAGCCGGCGCAGCTCCGGCGTCAGCGCCGCACCGCGCACAGTCGGCTGCGCCGGCTGCAACATGCGCGGCGGATGCAGCACCTCATCCGGCTCTAGCCGGTTCAAATACCAAAGCACTTCGCCGGTCGGGCCTACTTCATCAAAGCGGTCATCGCGATGCAGTGCGTGCGCCAGCGAGAACACCATTAGCTTGGAGTTCACACCAGTGGGCAGGTCAATCTGCGGCGCAATTTGCTCCGTCGAAAGCGGTCCGCCGCCAGCCATGTCCAAGGCCGCCTCCGCCAGATTTAGCTGGTGCTCGTCAACCTGCACCAGCAAGTCGCGCGAAAACCATTTGCCGCTGATGCGCAAAAGCTTTCCAGTGCCGTCCAGGGCTGCGTCCAGCCGCTGCTCCAGCCGCGTGGCAAAGGCATCCGCCAAAGCGCCGGGCTCTTGGTTTGCAATGCTGTCGCTGCCGCCATTCATTGTTGTCGGCTTTGAGTTGAGCGGGTGCGATTCAACCTGCGCCGCAAACTCGCGGCGTTTGCCGTCCGCAAAGTCAACCGTGATCACCTGGAAGCTGCCCGCCAGCGGGTTGCTGCCAACCCGCGTCTCCGCCACGCGCCCGATTGCAAAGCGCAACGCCGGAAAACTGAGCGTCTGGCCAACACTAAATGTGCCGCCGGGCAAATAGGGACTTGCATCACCAACCGCAGCCGCGCGCACGCGCGCCTGCTCTTCCGCAATCTGCCGCTCCAAAATCAGCAGCAGCAGTTCGCGGGTGGAAAGCGGGACCTCGCGCTCAATTAATTGATGCGTGATGTGCTCAAGATCGGATGCAGTCGGCGCAAAAGCGCCCACCCATTCATCAAGGGGGGAAGCGGGCAAGTTGGACAATAGAAGGACGGGTACTGCCAGAAAATCATACGCCGCTCACTAGCAGTGCGCAGCCCGGCATGTACACATGGATTATACGTCCGCGCACTCGCTTGTCAATGCATTCCGCCCGGCGCGCGGCGCGCTGCTACACTTGGCGCATGCCAATCTATGAATACTTCTGCCCGGATTGTGCCGTGAAATTTGAGGAGCTGCGCGCAATCAAAGCGGCCGACGGCGTGGCTACGTGCCCGCAGTGTGCTGGCGAACATGCGGCGCGGGTGTTGTCCCTGTTTTTCGCAGCTTCGGGCGGCCCCAAAACTGCTGCCCAACCGGTGAGCATGGGCGGTGCCTGCTGTGGCGGCGGGTGCGGCTGCGGTCCCTCGCAAAACTAACCCGCGCAGAGCAGCGCGCACAAGCGCGCCTTGCGCGCCGGGGCTGCAGCCCGGCACCAACAACTTTCGCTGAAACTTTTTAGCGCAGCAGCGCGTGCGGCCAGCCGCCTAACGGCTTTGCTTGCTGCCGTCCGGCAGTGTTGCGCCGGCTAGCGAGCTCACCGCGCTCAACTGCTCCAGCGCAATGATCGCGCCCTCCAGGCGCGCACAAGCCAAAGACGCGCCCTTGAGCTGTGCGCCCGTCAGGTCCGCGCAGCGCAAATCCGCATATTCAAGGTTTGCGCCCGCGAGATTCGCGCCCTGCAAATAGGCATGCGACAGGCGCGCGCCGGACAAGTTACTGTTATGCAAATCCGCCTGCCGCAGATCTGCGCCTTGCAGGATGGCCTGCTGCAGGTTGCATCCCGCCAGCGCCGCGCGCCGCAAGCGCGCCCAACTCAGCATTGCACGCGGCTCAATTGTTTTGCCCTTGACAATCACTTTCTTGGCCGGCGCAGTGCTTGCTGAATTCATGCCAATATTTTACTGCAAAAACTGAGCCGGTTGCGCGCCATGTGCGCGCCGCAAAAAGTTTGACCAGCTTGGCGGTGCGTGGTATTCTTGCGCCACGCACCGGCTGCAGTTTGTGATCCGCCGGACCGATTAGATTATAGGAGCTGAATGAAATGAACCGCAGACAACTACTCATGGGCGCAAGCCTCGCATTGTTTTTGGCCAGTTGTGCAGCGCCCGCTGCTGCGCCGGCTGCCGCGCCGGCTGCCGCCAAACCAAATGACCTTGGCGGGCGCGAGATCGTCATCGCTGTGGAAAATGCCTACCCGCCCTTCAACTACAAAGACGAGAAAACCGGCGAAAACATTGGCATGGACTATGACATTGTCAATGATGTCTGCAAGCGCCTGAACTGCAAGACGAAATTTGTCACCACCAGCTGGGATGCCATCGTCGCAGTGATGGAATCCAAGGGCAAGGCGGAGTGGGACATGGCTGCCGACGGCATCACCATCACACCCGAGCGCGCCAAGAATGTTGATTTCAGCGACCCGGTGATTAACGTTGCCCAGCGTCTGCTTGTTCGCAAAGGCGAAACCCGCTTCAAGACCGGTGATGAGTTCAAAGCCAATGCGGAGTTGATATTCGGCGCCCAGCCTGGCACCACCAACTATGTCATTATGGAGAAACTTGTCGGCAAAGATCGCATCCAAGCGTATGACCAGTTTGGCCTGATTGTGCAGGCACTGATGAACAATGACATTGATGCCACGGTAATGGACGATGTGGCCAGCTCCGGCAATATGCAGGCCAATCCGGACAAGCTGGAAACGCTCGCCGAAGTACTGGCCGGCGAAGACCTCGGCTTTGTGTTTCCGCAGGGCAGCGACTTGCGCGCCGCGTTCAACAAGGCTCTGGCTGACCAAAGAGCTGACGGTACTTTTGACAAGATCAAGGAAAAGTGGATTCCAGGTTCAAAATAGCCGGCCACTATTCTTAGACACGCATGCGAAGGGGCGCAGCGGCAAGGGTGTTACATAGTCTGTACCTTGTCCGCTCCGCCCCTTTGCGCTTTCCTGCCGAACCAGTAATGCTACCGCCGCTGCCACAATCCCCGCGGGAGATTAAATGACCAGCGCACCGGGCGCCGCTGCAATCGGCACCCGACACCGCCGCCCCGGCATCGCACCCGAATTCTCTGACTGGCTTGCGCGCCTGCCGTGGTGGCTGCTGGTGACAATTTTGCTTGGCTTGCTCATTTTGTATTCAATCATGTCGGACGAAAAAACCGGCAACGCGTTTCGCGCAATTGTGCCCGGCATCGTCGTCACCCTGCGCACGGCTATGCTGGGCTATTCAATAGCGCTGGTGATCGGCCTTTTTGCGGGTTTGGGGCGCACTGCGCAAAACCCGGTCATCAGTAACATCACCTCGTTCTACGTGGAGATTGTGCGCGGCATTCCAATTTTGGTCTTGCTGCTCTACGTCGCTTTCGTGGGCGTGCCGCTTATGATGAGCGAGCTGAACCAGTTGGGGAGCTTGACCGGCAATTTATGGCTGAGCAAACTTACCCCGCGCAGCTTCCCTAATGAATGGCGGGTGGTGCTGGCATTGGGCTTCGCCTATGGCGCGTTTGAGGCGGAGAACTTTCGCGCGGGCATCCAGTCCATCGACAAGGGGCAGGTTGAAGCAGCGCGGGCGCTGGGGATGAATTATTTTCAAACCATGCGCCACATCATTTTGCCACAGGCCATCCGGCGCATCCTGCCCACACTTGGCAACGACTTCATCTCCATGCTGAAGGATTCATCGCTGGTGAGTGTGCTGGGCGTTGAAGACATTACCCAGCTGGCGCGCCTGTATGCCAGCAGTACATTTGTATTCTTTCAGTCTTACAGCGTGCTCGCGTTCATGTATCTGACCATGACCATTTTGCTCTCGCGCGGCGTGCGTTGGATGGAATACAAACTGGCACAGGGGCGCACCTAGCCTGCCCTGCGTTATTTTGCAAAGCGCTCCGAAACCAGGCACAGTTTCTTTTATGGCTGCGCTCAATTGCTTGCGCAGTTGCTGCACGCCGAACGCTGACCAACCACCGCCCGCGTACCCATGCATGACTGTTGCGGAGTACAATGGGCACGCGCGCGTTTAAGCCGCCAATATGCAAAGACTGCGCCAGTTTATAGATGAGTCCTCTGCTTCATCGCTAGTAATCGCTGCTTTTTTGGGCACGATCACGGTGATGTCACTTTTGGTTGCGCTGGTTGGCGGCGGTCTGCTGGGCTGGTGGATTCTTACAGCCGAAAGTGCTGCCGCGCCGGCAACCGCCGTGCCAAGTGCAGCCGCCACGCGCGTCCCGATTGGGCTGCCCACCATGCAGGCTTTTGTGCAGCAAACCATGGTGGCAATGGACGCAGCAAATTTGATTGCGCTGCCGGCCACTGCAACACCCGCGCCCGTGCAGCCCACCAGTACGGCTGTGGCTGTCACAAGTGTGCCGCCACCCACCCCTGGTGATCCCACCGCCAACATCCTGAGCCTGCTGCTGTCCGATCCGCAATTCAGCACTCTCGTGCAGGCTGTCCAAAGTGCAGGAATGGCAGACACGCTGGGCACCGGCGGACCCTTCACTTTATTTGCTCCCACGAATGCAGCTTTTGAACAGCTGCCCGAAGGCACACTGGAGGCGCTGCTGCAGAACCCGGATGCCCTAGCAGAGCTGCTCAGCTACCACCTGGTTCCACAGCGCCTGGAGCAATCTGCTTTTGCAACTACGCCAGCGCTGCGCACAGTGCTCGGCCCGGCGCTGGCACTGCGCGTCACGGGCACCAGCGCCACCGTTAACGGCGCCGCCGTGGCCGCATCCAGCCCGGCAACCGGCAACGGTCTGGTGCACCCGATTGACATGGTGCTGCAAACACCCGACATCGGAACACTGGTGGATTTGCTCGCCGTCGATGCGCGCTTCACCAAGTTCTATAGCTGGCTGGAGCGCGCCGAGTTGATCAGCTTGTTGCAAGGCGAGGGGCCGTTCACTGTGTTTGCACCGGTGAACGAAGGTTTTCTGGCGCTGCCAGCCGGCACAACGGACTTTCTGCTGTTAGACGCCAACACAATGCGCGCCGTGCTGCTCTACCATGTGGTGGGCGGCAAACTGATGCAGGCGGACTTGACCCCGCAACAACTGTTGACGCTGGCCGGACCACAGATAAAGATTACCGGCAGCGCCGACGCGCCGCTGTACGGGCCGGCCAATGTAACCGGCACGGCTCTGGTTGCTTCGAACGGCGTGGTCCACGGGTTGGACACGGTGCTCCTGCCACCAGCCCCCTAGCCCGCTCCAGCGCGTTTAGTTCAAGCGCGCAATGCTGCTGCGAATTTGGCAGCAGGCGTTGCGGATGACTTCCGCCTCCGCCGCTTCTGGTGCGCGCCGCAAAAACTGCTCAAGCGCGCGCAAGGCAGCACCCAGCTCGCCCGCCTGAATGTGAATAAGTCCGCGCGTGCGCCAGTGCGAAGCGCGCGCCGGATGCAAAATCTGCAGCTGGTCCACCACCTTCAGTGCCAGGCTCCACTCACGCCGGTTTACATATGCCTGCCGCAGATTATTCAGCATGCGCGCAAGCGTCTCTTCGCTAGAAGATTCATTCAGCCAGGCAGGCTCAAACTCAAGCTTCTGCCGCGCCAGGCTTTGCACCAGTTGCGCGCACTCCGCCGTGCTTATCTCCCCGCCCCCATTGAAGGCATCAACAAAGAGCGGACCCGCAGGCGTTTTGCACGCTGCCACAAAATGACCGGGCATGCCCACGCCGTAAACCGGCAAATGGCAGCGCTGCCCGGTGGCCACATACAGCACCGAAAGCGTGATTGGAAGTCCGCGGCGCTGGTCAATAACCTCGTTCATAAAACTATTGGCCGGGCTGCCGTAGTCCTGTGCGTTGCCGCCAAATCCCTGATCCTGAAAAAGAAAAACCCCGAGCGCCCGCGCCTGCGCAGCCTTGTCCGAATAACAGGCAATGGCCTTTGCAGCGGCGTGCGCAAGGTCATCCAGCTTTCGTTGATAGTGCGCAATGTCCAAATCCGGATAGGCGATGGACCGGGCAAACTCCAGCGCAGCCAGCGGCACATCAATGGATTGCTGGCGCACTGCTGCTTCGAAAGTCATGGTGGAAAATAGAGGAGAACTGTTTAACCTGCACTGCTCGCGCAGGGTAACCTCTCGATATTTTACCTACGAAAGCAGGTACCGCCACTATAATCGCGGACGTGCCTGCTGCTGAAATTGATGCTGCTGAATGGGATGCTTTTGCCTCCGCATTTACAGGTGGCGGCACCGGCAATGCGGCGCACCTGCTGCAAACTGCGGCCTGGGCGCAGCTGAAGTGCGCGTTCGGATGGCGCGTGGTGCGCGTGGCGCTGCGCAGCCCAGTCCACATTGTGGCGGGCGCGCAAATTCTAATCCGGCGGCTGCCGCTTGCTTTGGGCAGCATTGCCTACCTGCCCAAGGGCCCGCTTGTGAACTGGCAGGACGCCGCACAAGTAAAAGCTGTGTTGCAACTCTGCGATGATGCAGCGCGCGCCGAACACGCCATTTTTTTAAAACTTGAGCCGGACTTGCAGGCGGGTGAAGAACCAGCGCAACTGCTGCATGCGCTGGGGTGGCAGGCCAGCCCGCAAGCGCTGCAGCCGCGGCGCACGCTGCTGGTGGACACGGCTTGCGAACCAGCAGCGGCGTTGGGGCGCATGAAGTCCAAGACGCGCTACAACATTGGCCTCGCTGAAAAAAAGGCGGTGGTAGTGCGCGCTGCGCCACTGCTGCATGCTGCCGCAGAGCTGGCCGCGTTTTGGCGCCTGCTGCAATCCACTGCGGCACGCGACAACTTTGGAATTCACAACGAACGCTACTATCAAACTGCTTACGAAAGCTTTGCGCCAAGCGGGCGCGTTGCGCTGCTGCTGGCCGAGAGCGCGGGTCGCGTGCTGGCGGGCGCAATGATTTTTGCCAGCGGATCGCGCGCTTGGTACTTGTACGGCGCATCGGATGATGCCGAGCGTGCCAGCATGGCGCCATACGCTGTGCAGTGGGCCGCCATGCAGTGGGCGCATGCGCGCGGCTGCAGCGCCTACGATATGTGGGGTGTGCCGGATGCAGATGAGGCGCAACTAGAAGCCGGCTTCACCACGCGCAGTGACGGGCTCTGGCCGGTGTACCGCTTCAAGCGCGGCTTTGGCGGACGGTTAGAACGCAACTGTGGCGCGTGGGACCATGTGTATGTGCCGTGGGCGCACCGTCTGTATGGCGCCTATCTCCGGCTCGCACAGCGCAACGCGCCGCCCGGCTGAATTGGGCGCAATGCTTTGAGCATCCCCGCACCGCAGTACGCGCTGCGCAACGCCGAGTCTGAGGCGGACTGGCATGCTGGCCTGCTGCAACTTGATCCGGCGCCGCCGCTGCTGCAGGCATGGCAATGGGGTGACTTTAAAGCGCGCCACGGCTGGCGACCGCGGCGCCTGCTCTGGACTGAAAACGCGCGCCCAGTGGCGGGTGCGCAAGTACTGCAGCGCAATGCGGGCGCCTTCGGGCTGACTGCTTCCATTCACTACGTGCCGCGCGGGCCGCTGCTGGACTGGGGCCGCGTTGCGCTCGCACAGGCGGTGCTTGCGGACCTGCGCGCGGACGCCAAGCGCGCCAGCGCAATCTTCATCAAAATCGATCCGGCGCTGCTGGTTGCGGATGCGCCCGCAGCCGATGTGCTGCTGCGCAGTGGCTGGAAACAGTCTGCCAGCCAGATTCAGTTTCGCAACACAGTTGTGCTGGACGTGCAGCAACCACTGGAACAGCTGCTGGAAACCTTCAAGCCCAAAACCCGCTACAACATCCGGCTGGCGCAGCGCCACGGTGTGCAAGTGCACCCGGCCGCCACGCACCAGCTGCCAGTACTTTATGAGATGTACAAGCAAACCGCGCAACGCGATGGCTTCCCCATCCGGCCGGCGGCCTACTATCTGGATTTGTGGGCAAGCTTTGCGCAAGCCGGGCTTGCGCAGCCACTGATTGCGGAATACGAAGCGCAGCCGATTGCGGGCGCGGTTGTGTTTGCGTTTGGGCAGCAAGCGGTGTACATGCACGGCATGTCCGGCAGTGCGCAGCGCGCCAAGATGCCAAACTACCTGCTGCAGTGGCATGCGCTGCAATGGGCGCAGGCGCGTGGCTGCACCGCATACGATCTGTGGGGCGCGCCAGACAATTTTGAAACCGCGGACCCGCTCGCAGGTGTCTGGCGCTTTAAGTCCGGCTTCAACGGCCAGCTGGTGCGCACGCTGGGCGCGTGGGATCTGGTGCTCAGGCCGGCAGCTTACGCTTTGTACGAATATGCGCTGCCGCGCCTGCTGCAGTTTTTGCGGGGCAGGCAGCGCAGCACAGCTGCAGAGTAAGCCAACCGCATAGCATCCGGCTGGGCGGACAAATGCAGCGCGTTACGGTGCAGGCTGCATCCGGTAAAGCGTCACCCACGCCTCGCGCTGCGGCCGGTAGTAAGTTTCCACAGCGCTCAAGCTCACACCCAGCTGCTGCGGCAGCGCATCATCGCGCGGATGGTCAAGCAACAACAGGTCATCGCGCTGCATGCCGGGCGGCAGAATGCCAGCCCGCCACTCCTGCAACGGCCGCACCACCGCACTCACCTGCGAGCCGTAGGGCAGGTGCGCCTGCAAACGCTCCCAACTGCCCTGATCAACGGTCACAACTGTGACCGGCACATTGCGCGCCGCAAGGCCGGCGGCCGCAGCCCGCAGCGCATAGCCGCTGGGCCAGCCCGTGATGTACTCCCAGCGATCAGGAAAAGCGCCCAGCGGCAGCTGCTGCGGTGCCACCCAAGTAAGCCACACAAACTGCAGCGCGGGCACAGCCGCGCCGAGTGCAACCAGCGCAAGCAGCATCTGCGCCCGGGCGCGCACAGCGCCAAGCAGCTGTTCTGCTCCCGCGCCCGCCAGCAGCGCCAGCAGCGGCAGCATGGGCAGCAAGTAGCGCGACTCGAACATGCCATCAGTTGAGCGCGTAACCACCAGCATCAGGAAGGCAGCCGCAGCAAAGCCACAAAACAGCGCTATGCGCTTCCGGCCTGCCAGCCCAGCCGCCCACAGCAAACTGGCCAGTGCAAATAACGGCATGGTCCAATACACCGCGATGATGCTGGGCAAGCTGCGCACTATCTTGCCGGTCTCGACAATCGTCTCAGCCAGCGTGTGCGGCCCCTTGCGCACGAGCAGGTCAAACCCCATATCCGAATGCACAAGCGTCAGCGCGAACCAAACTGGCAACAGCAAAATAAAAGCAGCCAAATAAACTTTGAGCAGCGCAAGCAACTGGCTGCGCCACGCTGCCGGCCGCAGCCACACCAGCGCAATCAAAAATGGAATGGCGGCGAAAACCAAATTGGAAAGCTTGGCGAGCACGGCCGCAGCCAGCAGCCCGCCACAAATTGCAGCCCAAGTGCGCGTGCGCTGCCCGGTTAGCGCATGCAAGCTGCTCCAAACCACAAGTATCAGAAGCGCGGGGGAAATGGCATCGGCAACTGCCATGCGCTCAAAAAAATGCGCATGCGGCACAACAATGAAGAGCGCTGCCGCAACACCGGCCGCGCGCACGCCCAACCAGCGCTGCGCCGTGGCCAGCAGCGCTGCAAAGCCACACGCCCCCAGCAGCAGCCCCGCAACCCGCAGCAGCCACAGTCCGCCGGCAAACGGCCAAAGCGCAGCACCCAGCCAGATGCCCAAAAGTTTTCCATCAGAGGCGCCATGAAATGGCTGCAGGCGCCACACTAGCCGCGCCCATTGCAGATGCGCGCCCTCGTCAATAAATGCCGGCAGCTGCAGCAGATTGTGCAACCGCACCCACCACCACAGCAGCACGGCGGCAAGCCACGGCGCTGCAGGTTTCAGCCGCCGCCCCACTCGCTCAGGATTGCGGCCAGCAGCGCCACCCGCGGTGCAAACTTCTCCACGCGCAGCGCCTCTGTGCGCGTATGTGCGCCATTTCCCAGCGGACCCAAGCCGTCCAGTATGGCGACGCCAAAGGGTGCCACAAGGTTTGCGTCCGAGCCGCCGCCGGTGCTGCCCTCGCGCAGCTCCAGCTGCAGCGCCCGCGCAATGCCGCACGCGCGTTCATACGCAGCGCCAATTGCCGGGCTGCGCGGCATGGGCGGACGCTCCAACCCGCCGCTCACTTCCAGCCGGGCGCCTTTGAGCTGCGGCTGCAATGCATTGACCGCCGCCGTCACGCGCGCGCCTTCAGCCTCCGTCTCAACGCGGAAGTCCACCTCGACCGTGCATTCATCCGGAACCACATTGCTGCGCGTGCCGCCGCGCACAATGCCTGTGCTCACAGTTGTGCCGCGCGGGTAGTCGGTCAGCGCTTGCAGCGCCAGCACTTGATGCGCCATTTCCGCAATTGCGTTCAAGCCGTTGGCATGGTCGGCGCCGGCATGCGCCGCGCGCCCGCGCGCGGTCACTGTAAAGCCGCCAATTCCTTTGCGCGCGGTCTTCAACGCGCCGTCTGGCAGCGCCGGCTCCATGCACAGCACCAGCCCGGCCGCTGCGCCCAAGCTTGCAATCAACGGCCGCGAGCTGCCCGACCCCACCTCTTCATCAGAAGTCAGCAGCAGCGTAACCGGCCACGCCGGCCAGCGCTGCTGTTCGCGCAGCGCCCGCAGTGCAAACAACACTTGCGTCAGGCTGCCCTTCATATCAATGATGCCCGGCCCGTACATCAACCCGTCCGCCATGCGCACCGGATTCTCAGCCAGCATTCCCACCGGATGCACCGTGTCAAAGTGGCACATGATCAAAAAACCGCCCTGCGTGCTGCCATCCGCAGCGGGCCACACCGCCACAATATTGTTGCCCGTCTCCAGCTGCTCATCAACGCGCACCTGCGCCCCCAGCGGCTGCAGGCAGGCGCGCAGCGCAGCGCCCATGCGGTCCAGCGCCGGCTTGTCCATCGACGGAGACTCGATGCTCACAAACGCAGCCAGCTGCGCCAGCATCTCCGGTCGCATATTCTCAAAGTAGCTTATTGGAATGGGTGACATAAAATAAATCTTGGATGAGACTCACACAGGCAATTCACAGTGCGGCGACTTCCATTTTACCTTTTATGCATCTTCGCCGGCCCGCAAGCGCAAGCCCAGCCCGGCGGCAACCGCCCGCTTGCAAGCTGGCTCGCGCAGCAACTGCTGCGCGTGGTATCCCGCGCTGCATCACACGCAACTGCCACTGTTAGCGCAGCTGCACAGGCCGCAGCGTCAGCTGTGCGCCCGGCGCCACGCCGCAATCCGCTCCATTGCCTCGCGCATGCGCGGCGTGGCAGTTCCAAGCGAAATGCGAAAGTAGCCTTCGCCATTCACGCCATAAATCGCACCCGGCGTCACGGACACGCTCGCCTGCTCCAGCAGATCGTCGGCAAATTTTTCCGAGCCCATTCCGGCCGGCACCTGCGCCCACACGTACATTGCGCCCGCCGGAGTTTCCGCAGGCAGCTGCGCCTGCTGCAGCCCGGCCAGCACCACATCACGGCGCTCCTGGTAAAGCGCATTGCGCGGCAACAGCCAGGTTTGGTCGCCGGTAAGCGCTGCCACACCCGCCAGCTGCGCAGCCTTGAACTGGCTCGAATCTATGTTGCTCTTGAGCGCATGCAGCGCGCGCACAGCTGCGGCGCAGCCCACCGCCATTCCCATGCGCCAGCCGGCCATGTTGTAAGTTTTGGAAAGCGAGTTGAACTCAACCGCCACTTCCAGCGCGCCCGGCACTTGCAAAATGCTGGGCGCAGTGTAGCCGTCGTAAGTCACATCTAAATACGGTGCATCGTGGCAAACCAGCAGATCATGGCGCTGCGCAAATGCCACCGCCTCAGTGAACAACTGCAGCGGTGCACATGCGCCCGTGGGATTGTTGGGGTAATTGAGCCAGAGCAGCTTGGCGCGCCTGGCTGCGTCCGGCGCAATCTCATGCAGCTGCGGCAGGAAGCCATGCTGGGCGCGCAGCGGCAGCAGCACCACATCCGCACCCGCAAAGCGGGCAGCCGCTTCGTACACAGCGTAAGCCGGGTCCGGCACGAGTGCCACATCGCCCGGCTCAAGATACGCCATGCTCAGATGAAACAAGCCTTCCTTTGAGCCAATCAATGCCTCAACTTGATTTTGCGGATCTACCGCAACACCAAAGCGCCGGCTGTAGTATGCGGCCACCGCTTGCCTGAACTCGGGCAGGCCGCCAGCGGCCACGTAGCCGTGCGTGCCGGGCTGGTCCACCGCTTGCTTGAGCGCATCCCGGATAAACGCTGCGGGCGGCTGGTCTGGTGAACCGACGTCAAGGCGAATCACATCGCGGCCGGCCGCCTGCAGCGCGATCATGCGCTTGGCCAGCTTGGCAAAAAAGTATGGCTGCACAGACTGCATGCGGGCTGCAAGTTTCATGTTTTTCCCTGCCTGTGGGCAGCGCACTTCGCGCTGCAGTTAACCTTCAGTATAAATAATTTGCTGCGCAAAAGATTTACGGCGCTGCCGTGGCAGTTGCCGTGCCAGTCGGCTCCGGCGTGCTGCTGGCCACAAACCCCTCGGGCGTAATGGACGGAGTCGGGCTGGGGCCCAGCTCGCCGTAGTCTTTCGGCGAGTGATGGCGCACGTACCATTTGGCGCCGGTAGACGTGCGGTCAGACTCCAAACCCAGCACTTGAATCCAGATTTTTCCCGGCCGCAGCGCCAACGGTGCGCCGCTGCTGTCTGTTAGCAATGGCAGTGCGCCGGTGTCTGCGCGCTGCCATTGTCCGGCAAACGCCTGGCCATCCCTGAACACCAGCAGCGGCCGCGGCGCAGCGCCCCACAGCTGCACCTCAGTTGCGTATGTGGAATGCAGGCCGTCGGCATCGTAATCCTCTGGCACGGTGAAGTCCACCACATGGTTGGCAAAAATAAGCACCAGCGTGTCGGCGGTCAGCTGCTGGTTGGTAACGGCGTCCACATGTTCCACCAGCTCAGTGGGCGACGCATCAATCCAGCGCCGGTAGTTTCCGCTGGCTGCGTTGTAGCGCCACTCCGTCAGCGCCTCGCTGCTGAAGTCCACGCCCACCGTCAGCGCCGGCTGCCCGCCAGCCGGAATCTGCCGTTGGAATGCAAAGCCATGCACTTGCGCTGCCGCGTTCAGGTTTTTTTCCGTCAGCACCTGCCACAGCGCAGCGGTTGACGTGTACACGGAATTTGCATCGATGCTTTCCATGCACAGCGGCGGGCAATCAAAGCCCGTGAGGTTGGTGATGACGGCTGGAAACCACGGCTTGGGAGCAAGCCGGCGCATTGTGCCTTTGGAAGTGCCGGAAGCCACCAACGCACTGTTCACCATGTCCACCAGCGTCGTATCAATCAGGCGCGCAGAGCGCACCGGCCCGATGCGTTCGGCGGCGGCGCCAAGAAAGATGGCGGTATAGCGCGAGGTGCCACCCTCCGAATAATGTTCCCAAACCATGTCTGCTGCCGCAAGGCCGGCTTGCGGACGCACATAGCGCGGAAAGTTTGAGATCTTAATTGCCAGCGGCTTGCGCTGCAGCACCGCCGGGTCGGAGACCAGCAGTCCGCTCAGCGGGTTAATGTTGGCGGGATAAGTGAGCGGGCCCAGCAGCGCATCCACAACGGCGGTGGGCTGCGGTGTCCGGGTTTTAACGGACATGATGGTTACGGCCGGTGCTGGCTTGGTTGCAGTGGGAGTTGCAGCCAGCGTGTCAGCGGCTGCCACTTCGGTGGCACCCGGCGCCAGCGGTGGCGGCAGCTGCACAACCGCGGAGCTGCACGCAGCCAACAAACCCAGTGCAGCCGCAGCCACTGTGCGGGCGCCGCAGCGCAGAGTTCTCATGCTGACATCAAATGTTTGGAGTTGCGAATGCAGCGCGCGCCGGTCAGCTGCAGTGCGCGGACGGCGCGCTTCCTACGGCTGCACCTCATACTCAATCATTGCCACGCCGTAGTCCGCATTAATAGCAGCCTGCGCCACAAGCCGGTGCGTCTCACTGGCATCCGGCGCTTCAAACATGGGAAAGACAGCCGTGGCATAACCGTCGGCGTCTGTTACCGAAAACATTAATTGCAGCGGCTCTGCGCCGGGCCGAGTGAGCTGACCCTGCACGGTAACACCGCGCAAGCGCTCGCCTTGCGCCGAAGCCACCACGGCATGCGCCACTTGTGGCCGGTCAGTACGCAGTACGGGCCACTCCACCCACAGCGTCAGCTTTAGCGCGGGCGCAGCAGTGGCCATTGGCTGTGCAGTCGCTACCAGCCCGCAGCCGCCCAGCGCCAGCAGCAGGGCAAAGGGCAGCAGCCAGCTGCGGGCAGCCAGCCGCGCAGCGCACTGCATCCTGCACTGCAGCGCACTGCGTCCCGCCAAATCAGTCAACCAATGTAATTTCAAAACTCCTGCCAGCCAAATGGTAATGCATAGCGGGGTGAAGTGCTGAGCCAAAACAGTGCCGCCTCCCATGCCCGGGAGGCGGTGGAAACATTAGTGCCCCCACGGGGATTCGAACCCCGGTTTTAGGCTTGAAAGGCCCACGTCCTAGTCCCCTAGACGATGGGGGCTCAGCAAGCAAGCACCGCAGTTTACCATATAGAGATTAAATTCGGCCGGAAATATTTTATTGCGTGCGCGATGACGCGCATCCGGCCGATAGCCGCGGCTTGCGTGCGAACCGGCTGCCGGCAACCGCGGCTAACTGGCGCCAGAGCTGGCTTTGGGGCGGCGCTGCGCAGACAGCACGCGCTGCCGCCGCGACCAGCGCAGGCGTTGCTGCGCAAACTCCGCACTTGAGCCCAGCACAGTTGCCACGCGGCGCAACGTTGGGCTGTCATGTTCTACGTATCCACAATAAAAGCACTTCCACGCGGGCAGGTTTGGCACCAGCACAAAGTGGTTGCCGTGCCAGCTGGCATGCGTGGCAGTGTAGGCGCGCAGTACGCCAAATCCACAGTGCGTGCACTGCCGGCCGTCGAGGAATGGGGAGATGTTGGTCAAGTATTAATTGGCTTGTGGCTTGCTAGTTTGATTAGGTCTCTATTTTATCACCGTGATGCAACGCTGCGACTCGCATTAACGCCAACTTTTGGCGTGGCCGTTGTGCAGCATCAACCTGACGGCAGCAGTTCCGGATACACATGGCGCACAATGCGGCGCCAGCTGCCAATCGGAAAGTACACCGCCCACACTTTGCCGACCACTTGTGCGCGCGGAATCAGGCCCACCTCCGGATCGCGCGAGTCTTTTGAGTAATTGCGGTTGTCGCCCATCACAAACAGCTGGCCGGCAGCCACCTGCCAATTGCGGCCGCCGAAATCAAGCATCAGCTCCGGCAGATATGGCTCCGCCAAAGCCGTGCCATTTACAAACACCTGCCCGTCCCGCATCTGCACTTTGTCACCCGGGATGCCAATCACGCGCTTGATGAAATCTGTTTCGCCGGCACGCCCAAGCATTCCATCCAGCAGCGAACCCGGCACGCTGCTGGGCGGCACGAAGACAACAATTTCACCGCGCTGCGGATCAGCATACCAGTAGCTGAAGCGGCTGACTACAATGTACTCGCCCTGCCGAAAAGTGTTTTGCATGCTGGCGCCGTCGATGCGGAAGCGGGCGCTGAAAAGATTCACCGCCAGGAAAATCACGGCCGCCATCACGGCGGTCTCCACCACTTCGATCACCAGCATGCGCCAGTTCAGGCGCACGCGATCCGGCGGCGTTTCAGCGCTGCTCATGCGCAATCAGGCCCGGCGCTGCGGCGCACTGCAAAGTGCAGGCGCTGCACTATTCCTCGCGCTCGCGGAAGCCAATGCGCAGTGGCGTGCCATTGAACGGATATTGCTGGCGGATGGCGTTGACGAGGTAACGGGTATAGGAAAAGTGCACCAGCTTGCGGCTATTAATGTGAAACACAATGAACGGCGGCGCAGTCGCCACCTGCGCTGCAAAGTAAATTCGCAGGCGCTGGCCGGACTGCGATGGCGGCGCGTGCTGGTCCATCGCTTGCTGCACCAGCCGGTTTAGCGCGGCCGTGCCAATGCGCTCATTGCGCGCGGCCTGCACTTCAATAATGGTGGGCAGCAGCTGGTTCACGCGCTGGCCGGTCACTGCAGACACAAACAGCACCGGTACATAATCCAAAAACTTCAGGTGCTCGCGCACCCGCAGGCGGTAATCCTCAATCGTGTGGCTGTCTTTATCCACCGCATCCCATTTGTTTACGAGCACCACCACACTGCGCGCCTGCTCCACTGCCATCCCGGCAATATGTGCGTCCTGCGCAGTAAACGGCTCAAGCGCATCCACAACCACAGCCACAATGTCCGAGCGTTCGATGGCCCGCAACGCGCGCAGCACACTGTATTTTTCGACGCCGCCCTCAATGCGCCCGCGCCGGCGGATGCCGGCTGTGTCAATCAGCGTGATGTCCGTGCCCATGTAGCGCAGCTGCGTGTCCACCGCATCGCGCGTGGTTCCGGCAATTGGTGACACAATTACCCGCTCTGTACCGAGCAGGCGGTTGAGCAGGCTGCTTTTGCCAACATTCGGCCGGCCCACAATCGCCACCTTCAGCGTGCTGTCGGCGGGCTCCGGGCTGGCCGGCGGCAGCAGTGCCACCACTTCATCCAGCAAATCTCCAGTTCCAATTCCATGCACCGCAGAAATTGCCACAGGGTCGCCCAATCCAAGTTCGTAAAAATTGGCGGCCATTGCGCGGCGCTCCGGGTTGTCGCCTTTGTTCACCGCCAGCAGCACTGGCGGCCGGCGCACACCGCCCGCGCTCTTTTGGCGCCGCCGCAATAGGTCGGCAATCTCGGCGTCGGTGGCGGTCACGCCCACATTTGCCTCCGCCATAAAAATAATCACGTCGGCATCGGCGATGGCCATTTCAGTTTGCGCGCGAATCTCGGCTAGAAAATCCACCGAGCCAGTGGCCAGCGGATTTGGCCGCACCACATCATCGAAGCCTTCGATGCCGCCCGTGTCCACCAGTGCAAAGATTCTGCCGTTCCATTCCACCGTGGCAAACAACCGGTCGCGCGTAGTGCCCGGTTCGTCATCCACCACGGCAAGGCGCTGTCCGGCCAGCCGGTTGAACAGCGTCGACTTGCCGACATTGGGGCGGCCAACAAGCGCCACGATTGGTCTGGACATTATTAAAGTGCTGCACTCGTCCGCGGCAACTCGCGCGCACGGAGCAGGGATGGTTGGTTGTTCTTCATTGCAGTTGGTTGAGCGGGCAAGCGCGCAGCATGGTGCACACCCGCAGCATGCTTGGCTAGGGAGCAGCCGGCTTGGGCGTGGGCGTGCTTGCGTCGCGCGTAATGGTCACTTGCAGCTCTTCTGGCAGCACCTGGCCCGCTTGCACAGACTGCAGCCCGGTCACCAGCACTGTCGGCTTCACAGTATGGACACCGATGCGCAACCCCATCAAGTCCAGCACCACCTTGACATCATCCGTGCCCAGCTTTTCCAGCGCTGGCAGCGGCCCGGACAAAATCACATCAACTTTTTCCGGCGCAAAATTTGCAACCAGCCGCGGGCCAAGCCCGGTAGCCTCCACCTGCCGGCGGATGCGGATGCTGCTCTCCACCGCATCAATGCTCACCGTTACCGCAACTGTCTGGTCGCTGGCGAGCGACACGTCCGGCGGAAGTTTCATCGCCAGGCGCGCGTCAATTGTGGCGGTGGCATTTGAAATGTCCAGCGGCTCGGTCTCAAGGTAACCGGGCAGCGCTGCCACCACATCCGGGTCGGCAGAAAAAACAGTAACCGAGGGCGGGACAGCGGTTATGTTCTTGATGCGGTAGCCGGCGGCTTGGCTGCCCTTGAACATTACGCGCACGGCCAAGTCGCGATAGCCGCCGAGCTGGGTGACGGCCACCCGCAAGCCAACGCTGGGCGGTGTCACCTGCACCCCATTCACAGACTGCAATTCCTTGTTCAGCACCCGCAACACAACCGTTTCCGCAACGGCTTCGCGCTGATCGCGCAAATCGATGCGTGCTTCCAGCGAAGCGACCGCATCAACCAGCTCCTCCGGTCCGCTGATTTCGGCATCAACCACCGAAAGTACCGGCGACCCAAATGTGTATCCGATGGCCGGGTCGCCGATGATGCGCACACGCACCGGCAGCGTACGCGTCACCACCCGCGCCAGTTGAAGCGTAACCACCGGCGGCTCAATAACCACCACCTCGGCCTGCTGGTCCGGAAACACGCCGCGCAGCGTAACCACTTGCGAGCCGGATTGCCACTGCGTCACATCCGCCACCACGCGCAGCTTGTTGATTGCCAATGTGGGCCACGTAAGGCGTGGCGCGCGCAGCGTAACGGTGGCCTCAGTTGCCAGCCCGCCCAACACCATCACGTTGGCCTGCAAGCCGGTAACTTCGACCGGAATCGCACGCGGCACAATGCGCTCCTCAAGCGGGTTGTCCTCGTTTACCGCCACAACCCAAACCACAACTGCCAGCACCAGGCTGATTGCAAACAAGCCAAGATTGCGCAGTACGCCCGCCACAGAGCCGGTCATGCAGGCGTTCCGGTGCCAGCGCCTGCAAGTGGAAGATTGCGCCGGGCGTCTTTCCCATTTTCAGATTGGTTGCCATAGTGCATCAACAAACCCGCGCGCAGCTCACTCGCGCTGAGGTCATTGTCGATCAGGCCGTTGTGCACAATGGAAACCGAGCCGGTTTCCTCCGACACCACCACCGCAACGGCATCACCCAGCTCGCTGATACCCAGAGCAGCGCGATGGCGCAGCCCAAAGCGCAAATTTGTCACGCGCGCACTCACCGCCAGCGGCAGCACACAGGCCGCAGCAGCCACGCGGTCGCCGCGCAGTACTACCGCGCCGTCATGCAGCGGCGTGTCCTTGTGAAAAATCTGCTTGAGCAGGGCAACCGAAAGTGCAGCGTCCAGCTTGACACCGCCATCCACAAACTCCTGCAAGCCGCCCGTGCGCTCAATCACAATAAGCGCGCCCTGCTGCAGCCCGCTCATCTCCATGCAAGCCGCCACCAGCACCTCAACAATCGCCGCAATGTTTTCGTCGCGCTTGTAAAAGTTGAGCCAGGTGCCCGCCCGCCCAAGGCGATCGAGCGCCCGCCGGATTTCCGGCTGAAAAATAACCGGGAACGCCAGCAGCAGCGCCGGCAGCATGGCCCGCAACAGCCAGGAAATTGCGCGCAGGCGCAGCGCCCCGGAGAGCACCACCACCGCCACAATCAGCACCACCACACCGCGCATCAAGTTCACGGCCTGGGTGCCGCGCAAAATTACGAGCACGGCATAAAACGCGCCGGCCACAAGCAGAATATCAAGCAGGCTAAGCCAGCCGATCTGTTGGGTAAAACGTGCAAGCGTGCTGCTAAAGGTGTCCATGGTCAATTTTGGCGGTAAGAGCAGCAGTGAGCAACGGCGCAGCAGCCTGCAGAGTCAGGATGATGTGTTGTCCGCCGCAGCCGGATGCGCTTGTGGGCGAGATAGGGTTCGAACCTACGACCTCTTCTGTGTAAGAGAAGCGCTCTAACCAACTGAGCTACACGCCCTATCTTTAAATTATAGCATTGCACGTTTAAAATTGGATCAATGGCGCGCGCGACCAAGCCGCAGTCTTGCGTCCGGCAGCAGCGCACTCTGGCTGCAAATGGCGGGGGCAACCGCCGCCATCCGCCAGCATCTACAATCAGCCTGTGCCGCCAACTTCGTGGATCACACTTGGTGCGCTCGCAGCCTCGTTGCTGGTATTGGCGGGCCTCGCCTATTGGGAGCTGGTAATTGCCGAAGGTGCGCACCTCGGCCAGCGCGTGGTTGTCCGCCTGTATGACTGGACCGCACAACGCTACGAATCTATAAAAAAATTCGACGCTGAATATGAGGACCGCGCACTTGGCCAGCCGCTGGCGCTGGCCTTGCGCAGCACATCCGCCTGCCAGGTGCTGGACGTGGCTGCCGGCACCGGGCGGCTGGCTCGCTCGCTGCTGCGCCAGCGCGCCTTTGCGGGAGTGGTGGTGAATCTGGATCTTTCAAGAGCCATGCTGCTGCACACCCGCCACCACCAAGCGCAGCACGCGCGGCGCGTCCAGCGCGTTCAGAGTCCGGCAGACCGGCTGCCATTTGCAGACAGTACCTTTCATGCCGTCAGCTTTTTGGAGGCGCTGGAGTTTTTGCCGGACCGCAAGGCAGCCGCGCGCGAGGCTGTGCGCGTATTGCGGCCCGGCGGATGGCTGCTGCTATCCAACCGCGTTGGCCCGGATGTGCCGTGGCTGGCGCGCATGACATTTTCACGCCCCGAATTTCGGGCAGTGCTCGCGGAGCTGGGCCTGCAAGACATTGATGTGCAGCCGTGGGAACTGGACTACGATCTTGCATGGGCGCGCAAGCCCGCCTGACGCAGACAGCCCAAAACCCCGCAAATCAAGCGCTGCTGAATGCTACAATACGCGCGCCCAAGCAGCGGTTGCGCTTCGGCTCCCCCGTTCCAAACTTACATTGTGGCCCGCGTCAAACACCAGCTTCCGAGTCCGACTGCATGCCCGCGCTTCAGCAGCGCCCGGCGCTTGCTTTCGATAAGCGAGCTCAGATAATATTGAGCAACTCACCACAGCGCATTCCAGCCGCGCTGTCTGCGCTGCTGCTGCAAGGCGCGCTTGCAGCCCAGCATGCCGGCACGCTGCCCGCGTGTGAGCTGCCCGAGAGCGCGCCTGTCGCACCCGCCAAAAATCCCCTGTGGGGCGACTTCTCTTCGGCACTGCCATTGCAGCTGGCAAAGACAACCGGCGCAAAGCCGGCAGACTTGGCAGCTGCCATTCAAGCCTGCATTCCCGCCAGCGCGCTGGTGCAGCACACCGGCTGTTCAGCGCCCGGCTTCATCAACTTCACACTGGCGCCGGCCTGGCTGGCGCAGCAAGTGCAGCGCATTCTGGAGCGCGGATTAGCCTATGCGGACTTAGATTTTGGCCGCGATAAAAAAGCGCAGGTGGAATTTGTGAGCGCCAATCCAACGGGGCCGCTCTCAGTCGGGCGCGGGCGCGGCGGTGCCATCGGGGACACGCTGGCCAATGTGCTGGCCGCGGCCGGCTATGACGTGACGCGCGAGTACTACTTTAACAATGCGGGGCGCCAGATGCGCGTGCTTGGCGAATCGCTGCAAGTGCGCGTGCTGCATGCGCTTGGCCTGCCTGCCGAGCTTACCGCGGAACATTACCAGGGCGAGTATCTTTCTGACTTGGCGCAGAAGCTGGTTGCCGCGCACGGCGCTGCGCTGGCCAGCGAAAGTGTGGAGTACTTCAAGGACCTGGCCGAGGCCGATATGTTTGCGAACATTCGCGCCACACTTTCGCGCCTCAACATCAAGATGGATGTGTTCTTCAACGAGAACTCATTGTATGCGGATGGCAGCCTGGAGCGCGTGCTGCAGCAATTGCGCACGGCCGGTTACTTGTATGACCAGGAGGGAGCCGTGTGGTTTGCCGCCACGCGCTGCGGTGGGCCAGAAGACCGCGTGCTGGTGAAGTCCACGGGCGAGCCCACCTACCGGCTGCCGGACATTGCCTACCACTGCAACAAACTGGCGCGCGGCTTTGACTTGATTGTGGATGTGCTGGGCGCGGATCACAAAGACGCATTCCCGGATGTAATGCGCGGGCTGCAGGCACTGGGCCATACCGCCAGCAACATCCGCCTCCTGATGAACCAGTTTGTGACCGTGAAGGGCGAGCGCATGAGCACGCGCGCCGGCCGCTTTACCACGCTTGATGCGCTGATGGACGAGGTAGGCGCCGATGTGGTGCGCTTCTTTCTGCTGATGCGCTCCGCCGAAAGCCACCTGGAATTTGACCTGGACCTCGCGCTCGAGCAGAACGAAAAAAATCCGGTGTTCTACGTACAATACGCGCACGCGCGCCTGTGCAGCGTGCTGCGCAAAGCGGCCGCAGAAGGCCTTGGCGGCGGCCCGAACACGGCCCAACTGACGCACACCACAGAACACACATTGGTGCGCCGCCTGCTGGAGCTGCCGGAAATTTTGGAACTGGTGGTGCGCGAGCTTGCGCCGCATCACCTCACAACCTATGCGCGCGAGTTGGCCGGCACAGTGCACGCCTTCTACCGCGACTGCCGCATTGTGGATTCCGCGCAGCCCGCGCAGACCGCGGCGCGCCTTTCGCTGGTGGAAGCTGCGCGCATCGGGCTGGCGCGCGCATTGCAACTGCTGGGTGTGGCAGCGCCGCAAGAAATGTGAACAGAGTCCGGCCAGCCGATTGTTGGCCGGCATTAATCAAACTTAGCGAGGAAAATCTAATGGGCTTAAAGTCTGACAACTGGATCCGAAAGATGGCGCGCGAGCAGCGCATGATTGAACCATTCGTGGAGAATCAGGTGCGCGGCGGCTGCATCTCCTATGGTGTCTCCTCTTACGGCTATGACATCCGCGTCACCAACGAGTTCAAAATCTTCACCAACGTGCACTCCACCGTAGTGGACCCGAAGGCGTTTGACGAACGCTCGATGGTGGACTTTACCGGCGACGTGTGCGTAATTCCGCCCAACTCATTTGCGCTGTCGCGCACGGTGGAGTACTTTCGCATTCCGCGCGGCGTGCTCACGCTGTGTGTTGGCAAAAGCACCTATGCCCGCTGCGGCATCATCACCAACGTCACGCCGTTTGAGCCGGAGTGGGAGGGCTTTGTCACTCTGGAGATTTCCAACACTACGCCGCTGCCCGCCCGCATTTACGCCAATGAGGGCATTGCGCAGGTATTGTTTTTTGAGGGTGACGAAATGTGCGCCACCTCGTATGCGGACCGCAAGGGGAAGTACCAAGGGCAGCAAACAATTGTGCTGCCAAAAGTTTAGTACCCGCTAAAAGCGCAGGCTCGTTCTCGATTAAGCTGCGGGCTCAGCCCCCTGCTTCAACGAGCTGCGCCCGAAGCGTGCACCATTGCGCAGTGCAAGCTGCGCTGCTAAAGCAGTTGACTGGTTACCAGCCGGACCAAAATGCAAACTGCCCGTCCATAAGAAAATCGGGCTCGCGCTTGCCAGTTGTATCCACAGCATAGACCGCCGGTTTGCCATCATGCATGGCATTAATTACAAGATACCGGCTGTCAGGCGACCACAGCGAGCCGGAGCGCTGGTACTGGTCAAAGTGCGGCAGGATTTGTGACATGAATGCCGGTGCGGGCTCAAAGTTTGCGATCTCCTGAACAGCTTGAGACTCCGCAGTCATGATGCTCAGCGAAAGCAGCAGGCGCTGGCCATCTTCACCGGCATCGGCGGGCACAACGCGCGGTGTTAAGTATGCGATGCGCTCACCAGCCGGATCCCAATAAAACGCCAGCACCTTCTCGATCACCGTCTCAGAGCGCACTGGAGATTCCGGATCGGACAGGTCGAACAAGCTGAATGTGCCGAGCGGGCCGCCTTCAGCGGGGCCGCCATCCAAAAATCCAAGCTGCTCTCCATCTGCCGACCACTCAAACGCAACCGCGCCGCCTGCCGTACGCGCGAGCACCTGTCGCTTGCCACTCTCGTTGTCGCGCAGAACGAGGGTGTCAGTGCCGCCGTCTTCAACTGCAAGCACCACGTACTTTCCGTCCGGGGAATAGGCAGGCGCTCGAAAATATGCGGGGGGAGCGCCAATCTCGCGCGCATCAACGCCCGTGGCAACCGTGGCAAAAGTGAGCTTGCCATCTGCTGGCTGCTGCCCGCGGCTGCCCGTGTTGGACACCAGCGCGCTGCTGTCCGGTGCCCACGCCCAATAGTACGGGCGGCCACGGCCAACGCTCACCGCAGCGCCGCCGTCGGCACTCACAACATCCAGCGCGTAGTTGTTGTCGCGCGCACTGCCGCTCAACATGCTCACGCGCTTGCTGTCCGGCAGCCAGTACAGGTAGAACGGGCGCAAATCCGGATCGGAGAATATGCGGTTGAGCCCGCTGCCATCACTGTTCGCCACAAACACCGCCACTGGCGGCTGCCCGTCAGTTTTGGAGTAGCCCACAAACGCCACGCGTTTTGCATCTGGCGACCACGCCGGATAGTAGTAGGCCGCGCTGTCACCCGCATCTGTGGTGAGCGCGCGCACATCTTCGCCCGCCTGGTTCATGGTGTAGATGTTGCCGTCGAGGCCGGCATAAACAATGCGGCCGGCGCTGCGTTCAAACATGCGCAGCAGGCTGCTTTCGGGCAGGCGCACACGGCTGCATGCCGCCAAGAGCGCTGCACACAGCAGTGCGGCAGCCGCCCGCATCACGAGCCGAGTTTTCAGCGCCATGACCACACCGCCAAAGTGCCCGCTTCCAACAAGCGCGGCGCAAAATCACCATCCGCCTGTGCCACCGCAATCCGCGGGCCGCTTTGCGTTTGCACGGGCATCACAAGATAGCGGTTGTCCGGCGACCATAACGTAAGCGTGCGTTGATGCTGGTCAAAGAACGGCAGCAGGCCCGTGAACTGCGGCGTGGGCGTGAACTCAAAGAGTTTGCGGCTGACACCTTTTTCCACATCAAGCACCAGCAGCGTAAGCAGCTGCACGGGCGCGGCTTCATCCGCCGCCGTGGCTTCGCCCAGCTGCGCATCAAAATAGGCAACATGCCTGCCATCGGGCGACCACCAATAGGCAACTACCTGCTCCTCTGCACTCACGAACGGCGCCGCACTTTCACCCTCTTCATCCACCCGGCGCACATGCAGCGCGCCCAAGGCTGCAAAGCGCGCCTGCGCACTGGATACCCATGCCACACGCGTGCCATCCGGCGACCAATCAAAAGCCGCGCGGCCTTGCAGGGAACCAAGCTCGCGCTGCTGATTGTCATTGCGATTCAACATTAACAGCGCGGTGGCGCCTTGCGCACCCTCCCCGCCCACCAGCCACCGGCTGCCATCCGGTGAGATGGCGGGTGCCTGAAAGTTTCCCGGCACCGCGTCCAGGGCTTCTTCAATTATTTCCGCACCCAGCGTGAGGCGCACCAGGCGCGCTCCGGCCTTTACTTCGCGCGCGCCATTGGCATGCACCAGCATGCCGGCAGCCGAGGGCTCCCACGCCCAAAACAATGGCTGGCCACTATCGATGATCTCCGACTTGCCGCTCGTCACATCGGTCAAATGCAGCACCGCGCTGTTGCCGTCCATCTGCGCCGAAAGATATGCCAGCGCCCGCCCGTCCGGCGCCCAATACAAGAACACGGGCAGCAGGCGGTCACTTGTAAAAATTTCTTTTACCCCGGTGCCGTCGCTCTTGCCTACGAACAAGTGCGCCTGCACATCAGACTCTTTCGTGCCGCTGTAGCTTACAAACGCAATCTGGCTGCCGTCGCGAGCCCAGGTAACGTGGCCGTAATAACGGAGATTGCCGTCCTTGTTTTCGGCATCCTTTGTGACCTGAAAAATATTTTGGCCGGCTTGGTTCATCGTAAAGATGTTCCCATCAGTGCCAATGTAAGCAATTAGACCGGACTTTTGCTCCAATGAGCCGAGCAGCCGGCTTTGGGGAATTGTGAAACTGCGTTCTGAAGCGGATTTGATCCGGTCACAGCCGGCCAGAACCAACAGCGCCAAGCAGGCAGCACCGCCCAAGCGGAGAAGTTTGAATGTGCGCTGCGCTGCGGACTTCAGCATGATTGGATTGTATCTCAACCAATTCAATGCAGCGCCGCGCGCAGGAAGCTTTATGCCTAGCTTGGAATCACTGCTGCACGTTGAAGCTGCTGCGTACTTGCGCTTCGGTCTGGGCCGCCCGCGCCAGAGCTGTGTACGCAACTGCGCCACGCTCGGTTGCCTTCAAAGCTGCCACCGGCAGCACCAAGCTTGTGCGCCCGTCGGCGCCAGTGGCTGGCAATACAAAAACCGCCGGGCCTTCGGCGGTTGCAAACTGCAGTGTGACCAGCGCCTGCTCTACCGGGCGCTGGCTCAAATTAAGCACAATCACAAAAATCTCCTGTTCGTCATCCGCCCGTGCAATTGGAAAGCGCGCCCAGGTATGCAGCGTAAGCCCGGCTGCCGGCTCCGCAGTGGCCGCACCGTCCGGTGCCGCGTTGAACGCGCTGCGTCCCAGATTGCGCAGCGCCACACCCTGTTCACTCACCGCGCCAGAACGAAAGGTGAGCACCGCGTTCTCAAAATATTGCACGAGCATGCCACCCTCAATGTGCATCTCTGAAAGCGGCAAGCCAAACAAAGAACTGCCGCCATGGCGCTCAAAGAACACATTAAAAGCGTCGCGTACATTGTGGCCCGTCTCCGGAAAATACTGCACGCCGGGCAGCAGCAGTTGCTGCGCTGGCGGACCCGGCTGCACCAGTGCTGCGCGCCCCAGCGGACGCAGTGTGGCCGCGCCCCCGCTGGCACTGTCGGCCACCAAAATGCCATTCTCGTAAACCACCTCTTGCGCGCCGTCAGGTGCAGTGCGCGGGGCGCTCAGCCGCTCGCCAAACACCAGAGTGCCGCCATGCGCCGCAGCAAACGCAGCCAGCGCGTCCGCATCATCCGCGTTGCTGGCATCGTCTGCAACTGCAGCGCCCAGCACTGGTTGAAAGCTCTGCAAAGGCACTTGATTACGGTCGAACGCAAAGCTACCCACCGGCAGGCATTGCACTGCTTGTTGCGCAGGCAGCTGGCTATCCCACACCAGAATACTGCGCTCAAAATATTGCACAAGCTGCGTCTCGTTGCGCACAAGCGCTTCGGTGAGCGGGTACCCAAAAAATTCCGCCCCCCCGTGTGTCACAAAGAAGTTGCGGAAAGCCGATTGAACTGTGTGGCCTGTCTCGGCAAATCCAAGCGCACCGCCCGGCATGGCGTCAGCGGCAAGGCGCGGCTGCTCGAGGCGCAGTTCGGACGGCAGCGCGCAAAGTATTACAGCGCTGCCCACTGTCATATTTGGGTAATGCTGCAAACACCCGCCAAGGAAATACTGCGTTTCAGTGCCGTCAACAATCAGCGCCGCACTTAGCGCACGCCCAAGCGTGCGCATGCCGCCATGCGCTGCGTAGTAATTTGCAAACGCCGGTGCAACCGGATTACCCGCCGCCCGCTGGGCACACGCACCCAATCCGAGTGCGCTGATGCACAGCAGCATCCAGCCGCGCACAGCAAACATACGCGCCTGCCAAAGCGATGGCGTTGAGCTGCGCCACGAATGCATCCGCCCAGCCAATTTGGCGTGGATCATAGACAGCATTATAAAATTGGGGAGGCATTTATCAGTCGCTGCGGGCCATAAATACTGCGCAAATATTAGCGGAATTAGAAGTTAGGCCGCTAACGCGGCACGCGAATGGCAGTGCGCAGGCAGCGCGTTTGTCGCTCCGCCCGGCTCGGGCGCGAGCCACTCTAGCGCGGGCTTAGGCGGGGACAGTTATATGCGCAGCGCCAGCGGGCAGGCAGCCGGCTAACTGCCCACTGCCTGCCTGAAAAATTATGCTGCGTCGACCGCGGCGTATGCCTCAATCGGGAGGCACGTGCATACAAGATTCCGGTCACCATATACATCATCGATGCGCGCAATTGGCGGCCAGTACTTGTGCACGTGACTCCACGGCGCCGGATACGCCGCTTGTGTACGTGAGTAGGGCCGGTCCCACACGTCAGCACACACATCCTGCGGCGGATGCGGCGCGCGCTTCAGCAAATTGTTTTCGCGGTCCGCATGCCCCTGTTCAATCTCGCGGATCTCATCGCGGATGGCAATCATGGCAGCACAGAAGCGGTCGATTTCATTCAGCGACTCGCTCTCGGTTGGCTCGACCATCAGGGTGCCCCCCACCGGAAATGACACAGTCGGCGCATGAAAGCCATAGTCCATCAGGCGCTTGGCGATGTCCATTGCTTCCACGCCAGCGGAGTCCTTCAGCGGGCGCGTATCCAAAATGCATTCATGCGCCACCAAACCATTGCTGCCGCGGTACAACACTTCATAGTGGCCGTGCAGGCGCTGCGCAATGTAGTTGGCGTTGAGCAATGCCACCTGCGTGGCAGCGCGCATGCCATCCGCGCCCAGCAGCCGAATGTAAGCGTAAGAAATTGTAAGCACCAATGCACTGCCCCACGGCGCAGCAGATACTGGCCCCACCGCTTCAGCACCGCCAACCGCAGCGGCCGGATGCCCCGGTAAAAATGCTGCAAGATGTTCGGCCACACAGATCGGCCCCATTCCCGGCCCGCCGCCGCCATGCGGAATTGCAAACGTCTTGTGCAGATTCAAGTGGCACACATCTGCGCCAATCTCACCGGGCTGGCATACGCCCACTTGGGCATTCATGTTGGCGCCGTCCATGTACACCTGGGCGCCGTGTTCGTGCGCCACACCACAAATTTCGCGGATGCCTTCTTCAAATACTCCGTGCGTTGACGGATAGGTAACCATAAGCGCCGCCAGATTGGCGCTGTGCAGCAGTGCCTTTGACCGCAGGTCCGCAAGGTCCACGTTGCCGTCTGCATCGCAGGCCACCACAACCACTTCCATGCCGGCCATGACTGCGCTGGCGGGATTGGTGCCGTGCGCAGAGCTTGGAATGAGGCACACATTGCGGTGCGCATCGCCGCGCGCAAGGTGGTACGCACGGATCACGAGCAGGCCCGCGTACTCGCCTTGCGAGCCGGCGTTAGGCTGCAGCGAAACCGCCGCAAAGCCGGTCACCGCCTGCAGCCATTCCTCCAGCCGCGAAAACATTTCCGTGTAACCCTGTGTTTGGTCCGCCGGCGCAAAGGGATGCAAGCGCGCAAAGCCCGGCCACGAAATGGCCGCCATCTCCGCCGTCGCATTCAGCTTCATGGTGCAGCTGCCCAGCGGGATCATTGCAGTTGTAAGCGAAAGATCTTTGGACTGCAGGCGGTGGATGTAGCGCAGCAGTTCCGTTTCAGAGTGATAGCGGGTGAACACCGGGTGCTGCATAAATGCAGTGGTGCGCTGCAGTTCGGTTGGGAGTGCAGCCGGTTCGCTGGCAGCTGCCTGGTCCAGGTTTGCCGCGCCACCGCCAAACGCCTGCACCACCTTCTGCAGGTCCGCATCGGAGACCGTTTCGTCCAATGCAATGCCCACGCTGCCATCGCCAAAGTCGCGCAGGTTCACACCGTGCGAGCGCGCCGCCGCCAGCACCTTGGCAACAGTCCGCAAATGCGGGCGCACACGCAGCGTGTCAAAGAAGTCTGCTGCATGCAGCTCGCATCCCATTGTCTCCAGCGCTGCCGCCAAGTGTGCAGCCTGCGCGTGAATACGGGCGGCAATGCTCTGAAGTCCCTGCGGGCCGTGGTAAACAGCGTACATGGACGCAGTCACAGCCAGCAGCACCTGCGCCGTGCACAAGTTGCTGGTGGCCTTCTCGCGCCGGATGTGCTGCTCGCGTGTTTGCAATGCCAGCCGCATGGCGGGCTGCCCGTTGGCATCGCGCGAGACACCAATGATGCGGCCCGGCAAGTGGCGCTTGTAATCCTCGCGCGTGGCCATGAATGCCGGATGCGGCCCGCCAAAGCCCAGCGGCACGCCCAGGCGCTGCGCGCTGCCCACAGCCACATCCGCGCCCCACTCTCCCGGCGGCTTTAGCAGTGTCAGTGCCAGCAGGTCAGTGGCTGCAATCACCAGCGCACCGCCGGAGTGCGCCTGTTGGCACAGCGCAGCGTAATCGTTCACGGCACCGCTGCTGTCCGGGTATTGCACCAGCACGCCAAACACGCGCTCCGAAAATTCGAAATTCTTCCAGTCGCCCAGCTGTACGTGAATGCCCAGCGGCTCCGCACGCGTCTGCACCACGGCAATTGTCTGCGGATGGCAGCCGCTATCCACCAGAAACACATCGCGCGCCTCTCCGCTGCGGCCCAGCGCCCGCCGGCACAGCGTCATCGCTTCTGCCGCAGCCGTGCCCTCATCCAGCAGCGAACTGTTCGCCACGGGCAGCGCAGTCAAATCGGTAACCAGCGTTTGGAAATTAAGCAGCGCTTCCATGCGCCCTTGCGAAATCTCTGCCTGATATGGCGTGTACGCGGTATACCAGCCGGGGTTCTCCAGAATGTTGCGCTGAATGATTGCCGGCGTAACGCAGTCGTGATAGCCCATGCCAATAAAAGAGCGGAACACATGATTGCGCGCGGCCAAGTCCGCCAGCTCTTGCATCACGTCTGTCTCACTGGCAGCGGGCGGTACCTGCAGCGCAGCTTCCATGCGGATGGTGGCCGGCACGATGCGCGCCGTTAACTCCTCAAGCGAGGCCAGTTGCAACGCGTGCAGCATTTGTGCAATCTCCTCCGGGCGCGGCCCAATATGGCGCTGCACAAATGGTGTCGGGGCATGTTGTTGGTTGAGCATGTTGATTGACCTTGGGGTAGCAGTAGGTGCGCCGCCTAATGCGCGCGCGACTCGCAAAATTTCTCGTAGGCAGCCGCGTCCAGCAGCGCAGCCAGATCACCAGCGTTGTCCAGGCGCACCTTGATCATCCAAGCCCCGCCAAACGGGTCGCTGTTCGCCAAGTCGGGCTTCTGCGCCAGCGCATCGTTCACCGCCACAAGCTCGCCGGACACCGGCATCACCAAATCGGAAGCCGCCTTCACCGACTCCACCACGCCGAAGTTGGCGCCCTTCTGCAGTTTGTCGCCCACGCGCGGCAGCTCCACAAACACCACATCATTTAACTGGTCTTGGGCATAGTCTGTGATGCCAATCGTCACACTGTCACCCTCAATGCGCACCCACTCGTCACTTTCAGTGTATTTCAAATCCGGCAGAGTTTTCCAGCTCATGGCAATTGCCTCCCATAATAAAAACTTTTAAGCTATGTACCCAAATAAAAAAGGGGACACAGCGTGCGTTACACGTGTGCCCCCTGTCCTTCAACCTGAGAGATTCACCCGGATGGGCTTGCCCCGTCGGTGCCTTGCGGCTTTCCAGAGGTGTTCGGGCGCCGGGTCCTTTTACCTGAGAGATTCACCTGCAATGCAGGCTTGCCCCTTCGGTGCGCGCTCCAACAAAATCTTGCGCGTCTCTCCCCACCACCCGTTCAATTGATGAGGGTAGTTTAGGTGAACGACCGCACCGTGTCAAGCGCGGCAAACCAAAAATGGGCGCGGTTTCCACACCGCGGCACAATCCCCGTCCACACATACGCAAATCTCTTCGCATCCCCAATCATCCATTTGTACGGGCGAAAAATATTTCGCCCGGACGTCGGCCATTGGTGACGCGTAACCGCCCGCCCATTTCAGCCCCACATCATTTTTGGCACGGGCGAAAGATATTTCGCCCCTACGTTTGTCATTGTTACCCCGCCGCCAGATCACCGCCATAGCATGTGTCA
>OFRD01000002.1_pt1 | contig 77266 bp, 69 predicted proteins | sample 1543041 | NCBI WGS metagenome assembly OFRD01 (sample SAMN07774234, study PRJEB24372) | wastewater metagenome | isolation source: Exp Tend CN 100WW | collected 2016-02
CGGCCACACCCACACCCACACCCCCCACATCACTGACACCGGCCATTCACCTGGACCTGTTCGCCTACCCCGGTGCCACCGTGGCGGGCTGGGTGCGCAGCGATTTGGCTTACCTGGCGTCGTGGTTCACCGACCAGCCATACGACTTGGCCTTGATCGCTTTTGGCACCAACGAAGGCAACGACCCGCGTTTCAGCGAGGCCGCCTACCGCGACACCTTGAACCAGGCGCTGCGCAACTTCCGCCAAGTCTTTCCGCAAACGCAATGTGTGCTGATCGGTCCGGGCGATCGGGGCATGAGGGTCGCCAAACCCAAAGCAGCCAAGGGGAGCAAAAAACAAGCCACTCAAAAACCAAGCGGCCTGGCCAGCGCCAGCAAAAACAGCAAAGTGGCCAGCGCCAAGGACAAGAAAGCCGCGTCGAAAGCCAGCGCCCCACCCAGGCCGCCCAACACCGCCGCTGCGCCTGTGGCCCAATTGCTCAAGTACAGCCGCATTCACACACTGATCGGCCAAATTCAGGCCGAGGCAGCGGCCCAGAATGGTTGTCTGGCCTGGAGCATGCAAGACGCCATGGGCGGCGCAGGCAGCGCCTACCAGTGGGCGCGAAAAAATCCACCGCTCATGGCCCCTGACCTGATCCACTTCACCCCGGCCGGTTACCGCGAACTGGCCGACCGCTTCATGGCCGACTTCGGCCTGTCCAAGCCATGAGTGCATTGGCCCGATTGCCAGGTCTCGATGGCTTGCGCGGCGTGGCCGTGTTGGCCGTCATCGGTTACCACCTGAATCTGGGCAACTTCCTGCCTGCGGGTTTTCTGGGCGTGGACATTTTCTTCACCGTGTCCGGTTTCATCATCACGGCGCTCATGTTGCAAGAGCACGCAAAGACCGGCCGGATTGACTTTGCGGCCTTTTACCTGCGCCGAGCACGCCGCCTGTTTCCGGCTGCGCTGCTCATGCTGTTGTTGCTGGTGCCGCTCACGCCGCTGTTGCTGCCCGCCGCGCTGCCGCGTTTGCGCGAAGACCTGCCTGCGGCATTTCTGTATGTCTCCAACTGGTGGCAGATCGTGGCGCAGCAGTCGTATTTCGAGGCGATTGACCAACCTCGGCTGTTGCAACACCTGTGGTCACTGGCCGTAGAAGAGCAGTATTACCTGCTGTGGCCCCTGGCTGCGCTGTGGCTTTTGAACCGGGCCAGCCGCACAGGTCTGGGCATGTGTGCCGCGCTGATTGCCTTGGCCAGCACCGCCTGGATGGCCTGGCTCTATGCCACTCAAATAGACGGCGGCGACCCCAGTCGCGTGTATCTGGGCACCGACACCCATTTGATGGGGCTGTTGGCGGGATCGGCCCTGGCCGCCTGGTGGAACCCCTGGAAAATCCGCATGGCCTCGCCCGCCAGCGACGAATTGCTGAACCTGGCAGGCACAGCCGCCTTGGCCGCGCTGATCTGGGGCATGGCCGAAACCCACGAAGGCACGCCTGGGCTGTACCAAGGCGGTTTCTTGTTGGCCGTCATGCTGACCTGCATGGTCATTGGCGCAGCCACCCGTGAGGGCACTTGGGTGGCTTGGATGCTCTCTACACGCCCCATGTTGTGGCTGGGGGCACGCTCTTATTCGCTGTACCTGTGGCATTGGCCTGTGGTGGTCTGGCTGCGGCCTTCCTCACAGGCTGACGCCCTGGAGCTGACCTGGGTCAACGCCGCCCGGTTGGCCGTCACCCTGCTGTGCGCCGAAGCCTCTTACCGCTGGGTTGAAACCCGCTGGGCCCATGGCTTCAAGGGCAAGCCCTGGCGACGCAGCATGGCGCTCGCTGTTTCGGGTTTGGTGCTGGTCAACGCCGGGGTCTTGGGCTTCGTGTCGGCCCCTCAAGCCCTCAAGCCCGCGCAACTGCCAGAGGCCGCCCAAGCCGCAAGCGCCAGCCCCGTGCCAGTGACACCACCCAAGGTCAACGGTGCGCGTTACCAGAAAGTCACTCTGGTGGGTGACTCGGTTTTGCTGGGTGCCAGCCCTTACCTGTTGCGGCGTTTGCCGTCTGCTTCGGTGGAAGCCAAGGTGGGCAGGCAAGGCAGCGATGGTCTGAAAGTGGTGCAAAGCCTGCGTGAAGAAGCGCAGCTGGGCGATGCAGCGGTCATCCACCTGGGCACCAACGGCTATCTGGCAGAAAAGCAATTTCGGGCTTTGCTGGAGCAACTGACCGACCGCAAGACTGTTGTGGTGGTGAATGTTTACGGCGCAAGACGCTGGACCAGCTCCAACAACAACATGATCGCGCGGGTGAGCCAAGATTTTGGCAATGTGCAGTTGGTGGACTGGCATGCCATTGGGCAGGCCAACCCGAACTACTTTGTGCAAGACGGCATCCACCTGTCGGGCAGCGGGATTCATGCCTATTACAACCAGATCCGCATGGCTTTGGGCCAGCCCGAAGCCATGGTCTCTGGGCCGACCCTGCGGCAACTCAAACGCCCACAACTGCCCAAGCCTTCGGCCCAGCCGGAGCCCGCCAATCCGGAGCCCAAGACAACCAATTTGCCCGCAGGTACGACCTTGTCCTCGACCGCGCTGACCGACCCCAGCACCAGCCCATCGGCGCAGCCAGGCAGCACAGGCCAAGATCCAACAGGCCTTACCAACCACACGCCCACGCCCACGCCCACGCCCATGTCCAACCCCAAGCCGTCGCCTGGCGATTGAGCACTTTGTGGGCCTGCGCGTCAGGGCAGGATTTTGGGGATACCCAGCTCGGCGTAGGGCGACTGGCGCCATTGCCGCGAACCGACAACGGGCAGGCCCGCGCCACCGGGCAAGGTGTTCAGCGCTGTGTTCATGACGCCCATGACACTGCCTGCCGTGGTTTGCCCACTTTGCTGGCGCATGTTGAGCATTTGTGCGGTCGTGGGCAGTGTCGCAGCCGCCATGGCGGGCACAGTGCCTTGCAGGCGCTGGGTTTTTTCGATCATTGAGCCCAACACACTGGCGTAGTTGGGCGCCGTGGCATACCCCGCTTGTTGCAAGGCCGCCGCATAGGCCTGTGGATCACCCAGATGGCGCATCGCGTTGGCGTAACGCGGACTTTGGCTGATCAAACGGGCATAGTCATTGAAAGACTCTTCGTAGCTGCCATAGGCGCGAAACTGTCCCCGCACTTTTTGCGCTGTGCCATTCACAAATTCGGTGGTCCATATTTCGGCCACAGGCCCCTTCCAGTGGGTCCCAGCGCGGATGCCAAACAGGTTGTGCGAGGTGCGGCCGTCGTCAAAACGAATTTCGTGTTTGCCCCAACCGGTTTCGAGGGCGGCTTGCGCCACCATGAAGGTGGCCGGAATGCCACTGGTGGCTTGGGCCTGGCGGGCGTGGGCAGCATGCTGGGCCAAAAATGCCCGCGAATCGGCCGCAGCTGGACCGTCAGGAGAAGCAGACAAGCGGCTGGCCGATGCCGTGGCGTTGGGCAGCAGGCCAGCCAAGGGCGTCGCCCGCGTGTCAGGCTGCAAGGCCTCGGCCATGGCCAAGGTCGATGCCGACGACAAATCAATGCGTTGCTCAGGGTAGATCAAGTTGGCATTGGGAATGCCGTTGTCGGCCGCCACCTTCAACGCCACACGGTACAACTGGTCACCCGAGAGTTGCAGCGGCGAACGCGTGTCCTGCAGGCGTTTTTGAATCAGCCCACTCAGGGTATCGCCGGGGCGCACAGTCACCACCTCGCCCGGCTGCGTGAGCCGGGACAGGGTCTGGGAAAATGCCCCCCCCTGTGTCACAGAACGCGCAGACGCGCCCGCCAGGCGGTCCGATGATTCGGACGCCGTGGGGGTGAATGTCGTTACAGCAAGCAAGGTCATGGCATCATGAGAAGTCGGTGCGGCAGGTGCACCGACGCAGAAAAAGTTGACGGATATTCCACAGTCTGTTCAGCAAAAGCAATTTTCAAGCCTGAATTAATAGATACCCCCAGGCCGCCCAAACCAACACCTAAGTGGTACAAACACCCACTTCTATTGCTCAACGGACGCACTTTTGACACCGGTTTTTTACAGATTCACCGCCGCCCTCGTCACGGCCTGTTTGTCGCTCAACACCCTCGCCGAGCCCGACATCATGCTGTTGCGGGTGAATGGGCAGCGCGAACCGGCCGAATTCAACTGCCCGCCCCCCAAGTCACGGGCTTTTACAAGCCCCCCGCGTTCTGGCCATGCCACAACAACAACGACGGCGGCAAACCCTGACCCCGCCAGCGACCCAATGCCACCCGAATGGCGTCAGGCGTACACACCGCCCGTGCACAAGCACACGCTGGGACCCAAAATCGGCCTTTGGGGCGACAGCCACACAGCGTCCGGCACCTTTGCCGACAGCCTGTTAGAGGCACTGCGCCTGCCGCACGCACAGACCCACCCCAGCTTCATTGCCCCGACCTTCGGACTGAAGGGGATTCGCCATCCCCTGCGCCGCGCCTGCCTGAGTGACGACTGGCACCTGAGCATGGCCTACCGCACACCCACCGAAGGCCCGCAGGCCTATGCCAAATCGCTGGCCCACTTGGGCACCGAAGACGCTGGTGCGTTCATGTGGCTGGACTTTCGCTACCCCGATGCCCAGACCCGGCTGAAATGGGCCGACATCCACTTTGCCAAAGACAAGGCCGAGCGCAGCCTGGTGCTGGGCATCACCGTCGATGACGGTGCAGAAGCCATCGTCAATCTGGGGCCGAGCAGCAGCCAGCGCCTGCGGGTGCAAGCAGAGCAAGCCTTTGCAACATTGCGCTTGCGGGTCATTGCTGGACAAATTCGCATCGACGGCATCGCCCCGGTGTACGAGGGCAAAACCCAGGCCATTCTGGATGTATTCAGTATTCCCGGGGCCACCGCCAAGGGCTGGCGCGTGGCGGACAGTGGCCACTTGCGCCGGGAAGACCCACTGAACGCGGGCTACGATGTGGTCATCTTGCAATCGGGCACCAACGAATCGCTGGACCCGGACTTCAAGGTCGGGCTCTACGAGGCCCAGCTGAACGCCAGCATCACCCGTCTGAAAAACGCCTACCCTCAGGCACGATGCATCCTGATCGGCCCGCCCGATGCCCAACGATCGTCCAACACCCTGCGCCTGATCAACGACAGCCAGTACCGCCAGGCCAGCGCCAAGGGCTGCGCCCACTGGCACTGGCAAAAAGCCATGGGCGGCCCGGGCGCCGCACAGCGTTGGTTAGCCAAAGGCTGGATGCAAGCCGACCTGCTGCACCTGACGCCCGAGGGCTACGCGCAAAGTGCACGCAGTTTGGCGAGTGTGGTGCCAATCAAAGCACGGTAGGCCGTGTACAGGGGTGGGGGCTGGCCAGGCAGCTCAATCCCCGGTGTCGTTGCGCCGGCTTGCTTTCAGGCGCGACTGCATCGACTTGCCCTCCAGCCGCCTTTTGACCGAGCCATAGGTGGGCTTGGTGGCCTTGCGGGGCTTTGGGGGCTTGGCATACAAGTCCAAGGTTTCATAAAGGCGCGCCCACGCATCCATCCGGTTGGCCTCTTGGGTGCGGTGGCGCTGGGCCTTGAGGATGAAGACCCCCTCTTGCGTCAGACGGCTGTCGCCGGACTGCAGCCAACGCTGCTTGACGTCATCCGGCAAAGATGCGTTAGCCACATCAAATCGCAGCTGAATGGCACTCGAGACTTTGTTGACGTTTTGCCCACCCGGGCCTTGCGCACGGATGGCCGTCAGTTCGACCTCGGCGTCTTGGATGTGGAGGGTGTTCATGGGCTGCCGCGAGTATGACGCAGACGATGGGGCTTGACGGTCATGGGGGTCACACTCTGTCGATCCGATCGAATCTCTCAGAGCGCAGGGCTGGTGCGCCCGCTTTACTGCAGCGGGCCTTTGAGATTCTCAGGCACTGGCAAGGGCATGACGTCGATGCCCTCTTCGAGCAAGGCTTCGGTTTCTTCGCGGGTGGCCTGGCCACGAATGTTGCGTTCTTCGCGCTCACCGTAATGGATCTTGCGGGCTTCTTCGGCAAACTGAGGGCCTACGTCTTCGGTGTTGGCCATGACGTGGCGCACCATGTTCAACATGGCCGCTTGCATTTGTTGCAAGCCTTGCAGATCGGTGGGCCGCTGGCGATGCGGGTCCGCCAGCTCCGGCAACGCAGGTGTGGCCGCAGGACTGGCATTGTCTTTGGCTGCCGTTTCAGCCGTGCTCGACACCGGGGGCACGCCGTGCCCCAAGTTCAGTCGCGGTGCAGACAGCATTTTGACAATGTCGCTGTCGTTGCACACCGGGCATGTGACCAGCCCGCGCGCACGTTGTGCGTCGTAGTCGTCTTGAGAACCAAACCAGCCTTCAAAGCTGTGGCCCTGCGGACATTGGAGGTCCAGCACTTTCATGGGTAGAAGGTCTCAGGGCACGGTTTGCCAGGTCAGCGGCCAGCTGCCCGCGAGCATGTTCTGAAGCCACAGCACGCCCGTGAGGGTTTTGGCATCGGTGACTTGCCCGTCGCGGCACCAGGCCATCAACTCGGCAGGGGTGGCGGTGAAGACGTCCAGAAACTCTTCAGAATCCAGTTGGCGCTCACCCAGCGTCAGGTCTTTGGCAAACCAGATTTCAATCACTTCGGTCGAGTACGCAATCACAGGGTGCAACACGCCCGCCCTCGCCCATTGACGGGCGGTGTAACCGGTTTCTTCCATCAGCTCGCGCTGAGCGCACAAGCCGGGTTCTTCGCCCGCATCGAGCTTGCCAGCAGGGAACTCGATCATCACCTGCCCGACGGGGTAGCGGTATTGGCGCTCCAACACGAGGCGCAGGCCCTCGGGTGTGTCGAGCAGCGGAATGACCATGACCGCACCCGGATGAACCACATATTCGCGCGTGGCCAATCCTTGATTGGGCAATCGAACGGTGTCGCGAAAGGCGTGCAAGAAGTTGCCGCGCAGCAATTCTTGCTGGCTGACCCGGTGCTCGATCAGGTGGTCGTCAGACATGCGCGCGTCCAAACCCAACAGCGCTCAATGTTGACGGTGCATGAGATAGCGGTAAACAAATCCGGGGAATGCCAAGGTCACAAACATGGTGCCTGTGATGGCGTAAAACTCCCAGCCTTGGGGTGCAATTTGGCCGCCATGGTTTTCGAATGCCAAGCCGATGGCACCCACCACGAAGTACAACACCACCAGTTCAGCCAATCGCCATACCAGGGGTTTGGTGCTGCGCTGAGGCCCCAGCACCAAGATCCGCTGGTTGATGAAGGGCAAATTGGCCGCCAGCAACGCCAATAAAACCAAAAAGCCGATTTGCACAGAGGTTGACATGCTCAAGCAACGCCGATCAGATGACCAACATGCGGGCAATGGCATCTGCGCACAGTGCCATCAAGGCACCCGGCATGATGCCCAACACCAAAACCAGCAAGCCGTTAACCGACAACACCACGCGCACATCAGTGTCGGCCGACACCGTGGTGGCTGTCACAGGTTCATCAAAGTACATGACCTTGACGACACGCAGGTAGTAGAACGCACCGATCAACGACATGATCACGGCGAAGATGGCCAGCCCGATGTAGAAACTCTGACCCGAGACGATCAGCGATTGCAACACCGACAACTTGGCATAGAAGCCCACCATCGGCGGGATACCGGCCATGGAAAACAGGCAGATCGCCATCACGCCAGCGTACAGCGGGCTGCGCTGGTTCAGACCAGCGAGGTCGGTGATCTCTTCGCTCTCAAAGCCTTGACGGGCCAGCAACATGATCACGCCAAAACTGGCCAAGGTGGTCAGCACATACGAAACCATGTAGAACATGGCCGAGCTGTAAGCGTTGGCAGCCAGAGTGGTTTGGCCATTGATGACACCGGCCACAAAACCCAGCAGCACAAAACCCATTTGCGCGATGGTCGAATAGGCCAGCATGCGTTTGAGGTTGGTCTGGGCAATGGCGGCCAGGTTGCCAACCAGCAAAGAACCAATGGCCAAGAATGACAACATTTGCTGCCAGTCAAAGGCCAGTGGCAACAAGCCTTCGACCAACAAACGGATCATGATCGCAAAAGCCGCCAACTTGGGGGCACCGCCAATCATGAGGGTCGCCGCCGTTGGGGCACCTTGGTACACGTCCGGAATCCACATGTGGAAGGGCACGGCACCGATCTTGAAAGCCAAACCGGCAACGATGAAGACCAAACCGAACACCAGCACCTGGTGGTTGACTTGGCCCGAAGCCACTGCCTTGAAAACAGACGACAGTTCCAAGCTGCCTGTGGCACCGTACATCATGGACATGCCGTAGAGCAAAAAGCCCGAGGCCATGGCACCCAGCACAAAGTACTTCATGGCCGCTTCTGTGGCTTGCGTGTGGTCACGGCGCAAAGCGACCAGGGCATAACTGGACAAAGTCAACAGCTCGAGGCCCAGGTAGATCACGATGAAGTTCTGCCCCGAGATCATGAAGCTCATGCCCAGCAAGGCGAACATGCTCAGGCTGAACAGTTCACCACCACGCAACATGTCGCGATCGGCGGCATAGGGACGTGAATAAACCAGGGTGACCATGACGGAAATCGTGGCAAAACACTTGAGCCAATGGCCCATCGGGTCACTGACCACCAGGCGACCAAAGCCGTAGAGCGTTTGTCCGGCATCGGCCGACATGGCGTGCAGCCAAGCCACTCCGCCCAATGACAACAAGGTCAAGGCGTAGGTGGCGGTGCGCTTGGGGCTTTTCACGAAGAGGTCGGCCAGCGCAATCACGCAGGCCATGACCAGCAACACGATCTCCGGATAAATCGTCATCCAGCTGGAGTTGTCCATCATCTGTGTTCTCTCAATTCTTCTAATCAGGCTAAACGTTCAATGCCCGTTGCTCAAGGCAACTTGGACATGGCAACGTGCTTGAGCAAGTCGGCCACCGAAGTGTCCATCACGTCGGTGAAAGGTTTGGGGTAGACACCCATGTAAAGCACTGCGGCGGCCAGCAAGGCCATCACCAGGAACTCACGGCCATTGATATCGGTCAGGTCTTTGACGTCGTCATTGGCAACAGGGCCGAGGTACACGCGCTTGAACATCCACAGGGTATAAGCTGCACCAAAAATCAGGGCCGAAGCCGCCAGGGCACCGATCCAGAAGTTGAACTTCACAGCACCCAAAATGACCATCCACTCGCCCACGAAACCGGCTGTGCCTGGCAAGCCGCAGTTGGCCATCGAAAAGAACAAGGCAAAGGCGGCGAACTTGGGCATGGTGTTGACCACACCGCCATAGCTGGCGATTTCACGCGAGTGCACGCGGTCGTACAACACACCGATGGACAAGAACATGGCCGCCGACACGAAGCCGTGCGCGATCATTTGCACAATGCCACCGGACACGCCCAAGGGGTTGAAGATGAAAAAGCCCAAAGTCACAAAACCCATGTGAGCCACCGATGAGTAGGCCACCAGTTTCTTCATGTCTTGCTGCACCATGGCCACCAGTCCCACGTAGACCACGGCGACCAGAGACAGCACGATGATGAACATGCCCCATTCGCGAGCCGCATCGGGTGCGATGGGCATCGAGAAGCGCAAGAAACCATAAGCACCGAGCTTGAGCATGATGGCGGCCAACACGGCAGAGCCGCCTGTGGGCGCTTCGACGTGCACATCGGGCAGCCAAGTGTGAAATGGCCACATGGGCACTTTCACGGCAAAGGCCGCAAAGAACGCAAAGAACAACAGTGTTTGCACGGTGCCCGACAGCTGCAGCTTGTGCCAAGTCAGGATGTCAAAGCTGCCATTCGAGGCGGTGTACAGATAAATGAGGGCAATCAGTGTGAGCAAGGAGCCCATCAAGGTGTACAGGAAGAACTTGAAAGCCGCGTAAATCTTGTTCGGGCCACCCCAAATACCAATGATCAAATACATCGGGATCAAGGTCGCCTCAAAGAAGACGTAAAACAAGATGCCGTCCAAGGCACTGAACACACCGATCATCAGACCCGACAGGATCAGGAAGGCGGCCATGTACTGGTTGACTTTGCGCGTGATGACTTCCCAGCCCGCAATGACCACGATCACGTTGATGAACGCCGTCAACAGCACGAGCCACAAGGAGATACCGTCCACGCCCAAGTGGTAGTGCACATTGAAACGCTCGATCCACGACGCCTTTTCAACGAACTGCATGGCCGAAGTGCCGAGCTGAAAGCCCGAATACAAAGGCAAAGTGATCAGGAAACTGACGATCGAACCGACGAGAGCCAACCAGCGCACGGCGCGGGCTTGGCTGTCACGACCGAAGGCCAGCAAGATGACACCGAAAGCAATCGGCGTCCAGATGGCAAGGCTTAACAATCCCATTTTTATCTTGTCCTCAAAATCGTTAAGCGAGCCAGACGAAATACGTCATCAGCACGAACACACCCAGAATCATGACCAGGGCATAGTGGTACAGGTAGCCTGACTGGAACCAGCGCACCACGCCAGAAACCAAGCCCACGACTTTCCAGGAACCGTTGACGAAGAAGCCGTCGATGATGGCGCGATCGCCCACCTTCCACAGACCCGAACCCAAACCACGGGCACCTTTGGCCAGGATGTTCTCGTTGATCCAGTCCATGAAGTACTTGTTCTCCATGACCACGATCAACGGACGCAAGGCGCGGGCAAAGAATGCGGGCACTTTGGGGTTGACCAAGTACATGTACCAAGCGGTCACCACACCGGCCAAAGCCAGCCAGAACGGTGCTGTGCTCAGGCCATGCAGTGCCATGGCCACTGGGCCGTGGAAGGACTCAGCCAGCTCTTTCATGGCGGGGTGCTTGACCGCGTCAATGAAGATCACATCTTTGAAGAACTCGCCATACAGCATGGGCTGAATGGTCATGAAGCCGATCACCACCGAAGGAATGGCCAGCAAGACGAGCGGCACGGTCACAACCCAGGGCGACTCATGCGGCTTTTCATGGCCATGGTCGTCATGGCCGTGGTGGTCATCATGCCCATGGTGCGCATCAGGGTTCTGGTCGTAACGCTCTTTGCCGTGGAAGACCAAGAAATACATGCGGAACGAGTAGAAGGCGGTCACAAACACGCCGGCCAACACCGCAAAGTTGGCAAAACCAGCCGCAGGCAAGTGGCTCAGGTGCACAGCTTCGATGATGCTGTCCTTGGAGTAAAAGCCCGAGAACAAAGGCGTACCGATCAAGGCCAGCGAACCCAGCAGCGAGGTGATCCAGGTGATGGGCATGTACTTGCGCACGCCACCCATCCAGCGGATGTCTTGGTTGTGGTGCATGCCCATGATGACGGAGCCAGCACCCAAGAACAGCAGCGCCTTGAAGAAGGCGTGCGTCATCAGGTGGAACACCGCCACCGAATAGGCCGATGCACCCAACGCCACGGTCATGTAACCCAATTGCGACAGGGTTGAATAAGCCACCACACGCTTGATGTCGTTTTGGATGATGCCCAAAAAGCCCATGAACAAAGCCGTGATCGAGCCGATCACCATGATGAAGTTCAAGGCTGCATCAGACAACTCAAACAGAGGCGACATGCGGGCGACCATGAAGATACCGGCCGTCACCATGGTGGCAGCGTGGATCAACGCGGAGATGGGGGTTGGACCTTCCATCGAGTCAGGCAACCACACATGCAAGGGGAACTGGGCCGACTTGCCCATGGCACCGATGAACAGGCAAATGCAGATCACGGTGATCAGCATGCCATCCAGGCCAAAGACGTACCAAGGGAAGTTGATGGCGGCCAGCTCATTGGCTTTGGCAAACAACTCGGTGTAGTTGAGCGTGCCGGTGTAGGCCACGATCAGGCCAATGCCCAGAATGAAACCGAAGTCACCCACGCGGTTGACCAAGAAGGCCTTCATGTTGGCGAAAATGGCAGTCGGTTTGTTGTACCAAAAGCCGATCAGCAGATAAGACACCAGACCCACGGCTTCCCAACCGAAGAACAGCTGCAGCAAGTTGTTGCTCATGACAAGCATCAACATCGAGAAGGTGAACAGCGAGATATAGGCAAAGAAGCGGTTGTAGCCTTCGTCTTCTTCCATATAGCCGATGGTGTAGATGTGCACCATCAGCGACACAAAGGTCACCACGCACATCATCATTGCCGTGATGCCATCGACCAAAAAGCCGACTTCCATCTTCAGACCACCCACCACCATCCAGGTGTAGAGGGTCTCGTTGAAGCGGGCACCGTCGATGACGTTTTTGAGCGTCATGGCAGACAGAACGAGCGCCACAAAAACACCCAGAATGGTCAGGGTGTGTGACAGGCGACGGCCAATCCAGTTGCCACCAAATTGGGTACCGAGGACGCCGGCCAACACCGAGCCCACCAGGGGCGCGAGGGGCACAGCCAACAGCGTGCTTGCGTTAAGGGTTTGACTCATATTCTTGTTAACCCTTGAGCGAATTGAGTTCGTCCACGTTGATGGTGTTCTTGTTACGGAACAACAGCACGAGGATGGCCAGGCCGATGGCCGATTCAGCAGCCGCCACGGTCAAGATGAAAAACACGAACACTTGACCGTGCATGTCACCCAGGTAGTGAGAGAACGCCACAAAGTTCATGTTCACGGCCAGCAACATCAATTCGATGGCCATGAGCAAAACGATCAGGTTCTTGCGGTTCAAAAAGATGCCGATCACGGCCAATGCAAACAGCATGGCGCCGAGCGACAGGAAATGCCCCAAGGTCAGTGTCATCATTTGCTTTCCTCCGCAGGAGCCACAGGCGCAGGCGCCGGTTGTGTGACACCCATCTTGACCAATTGCATACGGTCTGCTGCGCGCACCTTGACCTGAATGGAAGGATCAATCGCCTTGCTGTCCTTGCGCTCACGCAAGGTCAGGGCAATCGCCGCGATCATGGCCACCAACAAAATGGAGGCGGCGATCTGGATCGGCATCAGGTATTCGGTGTACAACAAAATGCCCAGGGCCTTGCCATTGTCGACAGGCACAGCGCCAGCCAACATGGCCGGTGCTTGGGACAAGCGGAAACCAGACAACAACACTGCCGCCATTTCAAGGGCCACGATGGCTCCCAAAGTCGCAGCCAGCGGAAAGTTTTTCCAGAAGCCCTTGCGCATGGTGTCGATGTTGATGTCCAGCATCATCACCACAAACAGGAAGAGCACCATCACAGCACCCAAGTACACCAGCACCAGCACGATGGCCAAAAATTCTGCGTTAAGCAGGAACCACACCGCAGAAGCTTGCGAGAAAGCAAGCATGAGGTACAGCACAGCGTGCACGGGGTTGCGCGCAGTCACGACTCGGAAGGCTGCAAACAGCAGCACCACCGAGAAGAGGTAGAAGAAACCGGTCTTGACGTCCATAGGTCTGTCTTTTTAAATGTTCAGGACTGGGCAGCGTTCAACGGTAAGGAGCATCGGCGGCTTTGGCAGCTGCGATCTCTTTTTCGTAACGGTCACCCACAGCCAGCAACATGTCCTTGGTGAAGTACAGGTCGCCACGTTTTTCACCGTGGTATTCGAAGATGTGCGTCTCGACAATCGAGTCCACCGGGCAGCTTTCTTCGCAGAAGCCACAGAAGATGCACTTGGTCAGGTCGATGTCGTAGCGGGTGGTGCGGCGTGAGCCGTCTTCGCGTTGACCGGCTTCGATGGTGATGGCCATCGCGGGGCAAACAGCTTCGCACAGTTTGCATGCGATGCAGCGCTCTTCCCCGTTGTCATAACGGCGCAAAGCGTGCAGGCCACGAAAACGCGGCGACAGCGGTGTTTTTTCTTCCGGGAACTGCACCGTCACCTTGCGGGCGAAAGCGTAGCGTCCGGTCAGGGCCATGCCCTTGAGCAACTCCACGAGCATGAAGCTCTTCAGGAAGTCCTTGATCGAGAAGGAGGAAGCAGTCATTGTTGTCATGGTCGTGAACCGCTTATTTCCAGATGTTCCAGGGTGAGAAAAGCCAAGCGCCCACCACCAGCAGCCACACCAAGGTGACCGGAATGAAAATCTTCCAGCCCAGACGCATGATCTGGTCATAACGGAAGCGCGGGAAAGTGGCACGAATCCAGATGAACATGGACACGACCACGAAAGTCTTGAGGCCCAACCAGATCCAGCCCGGAATCATGTTGAACAAGGCACTGTCGATGGGCGGCAACCAGCCCCCCAAGAACATGATCACGGCCAGAATAGACACGAGCCACATGCTGGCGTATTCGGCCAAGAAGAAGATGGCAAAGCCCATGCCCGAGTACTCGACCATGTGACCGGCCACGATTTCGGCTTCGCCTTCGACCACGTCAAACGGGTGACGGTTGGTTTCAGCCACGCCAGAGATCAGATAGACAATGAAAATCGGCAGCAACGGCAGCCAGTTCCAGGACAGGAAGCCCAGACCCATGTGGGCCATCTGGCCCTTGCCTTGAGACAACACGATCTCGGTCAGGTTCATGCTGCCCGACACCATCAAAACCACCAGGAAACAAAAGCCCATGGCGATTTCGTAGCTCACCATTTGGGCAGATGCACGCAGCGCACCCAAAAAAGCGTACTTGGAGTTAGAGGCCCAACCCGCAATGATCACGCCGTAAACCTCGATCGAGGTGATGGCCATCACCAGCATCAGGCCGGCATTGATGTTGGTCAGTGCGACTTCAGGCCCAAAAGGAATCGCCACCCATGCGGCCAAAGCGGGCATGATGGCCATGATCGGACCCAAGCGGAACAAGCCCAAGCTGGCCGCAGACGGGTTGATCAATTCCTTGGTCAACAACTTGAGTGCATCGGCAATCGGTTGCAACAGACCCATGGGGCCTACGCGGTTGGGTCCGTGGCGCACTTGCATAAAGCCCAGCAGCTTGCGCTCCCACAGCGTCAGGTAAGCCACAGCGCCCATCAGCGGCGCAAGGATGGCGACGATCTTGAGCAAGATCCACAACACAGGCCAGACCAAAGTGGCCCACCATGTGGCAGCGATCAGGTTCAAGCCGCCGTTGTACAGAGCATCAATCATGCTGTCACCTCCTGGCGTGCGTCTGCGGTCAACTGCAAAGACGGTGCACGGCGAACGATGCTGTCGAGCTGATAGATCGAAGCGACCGCAGGCGCACTCACCGGCCCAGCCAAACGAATTTCAGCGAGAACAGCGTTCGATGCAGCCAGCGGCTTGGCTGTTGCACGGGCCAATACGTCTTGTGAAGTTTCAAAGGCCACGCCCGGAATCTCGAGCAAATTGGCCAGCACGCGCAACACCTTCCAGGCGGGACGGGTTTCAGCCAATGGCTTGACCACCGCATGGAAGCTTTGCAGACGGCCTTCGGCATTGACGAAACTGCCCGATGTTTCGGTGAACGGTGCAATCGGCAACAACACATCGCTGAAAGCCATGTTGGCTTTAAACGGGCTGAGCGTGACGACCATCTCGGCCTGGCCCAGGCTCTGGGCAGCGGCAGCACCTGCGGCGCTGTCGAACTCGGGTTCGGTGTTGAGCAAGATCGCGGCCTTGAGGCCACCGGCCAGCATCTGGCCAGCGTGTTTGCCGCCGGTCTGCGGCTGTGCACCCACCCACTGCGCGCCCACGGTATTGGCCGCTTCGGTCAGGTAACCCACGCTGGCACCGGTTTGCTCGGCGATCCAGTTGGCCAAGGCCAACAAGGATGAAGCATTGGCGTGGTGCGCTGCGGCATTGCCCAGCAACACGGCTTTGCGCTCGCCGCCCAACAAGGACTTGGCGATGGCTTGGGCTTGCGCGGTCACGTTGCCAGCGGCGGGAGCCGTCACGCCTTTTTCTGCAGCGATGGCTGCAGCCACATCGGCCAAGGCTTGCGCCCAGGCAGCCGCATCGGCCAACACGGCTTGCGCCACAGGCATGGCCCAAGCGTCGGCGTGGGCGAAATCAGCTTGCGATGTGATGACATTCAATTGAGCGCCATGGCGCACGGCATGACGCACGCGCAGGGCAAACAAGGGATGGTCTTTGCGCAAGTTAGAGCCCACAACCAGCACACGCTGCAAAGTGCTCAGTGAAGCAATCGATGTGCCCAAAGTGCGCACACCTTCAACGGCGCCAAATTCGGCGTTGCGCAGACGGTAATCGATGTTGTCCGAGCCCAGGCCGCGCACCAAAGCGCCAGCCAAGTACAACTCTTCCACGGTGCTGTGCGGGCTGACCAGTGCGCCGATGCTGTTGGCGCCGTGATCACGCTGGATGTTGCGCAGGCCATTGGCCACGTATTCGAGAGCGGTCTGCCAGTCGACGGTTTTCCACTCGCCGCCTTGCTTGAGCATGGGCTGGGTCAAGCGGTCTTCGCTGTTGAGGGCTTCGTAAGAGAAACGGTCGCGGTCGGCAATCCAGCACTCGTTGACTTCTTCGTTCTCCAGTGGCACAACGCGCATGACCTGGTTGTTCTTGACCTGAACGATCAGGTTGGCACCCGACGAATCGTGCGCAGCCACCGACTTGCGGCGCGACAACTCCCACGTACGGGCGTGGTAGCGAAAAGGCTTGCTGGTCAATGCGCCCACCGGGCAGATGTCGATCATGTTGCCCGACAACTCGGAATCAATGGTCTGACCCAAGAAGGTTTCGATCTCGGCATGTTCACCACGGTGGGACATGCCCAGCTCCATGGCGCCCGCCACTTCTTGGCCAAAGCGCACGCAACGTGTGCAGTGGATGCAGCGGCTCATCTCTTCCATCGAGATCAGCGGGCCGACTTCCTTGTGGAACACCACGCGCTTTTCTTCTTCATAGCGCGATGTCGTACCGCCGTAACCGACCGCCAAGTCTTGCAACTGGCACTCACCGCCTTGGTCGCAAATCGGGCAATCGAGCGGGTGGTTGATCAGCAGGAACTCCATGACCGACTTCTGGGCCGCAATGGCTTTGTCGCTCTTGGTGCGCACGATCATGCCTTGCGTCACGGGCGTGGCGCAGGCGGGCATGGGCTTGGGGGCCTTTTCGACCTCGACCAGGCACATACGGCAATTGGCCGCGATGGAGAGTTTCTTGTGGTAGCAGAAATGAGGGATGTAGGTGCCGGCTTTTTCAGCGGCATGCATCACCATGCTGCCTTCGACAACTTCCACTTTCTGACCGTCGAGTTCTATTTCAACCATGGGTCTTCACCGTTGACACATCGGCACCGACCATGCAGGTCTTGTGTTCAATGTGGTGTACAAATTCGTGACGGAAATGCTTGAGCATGCCGCGCACCGGCATGGCCGCTGCGTCACCCAAGGCGCAAATCGTGCGGCCCATGATGTTGCCGGCCACGCTGTCGAGCATGTCGATGTCGCTGGCACGGCCTTGGCCGTTTTCAATGCGGTCCACCATGCGCCACAACCAGCCCGTGCCTTCGCGGCAAGGCGTGCACTGGCCACATGATTCGTGGGAGTAAAAATAAGACAGTCGGGCCAAAGCCTTGACCATGCAACGCGTTTCGTCCATGACGATCACCGCGCCCGAACCCAACATCGAACCGCCCTCTTTGGCGATGCTGTCGTAGTCCATGGTGAGTGTCATCATCAAATCCGCAGGAACGACCGGCGAAGACGAACCACCCGGGATCACGGCCTTGAGCTTGCGGCCACCGCGCACGCCACCAGCGAGTTCAAGCAGCTTGGCAAAGGGCGTGCCCATGGGCACTTCGTAGTTGCCGGGGCGCTCGACATCACCGCTGACCGAGAAGATTTTGGTGCCGCCGTTGTTGGGCTTGCCGCATTCGAGGTAGGCCTGACCACCGTTGCGGATGATCCAAGGCACTGCCGCGAAAGTCTCGGTGTTGTTGATCGTGGTGGGCTTGCCATACAGGCCAAAGCTGGCGGGAAACGGCGGCTTGAAGCGCGGCTGGCCTTTTTTGCCTTCCAGCGATTCGAGCAATGCCGTTTCTTCGCCGCAGATGTAAGCGCCAAAACCGTGCGATGCGTGCAGCTGGAAGTTGAAGGTGCTGCCCAGAATGTTGTTGCCCAGGTAGCCTGCGGCACGGGCTTCTTCGAGGGCCGCTTCAAAACGCTCGTAGGTGTGGAAAATTTCGCCGTGGATGTAGTTGTAACCCACGCTGATGCCCATGGCATAAGCGGCAATGATCATGCCTTCGATCACTGTGTGCGGGTTGTACTCCATGATGTCACGGTCTTTGCATGTGCCCGGCTCGCCTTCGTCCGAGTTGCAGACCAAATACTTTTGACCCGGGAACTGACGGGGCATGAAGCTCCACTTCAAGCCCGTCGGGAAACCCGCACCACCTCGTCCGCGCAGGCCGGATTCTTTGACGGTGGCGATCACCTGGTCTTGCGTCATGCCGGCGATGCCGGTTTCAGGGTTCGGTGCGCTGCCGTCTTTGCCCAAAATTTTGCGCAATGCAGCATAGCCGCCACGTGCTTCGTAGTCTTTGATGCCCCAATTGCGGCCATTCAGACCGGCATAAATTTGCGGGTTGATGTGGCGGTCATGGAAGCAAGTTTCAACGCCGGTGGCCTGGAATTGACTCAGGATTTGTTCGACTTTCATCAAGCGGCCTCTGCTTTCTTCAGGCTGTCGACAAGCTGGTCGAGCTTTTCATGGCTCATGAAACTGCACATGTGGCGGTCGTTCAGAAGCAGCACAGGCGCATCGGCGCAAGCACCTTGGCATTCGCTCGGCTGCAAAGTGAACAAGCCATCTGCTGTGGTTTCACCCACATGGACGCCCAACTTGTGCTCCAGATGCGCCAGTGCCTGAGCACCGCCACGCAACTGGCAAGGCAGGTTGGTGCAAACGTTCAACTTGAACTTGCCCACCGGCTTTTGGTTGTACATGTTGTAGAAGGTGGTGACTTCGTGCACCGCCATCACTGGCATGCCCAGCACCTCGGCCACGACCTGCTCACTGTCGGGACTGACCCAGCCAAGCTCTTGCTGCACGATCGACAGGCAGGCCATGACGGCCGACTGCTTTTGGTCTGCAGGGAACTTGGCGACTTCACGCGCAAAGCGTGCTTTGGTTGACTCAGAGATCATCGGTCAATCTCTCCAAAAACGATGTCCATGGTCCCGATGATCGCGACCGCATCGGCCAGCATGTGGCCGCGGGCCATTTCATCGAGAGTGGCCAAATGGGCAAAGCCCGGGGCACGAATTTTGAGGCGGTACGGCTTGTTGGCACCGTCGCTGACCATGTAGATGCCGAACTCGCCCTTAGGGTGTTCGACCGCCGCATAAGCCTCGCCTTCAGGCACATGAAAACCTTCGGTGAAAAGCTTGAAATGGTGGATCAAGTCTTCCATATTGGACTTCATGCCTTCGCGTGAAGGCGGTGCCACCTTGTGGTTGTCGGTAATGACTGGGCCAGGGTTGGCACGCAACCACGCAACGCACTGTTGGATGATGCGGTTCGATTCGCGCATCTCTTGCATGCGCACCAGGTAACGGTCATAGCTGTCACCGGTTTTGCCCACAGGCACGTCGAACTCGACTTTGTCGTACGCGTCATAAGGCTGCTTCTTGCGCAAATCCCAAGCAATGCCTGAGCCACGCAGCATAGGGCCGGTCATGCCCAGATTCAGGGCTCGCTCGGCTGGCACAACGCCGACGCCGACCGTGCGCTGTTTCCAGATGCGGTTGTCGGTCAGCAGGGTTTCGTATTCGTCGATGCACTTGGGGAAGCGCTGCGTAAAGTCGTCAATGAAGTCCAGCAAGGAACCGTTGCGGTTTTTGTTGAGCTGCTCGATGGCCTTGGCATTTTTGATCTTGCTGACCTTGTACTGCGGCATGCTGTCAGGCAAATCGCGGTACACGCCACCCGGACGGAAATACGCGGCGTGCATACGGGCACCCGACACGGCCTCGTACATGTCAAACAGGTCTTCACGCTCGCGGAAGGTGTAGATCAAGATGGTTGAGCTGCCGCAATCGTTGCCATGCGAGCCAAGCCACATGAGGTGATTCAGGACACGGGTGATTTCCGAAAACATCACGCGGATGTACTGCGCACGCATGGGCACGTCCAGACCCAGCATCTTTTCGATGGCCAAGCAGTAAGCGTGCTCGTTGCACATCATCGACACGTAATCCAGTCGGTCCATGTAGGGCAGCGACTGGATGTAGGTTTTGCTCTCGGCCAGCTTTTCAGTGGCACGGTGCAACAGGCCGATGTGCGGGTCGGCACGTTGCACCACCTCGCCGTCGAGCTCCAAAACCAGGCGCAACACACCGTGCGCAGCCGGGTGCTGTGGACCGAAGTTCAGCGTGTAATTCTTGATTTCGGCCATATCAGTTCAGGCCTCCATAGTTGTCTTCGCGAATGATGCGCGGTGTGATTTCGCGTGGCTCAATGCTGACCGGCTCATAAATCACGCGCTTGCGCTCAGCGTCGTAACGCATTTCGACATGTCCGGACATGGGGAAATCTTTGCGGAACGGATGTCCAATGAACCCGTAATCCGTCAGGATGCGGCGCAGGTCGTTGTGGCCTTCAAACACGATGCCGAACAAGTCAAAGGCTTCGCGCTCGTACCAGTTGGCCGAGTTCCAGAGCTCGTTGACCGAAGCCACCAGAGGCAAGTCATCATCGGGGCAGAGCACCTTGACACGCACGCGCTGGTTCAAGCTGACCGACAGCAAGTGCACGGTCACACCAAAGCGGGGGCCATCGGTGCCAACCTCACGGTAGGCAGAATAATCAACGCCGGCAAGGTCGATCAGTTGTTCGAATTGGCAGCCTGCTGTGTCGCGCAAGGTTTGCATGACACCCAGGTAATTGGCGGCATTGACATGCACAGTCACCTCACCCAAAGCGATGGTGATACCGCTCACGCGGTCACCCAAGGCGCTGGCCAAGGTGTCTTGCAGGTCTTCGGGGCGAATGGCGAAATCGGTCATCGTCTTCTTTCCCTCAAGCACGCGCAATGGTGTGGGTGCGGCGAATTTTTTGCTGCAACTGGATGATCCCGTAGATCAGCGCTTCGGCTGTGGGTGGGCAACCTGGCACATACACATCGACCGGCACAATGCGGTCGCAACCACGCACCACCGAATAGCTGTAGTGGTAGTAACCACCGCCATTGGCACAAGAACCCATGGAGATCACCCAACGGGGTTCCGACATCTGGTCGTACACCTTGCGCAAAGCAGGCGCCATTTTGTTGCACAAGGTGCCGGCCACGATCATCAGATCGGCCTGACGGGGGCTGGCGCGGAACACCTCGGCGCCAAAGCGGGCCAAGTCGTAACGGGCTGTCGCTGAATGCATCATCTCGACCGCGCAGCAAGCCAGACCAAAGGTCATGGGCCAGAGCGAGCCGGTTTTGGCCCAGTTCACCACCGAGTCGTAGCTCGTGGTGATGAAGCCTTCTTTCATCACGCCTTCAATCATTTTGAGTCCTTAAGCAGGCTGAATGCTGTTGTGTTTGGCACGATCATTCCCAATCGAGGGCGCCTTTTTTCCACTCGTAGACAAAGCCCACGACCAGAATGGCCAGGAAAATCACCACGGCAACAAAGCCCGCCACCCCCACCTCCTTGAGCGCCACAGCCCAAGGAAACAAGAAAGCGATTTCCAGATCGAACAAGATGAACAAGATGGCCACCAAGTAGTAGCGCACATCAAACTTCATGCGAGCGTCTTCGAAGGCTTCGAAGCCGCATTCATAGGGGGAATTTTTTTCCGCGTCAGGTTTGTTGGGGCCAAGAATGTAGCCCAAAACCTGGGGAATGATGCCGACAGCAATGCCGACCAAAATGAACAAGAGAATGGGGAGATATTGATCGAGGTTCATCTTGAGACTGACGGTATCACCGAATGAATAGCCCAGACCTTGCAGTCTGGGCTATTCTGTTTGTCTGGTGCCGTCGGCGAGACTCGAACTCGCACAGCTTTCGCCACTACCCCCTCAAGATAGCGTGTCTACCAATTTCACCACGACGGCTGGATACTTTTGCCCAGTTTGCATGAGGCGCATCAAACGATGCATTTAGCTCTCCGGACAATCCCGTAGTTTACTCTGAAAACCCTGCCATTTCCTTTCAAAAAACGGGAAATTTGTGCAGAGTAACAAAGCTGAATGACAACTTACTTGGCTGGTGCAGGTGGCACACTGTTGTCCGTCTTTGCAGCGGGCGCATTGCCAGGAATTTGTGCAGCCGTGCTGCTGTCAACAGGAGCGGATGGCGCGGCCGGCGCGGTCACAGTGACACCTTCAAGAACGCTGCCTGTAGGGGCCGTTGGGCGGGCGTTGCTGAAATAAGCCAGCAACAATGTGCACACAAAGAACACCGCAGCCAAAACAGCCGTGGTACGAGACAGAAAGTTGGCACCCCCAGTGGCACCAAACAGGCTGCCAGAACCGCCACTGCCAAAGGCAGCACCCATGTCAGCACCTTTGCCGTGCTGAATCAGGATCAAACCGATCATGGCCAGGGCCGACAACATCTGCACCACCAAAATCAAAGTCAACACCATGCTCATCTGTATCTCCAAGAATCAATAAAAAAGTTATCCAAAAACTCAGCGCGAAGCGGTCTTCAGCATGGACAAAAAGTCAGGCGCTTTCAGCGCTGCGCCACCAATCAGGCCACCATCCACATCGGGCTGGGCCAACAATTCAGCTGCATTGGCGGCATTCATGCTGCCGCCATACAAAATAGAAACCCGATCCGCATGCGACGATGCCGCTTGCAACTGCGCACGCAAAACAGCATGCACTTGTTGCGCTTGCTCAGGGGTGGCTGTCAAGCCAGTGCCAATGGCCCAGAGAGGCTCGTACGCCACCACAATTTCGCTGATGCAATGGCCATTGGCATGAATCACAGCGGCCAACTGACGCTTCACCACGCGCTCGGTTTGCCCTGCATCACGCTCGGCCAGGCTTTCACCGACACAAACGATCGGCGTGATGCCCACAGCCAATGCACGTTGCACCTTGGTGGCCACAAGTAAATCCGATTCGGCGTGGTACTGACGGCGCTCCGAGTGGCCCACGATGCAGTAACGCACCGCGAATTCACGCAACATGTCGGCAGACACCTCACCCGTGTAAGCACCCGAAGCATGGGCAGACACGTCTTGTGCACCCAAGCCAATGCAAGAGCCAGCCAGCAAGGCTTGCAACTGCGCCAGATAAGCCGCGGGCACACACACCGCAGCACGGCAATTCACGGTTGCAATGTCGGCCAAAATGGCATTCACCAAAGACGCATTGGCAACTAGGCTGCCATTCATCTTCCAGTTGCCGACCATCAACTTGCTGCGCATTGTCATCACCAAGTCACCACCAATTTGCCCACATGTTGGTTGGACTCCATCAAGGCATGGGCTTGCGCCGCACCCGATGGAAAACCTCCACCCGCATCGACCGCGCCAAACACGCTGTGGATGACCGGCTTGATGCGGCCCGACTCAATCCAGGGCCAGACCGTTTTGCGCAACGACTGTGCAATGGCTGCCTTGAAAGCCACAGGTCGTGGACGCAACGTAGAGCCCGTGATCGTCAAACGACGACGCAACACCATGCCGGCATTGAACTCGCTCTTGACACCACCTTGAACCGCGATGATGACCAAGCGACCATCTTCGGCCAAGGCCTCAACTTCGCGTGCCACGTAGTCGCCCGCAACCATGTCCAAAATCACATTCACACCCAAACCGCCCGTCAGGCGCTTGGCCTCGGCCACGAAATCGGTGGTTTTGTAGTTGATGGCATGGTCAGCACCTAAAGCCAAGCAGGCCTGGCATTTGTCGTCGGACCCAGCCGTGACGATCACGGTAGCGCCTGCCGCCTTGGCCATCTGGATGGCCGTCACGCCAATGCCGCTGGTACCGCCTTGAATCAACAAGGTCTCGCCCGCTTGCAAATGTCCACGGTCAAACACATTGCTCCAGACCGTGAAAAACGTCTCGGGCAACGTGGCGGCCTCGGTGTCGGTCAAGCCCTTGGGCACCGGCAAACACTGAGCCACAGGGGCGACGCACAACTGCGCATAACCACCACCAGACACCAAGGCGCACACACGGTCACCCACCGCGAAACCCGCTTCGGCCATGGCCACTGCATCACCGGAAACAACCACGCCTGCCACTTCGAGGCCTGGAATGTCCGATGCGCCAGGTGGCACGGGGTAGTTGCCAGTGCGTTGCAGCACATCGGGGCGGTTGATGCCGCTGGCCGATACGCGGATAAGCAACTCCCCTGCCCCGGCCACAGGGTCGGGACGGGTCGCGGGCACCAGCACCTCGGGGGCACCGTAGCTCTGGATTTCAATGACGTTCATAGTGAGTCGACATCACGGGCTCGGGTGATCGTTGACCACCCGAAGTACCCAGGATTTAGCCCTGAGCTGGACGGTCCAACAAGGCTTTCATCGACAACTTGATGCGGCCTTTTTCGTCGGTTTCCATGACCTTGACTTTGACAATCTGGCCTTCGCTCAGGTAGTCGGTCACTTTTTCGACGCGCTCGTGGGCGATCTGGCTGATGTGCAACAAACCGTCTTTGCCAGGCAGCAAGTTGATCAGGGCACCGAAGTCCAAAATTTTGGTCACTGGGCCTTCGTAAACCTTGCCGATTTCAACTTCAGCAGTAATCTGCTCGATGCGGCGCTTGGCGATTTCAGCCTTGTCGCCATCGGTTGCCGCGATGGTGATCGTGCCGTCTTCGGAGATGTTGATCTGGCAACCTGTTTCTTCGGTGAGTGCACGGATGGTCGAGCCACCTTTGCCGATCACGTCACGGATTTTTTCGGGATTGATCTTCATGGTGAAGAGCTTGGGCGCAAAGTCAGACACTGCTGTGTTGGCTTCGCTCATCGCTTCTTGCATTTTGCCCAGAATGTGCATGCGGGCTTCTTTGGCTTGAGCCAAAGCGACTTGCATGATTTCTTTGGTGATGCCCTGGATCTTGATGTCCATCTGCAAAGCGGTGATGCCGTTGGTGGTACCGGCCACTTTGAAGTCCATGTCACCCAGGTGGTCTTCGTCACCCAAGATGTCGGTCAACACGGCAAAGCGGTTGTCTTCCTTGATCAAACCCATGGCGATACCGGCCACGTGGGCTTTCATCGGCACACCAGCGTCCATCATCGACAAGCAGCCGCCGCAGACCGAAGCCATGGACGAAGAACCGTTCGATTCGGTGATTTCGGACACCACACGCAGGGTGTAGGGGAATTCTTCTTTGCTTGGCAACACAGCGGCCAAAGCACGCTTGGCCAAACGGCCGTGGCCGATTTCGCGGCGCTTGGTCGAACCCATGCGGCCCACTTCGCCAGTGGCAAAGGGAGGCATGTTGTAGTGGAACATGAAGCGGTCTTCGAACTCACCGGCCAGGGCGTCAATGCGTTGTGCATCGCGCTCGGTGCCCAAAGTGGTGATCACCAAAGCCTGGGTTTCGCCACGTGTGAACAAGGCAGAACCGTGTGTGCGGGGCAGCACGCTGTTGCGGATTTCGATAGGGCGCACAGTGCGAGTGTCGCGGCCGTCGATGCGGGGCTCACCAGCCAAAATCTGGCTGCGCACGATGCGGGCTTCGATTTCGAACATCAGGCCATCGAGCTTGACGCTGTCGAATGCCACGCCTTCTTCAGCCAAAGCAACTTTGACCGAAGCGTAGGCTTCACGGCAAGCGTGTGTACGGGCTTGCTTGTTGCGGATTTGGTAGGCTGTACGCAGTTTTTCTTCTGCCAAAGTAGCCAACTTGGCTTCGAAAGCCAAGTCGCGGGCAGGTGCTTGCCAATCCCACACGGGCTTGCCAGCTTCACGCACCAGTTCGTGGATCGCGCTGATGGCAATCGCCGATTGCGCGTGGCCATACACCACACCACCCAACATGATTTCTTCGGACAGTTGCTGGGCTTCGGATTCGACCATCAGCACAGCGGCTTCGGTACCCGCCACAACCAAGTCCATCACGCTGTCTTTGCGCTGGGTCTGGCCAGGGTTCAACACGTATTCGCCGTTGATGTAACCCACGCGAGCGGCACCAATGGGGCCGTTGAACGGGATGCCCGAGATGGACAAGGCGGCAGACACAGCGATCATCGCAGCGATGTCGGCATCGACTTCGGGGTTCAAGGACACGGTGTGGATGACCACATGCACGTCGTTGTAGAAACCTTCTGGGAACAAGGGACGAATCGGGCGGTCGATCAGGCGGCTGGTGAGGGTTTCGTGCTCGCTGGGCTTGGCTTCACGCTTGAAGAAGCTGCCGGGGATCTTGCCTGCAGCGTAAGTTTTCTCGATGTAATCAACGGTCAGCGGAAAGAAGTCCTGACCGGCCTTGGCGATCTTGGAACCCACCACCGTGGCCAACACCACAGTGCCTTCCATGTCGAGCAGCACAGCGCCGCCAGCTTGGCGAGCGACTTCGCCCGTTTCCATTTTGACCGTGTGCTGGCCCCACTGGAAGGTTTTGGTAACTTTGTTAAAAATAGACATGTTCAGTACTCCTGAAATCAAAAATGCATGAGGCTGCACGGTGGGCCCGGAAAATGACTTTCTGAACTCGATGCCATTCCACAAAACCTGGGATTGCAAGTTTTGTGGAATGACACAGCGCGAGATCGCCCTGACAAATTCCGACTGAAAAAAAGAATAAAGCGCCTGAGCTAGTGAACTAACTCAGGCGCTTTTCATCTGGAGAGACGATTACTTACGCAGGCCAAGCTTGGCGATCAACGCAACGTAACGGTCAGCATCACGGGACTTGAGGTAGTCCAGCAGCTTGCGGCGACGGCTCACCATGCGCAGCAGACCGCGACGACCGTGATGGTCTTTGGCGTGTGTTTTGAAGTGAGGTGTCAGCTCGTTGATACGGGCTGTCAGCAAAGCCACTTGGACTTCTGGGGACCCAGTGTCGTTGGCTGCACGTGCGTTGGCCTTGACGACCTCTGCCTTGATTGAAGATGCAATCATGGTATTTCCTTGTTGTTTCGCTGTCGTTCAGTGACGAATTTCAGCGGGTGAATGACTTGCGCCAACTGCCGGAAAAGCGGATGGCGTGCGCTTTGCAAATCGCAAAACAGGCGGATTATAGCCCGAAAGAGGCCACTTTCATGACCTTCAGCCCGGCTCGGAGTCGGTTCAGCACAGCTTTGCTGGCTACAAAATAGGGATCTAACCGCCATTCAAAGGCATGGATACCCGCGTTCGCGGGCATGACAAGTAGTGGGTTGAGGCCCCCTTAATTGGGGTCAGATCCCAATTAATTTGGGCTAATTGGGGTCAGATCCCAATTAATTTTTGGCCAGCCAATTTTTGAGCCGATCCACTCCTTGAACCAAGCGGTCCAGGTCTTTGGACGCAAAGCACCAGCGCAGCCAGCCTGCTGCTTCGGGGGCAAAGGCGTCACCGGGGGCCAAGCCCAGACCGGCCTCGGCCACCAAGCGCTTGGCCGTGGCCAACGAGTCGGGATGTCCTTCTAGCTTGAAGAACGCGTACATGCCGCCCCTGGCCGCTGCCACTTGGACGCCCGGCACGGCTTGCAACAGCGGCACCAGCGTGTCGCGGCAGGCTTTGAGGTGGCTCACCACGCGGGGGGTGATGTCTGCGGTGTTGCGCAGCGCAGCCACCCCTGCGCGTTGGGTGAACACCGAAGCGCACGAGGTGTTGAACTCGATCAATTTGCCCATGTGAGGGGTCATGGCCGCAGGCATGACCAGCCAGCCCAGACGCCAGCCGGTCATCAAAAAACTCTTGGAAAAGCTGTGCACCACGACCAGACGGTCATCGGGCTCAGACACATCCAGAAAAGACGGCGCACAGCCATTGGCCGTGTCGGCTTCGTAGTACAAGCGCTCGTACACCTCGTCGGCCAGCACCCAGGTGCCGGTGCTGCGGCAGTGCGCCAAGATGTCGGCCTGCTCGGCACGGCTGAGCGTCCAACCCGTGGGGTTGTTGGGCGAATTGACGATCAGCAAACGCGTGGCCGGGGTGATCGCGGCCTTGAGCGCGGCCATGTCAAGCTGCCACTGGCCATTGAGCGGCCTCAGAGAGACGCACTTCAAATTCGCCCCCATCACCAAGGCCTGCGCCGTGAGGTTGGGCCAGACGGGCGTGACCGCAACCACCTCATCGCCGGCATCCACCAGCGCCTGCGCGGCCAGCATCAGGGCATTCACGCCCCCTGAAGTGATGGCCAAGCGGTCCACGCCTATCGCTTGTGTTTGGCCATGCAGAGCCGACATGTAATCGGACACGGCCTGGCGCAGCTCGGGCAGGCCCAGGTTGTGCGCATAAAAGGTCTCACCTTGTTGCATCGATTCAATGGCCGCTTGGCGCACGACATCGGGCGTGACCTCATCGGATTCGCCAAACCAGAAAGCCAGCACATCGGGCCGGCCCATGCCGGCGTTGGCCACTTCACGGATGCGGGACTCTTCAAGGTCCATGACCGCTTGGCGCATGAAAGGAGCAGTGTTTTTGTTCATCTCGCCATCCTAACGTCTGCCCAGCCCTGTACGGGGCGCCCCTTGCACAAGCGCTGCGCTTGCCTATGATGAACCGCACAACAACAGACAGGGAGACCGACATGCACACACGGCTTTTGCCTTTGATGCTCGTCAACGTGGGATTGGGGCTTTGTTTACTGGCCTTGTCGCCGGCCAGCGGGGCGGCAGACAACTTCACCGCGGTCAGCGCCGCCGACAAGCCCGCCAAGGCCAAAAAATCCAAAGCCCCCAAACCACCCAGCAGCCCCGGCAGCGGTGAGAGCCAGGCCGAACGCGACAAACGCCTTTTGCGCGAATGCCGTGGCAAAGCCAATGCAGGGGCGTGCGAAGGTTTTGCCAACTGATGCTTCGCACCGGCCCAATTGCATGCGGCCATTCAAGGGCCCACCCACGTTTAGTTCAGCCCCCGGCCCACCACTGCGCCAAGCCGCTGGCCCGCACACTGGGGCGCTGAACAGCCGCTTCCAGCAAACCCGCCTCGGCCTCGATCAGGGTGAACTGCTCACGCGCGCGGGTGATGCCGGTGTAGACCAGCTCGCGGCTGAGCACTTCGCCGCCGCCGGGCGGCAACACCAAAGCGGTGTGCTCGAACTCTGAGCCTTGGCTCTTGTGCACCGTCATGACGAACGCCGTTTCGACCTGCGCCAAGCGCATCACGCTGACCGAGCGCAAGGCCTGGCCATCGAGAAACCACACCTTGGGCTTGCCCTCCAAATTGGGCAGCACCAAGCCCACATCGCCGTTGAAGACGCCCAACTGTGCATCGTTGCGCGTGACCATGACAGGCCGACCGGCAAACCACTCACCTGTGATTTTGAGCAGACCCTGCTCAGCCAGCGCCTTTTGTACTGCGGCATTGAGCCCTTGGGTGCCCCAGTCGCCCAGGTGCACCGCACACAAAATGCGAAAGCGCTCGAACGCCCTGAGCACACGGCGCACCCAATCGGCATGGGCCTGTGCATCTTGCCTTGCAGGCCCTTGTTGCATCAGGCGCAGGCCATCGGCATACGACGGCTTGCCCAAAGTCCCCAGCGCCAAGTCGCAAACGGCTTGGGCAGTGGGCGGCTGCAAGGCCAACAAGGCAGAGGACTCAGGCGATGCGGCCCTGGTGTCCACAGCAGCAGACAGGGCAGCACGGGCCGCCGCGGCATCACCCCGGTTGACGGCCAGCGCCAATTGCCCAATGGCGCCTTTGAAGCGGCGGCTTTGGCGCAGCATCACCGTCTGCTGGGCCAGCACGGGCACGGCACCCACAGACCGGTATGACGCGGGCAAAGTCTGCCCTGCCACGGCCTGCGCAAACTGTGCGGTGCCCGCGCTGTAGCGGCCTGCGGCGGCGTCGCGACACAACTCACCCAGCACCGCACCGGCTTCGACCGAGGCCAGTTGGTCCTTGTCACCCAGCAGCACCAGCCGCGCCGTGGGGGGCAAGGCTTGCAGCAAAGCGTCCATCATTTCCAGATGCACCATCGAGGCTTCGTCCACGATCAACACATCCACATCGAGCGGCTGAGCGGCATGGTGTTTGAACTGGCGTGTGCCCGGCCGCGCCCCCAACAACGCATGCAAGGTGCGTGCTGGCCCCATGCGGGCGATCAAGGCGCCCAAGTCCAGCCCGCTGTCGGCAGGCACTTGCTCTTGCAGGCCCGTCAGCGCGTGGTCAATGGATTGCTTCAAACGCGCAGCCGCCTTGCCTGTGGGCGCAGCCAGCGCCACACGCAAGGGGCTTTCGCCCTCGTGCAAGGCCAGCAGCAAAGCCAATAAACGTGCGGCGGTGTAAGTCTTGCCCGTGCCCGGCCCGCCGGTGATCACCGACAAACGCGCACGCAGCGCCACCGCGCAAGCGAGCTTTTGCCAATCGGTCTCGGCAAGGGCCTCGGTGCTGGGCACAAAAAAGCGGTCCAGCCACTGGCGCGCGGTCGCCTCAGGCACAGCCAAGGCTTCACTGGCCCGCTGCAGCAGGCCTTGGCCCACGCGCTGCTCATAGCCCGCATAGCGGCGCAGGTACAAAAGCGGCGCTGTGGCGCTGCCGCCCCACACCAGCGGCTGGCCTTGGTCGGGCATGTCGTTGTGGCGCACACACGCATGGCCCGGCGGCCCTTGCAAAGCGGCTTGCCAGTCGACCAAGGTACCGGGCAAATGCGCCCACAGCGCACGCAGGCCTTGCGGCCCGTCCACCGCCGCCGCAGGCCAGCCCAACAGGGCCACGGGCGGGGCGCACAGATCGGCCACTGGCAAGCAGGTGTGGCCACGCCCTTCCATTTGAGCCAACAGCGCTGCCGCCACCAGCAACGCAGGATGGGCGTGTGCATCCAAACGCAACAACTGCACCGCCAAAGCACTGTCGATGTGGCGCAACAGGCCTAGCTCGGTCCAGCGCTGCAAACACGCCATGACGTGCGCTGCACTCAGGCCTTGGGCCGGCACATCGTTGAGCCAATCCGTTTGCGCCATGGGCACAGCGGCCACGCGATTTTTTTTGTGCAAGCTCATGCCTTGCCCTCAGCGTTCAGCATGGCGTCCAAGCCCTCCAGCAGCGCCACAGGCGCAGGCAATGTGCAGCAGCCTCCGGCGGGCCCGTCGATGCCGCGCAAAAACAGATACACCGCGCCGCCCAGTTGCTGCGCCGGGTCATAGGCCTGGCCCAAACGGGCTCGCAACAAACGGTGCAAAGCCAGCATGTACAGCGCGGCTTGCACCTCGTAGCGGTGGTGGGCCATGGCTTGGGCCAGAGCCTGCGGGGTGTAGGCCGCGTCGTCTGCGCCCAAGTGGTTGGATTTGTAATCGAGCACCCAGTAGCGGCCTTCGTGCTCGAACACCAGATCGGCAAAACCCATCAACATGCCGTGCAACTGGGCATCGGGCAGCTGCGGGCGGCTCACACCGGGCAGCAGGTGTTGCTGGCACAAGGCATCCACCTCACGCGCATGCAGGCGCTGGGCAGGCAGCCAAAACTCCATCTCAGGCAACAAAGCCCCCAGCGCTTGGAGCGGTGCGTTGGGTCCGCGCAAAGGCTGTGTCACCACACGCGTCAGCCACTGCACCACATCGTCGGCCTGGGCCTTGTAGCCTGCGCGTTCGCTGCGCAGTTTCAGCCGTTCGGCCTTTTGCGGGTCGATGGCAAAGTGCTCGGCGGCCAGCCATTCGAGCTGGTCGTGCAAAAAATTTCCCGCGCTGGGGCCTTTGGCAAAGGTGTGCCAAGCCGCCTGTGTGCGCTGGTTGGGGCTTGTATCCAGGGCTGTGGCGGGTGGCCATGTGGGCGTGTCTTCGAGCGGTTCGTCATCGGCGGCACGAGGGCTGGCCATGTGCATGCCCATGGGTGCCAAAGGCTGCGAAGACAAATCGCGTGTCAAGCGCGAGAAGCTGGCGATGGTCCACGACTTGTCGATCGCGGCTGTGCAGCTCAGCGCTGGGCGCAATGCGCTGTTGCGGGCGGGCCGCTGCCAGACCGTCAGCGGCACCATTTCAGGGGCTGAGGCCAGCTGCACCGACAAGCGCTTGCCATGCGCGTCGCTCTGCAAACTTTGCAAGGCGGACAGCCATTGGGCCGCGTCCCAGTCGGCAGTGCCGCCCAACAAATGGCCTGCAGCGCTGTGGTGGTTGACACCGCTTTTGCCTGCTCCGCGCGTGACGGGGCTCCAGCCCACCCACAGCGCATGGCGTGCACGCGTGAGCGCCACGTACCACAGGCGCAAGTCTTCGCGCAGGCGATCGCGGTCGGCCAGCTCGGTGTCTTCTTTGTCAAAGGCCAGTGTCCAATGGCGCTCGCCATGTCCGTCATCGCGTTGCAGCACCGGGGTTTTGTGCGCCTCCATCATGCGGTGGCTGTGCGCAAAGGGCAGGCACACCACCGGGTACTCCAGGCCCTTGCTGGCGTGGATGGTGATGACCTTGACCAGGTCTTCATCGCTCTCGAGCCGCACGGTTTGTTCTTCGCTGTCGCCCGCACTGCCCGAGCTCGCCTCGTCGATCTGTTGGCTCAGCCAACGGATCAGCGCCTGCTCGCCGGCCTGCTGGCTGCTGGCGGTTTGCAACAGCTCGGCCAAGTGCAGCACATTGGTCAGGCGGCGTTCGCCATCGGGTTGGCCGCGCCAGCGCCCGGCCAGCTGCAGCACATGCAGTGACTGGCGCAGCATGGCCAGCACCCCCTGCCCTTGCCAAACCCCGCGCAAATCGCGCATCTGTTCGGCACGCTGGTCCAGCAGCTCGTCTTGGGTGGCCAAGGCATGCAACTCGGTCAGCGACAGGCCCACGGTGCGCGTGCCCAATGCGGCCCGCACGCGGCGCATGTCTTGCGGCTCGGCCACGCCGCTAAGCCACAGGCACAGGTCTTGCGCTTCGTCGCTGGCAAACACCGAGTCGCGGTCTGACAAATACACCGAGGCCACGCCCCGTGCACGCAAAGCGTCGCGCACAGCGGCGGCCTCTTTACCGGTGCGCACCAGCACCGCAATGTCTTGGGGTTGCAGCGGTTTGTCGCCTTCGCTTATGTGTGCAAAACGCGCTTGCGAATCACTCAGCCAAACCACAATTTGCTCGGCGCACAGGGCCGACAGGTGCGTCTGCGCATCGCGCTGGCTGCGCAGCGTGCTGCCATGCACCACGGTCATGGCCTTCACCTCGCCTTGCTGGGTGGTGAACACTTCGCTGCGGCCCTTGGCTTCAACGGGCTGAAAGGGCAAGGGGTCTTCATCGCCCTGACGGTAACCAAAAGCATCTGGCGTGATCTGAAACCAGCGGTTGACCACATCGACCACGGCCTGGGTCGACCGGTAATTGGTGCCCAACACATGGTGGCGGCCTGCGGTGGCTTGGCGTGCGGCCAAATAGCTGAAGATGTCGGCCCCGCGAAAGCCATAGATCGACTGCTTGGGGTCGCCGATCAAGAGCAGCGCCGTGTCTTGCCGGTGCTCCGAGGTGCGGTAAATGCGGTCAAAGATGCGGAACTGCAAAGGCGATGTGTCTTGAAACTCGTCGATCATCGCCACCGGAAACTGCTCGCGCAGCCGCTGCGCCAAACGCTCGCCCGAGTCGGGATCGGCCAGCGCCACATCCAGGCGCTGCAACATGTCGGCAAAGCCAAACAAGCCGCCGCGGCGCTTGAGCTCGGCCATGCGTTGCAGCACATGCGTGCGGGCGTGTAACCTGGCCGCTTGAGCCGGTTCAGGCAAGGCCTGCAAAGCGGTTTGCAAATCGGCAAAGGCCTGCGACTCGGGCGGCAAGTCCACCGGTGCTTCGCCGGGTTTGCGGCATTCAAGCAGGCCATCGGGCGTGAAGCGGGTCCAGCCTGTCTTCATGTCCTCTTGCAATACCTTGGGCTCATCAGCGCTTTGCGCCCAGGCTTTGAGCACAGCCAACCATTCAGCGCATTTTTTGTAACTCAGCTTGCGGCCATCCCAGCTCGGCTTGTGGTGCTCCAGCTGCGCCTCGATCCAGCCGAGCAAGTGGTCGGCCTTTTCCACCCAGCCTTGCTTGAGCACTGTCAGTTGTGCCTCGCGCTCGGCCATCGCATGGCCAAACACCTGCGCCAGCGTGCCGACTGCGGCGTTGGGCAGGGGCACGGCCATCAAGGCCCGCATGTCTTTGTCGAGTGCGGGCACATCGCGCCAAACGCGCTGCACCTGCGCCACCAAGGGCGTGGCCATGGGGTAGAGCTGTTGCCGCCAGTAGTCCTGCACCGCTTCGAGGCGCAGCGCGGCTTCGTCACCGACCAGCTTTTCTTCAAACAGGCTGCCGCTGTCAAACGCGTGTTCGCGCAGCATGCGCTGGCACCAGGCATCGATGGTGTAGACCGCCGCATCGTCCATGGCCTGCGCAGCCAGCGCCAGCCGATAGGCCGCTTGTTCGCGCGCCTGGCCCTCGGGAAATTCACTTTGGAGTTGTGCCAAAAAAGCGTCGTCTGTTTCGGCAATGCCGCGAAACACCTGCGCCGCTTCGGTCAAACGGGCGCGGATGCGGTCCGACAATTCGCGGGTGGCCGCGCGGGTGAAGGTCATCACCAACACGTCTTGCGGCAGCATGGGCCGCACAGGTGCTGCGCCCTCACTGCCGTGGCCCAAGACCAAGCGCACATACAGGGCGGCAATGGTCCAGGTCTTGCCCGTGCCTGCGCTGGCCTCGATCAGGTGGCTGCCGCGCAGCGGAAACCGGTGGGCGTTCAGGGTATGGGGGGTCATGCCGCCTGCCCTTCTTCGTTGGCCAGGGCCTCGGGCAAAGGCTCGACCTGCGCTTGTGCGGCCCAAGCTTTGAGCGGTGCGTACACCGCCTCGGCCAAGCGCCCCAGAGCCTGCGTGGCCAGCAAATCGGCCAGCGTGGGGTAGGTGCGGGCCAGGGCCGGGTCTTTGTCTTTTTCTGCGCTTTTGAAGTCGCTGCCTTCGTAGGCATCGGCCAAGGCATGGCCGTTGTCCGGGTCTTTGAGCCACTGCAAAGCCACGCCGGGCGGCAAGGGCAGCGGCCAGCGCATGCCTTCGGCCCAAGTGGCCAGCAGCACCTGCAACTGGGCGCGTGCGTCATCGGGCGCTGGCGGGGGCACACGCACCACGGCATTGCGGCCCACCACCACACAGCGCAATGGCTGGCCCATGGCTGCAGCGGCCAGCGACTGCAGCCAAATGTCCATGAGTTTGTCGGGTTTGGCCACGGGTGTCTTGGCTTGGAGGTCGGCCACCGCGTTGGCACGCAAGCTCAAGCGCATGGGCCCGCCTTCGCCCACCAGCACGCCGCCCAAGGCGTCTTGCAAACCCACCTGCGGGTGCGACAAATCGACCAGCACGCGCTCGGCCGCCTCGGGGCATGTCTGGCGCTCACGCAGGGCTGCGGCCAACTGGGTTTGCAACAGATGGGTGAGTTTTTGCGCTTCGAGCGTGCCCACACCCGCCAGCGGCAAGGCCCCGGCTTGGCGCAGGCGCTGCACCACGCGCGCGGCGTGGGCGGGCAATGCGTCTGCGTTCAGATCGGCGGGCACATGTTGCAGTTCATGGTCGAGCAGTTGGTACAGGTCCAGCCCACCCAAGCCAAACAGTTCTTCGTCATGCAACTCGCTGCGTTCAACGTCCAACTGCACCTGCAGCCGTTCACGGAAAAACGCGCTCACAGGTTGGCGCAAAAAGCGCGCAAGCTGCGCCAAAGTGATGACCGGCGCTTGGTCGTTGGCCGCCATGAGCGGTGGCAAAAGCGCAAGGGCCATCGATGGACTGCCCGCCTGCGTGGCCCCATTGCCAGGCTGATCGTCTTGCGCGGCTCGCCACTCTTTGGCATAGGTCTGCAAGGCACTGCCTTCTTCAAAGTAAGCGCGGCCAAAGGGTTGCAGCGGGTATTCAGTGGTTCGGTTTTGCGCCGTGCCTTTGCCCCACAGCAGATCGATCTCGTCACGCAACTGCGACACCAGCACCGAAGGCGGTTGATGGTTGTTGTTGCGCACGCTGCGACCGCTCCAGCTCACATACAAAACCTGCCGCGCCGACAGCAGCGCTTCGAGCATGAGCTGACGGTCGTCGTCGCGGCGCGATCGGTCGCCGGGGCGCGTCATGCCGGGCAGTCCCATCAGGTCAAAGTCGGCACGTGGGCTGCGGCGGGGGTAGTCGCCATCGTTCATGCCCAGCAGGCACACCGCCTTGAACGGAATGGCCCGCATGGGCATGAGCGTGCAAAACGTCACACCACCGGCCCGAAAGCGCTGCTCCAGCCGGGGTGTTTTCAAGGCTTCGAGCCAAGCCGATCGGGCCACCGCCAGCGGCACCACCTCGGCAAAGCCCGCATCGTCGCAGGCCCGCACCCAGTCGCTCAGGGCTTGGTCCAACGCGGCCAGCGCATTGCGGTCGTTGTCGTCACGCGGCTTGAACAAAGCGGCCAACAAAGCACGCCCCCGCTCGGCCCACTGCGCCGGCGCGGCGTCTTGCGTGCAGGTTTGCCACCAGTCGATCAGCGCCTGCAACAGGTGGGCCAGCGAGCCAGCCCACTCGGCATCCAGCCCGCCCACTTCCGGGTAAGGCGACACGCCCGATGCAGCGCCTTCGGCCTGCACCGGGTCGGCCCCGCAGGCATAGCCCATGAGCATGCGCTGCACACCAAACAGCGCCGAGTTGTCGTCGCCGCACACCCCCAAGCCCAAGCCTGCGCGGTGCTCTGCCGACAACCCCCAGCGGATGCCCGAACCCGCCATCCAACGCGTGAGCGTGGGCAGGTGTTCGTCCTTCAGGCCAAAGCGGGCGGCAAGGGCGGGCACTTCGAGCAGTTCCACCAGCTCGCTCATGCGGCTGCGCTGCTGCGGCAAGGCCAGCAACCACTCCACCGCGTGGATCAGCGCACTGGTGGCCTGCGCCCCCAGGTCGGCGATGTCATACGGAATGAAGCGCGCATCGCTGCGCTTGTACTGGCCAAACACCGCGCGGATCGCCGGGGCCATGACCTCGATGTCGGGCACCATCACCACCACTTCGCGCGGCGACAAGGGCTGATCGCCCGGCGCTGTGTGAAACCACTGCAACAGCTGGTCGTGCAGCACTTCGAGTTCGCGCACCGGGCTGTGCGCCACGCTGAAGGTGAGCGAAGCATCGCCTTGGCGCAAAGGCTGGGCTGGTGCGCCGCCGCTGGACGGCTCTAAATCGCGGATGCGCCGCTGCAACTGCGCCAGCATGCGCGTGGGGTCTTCGCCGGGCACATCGTCAAAAAAATCCAGGCGCGGCCACTGCGTGAGCTGCTGGGCGGCATGCAAGTCGTCAAAGGCATCGAGCTGTCGGATGAAGTCGCGCCCCTGCCGCCCCCAAGCGGCCAGCAGCGTGGGGGCATGCAGGTGCATTTGCGCCAGCGGCAATGCGGCCAGCGCCTGGCCTCGGTAGGCATGGCGACGGCGCTCGGCCTGCAACCATTCGCGCCCATCGATGATGTCGCCCCAGTGGTATTGGCAAGGGTTGGGCACGGCCAGCATGACCTGGCTGTGCGTGGCCAGCGCGGCCAACATCTCCAGCAGTTGCCCCGGCATGTGGCTCATGCCAAACACCGACACACGCCGCGCCACCGGGCTGGCCAGCGGCTGGCCCGACTGCAAATGCGCCAGCGCCCGCGCATGCAGCGCTGGGCGGGTGGCTTCGCGTTGCGATTCATCCAGCGTGGCCAACACGCGCCGCCAAAGTTCGGCCTGCCAGAGTTGGTCTTCGCCGAGCTCATCTTGCCCAGCGGCTTTGCGCAACACATCGCGCCCAGCGGCCCAGTCTTGCAGCCAGTCGGGTCGGTAAATTTGGTATTGGTCAAACAAATCGGCCAAGCGGCTGGCCAGTTGCAGCAAGCGGTCGGGCTCTGGGCTTGCATTGGCATGGGCACGCAAAAAGCCCGCCACCGGTTGGAACACTGCATCGCTCAGGCAAACGGGCAACAGCGCCATCAGCCGCCAAGTCATGGGCAGCTTGTCGAGCGGTGAGTCGGGCGGCACATTGTGCGAGCCCAGCACCTGTCGGTAAGTGCGCCACAAAAACCGCGAAGGCAATTCCACCCGCGTGGCTGCGCACACGCCACCATGCGCACCCCCTTGCCGGGCCAGCTCAATCTTGATCCACTCGGCCATGCCGTTGCTTTGCACCAGCACCACTTCGCTCTCCAGCGGCTGCAAAGGATGCGCACGCAACCAAGCCGTCAAGGTGTCGGCCAGCACCTCAGAGCGGTGGCTGTGCAAGGCGATGAAGCCCGGAGCGATCAAGGAGGTGGTCATGCGGTCAGCGGTCAGGGCATCCACCCTGAAAAACAAGGCGACAAAAGTGCGTGCGAAGCAACAAGAATAGCCGCAAAACCAGCTGACGAAAGCGCAACAGGCGAGCCTGAACGGTTTAAAAACAACTGCTTATTTTTTAAGCACACCCCGCCAAGCCAACAGGCATGCGGCTTGAACGACTTGTTCAAGGACTTATCCACAGCTTTGGGCACGGGGTTTGGGGATAGCGATGCCTATGGGTCAAGGGCTGCAAGCTGTGAGGCGACAGCTTGCAGCGGCTTGCGCTACCCCCGCAGGCCGCGGCAGTTCATCAGCCGAGCCACCCGATGCGCTGCAGCGTCCAGAACACACCCAGCACGACAATCGCAACAGACCCGCCCGTCACCACCCCCCAGCGGTAAAAACGGGTATGGCGCAGCGCCCAGGCCAGGGGCAAAAACACGCCCACGATGGCCAGTTGCCCCAGCTCCACACCGATGTTGAAGCCGCCCAACGCGGCCAGCAGCGAGCTGGTGGGCAGGCCCAGGTCGAGCAGCACGCTGGCAAAGCCAAAGCCGTGCACCAGACCAAACACCAAGGCCAATCGCCAGCGCTGGAGGGCACTGAAACCCAGCAGGTTGTTCAGCGCAGCCAGCACCACCGACAAGGCAATGGCCGGCTCGACCAAATCGGCAGGTGGCGTGAGCCAGCCGGTGATGGTCAAGCCCAGCGTGATGGAGTGCGCCACTGTGAAGGCGGTGACAACTGCAAGCACGTCCAGCACCACGGGCCGGGCCTGCTGGGCCGCTTGCCAGTGCACCACCCTTTGGCGTGAAGACTGCAAGGGGGCCAGCACCAGCAGGCTGAGCAAGAAGACGATGTGGTCAATGCCGATCCAGATGTGCCACACGCCTTCGATGGCATAGCGCCCAAACACCCGCCAGGCACTGCTGTCGGCCACGCTGACCTGAGCCTCGGGACGCTCGGGGCTGAGCAAGGCACTGCTTTGATTGCCAGGCAAATCCACTTTCAGCAGGCCCCGGTGCAGGTTGTCTTGCGCAAAGATCAGGCCATATCGCAGCGCCAGGCTGGCATGGGCCACATCCGTCAGCCCCAAGCAAACGGGCGTCCACAGCGCACTCAGGTACATGCCGTCGGCATGCTGGCTGGCTTGCAGATCGGCATCGCCCAAGGTGCAGCCCTGGCCCAAGGCACTCAAGGCGATGCCCTGCCCCAGCCAGGTTTTCAGCTCGGCGCTGCGCGCCTGGGTCTCGCCCCAAGTGACCTGGCCATCCCGGTCATGGTCGAGGTCAAAAATCAGGTCGACATCACGCAGGTGGATGTCGGCACGCAAGCTCAGCTGCCCGTCAGGCGCACTGAGCGCAAGGTAGCTGTTGCTGCTGGAATGGGCCACAGCAGCCGGGGCCCAGCACAAGGCCATGAGCACCAACGCCGCGCACAAGCCACGCCAACCCAAGAGCCATGTGCGGGCCATCATGGGCGACCGCCTGTCCAGCTCGGGTGCAATTGGAGTTGCTGCATCAGCGGCCCCAGTTGCGGGTCGGTGTAGCCTGTTTTTTTAGCCCAGGCCAGCACGGGCTCGGCGGCTCGGGCCTGGCCCAGTGCAAGCGCAGCCTGCACAAACAAAACCGCATCGGGCGGTTCTTTTTGCAGCCGCCAGTTCTCGATGGACAAGGTGAGACCCGCCGCCACATCCTGACCGTAGGCAATCTGGTGAATCAGTTTGGGGCGCTCAATCAACGACTCCTGTCGCAGGGCTTGCGACTGCAAACGCGCCGTCATCTGGCTGGCCAGTCGGGCCTCGTCCGGGTCTTTCAGACCCCGGCTGGCCAGCAGGGCCTGCATGAGCAGCGCATCGGTCAGGCTGCCGATGTCGGCCTTGTACAAGGCAGTGGTTTTGGCCTGTGCATATTGGCCTTGCTGGTTGAACAGCTCAGCCAGCGAAAGCCGGATCAGGTGCGACTGCGGGCTGGCTTTGAGGCGTTGGCCCCACAGGGCGATGGCCTGCACGGGCTGCCCGGCCACACGGTGTGCCTCGCCAAGATGAAAACCCAGCCAGTCTTGCGAAGACGCGTCCTGGTTGTCGGGTGATCGCATCGCCCGGGTCAGCATCTGAACGGCAGGCAGCGGCTGACCGGTACGGTAAAGCAACACGGCGCGGTACACATCGGCCTCTTGCGACCCGAACAGCCGGGCCATCTCATCGGTGTCTTGTCGGGCAGACGCCATGTCGGCCAACAACAGGTGCAGGGCAAAGCGCCAGGACCAAAATTCGGCACGCCGGGGTTCGAGCGCAATGGCGCGGTCGATGTCCTGCAAGCCGACATCGAAAGCGTGAAAGCCTTGCTTGATCAGACCCCGCAAAAAATACCCTTCGGCCGGCAAATCAGCGGCCGTCCACCACGGCGCCAGTGCCGCCTTGGCTGAACCGAACCAGCGCAAGTCGCCTTCGGTCAGGCCCAGGGTAAACACGGCGCGGGCATAGGGCAGTGCGGCATTCAGGTCTTGGGGTTGGGCCCGCCAAGCCAGATCAAGGGAGCGCAAGGCCGCCTGACGTCCGCCCTGAGCATGCACCGAAGTAGACAAAACAACCGCAGACGCGGCGGGCAAAAAACGCTCTTGCGCTGCGGCAGGCGAAGCCGCCGCCAGAACACCCAACCCCCAGGCAATACCCAGCAGAAAGACGGCCTGTGTGGGTGCTTTTTCGGGCGTCTGACTTTTGTCCATGTTCGACGTGTGCCTTTGATGCTTGATAGGATATGTTCGTGTCTGCTAAAACTGACACAGCATTCTGGCCTCTTTTATCAACCTCATTCCCTGAAGGTGTTTCTATGAAAATCGTGATGACCGCTCTCGTTTCCGCTTTCATGTTGGTGTCCATGCCCTCCTTCGCTGGCAGCCATGGCGGTGGCAAGATGGACGACAAAAAAGTCGACTGTTCCAAGAAAGAAAACGAAACCAATTCAGCTTGCGTCAAGAAGTGATCCTTCTTGCGCTCTGAGCCCAACCCCTCTTGAGGGGTTTTTTTACACCTCGACCATGATGCACTTTTACGAACCCCATCTGGGCCACGGCCTCAAGCACGATCCGTTCAACGCCATCGTTGGCCCGCGCCCTATTGGTTGGGTGTCGAGCCACAGCGCCAGTGGCGTGCTGAACCTGGCCCCGTACAGCTTTTTCAGCGCCTTCAACTACGTGCCGCCCGTGATCGGGTTTTCGAGCATCGGGCGCAAGGATTCGCTGAACAACATCGAGGCCACGGGCGAGTTTGTCTGGAACTTGGTCACGCGTGATTTGGCCGAGGTGATGAACCAGACCTGCGAGGCGGTGCCGCCCGAGGTGAGCGAGTTTGATCTGGCGGGCCTGACGCCCGAGGCTTCACGGGTGGTGGGCGTGCCGCGTGTGGCGCAAAGCCCGGTGAGCTTTGAGTGCCGCTGCACGCAGATCCTGCAACTGGAAGACCTGCAAGGCCGGAAAATCGAGACTTGGATGGTGTTTGGCCAGGTGGTGGGCGTCCACATTGACCAGCGCTTGCTCAAGGCCGGGGTTTATGACACGGCCAATGCGGGGCATATTTTGCGCGGGGGTGGCGCGGCGGATTACTTCAGCATCGGGCCGGAGCAGCTGTTCAAGATGGTCCGCCCCCAAAGCGGTGCACGCGACCTGCCCAAGTGAAACGCAAAGGGCTAAGACGGCTTGTCTTCGCGGGCTTCGATCTGCAGGCGCTGCACCACAGCGCCCCGAGTACCCGCCACCGCGCGGATGCGCAGGGAGGGGCCTGCTTCGAGCACGAAACGGCAGTGGTAGTCCAACCCGTCGGTCTGGCCTGGACAACTGCTGGCGATGCGCCGATGCCATTGCCGCTTGCCGTCAATCTCCAGCGTCAGTGCATGCCAAGCCTCTGTGTTGTCTTCTGGCACACGCACCAGCAGACTGACATCGATGTCAAAAATGCGTGAGCGCTTCAATGCACCCGGAATATGGAGCACGGCCACCGCATCACCGACTTCTGTGCGCCACAACTCGGGTTTTTCAGGGGACGCCATCGCTCTCAGGCTTGCAACAAGGTCTTGAGTTCGCCACTGTCGATCAGGCGGCGCAGGTCATCGGCCCCACCAACCAAGGTGCCCCGCACAAAGACCATCGGAAAAGTTGGCCAGCCCGTCCACATCTTCAAGGCGTTGCGCAAACGCCACTGCGAGAAGTAACTGCCAAACTCGATGTATTCGTGCGCCACGCCGGTTGCGGCCAGCGCTTTGCGCGCTTTACCCACAAAGGGGTTGCCCGACAAACCCACCACCACCACGGGGTGCAGGCCGATGGCCGTTTGCACCTGTAGGATGACGGACAGGTGGTGTTCGGCAATGCGTTGGCGGACAGCAGGATGGATGGCCGATTCGCCGAGAAGAGGTCGTGTCATGAAATTCCTTGAAAGCCAAAAGAAAGCGCCAAGGCGCAAGCGATGTGCCCGAGCTTTAGGGCTTCAGGGCTTTGGCCCCATCGTGCATGAGTTGCGCAATATTGGCCGACCCCAGCAACTGCATGGGGCTGTTGTTGGCCAAATCGATCGCGGCCTGGCTGAAAATGCCCAGACTCATGCAGGTGCACGAAAAAGCATCCCGACTTTCGCGGGCGGCCAGCAGTTCACGCAAATGCTCTGCGCCCACGGTGGCGGCTTTCCAGCGCTTGGCGCTGACCAAAGTGACACGGCCATTTTTTTCGATCTGAAAATCAGCCGGTCCATCGGTCAAACGAGCGACCACAAAGCCCTGTTGACGCAACGCTTCTTCCACCAGCACTGAAAAATCACGCCACCCCATGCCTCTGGCCTGCTCAAGCAGTTCCTGGATGCGGCTCGCCGATATGGCGTTTCTTTGCCGCCACGCGGCCATGACACCGATCACCAAAAACGGAAACGCCCCCAGCATGCCCGCTGTTTTGTAGGCATCAGGCAGCAAAGCCCCCGCCACCAAAGCCACGGCCAGCATCACCAAAAAGCTCACCCACCAAGGGGCACGCAACAAAGCCGCAAACAGCGACTTCTCGGACATTTTGAATTTCATGGGCAATCAGAAAAGAAGGAAGCCCGGGGTCAATCGGGCAGGTTCAACGCGCTGCTTTGAACAAAGGCTCGCCAGTGTAGCGGCTGCCGCCGTTGCTGATTGAAAAAGCCTTTCCTTGCGTCCCCTCGGGGGCCAGCCGAACACTCGGCCCAGCCGATCCCGCCTCAGCCAGTCCGGTCAGTCCAGCGTCACGCCCGCGTTCTTGACGATCAGTCCCAAACGGGCACTGTCTTTGCGAATGAGGTCGGCAAATTGCTGAGGCGTTCCGCCCACCACGGGCGTGCCAATCGCTTCCCACTTTTTCTTGAACTCGGCGTCGTTGAAGATCGCGTTCAAGGTGGCGTTGAGCTTTTGAACAATCGGCGCTGGCGTGCCTGCACGCACTGCGACCCCGTGCCAGGCGGTGAACTCATAACCGGCAATGCCGGCCTCAACCATCGTGGGGACGTTGGGCAAAGACGCATGGCGCTTGGCCGATGTGACCGCCAATGGCTGCAGGCGGCCACCCTGAATGTGCGGCAAGCTGCTGCCCAACACATCAAACATGACCTGCACCTGTCCACCCAACAAGTCATTGAGCGCCGGGCCTGCGCCACGGTAAGGGATGTGCGTGATCTTCACGTTCATCTGGGTGTTGAATATCTCGCCCGCCAGATGCTGAGGTGTGCCGTTGCCGGCCGAGGCGAACGAGAGCTTGCTGTCGGACTTTTGGGCCAAAGCCACCAATTCCTTGACCGTTCTAACACCCACAGATGGGTGAACTTCCAGCACCAATGGGAAAGACGAGATCTGAACCACGGGCGTCAGGTCGGTCAAGGGCTCGAAGGGCATGTTGCGAAACAGCGAAGGGTTGACGGCCATAGGGCCACTGGCCGCCAACAACAAGGTGTAGCCATCTGCTGGCGCTTGCTTGGCCACCTCAGCGCTGCCCAAGTTGCCGCCTGCGCCGCCTTTGTTGTCGACCACCACCGTGACGCCCAAGCGCGAGCTCAATTCGCTTTGAAGCATGCGGGCCATCAAATCGGTGGGACCACCCGGAGGGTAAGGCACCACAAAGCGGATGGTCTTGCTCGGGTAATTGTCTTGCGCAAGGGCAGGCAAGGTAGTGGCGCTCAAAAGTGCTGCGGACAGTGCCGTGACAAAGGTGCTGCGTTTCATGGGGTGGTCTCCGGTTGGTTTGAATTGTTTGAATGGTTTAAGAGGCAAAAAAAGCTTCACGCGCTTGTTGAGCGGTGCAGAGGCTGCGGCCCAACACGTGGGCAGAGTCGGCCACCTGGCGCACCAAGGCCGCATTGTCGGGGGCAATTTGCCCGTTGTTGAGCAACAGATTGTTCTCGAAACCCACACGCGCATGACCACCCAGCGCGACCGCAGTGGTGGCACAGGCGTGTTCTCCCGCGCCAAAGGCGCACATGGACCACGGCTCCGTACCTGTGTGGGCCAGCACAAAAGGCAGCAGGTCTTTGGGCTCTGAGGTTTGGCCTACTGAATAGCGGCCAAGTACAAACAAGAGCGACCAAGGCGCATCGGGAATCACGCCTTGCGCACGCAGGGCTTGCCAACGTTGCAGGTCGGTCACGTCGTAAACGATGACCTGGGTCATCACGCGCTCTTGGGCCAGCCAGCCAAAAAACCGGGACAAACCGGCTTCGCCGATCTCGGGTTGGTCCACCTCGCGCAGGCCCACCGAGACGGCTTCAGGCTTGAGCGCGGTGACCATGGCTATTTGCTCGGGGGCTTGGTACACACGGGCCGCTTCGCTGGTGACCTGGATGATCAACTCCTCGCCAACCGCCGCTTTGACTGCCTGTTGAGCATCACGGTAACCCTTCACGTCCAGGCTGTGACGGCCTTGCGCATCGCGGATGTGCATGTGCACCATGGCCGCACCAGCATCGAGGCACTGTTTGGCCGTCTGACCCAACTCGGCAGACGTCATGGGCAGAGCAGCATGGTCAGTTCGCTGCTTGTAAGCGCCGTTGGGCGCCACAGTAATCAACAAGGAATCTGAAAAAACAGCCATGGGAATACCTTTGAAAGATCAATCTTGGGGGTTAAGAGATGGCAATTCGGATGCCAACAAGTCCAGCCCCTGGCGCAGCAAGCGGTCGTAGCGCTCGCGCTCGGCCTTTTGGGTTACGGGGGTCCAGCTGTAAAAGCCCTGACCGGTCTTCATGCCCAGGTCGCCCCGGGCCACACGTTCTTGCAGCACGCGGGCGGGTTCGGCATTGACCGCCAAACTAGGGTACATGCTGGCCGCAGCAGCGGTATGCACTTCCAGGCCGGCATGGTCGCGCTGCATGACCGGGCCTGCGGCCAAAAATCGGAACCCAAAGCCAAAGCGCACCGCCGCGTCCACGTCTTCGGGTGAGGCCACACCTTCATCGATCAGGGCAAAGGCCTCACGCGCGAGAGCATGCTGCATACGGTTGGCCAAAAAGCCCGGTTTGTCCTTGCGTACCAGCACTGGCACGCTGCCACAGCCGCGCATGAAGCCACACAGCTGCTCGGCTTCTGACACGTCAGACTGCGGCCCCAACACCACCTCAACCAAGGGCACCAAATGCGCAGGCATAAAAAAGTGCAATCCCAACATGCGCTGCGCCGTGGGCAAGCCCTCAGCGATGGCGCTGATCGGAAAGCTAGAACTGTTGCTGCATAGCAAGGTTTCTTGGGGCGCCAGTTGCGCCAGCTGTGCAAACAAAGCTTGTTTGAGCGGCAGTTTTTCGGGAATGCATTCGATGAGCAAGCTCACGCCGGGCCATGCGATGTCGGCCAAATCGGCCACAGCTTGCACGCGCTCGATTCGGTGTGCCATGCCCAAGGGGGTCAGGTTGTGGCGCACATGGCTTGCAAGCGCTTGCCGCTTGGCGGCATCAGGTTCGACCACCGTGACCTGGCTGCCGCCACGGGCCAGTACGATGGCCACGTCCATGCCCATGGTGCCGCCACCGACGACCACGGTAAGGGCTTTATACGGGTCTGCAGAAATCATGTTGAATGCCACTTACAGGATGAGATGGGTGCAGTCTAAAAAGGCTCTATTGGCCCGTCCAGCCGTTTTTTCCCATAAACTGATCTTCAATGAAGATCAATTCCCCTACCCAACTGCAAGCCAACGCACAACTGAACTGGACGCCCCGCGACCTGGACATCTTTTTGGTACTGGCCGAAACCGGCAGTTTCAGACGCACGGCCGCGCAAGTGCATTTGTCGCAATCGGCCGTGTCAGGGGTCATCGTTCGACTTGAAGAAGCCCTGCTCACACGCTTGTTTGACCGCACCACCCGCAGCGTGCACCTGACGGTAGCGGGCCAGGTGTTTGTCGAGCAAGCCAAGCTGCTCAGCGCCCAAACCCAAGAAGCCGTGCAAAGGGTGCAGCACATCACTCAAATCCAATCGGGCAAAGTGAGCATGGCCGCCCTGCCCTCTTTGGCGGCCACGGTGGTGCCTCGGGTCATGGCCCGTTTTGCAGCGCAATATCCGCAGATTGCGCTGCAACTGCACGACACCTTGTCTGGCCCCGCTTTTGACATGGTGCGCTCTGGCAAGGTGGATTTGGCGCTGACGGCCGCCAACCCCGACTACGCCGACCTGGACTACACGCCGTTGTCGGCCGATGGCTTTGTGTTGCTCATGCCCTTGGGACACCGCTTGGCCAAAGCCCCAAGCCCCATGAACTGGTTGGACGTGGCCGAGTTGACCCACATTTCAATGCCTCTGCCAGCCAGCGTGCGGCAATACGCCAACGCCGCATTCATCTCGCACAGCATCGCCTTTCAGCCGCGTTACGAAGTCGAACACATCGCCACCATCCACGCCATGGTCAAAGCTGGCCTGGGCGTGGCGGCCCTGCCCGAATTGGCTGCGGCCTTTGTACAGCAGGGCGGCGTGGCCACACGCCGCTTGAAGGCGCCGGACATCCAGCGCCCCATCGGCGTGGTCACCCGACGCCACCGAAGTCTGTCCCCTGCAGCAGAAGAAATGGTGCGCATGCTACGGCAAGAGACCGCCGCTTTGCTGCGGTGAGACGGCGCACACACAGCAAGCGATAAAGGGCCCACACCGTGGCGAAATTCCTTGTTCTGGCATCATGAAATTATTCCTTTTTACACAAAAAACACCTTGAACTGGCTCCAAAAATTGCCGGGCTTTACCCGCTCAGCCCCAGGCCTGGAATGGTCGCTTTGGAAAAAGCTGCCCTGGATTGGGCTGTTGGGCACGGCCTTGCCCATGGCGTTGGTCGGCATGGCTTACCTCTGGGCACCCGATCCACCCACCCCGGCATCTGAGCGCGAACTGAGCCAATGGCTTTACATCGCCATCGGTGTGCTTGTGCTGCACTGGACTTTGGTGCTGACAACAGGCATCGGTTGTGTGATCGTGATGCTGATGAAGGGTCCCGCCTTTGTGGCCGATGGTTTTGAGGTGCAGCACAGCGACCACCCCGGCAGCCCGCCCCCACCACCTGTTGAAAACCCACAAGGCACACACTGACATGAACACACGCGCTTGCGATGTTTTGAGTGCTGCCGACGTGTCCGGCATCATCGCCATGGCTTGGTCCGACGACACGCCGTTTGAGGCCATTGAGCAGCAGTTTGGTTTGAGCGAAGCAGAGGTCATTGCGTTGATGCGTGACCAGCTGAAAACCCGCTCGTTCAGGGTTTGGCGCATCCGGGTGCGCGGACGTGCGGCCAAGCACCAAAATCAACAGCAAAACGAGCAACGCATTGAAAACCAATAAGCATCAAATGCCACGCTGACCCAATAACTATCGGATGTGCAAGAAGAATTCCCGTTGGCCCCCTCGCCGTTGACGCGCCAATCATTGGGCTGAACACCTGCTGCCCCATCAAGCCCTTTGCTTCAATCCCGATGCATTTGTTGGATGGGTCGAGTGCGTGCAACTGGAATGCGGCATGCAAGCCGATAAAGCCGCTGGCGTCGTTGCAGAAGGGCTTGGCAAGGCCACTGGGCTTTCAAACCCCGAAGGCGCAGGCAACATGCCCTGCAGCACCGTCAATACATTCTGCAAACGCGGGTCACTGGTGTGTGCATCGTCGGTGGTGTCGTTGATGCAAAAGAAATCAAGGGCACCGAACTCGGCCACCAAGGCTTGCAACTGCGCGTTTTGATCGGCTTCGCCCGTAGAGACATAACGGTGGCGGTAAGGCCGGACGCTGGCCACGCCATGCGCCAAAGCCCAGCGCAACACAAAGTCGGACACGATGGTGGGCTTGTCCCAGCTGCGAAACACGGTCGAGCGCACAGCGGCAAACAACTCGGGCGCGGTGTCCTCCAGCTCCAGCAAAATCGACTTCAGCATGGGCCGAGGCGAATGCGCAAAGGTGCGGAAGGTGCTTTGGTACAAAGGGTCTTGCTCGCGCAGCGCGGGAGCGCCCAAGCGGGCATTGTCGGTGAGCCACTGGATGGACAGGCGACACGCATTTTCGAGCGAAGTAGCATCCATGCGCATGGCTTCGTCAGTGACTTCGGGGTCGTCGGACCACGTCACATGAAAGCCCCCGGGGCGGAACCAGTCTGCCACCGTCACCGGGGCACCAAAGAACACATCGTCGTTGAGGTAGAAGTAGCGCTCGGACAAACCGGGGATGTGGTGAATCCAGGACTCGATGTGCCCCGAATCAAAGGTGGGCAAAGACGCCTCGGGCATCAGGTCGCGGTGGTCGACCAAGGTCAGCCGGTCCGATGAGCGCAGCCAGTCGGGGGCCTGGGCGTCGGTGACGATGTACACGTGCCCGTGATTGGGGAAGAACTTTTCCAACGCACGCAGGCTGTAACGCAACTCGTGGTTGTCCCGAAAACGCCCTTCCACATTGCTGTAGCGGGCCATGGCGGCGCTGGAATCGCTGGGGAGTTGCTGCAGGGCCGCTTGGCGTTTGGCGCGCCAGTTCGAATCGTTCCCGTCAACCCACAAGTAAACGATGTCGATGGGCGAATCGTGGGGCATGTCTGCGTTGGATTTTTTGTAGGCGCTGAGTCTAGCAGCGCAGAGGCGTCAGCGTTTCCAATACCCGCCCTGACGTGAGGGCCACTGGATAAGTGACCCTTGCGCGGCCAACGACCAGCCAATTTGGGTCCTTACAAAGCTTGCACCTGCACGCTTTGCGTGAGCAAGGGACGACACAAAATTTTGTAGCCATCGGCGTCAAATCCTGCGGCTACGGTGCTCAGGCGTCGGGCCTCTTCGACCGTGGCTGCGCTGCCCAAATAGCACCAGTGGTTGACCACATGGATTTGCACCAGGTCGGCATCGCGCTCAACCAGGCCCACCGCGCCACCGAAGGGCCAGCATGCCACGCGCAGCGCCAGCAAGCTGCTGAACAGCCGCTCACGGTGCACTTCGTGGCTTTCGTCGCCCCGGCACACGCCCGCGCATTGGCGGATCGCGGCCCTGAAACAGGCTTTGCCGGGGGACAGCTTTTCGAGGCCCAAAGGGCCATAGCAAAGTTTGTGCTGGTCGGCAATGGCCCGCAGCGCATCGAGTGCGGCGTGGCGACTGGCAAACAAGCCGTGCAAATCGGGCTGGGTGGCGAAGTCAATGTCTCGGGCATAGACCACTTGCGGCACGCCGCCCACCATTTGCAGACTGCACAGTTGTTGGTTACGGCGCAGTTTTTGGTTGAACAGCGGATGTTGGGCCTTGATCATTTGCGCTTCGAGCAGCAGCGCCCCGATCTCGCCCGCCGTGCGGATGTGGCTGATGCGCTGGGTTTGGCGCAGCATGCGGGTCTCGTCGGCCGTGCGCAGGTGCGACAGCAGCCGGGCCCGGATGTTGATGCTCTTGCCGATGTAAAGCGGCAAATCACCTTCTTGACCATGAAAGGTGTAGACACCCGCACCGGTGGGGGCGTCTTCGATGGCTTGGCGCAGGTGCTGCGGGTATTCGAAGACGCTGCTGTCTTCAAAGTCGGCGCGACGGCGGCGGCGCGCAGAGTCCATCAGCCTGGGCGCACCATCTTGCAGCTGCTGGGCAACTGGGCCTGCTCGGCCTTGAGCTGGCGCACCACCTTGAAGCCGTAGCCCGAGCCCTCCACATCAAAAGGCACCCCCGCAGCACCCTGGCGTTGCATCACTCCCACCACCAAGGGTTGCTGGAACTGGTGATCTTCGGCGCGCATGAAGCCGGTTTGCCCGGCCATGCTGACGCGGGCTTTTTCAAGGGCCAGCGCCACCGCCATGGGCTCGGTGCTGCCCGCTTTTTCGACCGCTTGAGCCAGGGCCTCGACCATGAGTTGCATGCGCACATGCACGTAATCTTCGGATGGCTTAGTGAAACGCTGGCGGAACGATTGGTAAAACGCCTCACTGGCCTTGCCCGGCACATTGGGCAGCCAGTCGGCCACCGCGATCACGCGGTCCAAGCCCGCATCACCCAAGGCCGCAGGGGCCCCCAGCGCGTTGCCATAAAAGGTGTAGAACTTGCCTTCATAACCGGCCTCGCGGGCCGACTTGACCAAGAGCGTCAGGTCATTGCCCCAGTTGCCGGTGATGACGGCTTGGGCGCCGCTGGCCTTGATTTTGGCGGCGTAAGGCAAAAAGTCTTTCACGCGGCCCATCGGGTGCAGCTCGTCGCCCACCACCTTCACATCGGGGCGTTTGTCGGCCAGTTGGCGCTTGGCTTCGCGCAGCACGGCCTGGCCAAAGCTGTAATCTTGGCCAATCAGGTACACCGACTGGACTTTTTTGTCTTCGCGCAAGACTTGCATCAACGCGGTCATGCGCATGTCGGCGTGGGCGTCAAAACGGAAATGCCAAAAGCTGCACTTTTCGTTCGTCAAGATCGGATCGACCGCCGAGTAGTTCAAAAACAGCACGCGCTTGGCCGGTTCGCGTTCGTTGTGTTTGTTGATGGCGTCGATCAAGGCCGCGGCATTGGCCGAGGAGTTGCCTTGCAACAACACCTGCGCCCCATCGTCGATGGCCGACTTCAGCGCCGACAAAGCTTCTTCGCTTTGGCCTTTGCTGTCGTAGCGCTCCAGCACCATGGGCAGCAGGCCTTGCGGGGTTTTGACGCCACCGCGTGCGTTGACCCGCTCCACCGCCCAAGCGATGTTGCGCACCACGGCCTCCCCCGTGTTGCCAAAAGGACCGCTCAGGCCTTCGATCAAGGCGAGTTTGATGGGGGCTGGCGATTGCGCCCAAGCGGGTGCCAAGCAAAGGACGGCGGCCAAGGAAACGAGGGCAAGGCGAGAAGACGCGAGGGAGAAACGCATATTAAAAACAGAACCCGCCGCAAGGCCGAGTGGTACTTAAAAAGGGCGCAGTGTAACGGGTCAGACTTGGCCCATCCAACTTGCCCAGCGTTGCCCAAGGTTTTGCCCAAGGTCTTGCACTTGGCGTGCAAATGGGCGGTGTTGCAAAGCGCGTGAAACTCGGACGTTGACTCAAGCCAGCTCGTGCAGTGGCCAGCGCGGCTTGACATCAAAGCTGTAACGGGCCTCGGCTTGCTGCGCACCGGCTTGCAAGCGCATGGCCGCTGCCATGGCGATCATGGCGCCGTTGTCGGTGCACAGGTGAAGCTCTGGGTAATGCACGCGCACCTGGGCTTTGGCACAGGCGGCGTTCAGTTGCGCCCGCAGTTCGCGGTTGGCCCCCACGCCACCGGCCACCACCAAGCGTTTCATGCCGCTGGTTTTGAGGGCGGTCATGGATTTTTTGACCAGCACTTCCACAATCGCCGCTTGCGTGGATGCGGCCAAGTCGGCCCGCTCGGTGGTGCCCTCGGTGTGGGCAGCAGGGCCGATTTTTTGGCTTTGCGTGAGTACAGCGGTCTTGAGGCCCGCAAATGAAAAATCCAGATCGCCACTGTGCAGCAGCGGACGCGGCAGTTTGTAGGCCGCCGGGTTGCCCTGCTCGGCCAAGCGCGACAGACCCGGACCACCGGGGTACGGCAACCCCATGAGCTTGGCCGATTTGTCAAAGGCCTCGCCCGCGGCATCGTCAATGGTTTCACCCAAGAGCTCGTAGCGGCCCACGCCATCGACCCGCATCAATTGCGTGTGACCGCCCGACACCAGCAAGGCGATGAAGGGGAATTCGGGCGGGTCGGCACTCAAAAACGGCGAGAGCAAATGCCCTTCGAGGTGGTGCACACCCAGCACCGGCTTGCCCAAAGACGCGGCCAGTGCGCAGGCCACACCCGAGCCCACCAACAGCGCCCCGGCCAAACCTGGGCCGCGTGTGTAGGCCACCACATCGATGTCGGCCAAAGTTGCGCCCGCTTCGGTCAAGACTTGGCGCGTGAGCGGCAGCACGCGGCGGATGTGGTCGCGGCTGGCCAGCTCGGGCACCACACCGCCATAGGCCTGGTGCATGTCGATCTGGCTGTAAAGCGCATGAGACAACAGGCGCGGCAAGGCCTCGCCCGTGGTCTGCACCAGGGCCACGCCGGTCTCGTCGCAAGATGATTCGATACCCAAAATTCGCATAACAGGTAGTTTAAGCGGGGCACGGGCGCTGGCCCTGCCCTTGGCCATAATCTTGGCAAGAGCGACTGCACCATCGCGAAATTCCGCAGTCGATCGCAACAAGAGCGTCGCGGCCACAACCCTCTGCATTTCAAAGCCCACACCATGACCACACTCCGACTGATTTCCTCCATGGCCACAAAACCGCTGCTGGCCGATCTGGTGGCGCTGTACAAGGCACAAATGCCTGATGTGCAGGTGCTCGTTGAGTCGGTGGGGGGGGTGGACGCGGCCAAGCGCGTGCAAGCGGGCGAAGCCTTTGACGGTGTGGTGTTGGCCAGCGACGCCATCGACAAGCTGATCGCCAGCGGCCATGTGCTGGTCGGCAGCCGTGCCGACCTGGTGCGCTCGGGCGTGGCGGTGGCCGTGCCGGCGGGGCAGCCCGTGCCCGACATCTCGACCGAGGCCGCGCTCAAGGCCGCCGTGTTGGCCGCGCCCACGCTGGGCTATTCGACAGGTCCCAGCGGCGTGCAACTGGCCAAACAGTTTGAGGCCTGGGGCATCGCCGAAACCATCGCACCCCGCACGGTGCAAGCCAAACCCGGCGTGCCGGTAGGCTCGCTGGTGGCCCAAGGCCAAGTGGCGCTGGGCTTTCAACAGCTGAGCGAAATGCTGGGCGTGCCAGGCATCACCATCGTGGGCGGCCTGCCCCCAGCGGTGGAGATCATCACCACGTTTTCTGGCAGCGTGGCCAACACCTGCGCCCAACAAGACGCCATGCGTGCGCTGCTGGCCTTTTGGCAGTCGGCCGCGTGCGATGCGCTCAAACGCCAGCACGGCATGGCCCCGGCCTGAAATTGGGAGCTCCGGCGCGCTTCTTGCATGACACCAGCATGCAAGAAGCCTTGAGAATCGTCGTCATCATCTCCGACCCCGCCCTGGTGGCCGAGGGCGATGAGCAGGCGCAAGCCACTGAGGAGCGCTCGCGGTTGTTGCGCATTGGCCTGCTCGAAGCGGGCTACAACCTGGTGGCCACCCTGCCCGCCGATGTGTTTCTGACCGAGCGCCTGGCCCAGCTGCAGGCCGACATGGTCATCGTGGACGCCGAGAGTGATGCCCGCGATGCGCTGGAGCATGTGGTCATGGCCACACGCGACGAGCGCCGCCCCATCGTGATGTTCACCAATGACAGCGACACGCGGCCAATGAACGAGGCCGTGGCCGCAGGTGTGACGGCCTACATCGTGGCGGGTCTGGCCCCTGAGCGCATCCACCCCATCCTGACGGTGGCGATGGCCCGCTTCAAACACGAGCAGGCCCTGCTGGCCGAGCTGGACAACGCCCGTGGCGAATTGCAAGACCGCAAACTGATCGACCGCGCCAAGGGCCTGTTGATGCAGCGCCAAGGCCTGAGCGAACAAGAAGCCTACGCTCGCCTGCGCAAAGCGGCCATGAACAAAGGCATGAAACTGGCTGACATGGCGCAGCAGATGGTTGAAATGGCTGAATTGCTGGGCTGAACGCCTTGGCGCACCACACAGGTGCGCGCCATCGCACCCCAAAGGTGCCCCAACCCCCAAATCAGGGGATTTCAGGGCAGTCAACCGAGGAAAACCCTGGCACGTGGCTTGCAATACATCAAGCAAGACCAAAGAAGGTCAACCGTGAGATCACCCAATGGCGGGTGAACCCACACCGGACAAAGGCGTCCCCATGCTTTCGCGCCCTGCACTGCAGGCGTGAGTGACATGAGGACGCCTTTTTTGTTTTTTAAAACCGCACCAGGAGTTTCGCCATGACCGACCTTCTCAAAAACAGCTTGACCCGCCGCAACGTGTTGCAGGCCGCCGCCGTGGGCGCAGCAGGCATCTCGCCCGCGCTGCGCTCTGTGGTGTACGCCGCAGGCTCGGATGCCCCCGAGAAAAAAGAAGTCAAGATCGGCTTTATCCCCCTGACCGACTGCGCCAGCGTCGTCATGGCCTCGGTGCTGGGCCTGGACGTCAAGCACGGCGTGAAGTTCGTGCTGAGCAAAGAAGCCAGTTGGGCCGGCGTGCGCGACAAGCTGGTCAACGGCGAACTGGACTTTGCCCATGTGCTCTATGGTCTGGTCTATGGGGTGCACTTGGGGCTGTCTGGCCCCAAGAAGGACATGGCTGTGCTGATGACGCTCAACCACAACGGACAGGCCATCACGCTGTCCAAAAAGCTGGCCGACAAAGGCGCGGTGGACGGCGCAGGCCTGGCCAAGCTGATGCAAAGCGACAAGCGTGAATACACCTTTGCCCAGACCTTCCCGACTGGCACGCATGCCATGTGGCTCTACTACTGGCTGGCGTCTTATGGCATCAACCCGATGAAAGACGCCAAAGTCATCACCGTACCGCCGCCGCAGATGGTGGCCAATATGCGCGTGGGCAACATGGACGGTTTTTGCGTGGGCGAGCCCTGGAACCACCGCGCCATCATGGACGGCATCGGCGTGACAGCCACCACCACCCAGGACATCTGGAAGGACCACCCTGAGAAAGTGCTGGGCACCACCGCCGACTTCGTCAAGAAATACCCCAACACCGCCCGTGCCGTGACGGCCGCCATCATTGAAGCGGGTCAGTGGATCGACGCCAGCTTGCAAAACAAACTCAAGATGGCTGAGACCGTGGCTGACAAATCGTACGTGAACACGGGGGTGGACGCGATCAACCAGCGCATCTTGGGCCGTTACCAAAACGGCATGGGCAAGACCTGGGATGACGCCAACCACATGAAGTTCTACAACGATGGCGCAGTGACCTTCCCCTACCTGTCTGACGGCATGTGGTTCATGACCCAGCACAAACGCTGGGGCTTGCTCAAGGACCACCCCGATTACCTGGGTGTGGCCAAACAGATCAACCAGATCGCGATCTACAAACAAGCCGCCACTGCGGCCAAGGCCCCGGTGCCCAAGAGTGATATGCGCAGCCACAAGCTGATCGACGGCGTGGCCTGGGATGGCAAAGACCCCAAGAAATACGCCGACGGTTTCAAAATCAAAGCGTGAAGGAGAACACCATGGTCAGCGCCGTTTTCCATTCACCCACCGGGGGCAAAACCGGGTCAGCACCGGTCGCGCCTCTCACCACCCAACAAGCAGCGAATGCTGCCGCCACCGCCGCAGCCGCCTCGCAAGTGCAACGTGCACGCCAGTGGCACAACTTCTGGATGGCGGTCTTGCCGCCGCTGATGGGCTTCGGCCTCTTGATCGGTTTGTGGGCCCTGGTGTCTATCACGACCAAGGGCAGCATTCCCAGCCCTTACGAAACTGGTGTGCAGGCGATTGACATCTTCAGCGACCCGTTCTACCGCAAAGGCCCCAACGACCAAGGCGTGGGCTGGAACGTGCTGATGTCGCTCGAGCGCGTGGCCGTGGGTTTTGGCTTGGCGGCGTTGGTGGGCATCCCTGCTGGGTTTGTCATCGGGCGATTTACCTTTCTGTCGCGCATGTTCAACCCGCTCATCAGTCTGCTGCGCCCGGTGTCGCCATTGGCTTGGTTGCCGATCGGTTTGTTGGTGTTCAAGGGCGCCAACCCGGCCGCCATCTGGACCATCTTCATCTGCTCCATCTGGCCCATGATCATCAACACCGCCGTCGGTGTTCAGCGCGTGCCGCAGGACTACCTGAACGTGGCGCGGGTGCTCAACCTGTCGGAATGGAAGATCGCCACCACCATCCTCTTCCCCGCGGTACTGCCTTACATGCTGACCGGCGTGCGTCTGGCCGTGGGCACCGCATGGCTCGTGATCGTGGCCGCCGAAATGCTCACAGGCGGTGTCGGCATCGGCTTTTGGGTGTGGGACGAATGGAACAACCTGAACGTCAAGAACATCATCATCGCGATTTTTGTGATCGGCGGCGTGGGTCTGATTCTCGAATTCGCCCTGATCCGAATCGCCACCGCCTTCACCTTTGAGGATGTCAAATCATGAACAACGACAGCAAGTACATCCAGATCCAGAGTGTCGAGCAGACCTTCAAAACCAACAAAGGTTTGTTCCCGGCGCTGCGTGACATCCACCTGGACATCGCCAAGGGCGAGTTCGTGGCCCTGATCGGTCATTCGGGTTGCGGCAAGTCCACCCTGCTCAACCTGATCGCCGGCTTGACCACCCCCACAGCCGGTGTGCTGCTGTGCGCCAACCGCGAGATCGCGGGCCCCGGCCCCGAGCGTGCGGTGGTGTTCCAGAACCATTCTCTGCTGCCCTGGCTCACCTGCTTTGACAACGTGCACCTGGGCATCGAACGCGTGTTTGGTGCGACCGAAAACAAGGCCCAGCTGCGCGCGCGCACCGACGCGGCGCTGGCCATGGTGGGCCTCACCCACGCCGCGCAAAAACGCCCCGGCGAAATCTCGGGCGGCATGAAGCAACGGGTGGGCATTGCACGGGCTCTGGCCATGGAGCCCAAAGTGTTGTTGATGGACGAACCCTTTGGCGCACTGGACGCGCTGACCCGAGCCAAGCTGCAAGACGAACTGCTGGAGATCGTGGCGCGCACGCAAAGCACGGTGGTCATGGTCACGCACGACGTGGACGAAGCCGTGCTGCTGTCCGACAAGATTGTGATGATGACCAACGGCCCCGCCGCGACGATTGGCGAGGTGCTGAGCGTGGATCTGCCACGTCCGCGCCAGCGCGTGGAACTGGCCGAAAGCGCCGAGTACCAGCGTTACCGCAAAGCGGTGATCGACTTCCTCTACACGCGCCAGGCGCATGTGGAAAAGACAGCTTAAAACCTTGTGAGACAGACCAGGCGAAGACCTGCTTTGCCCTCAACTGACTGAAAGAACACCATGGACATGCGTACCCCATTCACATCCGGTGCCAGAGAAAAAATGAAACTGGTCATGGTCGGCAACGGCATGGCCGGGGTCCGAGCCATCGAAGAGCTGCTGAAGCTCGCGCCCGACCTGTACGACATCACTGTGTTCGGTGCCGAGCCGCACCCCAACTACAACCGCATCCTGCTGTCGCCTGTGCTGGCCGGTGAACAAACGCTCGAAGAGATCGTGCTCAATGACTGGGCTTGGTACACCGACAACAACATCACCTTGCACGCGGGCTGCAAAGTCACGCAGGTCGACCGCGTCAAGCGCGTGGTCATCGCGCAAAACGCCGCAGGCGAAACCGTCTCGACCCCTTACGACCGCCTGGTGATCGCCACCGGCTCCAACCCTTTCATCTTGCCCTTGCCCGGCAAAGACCTGCAAGGCGTGCTGGCGTATCGCGACATCGCCGACACGCAGGCCATGATCGACGCCGCTGCGCAGTTCAAGCACGCGGTGGTCATCGGCGGCGGCCTGCTGGGCCTCGAAGCAGCCAACGGCCTGATGAAGCGCGGCATGCAAGTGACGGTGGTGCATGTGGGCGACTGGCTGATGGAGCGCCAACTCGACAAGGTGGCCGCGCAGATGCTTCAAGCGTCGCTCGAAGCGCGTGGTATGCAGTTCCGCATGAGCGCCCAAACGGCGGCACTGGTCGGCAACGACAGTGGCCGCGTGAGCCAAGTCGAATTCAAGGATGGCAGCCATGTGCCGGCCGACTTGGTCGTGATGGCCGTGGGCATCCGACCCAACACGGCATTGGCCGAAAGCATGGGCCTGCATGTGAACCGTGGCATCGTGGTCAGCGATACCCTGCAAACTGTGACCGACCCACGCATCTGGGCCGTGGGCGAATGCGCGGCGCACCGAGGCATTGCCTACGGGCTTGTGGCCCCGTTGTTTGAACAAGGCAAAGTGCTGGCCAACCACTTGGCCGAATTCGGCATTGGCCGTTATCTGGGCTCGCAAACCTCGACCAAGCTCAAGGTCACCGGCATTGACCTGTTCAGCGCAGGCGACTTCATGGGCAAGGCTTCGGGACGTCCAGAGGACGAGGAATGCGAAGAAATCGTGATGAGCGATCCGGCTGGCGGCGTCTACAAAAAACTGGTGCTCAGGGGCGACCAGCTGGTGGGCGCGTGCCTGTATGGCGACACGGTGGACGGCAGCTGGTATTTCAAGCTGCTGCGCGACGGCCGCAATGTGGCCGACATTCGCGAGAAGCTGATGTTTGGCGAATCGAACATCGGCGACGTGGGCCACCAGGGCCAAAGCAAAGCCGCCGCCATGGCCGACACCGACGAAGTGTGTGGCTGCAACGGCGTGACCAAAGGCGCGATCTGCAAGGCCATCAAGGACAAGGGCCTGTTCACGCTAGACGAAGTGCGCAAGCAGACCAAGGCCAGCGCCAGCTGCGGCTCGTGCACTGGGCTGGTCGAACAGATTTTGATGTTCACCGCCGGTGGCGACTATTCAGCCACGCCCAAGCTCAAGCCCATGTGCGGCTGCACCGAGCACGGTCACCAGGTGGTTCGCGACACCATCCGCGCGCAAAAACTGCTCACCGTGGGTGGCGTCTTCAAGTTCATGAACTGGCGCACGCCCAACGGCTGCGCCAGCTGCCGCCCGGCGGTCAACTATTACCTGATCAGCACCTGGCCCAAAGAGGCGCAAGACGACCCGCAAAGCCGCTTCATCAACGAACGCAGCCACGCCAACATCCAGAAAGACGGCACCTACAGCGTGATCCCGCGCATGTGGGCGGGCGAGACCACCGCCGCAGAGCTGCGCCGCATCGCCGATGTGGTGGACAAATACCAGATCCCCACAGTCAAAGTCACAGGTGGCCAACGCATCGACTTGTTGGGCGTCAAAAAAGAGGACTTGGTCGACGTCTGGAAAGACATCGGCATGCCGTGCGGCCACGCTTATGCCAAAGCCCTGCGCACCGTGAAAACTTGCGTGGGCAGCGAGTGGTGCCGCATGGGCACGCAAGACAGCACGCAGATGGGCAAAGACCTCGAAAAAGCCATGTGGCGCATGTACGCGCCGCACAAGGTGAAGTTCGCCGTGTCGGGCTGCCCGCGCAACTGCGCCGAAGCCGGCATCAAGGACGTGGGCATCATCGGTGTGGACTCGGGCTGGGAGATGTATGTGGGCGGCAACGGCGGCATCAAGACCGAAGTGGCGCACTTTTTCACCAAGCTCAAGACCGCCGAAGAAGTGCTGGAATACACCGGCGCCTTCATGCAGCTGTACCGCGAAGAAGGCTGGTACCTAGAGCGCACGGTGCACTACATCAACCGAGTGGGTCTGGACTATGTAAAGAAAAAAATCCTGGAAGACGCGCCCTTGCGCCAGTCCCTGTGGGCCCAGCTGCAAGCCGCGCTCGACGGCGAACCCGATCCGTGGTTCGAGCTGCAGGAAGCCAAGGTGGACACCCGCCAGTTCGTGCCGATCACGACCGCATAAGCCCCCGCCGAAAAACAAGGAAACAATATGACTGCATGGAAAGAAATCTGCCGAGTCGAAGACATCCCGGTGTTGGGCTCGCGCCGCGTAGCGCGGGACCAAGGCCTCGATGTCGCCGTGTTCCGCAACGATGCTGACGAGGTGTTCGCCTTGCTCGACCGCTGCCCGCACAAAGGCGGGCCGTTGTCGCAAGGCATCGTGTTTGGCACCAGCGTGGCCTGCCCCATGCACAACTGGACGATTGGCCTGTGCGACGGCCAGGCGCAGGCGCCCGACGAGGGATGCACACCACACTTTGAAGTCAAAGTCGAACACGGTGTGGTGTTCCTGAACGCCGACGAATTGATGGGACACGCCATCGAGTTGACGCGGCCGATCGCCGGACCCGTTTCGCGCAAAACGACAACAAACCCTTAGGTCGGACCTGAAGGTGCGACCTGCAAAACACCCAAACCCCAAAGCCCGAACGCCATGATCCCGGTCACCAACGAAACCAAATCCACCTGCCCCTATTGCGGCGTGGGCTGCGGCGTGGTCATTGAATCTCGCGGCAACCAAATCACAGGCGTGCATGGCGACCCGGATCACCCGGCCAACTTCGGACGCTTGTGCACCAAGGGCCAGTCGCTGCACCTGACCGCCGCCCCACAGGTCAACCAGCAAACCCGCTTGCTCACGCCCCAGTGGCGGCCCGTGCGCGGCCAACCCCCTCAGGCCCTGGACTGGGACGCGGCCATGGACATGGCCAGCCAACGCCTGGCCGCCATCGTGCAAAACCACGGCCCCGACGCTCTGGGGTTTTACATCTCGGGCCAGCTGCTCACAGAAGACTATTACGCCTTTAACAAACTGGCCAAGGGCCTGCTGGGCACCAACAACATCGACAGCAACTCGCGCCTGTGCATGAGCAGCGCGGTAGCGGGCTACAAGATGACGCTGGGTGCCGATGCGCCCCCCGCCTGCTACGACGACATCGCGCAGGCGCAATGCCTGTTCATCGCGGGCAGCAATGCGGCCTGGGCACACCCGATTTTGTTTCGCCGCATCGAAGACGCCAAGCGTGCCAACCCTACGCTCAAAATGGTGGTCGTTGATCCTCGCCGCACCGACACCGCCGACATGGCGGACCTGCACTTGGCCATCCAGCCCGGCACCGATGTGATGCTGTTCCATGGCTTGCTGCACATCATGCTGGCCCAAGCTTGGACTGTGCCCGACTACATCGCCGCCCACACCTCGGGCTTTGAAGCCCTGCAAGCACGGGTGGCCGAGTACACGCCACAACAGGTGGCGCAGATTTGTGGCGTGCCCGAGGCGGACCTTTACACCGCAGCCCGCTGGTTTGCGGGCGTGCAAGAAGGCAACGAGGGCAGCCACAGAGGCGGCTCTGAGCGTGCGCCCACCCTCAGCCTGTATTGCCAAGGCCTGAACCAGTCCAGCAGCGGCACGGCCAAAAACGCAGCCCTGATCAATCTGCACCTGGCCACCCAACAAATTGGTCGCCCCGGCGCAGGCCCGCTGTCTCTGACGGGTCAGCCCAACGCAATGGGCGGGCGCGAAGTCGGCGGCATGGCCAACTTGATGTCGGCGCACCGCGATCTGACCAATCCGCAGCACCGAGCCGAAGTGGCCGCGCTGTGGGGCGTGGCCGATGTACCTGCCAAGCCAGGCCTGACCGCCGTGGAAATGTTCGAAGCCGCCGCCGACGGGCAAATCAAAGCCCTGTGGATCGCCTGCACCAACCCGGCGCAGTCCATGCCCGACCAAACCACCGTGCGCCGCGCCCTGCAACGCGCTGAGTTCGTGGTGGTGCAAGAGGCTTTTGCCACGGCCGCGACCTGCGACTGGGCCGACCTGCTTTTGCCCGCCACCACCTGGGGCGAAAAAGAAGGCACGGTCACCAACAGCGAGCGCCGCATCAGCCGGGTGCGCGCCGCCGTGCCAGCCCCTGGCCTGGCCCGCGCCGACTGGGCGATTGCCGCCGATCTGGGCCAGCGCATGGCTGTGGCGTTGGGCCGCCCGCAAGACGCTCGCCTGCTGAACTACACCACACCCGAGGCGATCTGGAACGAACACCGCGCCAGCACAAAGGGCCGCGACCTGGACATCACCGGCCTGAGCTACGACCTGCTGGAGACCGCTGGCCCTGCCCAATGGCCGCTGCCCGAAGGGGCCAGCACCGGCCAGGACCGCTTGTATACCGACGGGCAATTTGCCACCGCCGATGGCCGTGCCCGCTTTGCCGCTGTGAGCTGGCAACCGGTGTCCGAAGAGCGTGTGTCGCAATTCCCGTTTTCGCTGACCACAGGCCGCCTGCGTGACCAATGGCACGGCATGACGCGCACCGGCACCGCAGGTCGGCTGTTTGCCCACAGCCCCGAGCCTTGCGTGCAAATCAACCCCCAAGACGCGCTGCGCCTGGACCTGCAAGATGGCGAACTGGTGCAAGTGCGCAGCAAGCGCGGCAGCCTGGTGCTGCCCGTGCAGGCCAGCGCGCAAGTCGCCGCCTCGCAAGCGTTCATCGCCATGCACTGGGGCCCCGAGGTGCTGGGCGGGCGGGGTCAAGAGGGTCAACAAGGCCAAGCCGGTCTGGGCGTGAACGGCTTGACCACGTCCAGCTATTGCCCCAGCTCCAAGCAGCCCGAGCTCAAACACGCTGCCGTGCAAATCACACGCGCCGCACTGTCGTCCCCTAGCGCTTGGCATCTGTCGGCCATGGCCTGGTTGCCCAGCGACACGGTCTGGACCGTGCGCCAGAAATTGCAAAAACAGCTGCCGCAATTCGACTTTGCCTACCTCGTGCCTTTCACCGACCCGAGCGCCGCCCTGACCGATCCCAACCCACGCACTGGCTTGCTCTTGCGTGCGGCCTGCAGCCAAGCCGCTGATGCGGGCTTGCTGCACAGCGTGGCCGAGGCCTTGGGCCTGAACGGCGCAGACACACTGCATTACCAAGATGCGGTGCGTGTGCAACGCCGCTCGGTGCAACTGAGCGCCCCCGACGAAAGCGCCTCGGCCAGCCCAGGCCTGCGCCAACTGCAAGGCTTTTTGACGGCAGGCGACAGCCGCTCTGCCCGCTGGCTCAAAACCTTGCTGCAAGAAGGCACTCGGCTCAACTGGCCCGCCCGCCAATGGCTGATGGCGTCTGACGCACCACCCGAAGGCGCGGCCCCCGTCAGCCGACAAGTGTGCAGCTGCCTGAACGTGCGCGAAGACGCAATTGCTGCCTGCCTGCAAAGCCAAACCGGCAGCGAAGACCAGCGCTTGGCCGGGCTACAAAGTCAGCTGCGCTGCGGCACACAGTGTGGCTCTTGTGTGCCCGAATTGCGCAAAATCATCCGGCTCGTACCCCAAAACGCCTGAAGCCTGAACGCGCATACCCATATAACGAACAGTTATCTGACTTCCTTCACAATCAAACACATGGCCATCAGTCACTACATCAAGGACATCGGACGCGGTAAGGACGGCGCGCGTGCGCTCAGCCGAGCGCAAGCGGCCGACCTGATGGGCCAAGTGCTCGACCAGCAAATCAGCGACCTCGAATTGGGTGCTTTTTGCATCGCCATGCGCATCAAGGGTGAGACACCCGAAGAGATGGCCGGTTTTCTGGACGCTACACACGCCAGGCTGAACAAGGTCCACACCGGCCAAGTGCCCACTGTGGTGCTGCCCAGCTACAACGGCGCCCGCAAGCTGCCGGTGCTCACACCGCTGCTGGCTTTGTTGCTGGCCCGCGAAGGTGTGGCGGTGGTGGTGCACGGCGCAGCCACCGAAGACAAGCGCGTCAGCAGCCAGTCGGTTTTTGCACACCTGGGCGTGAACGCAACCGAATACCTTGGTCCGGCAGCGGCCGGGCAAGTGCAATTCATTGCCACGGGCGTGCTGAACGCCGGGCTGGATCGCTTGCTGGCCGTGCGCCGCGTGGTGGGCCTGCGCAACCCGGGCCACAGCCTGGTCAAACTGATGAACCCTTGCGACGGCGCGGCTTTGGTGGTGAGCAGCTACACGCACCCCGAATATTTGCTGTCCATGTCGGCCACTTTTGCCCTGACCGGCCAGCACGCCCTGCTGCTGCGCGGCACCGAAGGCGAAGCCGTGGCCGATGCCAGGCGCACCCCCGCGATGGACGTGTTCAAAGACGGTCAAACCCTGCGCGTACAGGCCCCACAAGAGGGCTCTTTGGTGCAAGTGCCCGAACTGCCTGCCACAGACGCAGCCGCCACCGCTGTGTACATCGAACATGTTTTGCAAGGCCTGCTGCCCGTCCCCCAAGCCATTGCACTGCAAGTGCAACACATCCTGAACGAGGTGAAGCCATGAACGCACACAAGCAAGGCCGTTGCACCCTGGTCGGCGCAGGCCCCGGCGACCCGGAACTGCTCACGCTCAAAGCCGTACGCGCCATTGCCAGCGCCACAGTGCTGCTGGTCGATGACCTGGTCAATGAGGCTGTGCTGGCCCATGCCTCGCCTGCCGCGCGCATCGTGCATGTGGGCAAGCGCGGCGGCTGCAAAAGTACGCCACAGGCCTTCATCGACAAGATGATGATTCAGGCCGTGCAAGATGGCGAGCAGGTGGTGCGCCTCAAGGGCGGCGACCCGTTCATTTTTGGCCGGGGCGGAGAAGAAGTCGAACACCTGCGCCAAGCCGGCATTGACGTTGAGGTGGTCAACGGCATCACCTCGGGCCTGGCCGGCATGAGCAGCTTGGGCGCACCACTGACGCACCGCGAGCACGCGCATGGCGTGGTCTTCGTCACCGGTCATGCCAAACCCGGCGACAGCGGTACCGACTGGGCGCAACTGGCCACCACAGCGTGCCAAGCCAAATTGACCTTGGTGATCTACATGGGCGTGAGCAGCCTGGACCACATCAGCCAGGGTTTGCTGCAAGGCCTGCCTGCTCAGACACCCGTGGCCGTGGTTCAGCACGCCAGCTTGCCAAAGCAGCGCGAAGCCTTGACCACGCTGGGCGAGCTGGTGAACACCGTGCAGCGCGACCAGTTGCAAAGCCCCAGCATCATCGTGGTGGGTGATGTGGTGCAAGGCGCACGGGCATGGAACACACATCTGTCCAGGCCAGAGCCCAGGTCCCTGCAGGCCTGAAAGGCGAAATTACAAATTCGAACAAGTTCCTTGTTGGCGGGATCGGCATGGCCGAATCTGCACACTAGACTTGATTTGCGGCGACTTTCCGCCGCAACCAAGGGAGGAATTCATGGGACTTTTTGATTCAATCGCAGGCCAAGTCGTTCAACAAGCCACGTCTGCACTGTCGGGCCAAGGTGGTACAGATGGGGGCAACGTGACGAAGATGTTGACGGGCTTGCTGAACAACCCCGAGCTCGGCGGCATCAGCGGCTTGGTCAGCGCCTTTCAGAAAAACGGCCTGGGCGATACCGTGGCGTCCTGGATTTCCAACAACGCCAATTTGCCGATTTCTGCCGACCAGATCCAGTCCGTGCTCGGCCAAGGCCCTTTACAAGACCTGGCGACCAAAATGGACCTGTCCACCGCTGATGTGGCCAGCACCTTGTCCGAGCGTCTGCCGGGTCTGGTGGACCAACTGACGCCAAACGGCCAACTGCCCAGTGGCGACCTGATGTCTCAAGGCCTCGGCCTGCTGCAAGGCTTCATGAAGTCCTGAGCCTCAGTGTCCTGTCATGAAAACGCCCTTCGGGGCGTTTTTTGTGCCTGTCCCTAACCTACACTTCCGGCTATGAATACATGGGATGTCGTGATCGTGGGTGCCGGGGCTGCCGGTTTGTTTTGTGCTGGTGAGGCGGGCCAGCGCGGTCTGAAGGTGCTGGTGATTGATCACAGCGACAAGATCGCCGAAAAAATCCGCATCTCGGGCGGCGGGCGCTGCAACTTCACCAACCGTTTGCTCGATGCATCTGCACCGCAAAAGCACTTCATCAGCCAGAATCCGCACTTTTGCCGCTCGGCCCTGTCGCGCTACACGCCGCAAGACTTCATCGATCTGGTTCAAAAACACGGCATCGCTTTCCATGAAAAGCACAAAGGTCAGTTGTTTTGTGACCATTCGGCCGAAGACATCATCCAGATGCTGCTGGCGGAATGCGCGGCTGGGGGCGTAGAAATTCGCACCGGTTGCAGCGTGAAGTCTGTAAGTCACCTGACACAAGACGCGCAAGCCACGCACTACGTTTTGGAAACCGACAAAGGCCCTGTGCAAACCACCTCGCTGGTGGTAGCCACAGGCGGCCTGTCCATCCCCAAAATAGGGGCAACGGGCTGGGGCTATGAAGTGGCGGCTCAGTTTGGTCTGCGCTTGGTCGAACGCCAGCCGGGCCTGGTGCCATTGACTTTTGACGGTACCGCTTGGGCGCCTTATGCCCAACTGGCGGGACTTGCGCTGCCTGTCGGCATCGAGACGGGCGAGAAAAAAGGCCGCATGCACTTTGACGAAGACTTGCTGTTCACGCACCGGGGTTTGTCAGGCCCTGGCGTGCTGCAGATTTCAAGCTACTGGAAAGAAGGCACACCCATACGGCTGAACCTGGCCCCCGAAGTCAACTTGCCTGAACGCCTGCAAGAAGCGAAGTTACGGTCCAAAAAACTGTTGGGCAACGAATTGGCCATGCTGGTGCCCAACCGCTTGGCCGAGGCATGGGTCAGCCAAGACCCTGCCTTGCAACGCACATCTGCAGAGGTGCCCGACAAAGCGCTGAGCCAATTGGCGCAAGCCTTGTCCAGCTGGAGCCTCACACCCACCGGCAGCGAAGGGTACAAAAAAGCCGAAGTTACTTTGGGCGGAATCGACACGCGCGATCTGTCTTCGCAGACCCTGGAGTCCAAACAGCCCGGCTTGTATTTCATTGGCGAAGTGGTGGATGTGACCGGTTGGCTGGGCGGCTACAACTTCCAATGGGCCTGGGCCAGCGCCCACGCCTGCGCGCAGGCTTTGCCAGCGACGGTCAAAAGCTGAAGCGCCTGCCCAGCTGCAAAAACAGGTTGTAAGAGTCGCCAGTGCCTCTGGCGGCACCCAGATAGATGTCACCGATCTTGCTGTCAACCGCCACAAAGAGCGTGCCGCTGTAGCGCCAGCGTATGCCCTCGCCCTTGTACCAAGCGTCGCCTGCTTCCAGCACCGCACCTACATAGGTTTTTTGGTTGAACAAACCGCCACGGGTCAAGCGGTACATGTAAGTGGACTGCAGGTGCGCCAATTGATCCCCGGCCAATTGGCCCATTCGGTACGCGCCCATGTTCTGAAAACCACCCAGAATCAACTGGCTGGGGGAACGGCAGTTGGCGCAATCGAGGGTGACGCGGTCCTGTGCCAAGTTAAGGCCCAGATTGACAATGTGCGGCCCCTGCGAATGGGCCCATTTGGCGGTCAAGCGCCCTCCGCTGTAAATGGCCCCCGAAACCCCTCGCTCTAGGCTGGCGCCCAGAAAATACCCCCGCGTTGGGAAGCTCAAGGAATCGAGTTGGTCAATCTGCAACTGTGCCTTCAGGCCCTTGTATTTGACCAAGTCGGTGTTCGTTACCTCCGTCAAATCAGCCGTGGTGTCAAAGGTTCTGCGTATCGCACTGGAGGTGACGCCCATCTTGATGTTGGCCTTGCGCTCGAAGTCATAGACCAATTGCGCGTCCACACTCTGAACCGTCTGATTGAAGTACGCCAGCTTCTCGTTGCCCACTTCGTCCCGGAAAATCGCGGTTCTGTACAACGGCAAATAGTTGCGGTCCCATGACGCACCAGCTTCCAGGCTCCAGCCACCCATCAAGGGCTGGTACAAACGGGCGGCCAATTCAGACTGCGTACCCATTCGGGCATCGAGCGAAAACTCCAGACCCGAAGGGGTCAGCCAGGGCCGCCGATAGCCCACACCCGCCGTGAATTGCGTGACACCGTCCACCTCGGCAGAAAAGCCCAGGGTGGTCTTGAAGAAATGGGGGCTGTAAGGCTTCTCACGCACCTTGACGATCAGCGTGTACCGATCGCCCCGCTGTTGCTCCAGGGTGTAACTGACCAGATCAAAGTAGCCACTGGTGTAGAGCTCATCCATGTAACGTTCGGCCTGCACAGGCGAAAACTCTTGTCCCAACATGGGCGACAACATGGTCTGTATATAACGCTCTGACACATCCTTGTGGCCTTGTGCCTCTATGGCCACGATTCGTTTTTCACGTTGGTCAAATGCCAGGCGCGTGGCCGTTTGCACTGGGGGCTGTGCTGCAAAAGCCGTGCGCAAGGCAGACAGCTGGGCCTGCACGGGGATCAGGGCCTGCTCGCCACGCGCCACAATTTCAGGGGCTCGGCTGAAGTCGGCAAAGCCGATGTCCTGCAACGCCGGCTGCACCAACACATCTTGGGGGCGCAACAAGGCCAGATTGCGTTTTTCGTTTTGACGAATCAGGATGTCCAGCATGCGGTTGGCCACCCCCAGCGCGTGGCTGGCTTGTTCGGTCTGCGCTTCTTCAACCCCACCGCCCAAAAAGGAGGCCACGATCACATCGGCACCTTCTCGCAGCGCCACTTCAACAGGCAAATTGGCCACAAGCCCGCCATCCACATAGGTCTCACCATCAACCTCGACCGGCGCAAAAACCGCAGGTGCCGCCATGCTGGCCCGAATCGCCAAGTGCAAAGCGCCCTGGTCAAAGACCTTTATTTCCCCATCCCGATAACGGGTGGCCACAGCACGAAACGGGATTTTCAGGTCATCGAAATCCACATTCGGCGGCACATGCACCGTCAAAGCCTGCAGCAAAGCCAAAAACCGCTGACCGTCACTCACCCCACGGGCAAAGCTCACACCGCCATTTTTGATGCCGAACTCCAGTTCAACCGGGTATTTTTGCTGGTAAGCACGGGTGCGAGACGGTAATTCCAAGCGATTGAGCTGGTCCAACGCCACCTTGGATGGGTCCAAGCCACCCACCATGCGTTCAATGTCATCGGTGGACATGCCACTGGCATACAAGCCCCCAATCACGGCCCCCATGCTCGTGCCCACAATGCGGGCAATGGGAATGCGGTCTTGCTCCAACTGCCTCAACACCGCCAAATGCGCAAAGCCTTTGGCCCCGCCACCCGCCAAAACCACCACCACCGAAGGCGTTGCAGGCACAGCGTTGACAGGCCCCTGTGCCCTGACCCCGCTGACCCACAAGCTCAATGCAAGTGCCCAAATGACAGGGATCCAAGACACACGGGCATGAGAGGTAGGTTTGAAGGAATGCATTTGTATGGCATTTTAGGGATTCACCCCTTGTAACGGCTGACAGCAAACACCCCTGCCGTGCGGGCCGTTTCAATTTTGCGCAAAGATGTGCTTTGGACCACGCAAAGTCTGTCAGCACCGGTTTCTCTGGCGTTATAATCGCAGGCTTTGCTGGCAAACCCCCGTCTGCCAAATACTAGTTCGTGACGGGGAACCGCCGAAACTGGGTTTCAAGGGCCCGATCTCCCTTTTGACTGCAGCCGGCACATTTTTTTGGAAAATTGATTCAATGACCACCATCCGCGTGAAAGAAAACGAGCCGTTTGACGTTGCCCTGCGTCGCTTCAAGCGCACCATCGAAAAACTCGGCCTGCTGACAGACCTGCGTGCCCGCGAGTTCTACGAAAAGCCAACGACCGAGCGCAAGCGCAAGAAGTCGGCTGCCGTCAAGCGTCACTACAAGCGCGTTCGCAGCATGCAATTGCCCAAGAAGATGTATTGATCTTCTTTTTGTATGACCCGCAAGGGTCTGCAAACAAGCCCGCTGGAGGACGCTCAGGCGGGCTTTGTCGTTTATGCCTCCCCACTTTCAACCACGCCAGGAGCCGCTCATGAGCCTGAAAGAACAAATCACCGAAGACATGAAGACCGCCATGCGGGCCAAAGATGCCGAGCGTCTGGGCACCATTCGCTTGCTGCTGTCGGCCATGAAGCAAAAAGAAGTCGACGAGCGCATCGAACTCGATGATGTGGCCGTGGTGGCCATCGTGGACAAGCTGATCAAGCAGCGCAAAGACTCGATTACCGCCTTTGAACAAGCGGCCCGCCAAGATTTGGCCGACAAGGAAAAGGCCGAAATGGCTGTTTTGGTGGGTTATTTACCCGCCCGCATGTCAGCCGAAGAAGTGGCAGCGGCCGTGCAGGCCATCGTGACCGCGTTGGGCGAAGAAATGGGCAAAAAAGTAGGCCCCGGCGACATGGGCAAGGTCATGGGTGCAGTCAAAGCGCAACTGGCCGGCAAAGCCGACATGGGCCAAGTGTCCGCTGCGGTGAAGGCAGCGTTGGCGGGCTGATGCACTGAAAGGGCGCGACCTGCACGCCGCATTGGCTCAGGTCTGCAAGATGAGCGCAGCCCCTGCCACAGCCAGAACGGCCCCGCCCCAAGCCCCCCAGGCCGGGCGGCGGCGGTACACACCCCACAGCAGCGGCAGCAGCAAAATGGGCGTGAGTGACGAAAAAATGCCCACCAGATTGGCCTGCCCGGTTTGCAGGGCCTGCAAGATCAAGGTCATACCCAGCGCCATGGCCACTGCCGCACTGGCCCAAGTGTTGAACAAGGTTTTGACGTTCAGCGGGTTTTGCACACGCGCGACCTGTGCCCCGGTCCACAACAGCGCCAGATGCGCCAAAAAACTCGCCGATGTGCGCACCGCAGATGCCGCCACGGCATCCACACCCGAAGCCATCAAGGGCTTGATCATCAAGGTGGCAACCGACTGACACACTGCGGCCAGCAGGCCCAACAACACGCCGGTCATCAAGGCACCACGGGTGTTTTCCCAAGCATGTGTTTCGCTCTCGCGGCGTCCCCATACGATGGCCACCATGACGCCCGAAACCAGCAAACCGCCGCCCAACAAAGTCCAGCCCCAGAGCGTTTCGCCCAAAACCAGCCACGCCAGAAAAGTGGAAAAGATGGCGTGCGTGGCAAACAACACGCCGCTGCGACGCGGGCCGAGCCGGTTCATGCAGGCAAACAACGCCGTGTCGCCAATGAATATCCCGATCAGACCAGACAGCGCCAGCAAAGCGATATTCGAACCATCCAGACTGCGCCATTGCCCGGTGAACACCGCCAGCGTCCAGAGCAGTGTCAGCGCAAAAAACAGCCGCCAGCGGGTAAAAGCAAACGCGCCCATGCGACTGGATGCGGCGGCAGAAAACAAACTGCCCACCGCCCACGACAATGCGGCCAGTGCCGCAAGGAGTTCTGCCTGCACAGCGCAGCAGGCCTCAGCTGCCCGCCACCTTCATGCGGTTGAGCAAGATGGAACCGGTGGTTTTGGCCCCCATGTTGTAGGCATCCGAGCCAATCGCTTCGATGCCCATGAACATGTCCTTGAGGTTGCCCGCAATGGTGATTTCATGTACCGGGTAAGCAATCTGGCCGTTCTCGACCCAGAAGCCACTGGCCCCGCGTGAATAGTCACCCGTGACGTAGTTCACGCCCTGCCCCATCAACTCGATCACAAACAAGCCCGTGCCCAACTTTTTCAACATGGCGTCCAGATCATCGCCTGGCTGCGTCAGGCGCGAGGTGAGTGTGAGGTTGTGCGAGCCACCGGCATTGCCCGTGGTCTTCATGCCCAGCTTGCGCGCTGAATAACTGCTCAAAAAATAGCCCTCAACACGCCCACCCTTGACCACTTGGCGGCGCACTGAGCGGACACCTTCGTCGTCAAACGGCGAGCTGCCTTTGCCGCGCAAAAGAAATGGGTCTTCTTCAATGTCGAGGTGCTTGGGAAACACCTTTTTGCCAAGGCAATCCAACAGAAAACTGCTCTTGCGATAAAGCGCTCCGCCGCTGACGGCTTGCACAAAACCGCCCAACAAGCCAGCGGCCACAGGCGACTCGAACAACACTGGGCATTCGGTGGTAGCGATCTTGCGGGCACCCAGGCGAGACAAGGCACGTTCTGCGGCGTAGCGACCTACGGCTTCAGGCGAAGCCAATTCGTCCGCCGAACGCATGGAGGTATACCAGGCATCGCGCTGCATTTCGGCGTTGCGGCCCGGCAGCTTCGCAATCGGGGCCACCGACACACTGTGCCGCGAGCTGGCATAACCACCCCGAAAGCCATGTGTATGGGCGCTGAAAAAGTGGCTTTGCTGGGCCGACACAGCAGCGCCGTCGCTGTTGGTGATGCGTCGGCTGGTTTTAAGGGCTGCAGCTTCGCACTGCAGCGCCAAGCGGGCCGCCTCTTCGCTGTTGATGGACCAGGGATGGAACAAGTCCAGATCGCGGTGGTGGGTTTCAATGTCGGCCTCGTCGGGCAAGCCAGCCGTGGGGTCTTCGGCCGTGAAACGTGCAATGTCGTAGGCGGCTTGCACGGTACGCTCAATCGCCGCTTTAGAAAAATCCGAGGTGCTGGCGTTGCCCCGGCGGTGGTCCACATAGACCGTCACACCCAAGGATTTGTCGCGGTTACGCTCCACGTTTTCCAACTCACCCTTGCGCACACTAACCGACAGGCCACAGCCCTCGGAGGCTTCGGCACCTGCATTGGTGGCGCCCAGCTTTTTGGCATGGTCAAGGGCAATGTCAACCAACTCTTCAAAATGACCACGGGAATAGCTGAAGCCGTCGTGCGGTTGCGAAGAAGGGACTTTGGCAGAGGCGTTTTTTTTCACGGAATGGTTCTCGCAGCAGATGGCGAACGCGCAGCTCGCAGTGGCCGCTATGATACTTGCCACCCAGCCCTTGCGCTGCATCAGAGAACGAGTTCCCCCAGTCATGTCCCGTAAACCCAAAAAAGGCTATTTCGTCCGTGGTCAATTTGTTGCCGAAGGCAGCGAACTCGACCTGGAATACAAACGCGAGCTCAAAGGTGGCTTTGATGGCCCCAGCCGCACCGAACTCAAGCGCGAAAGCACCGAACTTCAAGATCTGGGCACAGACCTGCTGACCCTGCGCAAAGACCTGATGGAGGGGTTGAGCCTGCCTGACAAACTGGTCGACGGCCTGGCCGAGGCGAAACGCATCACCAACTTTGAAGGCAAACGCCGTCAGATGCAGTTCATCGGCAAGCAAATGCGCCTGCTCAGCCCCGAAGCATTGCAGTCCGTGCGCGAAGCGCTGGACATCCAGCGACTGGGCAGTGCCAAAGACACGCAAGCCCTGCACTTGGCCGAAGCCTGGCGCGACCGCCTGATCGCAGACGATGCTGCCGTGGGTGAGTGGATTGCGCACTACCCGCAAACCGACATCCAGCAATTGCGAGCCTTGGTGCGCCAAGCCCGCAAGGACGCGGTGCCAGTGACCAACGCCGATGTGTCACAAGGCCTGGCCCCACGCCAAAGCCGCGCTTACCGTGAAATGTTCAAACTGGTGCGCAGTGTGCTCACAGACGGCCAAAGCGACGAAACACCCGACGAGACCGACGATGAGTAAATCCTTGTTTGATCCGATCAAGATAGGCATCGTGTCCATCAGCGACCGGGCCAGCACCGGCGTGTACGAAGACAAAGGCCTGCCCGCGCTGCAAGAGTGGTTGTCCAAAGCGCTGCACAACCCCATCACTTTTGAGCCACGCCTGATTCCGGACGAAAAAGCACGCATCAGCGCCACCCTGATCGAACTGGTCGAGGCGGGTTGCAGTCTGGTGCTGACCACGGGTGGCACAGGCCCTGCCTTGCGCGATGTAACGCCCGAAGCCACGCTGGCCGTGGCCGACAAGGAAATGCCTGGCTTTGGCGAGCAAATGCGCCAAATCAGCCTGAAATTCGTGCCCACCGCCATCTTGTCGCGACAGGTGGCAGTGATCCGGGGACAAAGTCTGATCATCAACTTGCCGGGCCAACCCAAATCGATTGCCGAAACGCTGGAGGGCCTGAAGGACGCGCAGGGCCAAGCCGTGGTGCACGGTATTTTTGCCGCCGTGCCCTACTGCGTCGATCTGATCGGTGGCCCCTACATGGAAACGCGCGACGAAGTCTGCAAAGCCTTCCGTCCTAAAACAGCGATACGGCCTGCTCGCTGAACCAGACTGACAGCGCACGCTGGTGGCAATCTGCACGCGTGCGATATCTGTCTTTGGGTATAATCCGTTTTTTCGGCAAGAGCGACAGCAGCACCTCCGGCTAGACCACCGCCATCAGCGCGACGCCCCCATGTGGGCCGGTCACCGTTCCGCAAGGACTGCATTCCAAATGTTCGCCCACCATCTTGCCATTGCAGATTTGACGCCCATATAGGGTGTTGATTTGTGTCCTACAAGCCCGCGCCGGGATGTATTTGGCGCTGACTGTGTCCGTTTCCTTGTCTGTTTTGATGTTCTGAGGTGTTCATGCCTGCTCAAAAGTCGAAGAAGCCTGCCCAGGCCCCTGCCCAATCCAAAACCGTTGCCAAAACCGCCGTTGCCAAAAAAGCCCCCGCGCCCGTCGCCAAGCCCAAAGCAAGCAGCAAAGTGACTGCCAAAGCACCCGCTCCAAAGCCCACCCCCGTGGTGAGCAAGGCCAAGGTGCCCGCCAAAGTCGCTGCCAAACCGGCAGCCAAGGCAGTCACCAGCGCGGTCAAGACAACGGCAGCCCGGGCGACTCCCGCCCAGCCTGTGAAGAAAGCCGCCTCCGTGCCCGCCAAGAAATCTGAAGTGATCGTTAAAAAAACCACTGCTAAAGCCAAAGAGGCAGTTGCCGAAGTGGAAGTGAAAAAAACCACCAAAGCGGCCAAAACCGCGGCCCCTGCTGAAGACAAAAAGCCCGCTGCCAAAAAAGCCGTGACTGGTGCCAAGCGCGGCCCCAAGAAAAAAGGCAGCATCGCAGAGCCCAGCCTCGACGATGATCTGGACATCGAAGCCGACCTCGAGGGAGAACCCGTCGTTGAAGCAGGCTCCGAGACCACCGAAAAGGTCAAGCCCCTGCGCATGAAAATCAGCAAGGCGAAAGAACGCGCCTTGATGAAGGAATTCGGTCTGGACGAAACCGTCCTCACCGAAGCCGAAATGAAGCAACGCCGCGACCGTTTGAAAGCCCTGATCAAGCTGGGCAAGACACGCGGCTACCTGACCAACGGCGAGATCAGCGACCACCTGCCCGACAAGCTGGTCGATGCCGAAACGCTGGAAGTGGTGATCGCCACGCTGAACGACCTGGGTGTCGCGGTGTACGAGCAAACGCCCGACGCCGAGAGCATGATCATCACGGACAACGCGCCCACGGGCTCGACCGAGGAAGAAGCCGAAGAAGCCGCTGAAGCCGCGCTGTCCACCGTGGACAGTGAATTCGGTCGCACCACAGACCCCGTGCGCATGTACATGCGTGAAATGGGCACCGTGGAACTGCTGACCCGGGAAGGCGAGATCGAAATCGCCAAGCGCATCGAAGGTGGACTGATGGACATGATGGCTGCGATCAGCGCATCACCTGCCACCATCGCCGAAATCCTGCGTATGGCCAACGAAATCCGCGAAGGCAAGGTCGTCATCTCCACCGTGGTGGACGGTTTTGCCAACCTGAACGAAGCCGACGACTACGTGGCCGAAGAAGACTTCGATGAGTTCGATGAAACCGACGACGACGACGGCAAAGGCGGCTCAAAGGCCCTGACCAAGAAGCTCGAAGAGCTGAAAAACCAAGCACTCGAACGCTTCGACCGGATCACAGAATATTTCGAAAAAGTGCACAAGGTGTACGACAAGGAAGGCTGGGGCACGCCCGCTTACGTCAAAGTGCAATCGGCACTGTCCGAAGAACTGATGACGATCCGCTTCACTGCCAAGACCATCGAAAAATTGTGCGACTTGGTGCGCAGCCAAGTCGACGATGTGCGCAAGAAAGAACGTGAACTGCGCCGCATCATTGTGGACAAATGCGGCTACCCGCAGGACAACTTCATTGCCGATTTCAGCGGTCGCGACAAAAACGGCAAACGCGTGGAATCGCAGCTGCTCAACCTCAAGTGGATCGAGAAACAAGCCGCCTCAGGCAAGAGCTGGTCTGCGGTCATGGGTCGCAACATCCCGCCAGTGCAAGACTTGCAACAAAAGCTGATGGACCTGCAATCGCAGGTGGTCGTGCCGCTCGACGAGTTGAAAGACATCAACAAGCGCATGAACGCCGGTGAGCGCTCGTCACGCGATGCCAAGAAAGAGATGATCGAAGCCAACCTGCGCTTGGTGATTTCCATCGCCAAGAAATACACCAACCGCGGCTTGCAGTTCCTGGACTTGATCCAGGAAGGCAACATCGGCTTGATGAAGGCAGTGGACAAGTTCGAATACCGCCGTGGCTACAAATTCTCAACCTACGCCACCTGGTGGATCCGTCAGGCCATCACCCGCTCGATTGCCGACCAGGCCCGCACCATCCGCATCCCGGTGCACATGATCGAGACCATCAACAAGATGAACCGCATCTCGCGCCAGCACTTGCAGGAGTTCGGCTTCGAGCCTGATGCCTCCATCCTGGCCGAGAAGATGGAAATCCCGGAAGACAAGATCCGCAAGATCATGAAGATCGCCAAAGAGCCGATCTCGATGGAAACGCCGATGGGTGAAGATGGTGATTCGCAACTGGGCGACTTCATCGAAGACAACACCACGCTGGCACCGCTGGACGCTGTCGCCATGCCGGCCGATCTGAAGCAACTGGCCTTTGCCGACCTGCGCACCCTCGCGGCCTATCGCGTCTGGCTGGATCAACTGATCATCGACTGGGTCAACACCCTGCAAGCGCCCGAGCTAGACCAGCGCTTGCAGTACCACAACATGCGCGGCGTCGCGGCCGACAAGGACTTTTTCAGCCTGTTGCTGCACTTCTTCAACCACCAGACCCACCATCGCGGCCAAGTGACCACACTGCTGAGCCAGGCCGGTGTGGATGTGGGCGACACCGACCTGCTGGCCTTGATTGACTGAACTCAGCGCGCGGTAAACTCAGCGTAGGCCTGCAACAATCGCGGAAACGCCTCCGGCTGCGGCAATTGCGCAAAGCTTTCGACGGCAGGGGTGGTGGCCCAGGCCAGTTTTTCCCGAGTCCAGGTTTCCATGAAAGGCACGTACTCGTTGGCGTTATCCAGCAAGGTGGCGCGCACATTGACGAACTCATCGATGCCATGGGGCCGGGTAAACAACCAGCTCATGCAATGGGGGCAAAAGTAGTGGCGATCCACCCCGTGCAAGCCGCCGATCACCGGGCAGCCAGCGGTTACGGTGAAGCCGCTGGCCGGGATCAGGGCGCTGAGGGAAAACGCGCTGGAGGACATTTTCTGGCAACCGGTGCAGTGACACGCCATGGTGATCACCGGGGCCGCGCTGACACTGAAACGCACGCGATTGCAGCGGCAACTGCCCTCGTGTGGCAGGGTTTCGACGCTCATCATTACTTCCTTTTCATGATTGGGTGCGCGGCAGGGTACCAAACTAAAGCGAA
>OFRD01000003.1_pt1 | contig 74999 bp, 65 predicted proteins | sample 1543041 | NCBI WGS metagenome assembly OFRD01 (sample SAMN07774234, study PRJEB24372) | wastewater metagenome | isolation source: Exp Tend CN 100WW | collected 2016-02
AGGACATCACAAATTACAAGCAGCGCGTCAATCGCGCCCACAACGTGCTCACCAGTTTCCCGGGCACCGACCAGTTTGTAATTGTGGTGTTTGAGGAAGAGCGCTGCTTCGAGCTGGACTTTGGCGGCCAGACCACCGGCCACTGTGCAGAGCTGCTGCAGCAGCTGGCCAGCGTGGTGCAAGACCCCGCGGATATAGATGTGCAGCCCCTGCTGCTCTAAGTTCGGGGCCGCCAGCAGCGCGCTTGGCGCGCGCCGCCAGCTGCGCGCCTAAGCGCGCTGCGGCAGGGCGGCGCTGGTGAGTGCGGACAGCGCGCTGCGCTGCCGGCCGGCCGCGTCAAAGTTTTCCGGCGCCAGCCACTGCTTGAACGCGGCTTGCAATGCCGGCCACTGCTTGTCGATTACCGCATACCACGCGGTGTCGCGGTTGCGCTGCTTGTAAACGGTCGCCTGCCGGAACACACCTTCAAAGCTGAAGCCCAGGCGCTGCGCTGCCGCCCGTGAGGGCGCGTTCAGCGCATCGCACTTCCATTCATAGCGCCGATAGCCCAGTTGGAACGCATGCTGCATCATCAGGTACATGGCCTCGGTGGCAGCGCGTGTGCGCGCCAGCCCCGGCGAGTAATGGATGTGGCCCACCTCAATTGAAGCGCTGGCCGGTGTGATGCGCAAGTAGCTGGCCACGCCGGCTGCCTGCGCGCTGCCGCGCTCAAAGATGGCATAGAACAGCGGGTCTGCGCTGCTGGCCCACTGCTCCACCCAGCGTTGATAGTCCGCCAGCTGCGCGAACGGTCCGTAAGGCATGTAGGTCCAGCTTTGTCCGTTTGCATCAGGCGCATTGGCTGCGTACAGCGCAGCGGCGTGCTGCGCAGCATGCAGCGCTTCCAGCCGGCAGTAGCTGCCATTCAGCGCCGTGTGCTGCGGCGCGGGCGGCGCCTGCCAACCCGGCAGGGCCGCGCCAATTGGCAGTGAAGTGTCTGGTATGGCTGCCGGCATGTTTGCGGCGTGCAGCCCGGGCAGTTTAGGGCTTGTGCGACAGTCGCGCAATTGCCGCGGCGTGCAGCGCTTCGGAGAGTGCCCCGTTCTTTTTGAGCAAGTCCAGGCGCGCAGTCGGCACTGGTTTAATCTCGGCATTGTCTGTGCGCTTCAGGTATTCCTCCAGGATTACCGGCACGCCTTTGATCAATGCGGCATGTAAAGCCTCCGTGCTGGCAGCCGCGTGCAGCAGGCTCAGCTCTGCGATAAGCGCATGCAGCGCATCCTGCGCCTCGGCCATCTGCTTCTGCATTTGATCCACCTCGTGCAGCCGGGATTCCAGATTTTCGGCCATGCGTTCCACCAGCATCCGGCCCCAGCGCTTGTTGGCCAGAATAGATTCTATATTGGCCTTGGGGAAAGCGTAAAGAACCGCCGAGTCAGATATGACTGTTACTGTTGCAGAGCGCGGCTTGCCTGTGAGGACTGCCATCTCGCCGATGAACTGCAGTGCGCGTATATCGCCCAAATCGCGGCCACTGCGCTCAATGTGCACCTCGCCTTGTCGCAGGAGGTAAATTTTGTCATCCGGGGCATCGCCTTCTTTAAAGACTACATCACCGCGCTTGAGATCACGCTCGAAGTTTTTGAACTGTATGCGCTCGTCTTCTGGAATAGCCAGGAACATATTGGAAACTCCTTGCTCAATAATAAATACGATTCGCAGTCTACTCTAGTTTTATCCGCCAATCGCCGGTTGAAACGGGGCGGCACGCATCCCGGTTTGCGTTGCGCAGCAATACCGATGCAATTTAGGCTGGCACAGCCGCCGGCAGGGCGTTGCCCAGCGATTCAATCAGCGCTTCAAAATCTGCCGTGTGTTCGCAGGTAAGCAGCGCCAGGCGCAGGCTTTCACCGCGCGCGGTGTGCTGCAGGTAGTGCGCCACGTGTTTGCGGAACAGCACCAGTCCGGCTGCTGCGCCGTAAAACTGCTGGTTGAGCGCAAGATGGCGGCGCACTAGCGCAATCTTTTCGGCGGTGTTCACGGACTCCGCTGCCTTGCGCTGGAAGATCCACGGGTTGCCAATTGCGCCGCGCCCGATCAGCACTGCCGTGCAGCCGGTGTGCTGCAGCATGCGCCGGATGTCCGCCGGCGTGCGCACATCGCCGTTGCCCAGCACGGGGATGCGCAGCTGCTGCCGGATCTCCGCAATCGCGTCCCAGTCCGCTGCGCCCTTGTATGCCTGCGCACGCGTGCGCCCGTGCACAGCCAGCGCACTTGCGCCGCAGCCTTCCACTATCTGCGCTATCTCCAGATAGTTGCGCTGGGTGTCGTCCCAGCCGATGCGCATCTTGGCGGTTACCGGCACTTGCAGCTCGCGTGCCAGCGTGCCAAACAGCTGCGCCACGCGCTCCGGAAAGCGCAGCATGCCCGCGCCGGCGCCGCGTTCGGAAATATTTTTTACATAGCAGCCCATGTTGATGTCGATGATGTCCGGCTGCAGCTCCTGCAGGCGCACCGCAGTGCGTACGATGCGCTCCACATCGTGGCCGTAAATTTGAAACGAGATGGGGCGTTCCGCGGGATCAAACACCAGTTTTTGCTGCGTGCGCCGGCTGCCGCCGTGCCGGCCCTGCAGCTCATCCACGTTCACAAATTCTGTGTAGCTCATGGCGGAGCCCAACGCGCGGCAGACAGATCGAAACGGCAGATCCGAGTAGCCGTCCATGGGCGACAAAATTACATCGCCATAAATCGGAATCTCGCGAATATGAAAGCTCGGCACCGGCATGCACTCATTATAACAAGCGCGTTATGCAAACTGCTGCTGCAGTGTACAGCCGGCTGCGCTGCTATACTCGCGCCTGCCAACTATGGAGTACACAACCCATGATTAGTGCTGACCTGCTCGAAATTTTGCGCTGCCCGGCGTGCGTGCAGCACAGCCCCGGCTTGCTGCTGCTCACCCACAACACGTGGCTGGTGTGCCAGGAGGCCGCCTGCAGCCGCAAGTATCCAATTGTGGAAGACATTCCGGTGATGCTGGTGGAGGAAGGGGACAAATGGGCGGCCACACTGCCGGACAAACTGCCCGTTCCCCCGCCGTCGCGGCGCTGAGCCGCCGCGTGCGCGCCGCGCAGCTGCTGGCGCAGCTGGCCGCTGCGGCGCAGGATGCTGCCGCGGCCGAAGCCGCGCTGGCCGCGCTGCCGGCGCTGGGTGCGGCCCTGTTGCCCGGCGTGCAGCAGCTGTGCCAAAACCCCGATCCCAATTTGCGCTGGTGGGCTGTGCGTGCGTTGAGTGCGCTGCAAGTGCCCGGCGCCGTTCCAATTTTGATTGAATGTTTGCAGGATGCGTCCGAGATGGTGCAGGCCGCTGCGCTGCTGGGGCTTGGCGGCTATGCGGATGCGCGCGCAGCAGCCGCTGCGGGCGGCGTGCTGGCGGGCGGCAGCAGTTACCTGGCGCGCCAGGCCGGCGATGCGCTGCGCCACATGGGGCCCGCGGGCGAAGCGGAGCTGATTGCCGCACTGCGCCATGCGCAGCAAGACACGCGCGTGAATGCCGCGCGCGCGCTTGCATTCACGGATGGCCAGCCGGCCATCGCGCCGCTGTTTGCCGCGCTGGACGACGACTCAGCGGCTGTGTGTTATTGGGTGGAGCAGGCGCTCGAGCGGCGCGGCACCGGCATGGTTTATTTTCAGCCCTGAGGTTTACAGCTGCGCAAAGGTGATTAGCTCAACGCCATAGACTTCGAGCGCACCGCGCGCGCGTGCGTGCGAAAGGTACTCCAGCTCCAGGCCGCGCTCCGCGCAATAGCTGCTGCTCTTTTGCAGCTGTGCATCCACCACGCCCGGATGGCACATTAGCTCGCTGCTGCCCGGCGGCAGCTCCGCCACAATGCTTATCAGATTTTTCAGCGTCACGCCTGCCCCATAAAAAGAAACGATCAGGCGCTCCGGATGTGGCACGCGATATTGCGCCAGCAGCGCCTGCGCTGCAGCCGGCATCTGCGGTGGCACGCCGGCATCCAGCGGATGGCGAATGGGCAAATGATATTCCTGCGCCAGCTGCAGCATCGTCTCCAGCAGCAGCGGGTGCTGGTAAGACGCATGATGATGGCTGTCCAGATGGTCGGCAGCGCAGCCGCTGGCAAGGAAGGCCTCAATTTGTGCGCGCCATTCGGCGTGCAGTTCGGCTGGCACAATTTGCGCGCAGTGCTGCTGCAGTGCGGCCAGCTTGGGAAAGCTGCCCGCGTTGCCCAGCAGGCTGCGCACTTGTGCGGCGGGCAGCAGCGGTGCGCCCATCGTCAGCACCAGATGCACGCCCAGCCCCAGCTGCGGGCACTCTGCGCGGGCGCGCAGCAGCTCCGCGCCGGCGTCGGGCTGGTTCATCATTGCCGTGGTGCTGCTGACTATGCCGTTCAGGTGCGCGGCTCGAATGCCGGCCGATACGCCGGCGCCATGCCCGTAGTCGTCGGCGTTAACAATCAGGCGGCAGACCGAGGGCACATTAGACCTAGAGCTGGCTGGCGTGGTCGCTTTCATGTTAGAGCAGCAGCGGCAGGAAGGCGGTGGCCAGCCCCAGAAACAGCGCAAAGCCGACCGCGTCCGTTACGGTGGTAACAAACACGGCCGAGGCCAGCGCCGGGTCCATGCGCAGCGCGCGCAGCGTCAGCGGCACCAGCGCGCCAGCCACGCCCGCAATCAGCATATTGCCAAACAGCGCGATGCCAATCAGCAGGCCCAGATACGGCTGGCCCTTCCAGAGATAAGTGATAAAGCCGGCGGCCACACCAACTGCCACGCCATTGATCATGCCCACGGCCACCTCGCGCGCCACGGCCCGCACGGCACTGCGCGGCTGCACCTGGCCCAGCGCCAAAGCGCGCACAAAAATAACCAGCGCCTGCGTGCCCGCATTGCCGCCCATGCCCGCCACCACAGACTGGAACACCGCCAGCAGCGCCAGTTTTTGCAGCGTGCCCTCAAAGATGCTGATCACCCACGCCGCAAAGATGGCGGTGCCCAGATTGATCAACAGCCACGGCAGGCGCCGCTTCACCATCACGCGCAGCGGGCTGTCCACATCCAGGTCGCTGCCCGCAGACATGCTGGCCAGCGCGTACAGGTCGCTGGTGGCCTCGTCTTCAATTACCTCCAGCAGATCATCATGCGTTATCACGCCCACCAGCCGGCCGGCGGCATCCACTACCGGCAGGGAGCTTAGCCCATGGCGCGAGATCAGCTGCGCCAGCTCGGCCTGCTCTGCGTCCACCGGCGCACTGATGATGTGCGGGTTCATTATTTGCTCGATGGTTGTCTCGGGCATGGCCACAATCAAGTCGCGCAGGCCCACCACACCCAGCAGGCGGCGGTCGCGGTCCACGGCGTACAGGTAATGCTGGCTCTCGCTTTCCGGGTGCAGGCCGCGCAGGTAGCTGATGGCTTGTGCCGCCGTCATCCAGCGCCGCAGCACGGGCACATCAGAGGTCATGCGGCCGCCGGCCGTTTCGTCGTCGTACGCCAGCAGCGGCTGCACTTGCGCCGTGGTGTGCATCAGCGCCAGTGCCTGCGCGCGCTGCGCAGGCTTCAGGTCCAGCAGGATGTCGGCGGCATCGTCGGGATACATCTCGTCCAGCAGCTGCGCCAGTACCTGTGCCGGCAGGCTGGCTGCCAGCTGCGCGGCTTCATCCTCATCCAGGTACTCAAGCACATCCGCTGCGTCTTCTGCCGGCAGCGTGGGCAGCACGCGCGTTTGCTCTTCCAAGTTCAAGTCGCCGATGGTTTCAGCGAGGTCGGCCAGCTGCAGCTGCTCCAGCAGCTGGCGCGCGCGCTGCACGTCATCCTGCTCAAGCGCTTCGCGCACATCGCGCAGCACGGTTTCAAATTGAATTGTGTTCATTAGTTCACCCTGCGGCCTAAACAAAAACACGCCGGTTGCAGACGGCGTGTTGCATAAGGTCGACCGGGGGACAACCTCAGCCCGGCGCGCGTCTGGGGCCCGGCGAAAGACTGGGAGGCTGCGCTTTATCGCTGTTTGGCATCTATTCCGTTCAGAGTTGGAATTGTAACACCGGCGGCGCTGTGCGGAAGGTGTACGCGCTTAGCCCACTCTAGTAAGATTCAGCGGCCCAAGCCGTCCATGAAAAATCTCCTGCGTACCTGCTTTGCAGCTTTGCTGGCTGCGCTGCTGCTGTGCCAGCCGGTGGCTGTGCTGGCTGCCGGCGAGCTGCCGCCGGATTCCAAGCCGGATGTGCGCTTTGGCGCGGTGGAGGCGTGGATGGAGCCCGCGGCAGCGGCAGCACTGCGCGTGGGCTGGGACCGCTTGTTGATTGACTGGTACAAATATCAACCAGAGGCGCCGGAGGAGTGGGTGCCGTCTGCGGATGACGATGCGCGCGTAAACACGGCGCTGGCCGCCGGGCGCGAGATGGTGCTGCTGCTGCGCGGCACGCCGGCGTGGGCCACGGATGGCGCCGCGCGCGCCAGCCCGCCGCGCGGCCTGCACTTGCCGGTGGCAGCAAACAGCAACTTGTGGGCGAACTTTGTGCACCGGGTGATGAAGCACTACAAAGGGCGCGTCAGCCGCTACATCATTTGGAACGAGCCGGACATTGCTGTCGGCGACGGCGGCGCCCAATTCAACGGCAGCATCGAGCAGTACTACCGCATGGTGAAGATTGCCTGGCTGGTGGCGCGCGAGGTGGATCCGCAGGCCAAGATCCATCTTGCCGGACTTACCTACTGGCACGATGCGGTCAACGGCCGCACGCCGTTTTTGGAGCGCTATCTGGCCCTGGTCGCGCGGGACTCAAGTGCCCGCGCCAACAATTTTTATTTTGACGCCGCCACACTGCACATCTACTTTCGCCCGCAATCGGTGTTCGATCTGATTGCGCTGCACCGCAAATTTCTGCACCAGTATGGCCTGGCGCAGCCCATCTGGCTGAATGAGACCAACGCTGCCCCGTTTGATGACGCGCTGCTGCCCTGGCCCAACCCGTTTGTATATGTAACCATGGAGCAGCAGGGCGCGTTTGTCATTCAGGCTTTTGCGCTGGCGCTGGCAGCGGGCGCCGAGCGCGCTGCGGTTTATAAGTTTGCGGAGGTTAGCGGCAGCCTGCCGGGCTTTGACTATTACGGGCTGTACCGCACCGACATGACCGCGCGGCCGGCGGTGGAGTCTTTGCGCGCAGTCACCACGCACTTTGCGGGCGTGCTTACCACGAGCTATGTGATGCGGGCTTCGCACTACATTGTGCGCCTGGACCGCGGCGGATTGGTAACGCGGGTGCTGTGGGCGCGCGGTGCGCAGCCCGTGCGCCTGCACTTGCTGCCCACAGCGGGCGCTGCGGCGGCCGTGCTCTACGATCAATTTGGCAGGCGCCGCGGGCAGCTGCTGGCGGACCGCGACGGCACATACAAGCTGGCGCTGCCCGGCGCGGATTGCAGCCGCCCGCGCACGGACTGTGTGGTGGGTGGTGCGCCCTTTTTGCTGGTGGAGGAAATGCGGCGCATGCCGGCGGCGCAGCACTCGCTGCCGCACGCATTGCGCGGCGCTGGCGCAGCGCCGTTGCGCGGGCAGCCGCCCGCAAGCTGGCAACCTGCTGCGCGGGCGGCGCATTAACTGCTGCGCCAGCCGCTGCTGCGGCGCACTGCCGCCGGCCGGTGTGCCATCCATTACACTTAATGCGCGGGCGCAATCCGGCAAGCGCCGCCAGGAGCAACGATTATGAACGCAAAAGACACCGTGCGGCACGCCATCAATGACGGGGATGAAAGACTGGCATTTATTGCGCAGGAAATTTGGAGCCACCCGCAGATTGGCTTGCAGGAAACTTTTGCCGCTGCGCTGCTGGCCAAAGAGCTGGCGGAGGCCGGCTTCAAAATTGAGTGGGGCGTGGGGCAGATGCCCACGGCGTTTGTGGCAACGTGGGGCACGGGCGGGCCGGTGCTTGGTTTTCTGGGCGAGTACGATGCGTTGCCGGGACTTTCTCAAACTGTGGCGGCCGCCAAACAGGCGGTGGAAGTACTGGGACCCGGGCATGGCTGCGGCCATAATTTGTTTGGCACGGCGTGCATGGCGGCTGCCATGGCGCTCAAGACTGCCATGCAGCAGTCCAACATCAAAGGCACAATCCGCTTCTACGGCTGCCCGGCCGAAGAGACGCTGGTTGGCAAAGTTTTTATGGCACGGGACGGCGCCTTTGATGACCTTGACGCTGCCATCAGCTGGCATCCGGGCAGCACCAACATCGTGTGGAACGGTTCCTCGCTGGCGCTCAATTCCTTCAAGGTGAACTTTCACGGCGTGGCTGCGCATGCGGGCGCGGAGCCGGAGATGGGGCGCAGTGCGCTGGATGGCGTGCTGCTGATGGATGTGGGCATGAACTATCTGCGCGAGCATGTGATTGACAAGGCGCGCATTCACAGCGTGGTCACCAGTGGCGGGCAGGCGCCGAACGTGGTGCCGGCTTTTGCGCAGGTTTGGTATTTTGTGCGCGCGCCGCACCGCCGCCAGGTGGATGAGATTTATGCGCGCGTGCTGGAGATTGCGCAGGGCGCCGCTTTGATGAGCGGCACGCGCCACGAGATTGAGTTCATCACCGGCGGCTATGACCTGCTGCCCAACAACACACTCTCGGCTTTGCTGCTGGAAACAATGCAGGCGGCGGATGGCATGCGCTTTACAGACCAGGAACGCAGCTTTGCAAAAGACCTGCAGGCCACTTTCCCGGCCGGCTCCGTGCAGCGCGACTTTGACTGGATGCAGAAGTCCGCGCGCAGCGGAATTGCAGCCGCCGAAGTTGACAACCCGTTGTGGGAGCAGGTGCTGGCGCACTCGGACACGCCGCCTTTGATGGGCGGCTCCACAGACATTGGGGATGTGAGCTGGATTACACCCACAGCGCAGCTGACGACGTGCTGCTGGCCGCTGGGTACTCCCGGCCACAGCTGGCAAACTGTGGCGTCCTCCGGGTCCAGCATTGGCGTGAAAGGCATGCTGTTTGCAGCGCAGGGCATGGCGCTGGCGGGCTTGGAGCTGCTTGCAAATCCGGCGTTGCTGCAGGCTGCGCGCGCAGAATTTATCACGGCGAAAAATGGAGCGGAATACGTAACGGCGCTTGTCAAGAACTCTTTGCCGCAGTAATGAAGTGCTGCTGCAGTGCAGGCCGCGCCGCACTTGAGCCGGCAATGTGAACGGGCAGGCACGGCTGGCAAGTAAAATATATTTTGGGCGCGTGAAATTGAACCAAACGCAAAAATGAAAATCGCAATTATTGGCAGCGGAATTTCCGGCTTAATGGCAGCCCGCCAGCTGCATGAGCGCCGGCATGCCATCACAGTATTCGAGGCGCAAGAATATATTGGCGGGCATGTGCGGACGCTGCGCGTGGCGGACGGCACAGCCGGCACAGGCAGCGTGCCCGCTGAGCTCGGCGTCTTCATGCACGACCCGCGTTATATCCACCCCACAATGAACGCATTTGTGCGCCAGGCGGGGGTCATCAGCCAGCCTTTTAATCTTTGCTTCTCTTACTCCAGCACCCGCTACAAAATGGCCTGGTCCACAAAATCCGAATATTCCGGGGCGCTGCGCGAATGGTCGTTGCTGCTGGCCGTGCTTTGGGACGGCATCCGGCACGGGCAAGGCCTGCGCAACTGGGAGTTCATGTTTGAGCTGCGCCGTTTTCTGCGCAGCCTGCCCGAGCTTTGCTCCAGCCAGCGCTATGCCGGCATGCGCCTTGAAGATTTTTTGCGCAAGGAAAACTACTCGGACTGCTTTGCGGAGACGTGGCTGCTGCCGCAAATTTTGTGCTGGTGGGGCGTGACCAGAGCGCACGCGCTGGATACTGATATTCAGGTGGTGGCCGACTCCATGCATGATGTGGTGCGGACACCGCAACACTTTTTTACCGATGGCTGGGATGCATTTTTGAAATGCGTGTACAGCCCGTTTCAGGATTGCATCCGGACCAGCCAGCGGGTTAGCCAGATAAAAAGATGCGCCGATCATGTGCAGGTGATGGTGGACGGGCGCGCGGAAAACTTTGACCAGGTGATCATCGCCACGCCGCCGGATGTTTGCCTGCAATTGCTGGCGCAAGCCACGGCGGCTGAGGCTGCCATTCTGCAGAAGTTTGAAACCATCAGCACCACGGTGTATGTGCACCGGGATGCCAGCTGGATGCCGGCAAAGCGGCCGTGGTCAACCATCAACCTCATGCACGATGCGCGCGGATCTTTCTGCACATTTTGGAATGGAGATTTGCACCCGGCCAAACCGGCGGTGTTTGTCACCTGGGGCGATGGCCTCACGCTGGCGCCGGATCCCGCCCAGACGCTGACCACCGCCCATTGGCTGCGCACGCTGCCAACGGTGAACTACACCAACGCCAGCCGCGAGATTGAGGACATTCAGGGCAATGGCGGCGTGTGGTACTGCGGTGCGCATGTGCACGCGCTGGCGGCAGACAGCGTGCCCTCGCTGTGGCACGAGAACGCCTTCAGAAGCGGGCAGCGCGTGGCAGAAAAAATTTCCGCGCAGCAGCGCATTGCCGCATGAGCGAACCGGTCGACTATCTAGTTTTGGGGAGCGGCCTTTCGGCACTCAGCTTCTCCGCTCTGATGGCCAAGCAGGGCAAGTCTGTAAAGATACTTGAAGCACACGAGTTCTTTGGCGGATACGGGCACACATTTCCCGCCGGCGAATATCAGTTCAATGCCCAGCTGCATTATGTAATCAGCTGCGGCGCCGGCGACATTGTGCACACCTTTCTAAAAAAACTGGGGCTGGCGGAGCAGGTTACTTTTAACCGGCTGAATGCGGACGGTTACGACCGCGTTTTTTGCGGCGATCAAAAACTCTTCATTCCCTACGGCTATGACAATCTGTGCCGCAACATGCAGGCGGTGTGCCCGGCTGCTACTGCGCAGATCAAAGCCTTCATCGACATTTTGGTTGACTTCAACAAGGCATCGCAGGCGTTCCCGCGCCATCTGTCACAGGCGCATGAAGTTTTGGCGGAGCTGCCCAGTTATTTGCGCCTGTTCAAATACCGGGCGGCAACGCTGCAGCAGGTCTTCGATGCGTGCCAGCTGCCAAAAATTTTGCAGACATTGGTGGCCGGGCAGCTGATTGATTACATGCTGCCGCCCAAAGATCTTTCCTTTCTGGCGTGGGCTGCGCTCTTCAATGCCTACGGCAAGGGCGCTTATTACCCCACAAAACATTTCAACCACGTGTTTGATTCGATCATCGATTCAATCCGTGCAAATCAGGGCCAGCTGATTCCCAACCAGCGCGTCGTCGGCTTCATCACCGCGCAGTCCACCGTGCTGGGCGTGCACACGCAGGGCGTGGACCCCGCCACCGGCATTTGCAGCGGCCCGCAGCAGGCGCATTACGGGCGCCAGGTCATTTGTAATTTTGACCCCAAAGCTGCCGCGCACATGATTGGCATGCAAAAGTTTTCCCGCCGGCTGCAGCGCCAGCTGGACTATGACTACTCGTATTCCAGCTTTGTGCTGTACGGGATTGTGAAGGACATTGACCTGGCACAGCACGGCTTTGGCGACTGGAACATCTGGCACTGCCAGCCGGACCACAACCAGGCTTTTGCTGACATGTACGACAACGCCGACTACTCGAAGCCGTACTTTGCCATGAACTGCCGCTCACTGCACACAAGCGACCGCAGCAACTGCCCGACTGATGGCACGCAGGGTTTTCAGATTTGCACCGTGGCCAACTATGGCTACTGGATGGCGCTAAAGCTGCGCAGCACCAAGGCCTACAACCGCAAGAAGCGCGAGGTGTTGGATCACCTGCTGGATGCCGTGGAGCAGCACTATGTGCCCGGCATCCGCAAGCACCTGGTGCTAAAAATGGCGGGCAGCCCGACCACCAACGAGCGCTATGTGAACTCCCCCAACGGCGGGTCCTACGGCGTGAACCTTACGCCGCGCAACTTTTCTTTCTTCCGCAAATTAACGGCGGACACGTCGCTGGAGAACTTTCACTTTTGTTCGGCTGCGGCGGGGGTGGGTGGCTTTGGCGGCACAATCATGACCGGTGTGCAGCTGTACGAATCGCTGACGAAAGATTACCTCGATTAAATTCGAGGGCCGGTGTGGGGCGGCCGCAACGGAGGCGGGTGCGCGCTGGTGTGGACTGCAGCCGGCGTGCGAGCTGCGCTTGAATTGCAGCCGGCGCAAAACCCGGGCAGTGGCCGCTGCGCGCTACACCGGCAGTCTATGCAAGCGCCAAGCCGGACTTGTTGGAAAATAATTGAAGGCAGGCTGCGCGCTCCTGCGCCGTCATGTGGGCGGACGCCAGTGCATGCTTTGTAAATTGCACCAGTTCTGCCTCGCCCCAGTTATACACATCAAACACAGCCTTGAAATTATCGGCGAGCTCCTTGCGGAAGAGGGCCGGGTCGTCGGAGTTGATGGAAACGCAGACGCCGGCCCGCAGGAGTTCATCCAGCCGCAGGTCTTCCAGCGCGCTGATAAACCCCGCCAGCAAATTGGAAAGCGGGTTTGCCTCCAGCGCGACGCCGTGCTGCTTGAGCAGCGCAATCAGCGCGGGGTCTGCACCCACCGGAATGCCGTGCCCGATGCGCGTTGCGCCCAGCACGCTGACCGCGCTGCGCACGTTTTGCGCGCGCTGTGCGCCCATCTCTCCGGCGTGCGGCATGCGCCCAAGCTTTGAGCCAAGTGTCTTTGCAAACGCTGCCGCATAAAGTTCGGGCGCAAACGCAAACTCGTCGCACGCCAGCCCGAGCCCGGCGATGCGGCTGCTGGAGTGCTGCAGGGCTGCGCCGGCAAGCTCAAGGCCGGCCGGATCGCGCGCATCTTCCGGTTTTTGGCGCGCGGTGGCTTCGCGCTGGATGGCAAGAATGAGCTTGCTCTGCACGCCGCACGCCTGCCAGCCGGAGCGCATGCCGCGCAGCGCACTGTCGATCACCGCGGTGTAGGCAAGGCCGGCGCGCGTGTGGTACGCGGGCGCCATGGTCCACTCCACGTACCAGATGTTTTTGCTGGCGCAGTCCAGCGTGCAGGCATGGAACACTTCCGCAATGCCGTCCGGCGTTTGCATGAGCGAGAGCACAAAATCAAAGCGCGCCAGCAGGTCCGCGATGGGTTCGGTGGCAGTGATGCGGTAGAAGTTGTCAAAGGCTGCGGTATCGGCGATGGAAATGGTTTGCCCGTTGCGCAGCGTGACGGCGCTGACGCCGTGCTGCAGGGCCAAGCGCTGCACCACCGCCAGCGGCACCGACCCGTCAATGTGCCGGTGCAGCTCCGCCTTGGGAAAGGATTGAAAATCTGACAGGCTTAGTGACATGCCAACGCTGCTCCAGCCGCAGTGATACTACAATATAACCATAAATGAACAATCTGGATTTGAGGCACAGCCTGCTGCGGCTGCAGAAAAGTTTTGGCTGCGCCGGGCTGCCGACCGGCAAAATATTTTTGCGGCGGGCGCGGCGCGCGGCGGCTTTGCAATGGGCATGATTTACCACATCGCAGCGCATAGTGCGCTGCTGCCGGCACGCGAGTGCGGCGCGTATCGTGCCGCGAGCCTGGCAACGGAAGGCTTCATTCACTGTTCGCAACTGCAGCAGGTACTGCCGGTGGCAAATGCGTTCTATGCCGGCCAGAGCGGGCTGGCGCTGCTGGTGATTGACCCGGCGCGGCTGCAAGCCGAGCTGCGCTATGAGGCGCCGGTGCACCCGCATGCAAGCGCTGCGGCGCCGGCAGCGCACGAGCTGTTTCCGCACCTCTACGGCGCGCTGAACTTTGATGCGGTTGTGGGCGTGCTGGATCTGAACGCAGCTGCGGACGGAAAATTTGCGCTGCCGCTGGAGCTTACGGACATGTAAGACTGCAGCTGTACGCATGTCTGGTTGCTGCTACTTTCTCCCGCTGTCGCTGCGCGCAAAATCCGCCGGGAATTAATCAGACTGCATTGAAAACTGCAAGGCTAGCGCTTGCACTGCCCGGGCGCTGCCGGCTTGGGTTTGCGGTCAGGCTGCGGCCGGCATGCCGGCAAATATTTCGGCGGTGATCTCATAAGAGCGCAGGCGCTCGGTGTGCGCAAAAATTTGCGAGGCAATCATCAGTTCATCAGCGGCGGTGTGCGCAATGAAGGCCTGCAGGCGCGCGCGCACGGTGTCCGGGGAACCGATGGCGGTGCAAGATAGCACGCTGTCCAGCAAGGCGCGCTCTGGTGCGCTCATGCGCTCTGCATAGCCGGGCAGCGGCGCGGGCAGCTGCGCGGGGCGGCCGCTGCGGTAGTTTACAAACGCCTGCTGCATGCTGGTGGCGCACAGGGCTGCGGCTGCATCGGTTTCGGCGGCAAACACATTGAAGCCCAGCATTACATGCGGCTTGGCCAGGTACTGCGAGGGCTGGAAGCCGGCGCGATAGATGCTGATGGCCTGCAGCATGTGCTGCGGTGCAAAGTGGGAGGCAAAGGCATACGGCAGCCCCAGCGCGGCTGCCAGCTGCGCACCAAACAAGCTTGAGCCCAGAATCCAAACGGGCACTTGCAGGCCCCGGCCGGGCACGGCCTGCACCGGGTTTTTGGATGCGGGTGCAAAGTAGTCCAGCAATTCCAGCACATCATCCGGGAACGCATCCGCGTCGGCGGCCAGGTTGCGGCGCAGTGCGCGCGCTGCGGCGTAGTCTGAGCCGGGCGCGCGGCCCAGGCCGAGGTCGATGCGGTTGGGATAGAGCGATGCGAGCGTGCCGAACTGCTCGGCAATCACCAGCGGCGAATGGTTGGGCAGCATGATGCCGCCAGCGCCCACGCGGATGGTGCTGGTGCCGCCCGCTACATGCCCGATGAGAATGGATGTGGCGGCGCTGGCGATGCCGGGCATGCCGTGATGTTCGGCCAGCCAGTAGCGCTGGTAGCCCCAGCGCTCGGCGTGGCGCGCCAGATCAAGCGTGTTGCAGTAGGACTGCGCAGCGCTGCCGCCCTGCGCAATGGGGGCGAGATCAAGTACCGAGTAAGGAATTATGCTGCGCACCCGTCGGCAAGTATAAGCGCCGGACAGTGATCCGCAACCGGCTGGCGCGCGCCCGGCGCCTTGCCGCCCAGCACCAGCGCAAAACATGGCAGCCAGCGGGCTGGCAGCAGCACATGCAGGCCGCTGCCGCCGGCCAGGCTGTGCGGTGCGCAGCGCCGCCCGGCCGCAAACAAACCTTGTACAACTCATTTCCTGAGCAACTTTTGGATTTAGTTTTCGGGTACTGTGTCACTGTCGCGGCGCAGTGGGCGCCGTGCACGGCTTGTGCGCGGAGGCAGCGCTTGACCTGGCGGTAGCAAGGGCACCGCATATCCCCAAAGCACTCAGAGCCGCGCGGCTTGCGCACCGGCGCAAGCACCAGTATCAGCGCCGCACCAGATGACAAAGCTGGTGCGGCGCTCTGCTGCCGGTTGGTGGTGTGGCCGGCAGCGCCAACCGTTACACTTGGTGCATGGCCAGGCTGGCAGAGCTGCTGCAAACGCTGCCGGAGTTGGTGAAAAACCGAAGCAAGCTACAATGCGTTGCAAGGTGAAGAATGGGGGCGGATACCACTCCTTCACCGATATGTGATCGGTTGACAAATTAAACGTTTGCCCAAGCTAAGACCCTGCAAGAAGGCTGAGTATTTGAGAAAACTTGTCTTTACCCTTATATCAAGTTTAGCCCTCTGTCTTGGGGTATTCACAACAGCAAGTGCTCGAAATGGAGTAGCGTATCCGGCACAAATTCCACCGGATTGCGCGAGGTCGGGCAACAACGCCACAAACCCAGACACAGGCGGCGGAGCCAAGGCCGATTACCAATATGTTTCTACCGATGCTTCAGGCATTGTTGTGGAAGTTTCTTTTACAACGTTAACGAGTTTTCCTGCTGGAGGAAACCGCTGGAGTAATAATGGAGCATGGGGGAATGTGGTAGTGGGAGGCAAGATTGTCTCTGATGGCGGCAACTACTACTACCCGCCCGGTTGCGAGGGATCAACACCCACTTCTGTTCCCACAACTTCTCCAGCAGCTAACACTGAAGTTCCTGCAGTTCCCTCAACTGCTCCACCGCCTGCCCTAGCAACTAACACTGCAGTTCCGGTTATGACAAATACTATTCCCGTTGAGAACACGAATACCCAAACACCCACACCTGGTCCAACAGCTACAACACCCCCACAATCCTGCGCACGGTCCGGCAACAACGGCACGAATCCAGATACAGGCGGTGCACTCAAGGGGGATTATCAATATGTGTCCACCGATGCCTTGGGCAATGTTGTGGCGGTTTCATTTACAACGCCAACAAATTTTCCGTTTGGAGGCAATCGTTGGAGCAACAACGGAGCGTGGGGAAATGTAGTGGTGGGCGGCAAGATTATTTCTGCCGGCGGAAACTACTACTACCCGCCGGGTTGTGAGGCGCCGACAAGTGCGCCTATTGCAAACGTTGGCAAAGCGCCAGCAACCAATATCGCCACCACTACCCCTCGCATAACGGCGGTCGGCACTCAAAAGCTTACTGTGCTGCCAGCCACGAGTGCAACGGGCACGCGGGGGACAATTGTGGCACCGGCGGTTTCAACAGCAATCTCAACACAGCCAATACGCGCGTCTTCAACGATTGTCCAAACCGCGGTATCAACACCCAGCCCGGCAATAAATCCAAATGCCAACGACTCAGAGTTTTCAAGCACCGTGGATGGTGGTGTCAACGTGCGACCAAAACGCCGCCTGCCCATAGGATATCAACAGGCAATTTAACCAACACCGGCAGCAATTTGGTGAGCGGCAGGCAGATTTCCTTGCGTACTCTGCTGTTACCCATTGTCAGTTATGTTGGCCTGAAAGTCGCTCAATCAGATTCCAGATTGATGCTGTCCTTGGGCGCTCTTCTACGGCCTAATTTGCAATGCAGCGTTTGTGTTGGGTTTTCGGTCAGCCGCCAGCCGTTAAAGTTGGTGCATGGCCAGGCTGGCTCGGTGCGCAGCCAAGTGCCTCCCACATCCACCTCTCTATAGGGGCACTCTTGTATAGGGGGCTCCCCTATACCTATGTACTCATATAGTTATATATACACATACACATACACATACACATACACATACACATACACATACACATACTTAGATATCTATAGAGATTGACCAAACTGAAAAAAGTTTTTCAAAAACGCTTGACAAATGGCATGCCGATCAACTATATTCTTTTCGTCTTACTTGGCTGATGTTTTTGTCATGCCATAGCAACGGTCACAAGCGTACCAGTGGCCACTTGCGCAACGCTGTGCTTAGGAAATTGAAACTGGGCACGGCGTTTTGGTTTAAGGCTGCGTAACAATCCGCTGGCGCAGAATTTCCCTGCTTGAACTGCGGCTGCGCTGGTTTGACCAGCGGCGCCGCAGCTGCCCCACTCAATGACATCCCTTACAGGGATCATCCATATAGCGACGCCCGGAATGTATTTATCTACACTCCCACAAACCTAAACAAAATTGGCAGCTCTTTATAGTCGAATAGAACGGCGGCTCTGAACTAAGAATTTGTACTGCAATTGACAGCCGGTTTGCCGAGAAGGTATATTGCACTTGTATCTGGGCTGAGTGTTGGGAGCCCGCGCTCTAAATCGCATGGGAGAACTATGAACAGGAATTTGTTGAGTTTCGGATTGTGCTGGCCGTTGTTGGTGGGTGGCTGTGCGGCTGCGGCGTCGGTGCCGCCGGCTGCGCCCACGCAAGTTGCCGTTGTGCAGCCATCGCCCACCGCGCAGCCCACTGCTGTGGTTGTGCCAGCCACGCCCACCGCTGTGGTTGTGCCGGCCACGCCCACCGCGCCACCGCCAACCGCTGTGCCCACTGCCGTTGTTGAGCCAACTGCCACCACTGGCGCTGTGAATTGCCCGCCGCCGCCGGCTCCCGGCAAGAAGCCGCCGCCGGGCAGCAAGCCGCCGGCCGGGTGCCCACCGCCGCCGGGCGCAGCGGCAGCCAGTGCGGGCTCTTCTGCCACTGGTTCCGGGTCCGGCACTTCCAGTAGTGGCGCGGCTGCCACCACCACGGGCACTGCAGCGCCCGCTGCGGCAACATCCGCCACCACTACTACCACGGCTGCGGCCGCTAAATCCTATGGCACTGTCAGTGGCGACTGGCGCTACATTTCGGGCAGCGGAATACCCGCGCACACCTATGCGGATCCCAGGGGCGAGGTGCAGGGCCAGAGCTTCACCTTCAGCCTGCCCGCAAATCCGGTGAAGGGCGGGAGTGCAATCAGCCTGCCCACACGCAATCCGAACCTGATTGGGACGAGCATCTACGGCATCCCGATTTTCAGCAGTGTGAACGCTGAAGGGGCCGACATCTATACTGCGGGCGAGAAGTTTGACCGCTGCTACGGCCACCCGAACATTACTGGCTGGTACCACTATCATGTTTTTGGCAGCTGCGTCACCAACAGCACTACTGCGCTGTGGGCCTATGCGCTGGACGGGTTCCCGATTTACGGACCGACCGACAGCGGCAGTTCGTCAGAGCCGGCGGACCTTGATGCGTGTCGCGGCCACGAGCACGGCAGCCTGGGCTACCACTACCACTCCAAGGATCCCAGCCGCATGGACGGCAACTATGTAATTGCGTGTTTCATGGGATCGCAGCTCGGTTCGTGGGTGAATGGCAGCACATCCGGGCCGTAAGCAGCGCGGCGCTTTAGCTGCTGCTGCTTTAGCTGCTGCCGGGGTGGCAACAGTGTTAGCTTCCAAGCCCGCTGCTGCCTGCCTGCCGGCCGTGCGCAGCGGGCGCGGTGCCGGAAACCCCGGGCGGTGCCGTCACAGCCACAGTCCGCAAACTAGTTAGTGAGGACCATATGAAACCAGACCCCTCTGTGCTGCCCGGGCTTGTGGAAACACTGGCCGGCATCAAAGTGCTGCGCGGCAGCGGAGCAGAACACCAGCGCGGCTGGAACGGCATCCAGTACCAGCAGGGCCTCTCCGGCCGCAACTGCGGCTCGCAGAGCCTTTCTGTAAATGTGGCCATCGTGCCGCCCGGCGCCATTGCCTACGCGCACATCCACACCGGTTTTGAGGTGATGCTCTACATCATTGCCGGCCGCGTGCGCCATGACTTTGGCCCGGACCTGATGCATTCCGTTATTAATGAGGCTGGCGACTTTATTTACATCGAGCCGGGCGTGCCGCATGAGGTCTGCAACATTGGCGACGGGCCGCTGACTGCGTTTGTGGCGCGCTCCACGGCGGATGAGTGGGACAAGATCACGGACTATCCCTCACAGCATCGCCCGGCTGAAAACCCGCCGGCAGCGCGCCTGCAATAACTAAACTTTGCTGCTGCGTGCTTCGAGCGCTGCGGCCTTCAGCGTCGGCAGCTTTTCGCGCAAGCTGGCCTGGGTGCGCTGTTGCGTCTTGAGCCACGGATGGTGGTCTGCCAATTGCGCGGATTGCTGTGACTGCTGTAAACCTTCCGCGCGCTGCGTGACGGCCGGCGAGTGCCAGCCAAGCGCAGCGAGTGCGCTTACAAGCTGCGTGCGCTGATACAAAAGAGTTTTTTGGTACAGATAGACACCTTGGTGATTGCTCTCGACCTGATTTAGATGCTTCTGCAGCCCTGATTTTTGCTGGTCAAGCTGCTTCAGATGATTATCTAGCTGGTGCAGCGCGGCAACAAACTGCGCAATCTGCGCACGCTGGCTGATCTGAAGATTATAGATTTCAGTGCGCCGCGCCGTCAGGTCCGCGCGGTTGCCAGCCTGTTGGGCTTTCACGGCACTGGGGGCCGGGGTGGTTGTCGTAGACATCACTTGAACTTCAGCTAGCGGCCGGCGCTGCTGCGGAGCAATTCTGGCGCTGCCCTGCCGCTGCAGGAGCGGCCGGGAATTGCGCCGCGGAGCAGGGGTGCTTGCAATGCGCCGGCACCGGACAGGCAAGAACGTGGTTGGTTTGTGTGGGCATTACAGCGGGTTGCAAATTGCGGCCGAAGCATCAATTACGCCGCGAGAATTTATCGCACTTTCACAATTTGCAACTGAACCTTGTACGCGGCAGCCTTGCCAGCGCAGTGCATGGAGCTCGACGGTACCCTGGCCGCAGCGCAGAAAGTTGTGCGCCGCGCAGCTGTGGCGTTGGTGGTAGTCCGGCACTAATTGCCTGCCCTGCCGCTGTTCCGCTGCCGCCCATTTGTGGCGGGAAATATGGCACATTTTGGCGGCGCGGCGGATTGGCATACTGCGCTAATTGCCGCTAAATTCAGGCTTAAATCAACGGAAGCTTGACTGTTGGCGCGGGCGCTGGTATCATTCGAAAACCATGGCGACAAAAGACCAGCTCATCAAGCAGCGCCGTGAAATTGAACAGCGTGTGCGCCAAATTGCGCGATTGCAGCAGCTGCTTCGCGAAGAACTTTGGCAACTAGCTGGCCAGCGCAGTGTGCTGGCGGCCGAACACCCGCGCCATATCGGCCTGCTGGCCCAGAACAATCTGGACATCGACCATTTGGTGTCGCAAATTCAACAGCTAAAGGCCGTAGATGCCAAGTGCGCGGCGCAGCTCGCGCGCTAGCATTCGGCCGCCCCAACCCGCGCTAAGTTTGGCGCGGTTGTTTCACCTGCACTGCATCACAGTGCTGAATGTTTTGTAATTTACCCCAAGGAGATTTATACAATGCTTGACGGACTGCTCAACCTGCCGCCGTGGGCCATTTTCACGGTCAGTACGCTGCCATTCATACTTTTGTGCATGCTGATTGTGCCGCTGGTGGTGCGCAAGCGCATTGATGTGGGTGCCGGCGGCCTGGAAATGCTCAACCCGCTGCTCAACTTTCTGTGCTATGCCTTTACGCTGCTGCTGGCATTTATCATGATCAACGTGTGGTCGGAGCAGGTGAACAAGATGCAAACTTTTGGCAACGAAATTTTGTTTCTTGAAGAATCTGTACTGGCGGTCAAGTTGGTGGATGCTGAGGCCGTAGTGGAATATAAGCAGCATGTCATTGAATATTTGGACATGGTGGAGAAGTATGAGCTGGAACAAATTCCGCCAATGGGCGGCGCGCCGCAGGCAAATGAGAAATTTGAAGAACTGGAAGCGATGGTAAACGCGGAGGAAGCCAAGATGGCGGAGCGGCCGGATGCGGCGGGCGTAGCGGCGGTATTTTTTGACGAGACAGAGTCCTTCTTCAATGCGCGCGAAGAGCGTGTGAACCACGCGCCGCTGGAGCTGGATGTGATATTTACAGGAATTCTACTGGTGCTGGGACTGCTGACGGTTTTGTGCGTACTGCTAATGCCATCCACTTCTGCGCCGTGGCTGAAGTACGCGCAGTCGTTGAGTGTGGCGGTGCCAGTGGGTTTGATGCTGGGCCTGATTTTGTATGTGGCCTCCAACAGTTTCACGGCGCTGCCGGAAGAGCGGCAGCTGGCGCGCATTGAGGCGGTCATCAAAGCCGAGTAGGTGCGCCCGGCGGCATCTGCGGCGCGCCGGATTGACAGCGGGCACAATGTTCGCTAGACTTTTGGGCAATGGCAACGGACAGCAGGTTCTGGGAAGCGCTTGGCGCGTGGGCGGGCGCCGGTAAAAAGCGCGCCGCACGATTGCTGCTGGCAGTGCAAATATACCGCCGGCTGAGCAAGGCGCGCTTGGCCGTGGCCGCGCAAGTGCCGCTGTGGTACGCGGCTGCTTGCATAGTCAGTTCCCGTGGAGTAGCGTAATGGAAGCCGCGCGCAACCTTGCGCAAAGCACACCCCGCAACGCGGCGGCATCCGCAGACTTCCGTGCGCAGCTGAGTGAGATTGACACAGCGCGCCAGCGGCGCGATGAGCTGTACAAGCTGCAGAACCAGCAGCACGAGCAAGTTCGTGTGCTGGCGGATCTGTTGGCTCAAATTGATGTGCAGCTGAACCAGCTTTGGCAGCTGAAACGCGCGGATATCGCGGGCCTGTCCAGTCAGTTTCGGAACAAGCTTGCGATTTATCGCGACCAGCTTGAGCAGCATCGCGAGAATCTGGTGAAGGTCCTTACGCGCATGGGCTGGGACGGAACGGATGCCCTGCACAGGTACGTGCGCACCCAGGCCGCCCGGGACAAGGGAATGATTGCGCACTATCATCCGGAGATGATCCGGCGCATGGCGGCAGAGTCTGGCCTGCGCAATAAGCTGCCCACACTGAAGGCGGAAGCAAAACTAAAACAGGCTGACCAGCAGTGGCACGGCTGAAACACTTGCCTTAGACCCCAATATCTGCCGGCAGGGTGCCAGCCAGCTGTTGCTGTTAGCACTGCGCCAGCCCCGGCTGCAGAGCGCGCAGCGCCAATCGCGTCCCGCGCCCCGGCCCGCGCATTTCCTGCAGCACAGCAGCTTGGCGCCCGAACGGGCCGGCCGGTTCAAGCGGTGCGCATGCTTGTCCACAGGCGTTTTGGCAGCATGTGCTTGCACGGCGCAGCTAAATGCCGCAAATGCCGCGTAAAAAAGGTGTGCGCTGCCCGCGCTGCGGGCGCCCGTCCCTAATGCAACCTTGCTTGCTGCCGATACCATCCACGCCAGCAACAAGGGCAACTTCAAATGCAAAACTTCTACGAAATCCAGAGGCAAATCTCCGAAATTACCGAGCAGCAGCACGAACTTTCCGTGCAGTGGCGCCGGCTTTCTGCGGAGCTCAACCAGTTGGAAGAGCATCAGCGCCAGCTGACGGCGGACCGCAACCGGTTTGACGCCCACCAGCGCCAGCTGGCGGCGCAGTGGCAACAGCTTGCCACGCAGCGCGTGCAGGCTGTAACACTCACAAATTCTGCGCCGCGTTGAGCGCGCAACCCGGCTTGTGCAAATCCGCAAGCCGTTAGCGCCGCCCAAGGATTGCAGCACACCGACCGCTGCTAACGCACGCCGCTAAACGCATGAACTGCATTCATCTTCACAGCGCCGGGGGCGCACTGGCCTAATGCCCACCAAGGCAGACCAGCTGCGCGAGTTTGATGCCCACCAGCGCCAGATTAACGAGCAGCGCGCGCAGCTTTCTGAGCACGAGCGGCAGCTTTCCGAGCTGCGGATGGTGCTCGATGAACAGATGCGCCAGCTGGAACAGCAGCTGCGCAAGCTCGAAGCCTGAGGGCGGGAGCCGCGCCGGCTGCGTAGCCAGCAGTGGCGGCCACCAGCCAGCTGCGCTGCGCAGCGCAGGCTGCCGCAAACACCCAACCCAGCCGCAGCTGCAGTGCGCCGGCCCAGACCGCGCTTATAATTCCGCTCGCGCCCTGATTTGATTGTGGTTTGACCGCTGCGGTTTGCAGGGCTAATGTTCAGTTGGAAGGTGCAGCAAAGATGTACTCAGCAAGCCAGCTTGTGAGCCCGGCCAGTGCCCGCAGCCGGCCCGCAGAAAGGCGCGGCCGCCCGGCCGGCGGATGTGATGCCCGATAAGGAAAAACTGCTTGCCCACCAGGCGCGGCTGCGCCAGCGCCAGCAGCTGCTGGATGAGCTGCAAGAGCGCCAGCTGGCTGTGCAGCGCTTCTCGCTTGTGAAAGACCGCCAACTGGATGCGCAGCAACAACGCGAGATTGAAGCACAGCGCTACCAGATTGGGCAACTGCAACTGGCAGTTGAAGAACAGCTCGGCCAGCTGGCCGTGCACACCAGCAGCATTGATGAGCAGCTGGGCCAGATGGTAAACCAGCAGCGCCAGCTGGACAAGCGCCGCGTGCAGCTGACGAATGAGATCAACATGGTGGAAGCGCAGCGCGCAGAGCTTGAACAGGAGCGCGTGAAACTGACTGCGCAGCGCGACCAGATGGAGTAAACCGGCGCGCCACTTTTTTCCCTGAGGTGCAGCGGCGCCAGCGCAGCCGGGCGCAACGCGCAAGCCCGCGCGCACTACTGTCTGCCGCAGCCGCTACCAGCACTTGTAGCAGCCGGAGCACCCACAGATTTTGCGGTGCGCAGCAAGCATCAGCCGCGCCCGCCATAATTATGCCGGCCGTTTTTCCAAAGCCAATTGTGTTAATCGTGTGCGATCTTTAGTAGTATGGGCGCAGGCACCGGCGTTGTATGCTAACCTGCGTCCATGAATTTTAAATTTGCCCCGCTTGTGCGCAGTCCGCAGCCGTTGTTCATGTTTGGCTTTGCAGCAGTCTTGTTGATTGGCGGCATAGGCCGCACACCGGTCGGCGGCCCAGCCGGCAGTGGCCGGCCCCCCAATGGCGCCGGCGAGCAGCGGCCGCCGCAGCCGCCCGCAGCGCGTCCCGCACGCGTTCCGCAGCAACCGCCGGCAGCGCCCAACAACGGCGGCGCAAACGGGCGCGGCGTGGATTTCCCGGCTGGATACGCGGGTACATTTGTGCAGTATGCGGTGGTGGACCGGCCGGACAACATCTCCCGGCTGCTCTACATGCAGCCCGCATCTCTGGCCGGGGTGCAGTCCGGCCGTCCGCTGCCAGACGGCACGACGCTGGTTATCGAAGCCTATAACAGCAGCCCCGGCGCAGACGGCCGGCTGGAGCGGGGCGATCTGCTGCCTTTCATCCATGTGGCAGAAAAGATTGGCGGCCAGTGGCGCTTTGCCTCCTTCACGCCGGAAGGTGCGCGCGCAGAGCGCAGCCTGCCGGATGAGAATCCGCGCGCCTGCGCGGACTGCCACGCTGGCGTGCGCGATTTTGTTTTCTCGCGCGTCCAAATTGATGCATTCGCCACTGCCCAGGTGCCGCAGTCCGTGGTGTGTGGCAAACCGGGGCGCGACCCCTGCAATTAGCCCGGCGGCTGCGGCGGAGCAGCGCGGACTGCAGATTTTTGTTTCAAGCGCGCTGCAGATTGCCAGTTGCGGGCGGCACCACAGCTGCCTAAACTGCAGAGAGCCAAGTGGCGTTCGCCCGGCCGGGCCTGCAGTCCGGTTCTGCCCGCGCAGCGCCGGTGCGCAATGAGCGGCGCGGCGGGCTCCAATCATTGCGCGGACTGAAAAGGTCAGCGGCAGTTCGGCAACGCGTGGGTTTGGTACCACTTGCTGCAGCGCCGCAGCACGCGCGGATTGCGGCGGCCGCAGCACCAGCGGCGCAAGTCCGTGCGCTTGTGGTAGCCTAGGCGGGCTGCCGCACAAACCATGCGTTGCATTTCCCAGCACTTAAGCATGCCTAACAGGACCGCCTTCATGTTTTATTTTTCAGCCGGCCTCGCCATTATTGGCGCCGTTCTCTATCAATACTTTGTGAAGCTGGTGCCTGGTTCCATCAACCCGGTTGTATCGGTGATTGGCCAGTATGTGGCTGCGCTGGTGCTTGGCATTTGCATCCTGCCCTTGTTTCCGGTGCAAGGCGGGTTGTGGCTGCAGGTGCGCCAACTAAACTGGATTCAACTGGCGCTGGCGGTTTCGGTGGTGCTGATTGAGCTGGGATTTTTGCTGATGTATCGCGCCGGCTGGAACCTCAGCACCGGCAATCTGGTGACGGGCGTGGTCATCAATGTGCTGCTGGCGGGGCTGGGTGTGGCATTGTTGGGAGAGCGCCTGCAGCTGATAAACGTGGCCGGGGTTGCGCTGTGCCTGGCGGGCGTTGCGCTCATTAGCTATCGGCCGGCGTGACACGCACATAACAGATTGATGTTAATTGAGAAGCTGCTGCTGGCGTACGCTGCACAATGCGCCCGCCGTTAAAGCAAAAGGGCCGCCTTGCGGCGGCCCTTTGGGTTAGTTCTGATGCACTAGGTGCTTCCACCTGCGGCGCTGCCGGCGTATGTTTCCGTTTGGAGTGGTCACCTTCTTGGGCCGCGGACCGGTGAGGTAGCCCCACTCGGTAAGCCCGTAGGTGCCGCGCCCCACAAGCGCAAAGCGCTCGTCGACCACCAGGCAGTTATGCACGGTGGTTAAAGCCGGGATGCGCCCGCGGGAGGAAACAATGCTCCCGGCCACCTCGGTAAAGTGCATGGGATGTCCAGCCTTCGAAAGCGTAATGTACGCCTCATCCGACATGCCCCATGGCCGCACCATGCGCGACATGCTGTGGCCAAATTCCTGGTAAGCATTCTGCGCAAGATCCGTGCAGCACTGGAAGTAACTCATGAGTGCCGGCTTGGAAATTCCGCCAACCGGCCGGATGAATTTTGCCATGCATGCAAAAAACTCACGCTCCGGGTAGGCGCGCGCGGTTGCCCGCACACTCTTGGCAAATGCGAGCAGCGCCTTTTCCAGGCCTGCGGCGTCTGCGGACTTGTGGTACCAGCGCTCGCCAAAGCTTGGGCTCCGCGGGCAGTGGTGTGCAAAGGGCGCCAGCTTCAGCAGGAAGAGGGCAGCTTGCTTGCTTTGGATGCTGCCGAAAACCTCAGCGCTCTCCATGTGCGCATCGCTGAGCACGCCGCCGCAGCGCACCAACAATTTGTCCAGCGCTACAAAGTGCGGCTTCAGCGCGCTGTAGGAGTTTGAAGCGCGCATCACATGCACGCTCGCGTTCTCTAGCTGGCGCACGCGCTCGCGCGTTATCTGCTCCTGCTGCCCGATCGCGTCAAGCGTGTGCGGCGTTTCGCCAAGCAGCCCAAAGCGCCTTTCAATGACAGAGCGCGAGCGCGGCGCAAGCGTTGCCAGCACACGCCGGATGGCATGGTCAAAAGGCGTGGCGCGGTACTCCGCCCCTGGCCGCTTTGGCTTTGCCTTCGCCGGGCTTGTAGACCTACTAGAACTTTTTTGTTTTGAAAACATGATTTACCTCCGTTTTCTAGCTACTGTATCCGCTCGCATTGTATCCACATGTTTGAGGTTTGTCAGCACTAACCTTGTACAAAAAATTAAGCCGCACCATCATGTCCTCTCGCTGTCAAGGGGTTTTCTGTGGAATATTGCTCTTATTCTTCGTCGTTTAAGCTAGGTACTGATGCAAGTCGTTATTTTGAGCAAATAACTGATTGTGGCAGGTGCGCCTGCCCCTCGTGTATGGTGAGCGCGCGCACAGGTTGCTTGCATCCACATAGCCAGCTAAAGCTGTTGCAAGGCGCAGACTGAATCGTGCGCGCACTGTCCGGCGCCGGATTTGTTGCTTGTGGCCTGGCACAGATCACTGTGCACTTACAATCTCTTGGGCGATAATCGGGCTGGGCAGCCGGCATCAAATGCTGCTGCAATCCCCGTAACTGAGAGCAAGCTGAATGCACAAGACAACATTGGAACAGGTGCGCGAATTTCATGAAACCTACGGCCTGGCCGTCAAGGCGGCGCCGGACCTTGCGGACGCGCGCATCAATGCGCTGCGTGTCAGCCTGCTAGCAGAGGAGCTTGAGGAATTTAAGGCTGCAGTGGCGGCTGCCAATCCGCTGGCAGCGCTTGATGCACTTGTGGATTTGCAATACGTGCTGGATGGTGCGTTTCTCTCGCTGGGGCTGCACAATGTGAAGGCGGCCGCTTTTGCCGAAGTTCACCGCTCTAACATGAGCAAGCTGGGCGCGAATGGCAAACCTGTGCGGCGTGAGAGCGATGGCAAGGTGCTAAAGGGCCCCAATTTTTTTCAACCAAACCTGCAGCAGTTTATTGAGTGAAGCGGCGGGCAGCGGAGCTGCGCACCTGCAACAGCTGCGGAGGGTGCCGGCAGCGCTGTCTGTGCAGTTACTTGGCATCATCATAACTAATGGGATAAGCACAACCAGCGCGTTAGGCAAGAGTCTGTGACAGCGCAGTGCCTGGGCGCGGTTCTGAAGTGGCAACTGATGCTGCCGGCGCCGCAGCTGTTGCATTGTTTTGCAGTGCGTGCAGTACGCGGGCTTTAGGGCGCCCGGACGCGAACCGCTCCCAGTTGCAGCAAGCCATCGGTACCCTGTGCGGTATCGAGGCGGGTGCCGGTTTGTGCGTTGTACACCCCCAATACCAAATGGTATTTGCCGGCTGGTAGTTGCGCGGGCAGCGGCACCCGCAAGTGGAAACTGATCTGGTCGCCGGCGTGCCATTGCAGTGTGGAGAAATTGTTTGCGAGCGGCTGGCCATCATGTTGGGCCACCAGTTGGCCGGCGGCATCCTTGACGTGGATAAAAAATGTGTAATCTGCGCCGGGCTTTTGCAGTGCCTGCCAGCCAAGCAGCACTTGCAGATCTGTGCCGCTGCTAACTTCGAGTGGCCAAGCAGCATTCAACAGCTGCAGTTCGGGGCCAAACTGCGCCAGCGGCGGTTGCGCCGGGCCGGGCACAAACTTCACCGCTTGCAGCGCAACGCTGACGGCGCGCGCGCCCTTCAGGTGCGGGTTGCAAGCAACGTCCGCCGCAAAATTTCCGGCGAGCGGCGTGCCGCCCAGGCAGCGCAGGTCACCCACTAAGTTTTCGGTGCCCGAGCGGTCTGCAAACTCAATTACATTTACGCCGGCGGGCAGGTCCAGTGTTGGCGACGCGTACGGCGCCCAGTCGCCAATCGCATACGCTGCAGCTGCGGTACCGTTCACCAGCATTTCCACGCGGTGCAGTTGCAAGCCGGGAATGGCGGTAAAGGCCAGATGGCCGCGCTGCGGTTGCGGCAGGAATAGATAGATGCGGGCGCTGCCGCTGAACCAGCGCGCCGGCGCGCTGCCCCATTGCTGTGCATCTGACCATTGCCCCGGCGCCAGCGCCCACACCGGCAGCGTGCCATTTGTTAGAGCGGGCGCGGCGGCAAACAAGCTCTCCACATCGCCGGCTGCTGCCGGCTCCCCAAATGTGCTGCGCAGCCAGTTGCGCTGGTCTTCACTGTAGCCCTCGCCCAAATGCTGCAGGAAGACGTAGCCAACTGCATAGTGCTGCAGTGCGCGCTTCACAGCTTCTGTTGTGGGCCGGCTCACAATATCTTGCGCCGGCCCGGGGCGCAGCAGGGCATCCACAAAGTCCAGGCTTGTTTCGCCGTTGGGAACACCGCGGAAGACGCGCCCGCCCAGCAGCGGACAATGATGCACCGTCTGGCCAAACAGTCCCAGGTAGTTTGCCGTGTAGCCGGCGGGGATGTTCACCACTGCGCGGCTGCTGTTGGCGCATTTAGCGGCGAGGGTGTTGAGCACCGGCGATGCCGGCTGCAGCGCCAGCGGAAAAGGCAATGCCACCAAACGCTCGCCAATGCTAAAGGCAGCCAGCGCGCCCACAACCAGCCAGGCCGGCGCTGCGCGCAGGCGCGGCAGCAGCTGCGCCACTCCGTACGCGCCCAGCACCGCCAGCGCAAAGTGAAATGTGAGCGCAAAACGCGCGGGCGCCCGGCTCCACTGAAACAGCGGCAGCTGCGCCAGCGCCTGATAAGGCAGCAGGATTGATTGCGCGCGCCCTTCCACTGTGACGGCCAGCGCGGCCCCGCCAACTTTTAGAAGCGGACCCAGCATGAGCACGCCCGCTGCAAGCAGCAGCACCAGCCACGCGCGCAGCGCACGCTGGCCCCGCAAGGCCCAAACTCCAAACACAGCCGTCAGCAGGGCTGCATAGCCGGCATAGCCAATCGACTCATATGGCGTGTCAACTGCGCTGTTGGCAAGCGCGGCCAGCGGGCTGCGGCGCAGCAGTGGGTGACCGGGCGGCGGCATGAAGAGCGACAACAAATCCACCGATTGGCTGACCACGCCGCCAACATGCGTGTTGGTTTCGCTGACGCTGCCGGCAGCGGCCAGCATTGGCCAGTAAAGCGGCATGATCAATGCCAGCGCCAATGCCAGTGCGGCCAGCAGCGCTGCCCGTACGCGCGCCTCGCGCAATTGGTCTGCGTGTGCCCATGCCAGCGCTAGTGCCACCGGCAGCAAAAAGTATGCTGGCAGGTTGGGGTGTCCGCAAGCCAGCAGCGCACCAAACGCCGTGCCGGTCACATTGCGCCACCCGCCTGCCAGCAGCAAGCGCCGCAAGAAAAATGCGAACACTGGAAAGCCCACCAGCCACACAATGTTTAGATGTCCGCCCGTCATATGGCCCCAGAGGGCTGGGCTGAACCCAAACAACAGCCCGCCCCAAAAAGCTGCGAGCCTGCGCTTCGTCAAATCCAATGTGAAGACAAACATGGCTGCAGCGTTTAGCGCCGGCGCCAGCAGCATGGCCAGGTTATAGGCAGCCGCGGGTGAAACCCAGAGCGCCAAAATTGCCGGCAGCATGAACGCGGGTAGCTGCGTGAGCGCCAGCGGCACATACTGGCCGGCGGGGTGGTTCAGAATGCTAATCAACGCCGGGCTGCTGGCGCTGCGCAGCAAAGACTCGCGCACCCACCAGATAAACCAGACATTTTCATGCGCGTCGCTGCCCAGCTGGCCGACGAGCGCAGTGGACAGGCGGGCAATCGCCGGCAGGGTCAGCAGGATTGCCAGCAGCTGGTAGAACGCGAATGCTGCCAGCACGGATCGCCAGCCGGCCAAGCGCTGCGGGAGCCGCTCAAACATTTTTATTGATCCATGCGGAAGGAGGTGTGGCGCGGCGCAGGCAAGAAAATTTGTTCAAGCGCTGCAGCTGGCAGGCGCTGGGTGATATGCCGGACGGAACCGTGCGCCGCATGCGGTTGCAGTGCGCTAGATTAACTTCAGCGCCGCCAAAAATCTGCCGGCGCAAGTTCCACGGCCGTTGGCGGCTGCGCTGCATGCCCGCTGCGCAGGCAGGGCCGCGCTGCAATCACGCTGCTGGCAGTAGCGGCTGGCCGGGGCGCGCAAACAACTCTGCCAAATGCTGCGCACCGGCTGCATCCACCAGCGCGAGCACTTCATCGCCGGCCAGCAGCTGCGTGGCGCCATGCGGCACCACCACCTCTGCGCCGCGCAGAATGGCGCACACAATGGAGTTGGCCGGCATTTGCAAATCACGCAGGTGTACGCCCACCGCCTTGGCACCCGGCGGAATTTTTTCCTCCACCATGGAGTATGCGCCGCGGCGCAGCTTGAAGAGCGTCATCATGTCGCCCATGGACATCTCTTCCGTCACCATCTTGGCAAGCAGGTCAGCCTGGTTGAGCGCCACATCCACACCCATTTGCGGCGTAAAGAGCCACGCGTTGATGGGGTTGTTGATGCGGGCGATGGTGCGCGGCACGCGGAACTCAAAGCGTGCCAGCGTGCACACCACCAAATTGGATTCGTCCAGACCGGCAACGGCTGCCAGCACCTTGGCTTCCCGGATGCCGGCGCGCTCCAGCACCTCTGGTGAGCTGCCATCACCGGTCACAATCACCGCGGCGGGCAGCGCGCGCTGCAGCTCCAGCAGGTCTTTGCCGCGCCGCTCCACAATGCGCACGGTGTGCCGGCCCTCCAGCAGCAGGCCCGCCAGGTGCAGGCCGGTGCGTCCGCCGCCCACAATCACAACATGCATAGCATCACTCCTTGAGCGCCAGCAGCGCCACCAGCCGCTCCAGCGCCGCCGACAAAACTGAAAGGTGCAAGACATCGCCGGCGCGCAGCAGTGTGCCGCTCACCGGCACAAAGGCCTGATTGTCGCGCGTGATGGAGGCAACTGTGATCTCGCCCGCCACCTGCAGCTGGCTGACGGACTGCCCTTCCAATGCGCGCGGCACATCGGCGCGCACCAGCTCCACCTCGCCCTGCCCAAAGCTGTGCAGCGTGTCCACATCCGCATGCGCCAGCAGCTGCAGGGCGCGCCCGGCGCCCCACGCCGTGGGGCAGATGGTTTGCAGTCCGAGGCGGTTGTAGATGTCTGCGTTGCGCGTGTCGTAGACGCGCGCCAGCACGCGCGGCACGCGGAAAATGTTGCGCGCGATGCGCGCCGTGAGCACGTTGGCGTTGTCTGAGGAGCTGGTGGCCACAAAGGCCTCGGCGCTTTCTATGCCCGCCTGCACCAGTGTGGCGCGGTCATAGCCATAGCCGCAGACGGTGCGGTTTGCAAAGTCCGGCCCGAGGCGCACCAGTGCCTCGGCATCGCGGTCCACCACGGTGACGGCGTGGCCCTCGCTGTGCAGCAGGCGGGCCACGGCTTCGCCCAAGCGGCCGCAACCCATGATGATCACTTGCATGACTGCCCTCCGTGGCGCGTGCGCCCGTGTTGTTTCATGCGGCTGCGCTGCGCGCTGCGCGCGTGCGCACGCTCAGCTTGCGCAGCCATTCCAGGCCGTACAAGATGGCAGGGAAGGCTGCAAACAGCGGCAGCAGCCAGAGCGGCACGGGCGCGTGGTCAAACAGGCGCGCCAGCGCCGGCACATAAACCAGCAAGCCGATAAACACAATCTCCACCGCCACCCCCAGCAACAACCAGCCATTGGTAAACCAAAACCGGCGGGTCAAGCGCTCTGTTTCCGTGCGGCAGGCAAAGGCGTTGCCCACCTGCGCTGCAACTACGCCCACATGAAAGACCGTTGTGGCCAGCAGGTAAAGCGCAGCGCCACTGGCGCTGATGGCCGGCAGCCAGTCCGGGCGCTGCAGCCCGGCCGGCACCGGCAGTGCTCCGGCCAGCCAGTACACCGCGCCAAAGCCGGCGAAGCACAGCGCAGCTTCAATCATACCCAGCCAGCCAAAGGCGCGCAATAGCAGCTTGCGGTCAATCAAAGGTTCATTGCGCGGGCGCGGCGCATGCTGCATGGCGCCGCGGTCCGGGCGTTCGTTGCCCAGTGCCAGTGCCGGCAGCACATCCGTGCCCAGGTCGATGGCCAAAATTTGCGGCACCGTCAGCGCCAGTGGAATGCCAAATAGCGCCGTTGCCAAAAACGGCAGCACCTCCGGCACATTGCTGGCCAGAATGTAAGTTATGAAGCTGCGCAAGTTGGCGTACACGGCGCGCCCCTCTTCTATGCTGGCCACAATCGAGCCAAAGTTGTCATCGGTGAGCACGATGTCGGCCGCCTGGATTGCCACATCTGTGCCGGTGATGCCCATGGCCACGCCAATGTCGGCTTTGCGCAGTGCCGGCGCGTCATTTACGCCGTCGCCGCTGACCACCACCACATCGCCGCGCGCCTGGAATGCCGCCACCATGCGCAGCTTGTGCTCGGGTGCCATGCGCGCAAACAGCACCTCGCCCGCCAGCGCCGCCTGCAGCTCGCCGTCGCTCAGCTGCTCCACTTCTGCGCCGGTGATGATGCGCGCATCCGTGCGCGTCAGGATGCCCACGCGCATCGCCAGTGTGGCGGCCGTCAGGCCGTAGTCGCCGGTAATCATAACAATGCGAATGCCGGCCGTGCGGCAGGTGGCGACTGCAGCGGCAACTTCCGGCCGCGCCGGATCCATCATGCCGGCCAGCCCCAAAAATGTGAGCTGCTGCTCGACCCCGGCTTCTGTGTAGCCACCGCGCCCGGAAAGCTGGCGCTGTGCCAGGCCCAGCACGCGCAGCGTATTGGCAGCATAGTCTTCGTTGGCTGCCAGAATCTCCGCGCGCATTTCATCCGTCAGCGCCTGCGCGCGCCCGCCCAACAAGACGCTGTCGCAAAGCTGCAGCACTTCGCGCGGCGCGCCCTTTACAAACGCCAGCTCGCCGTCCGGGCATTGGTGGATGGTGCTCATGCGTTTGCGGCGCGCGTCAAAGGGCAGCTCGTGCAGGCGCGGGAACTGCGTGTACATGTCGGCCGCCGGCAGTCCGCCTTTCAGCGCCAGCGCCAGCAGCGCAGCTTCGGTTTGGTCGCCCAGGCAGTGCCACAGGGGCTTGTCGGCGGTGGGTGCGTTCAAGCGCGCGTTGTTGCAAAGTGTGCCCGCGCACAGCAGGCGCTCCAGGTCGGCGCACTGCCCGGGCTCGGTGGGTGCCGGCACAATTGCGCCTTGTGGTGCATAGCCAACCCCCGTCACCTCCAGGCGCTGCCCGCCCACCCAAAGCGTGCGCACGGTCATTTGGTTTTGGGTGAGCGTGCCGCTTTTGTCTGTGCAGATTACGGACACCGAGCCAAGCGTTTCCAAAACTGAGAGCTGCTTCACAAGCACCCCGCGTTTGATGAGGCGCTGCGCAGCCATCGCCAGCGTCAGCGTCACGATGGGTGTGAGCCCGACCGGCACAGTGGCCACCAGCAGGCCCACGGTTAATAGAAACGCATCCAGCCCCTCCATTGCAAGCTGGCCTTCGCTCACCGCAAACACAACGACTGCCAGCGCGCAGGCAGCCAAAGTGCTGCGGCGTGTGATTCGTTCAATCTGCTTTTGCAGCGCGCTGGTTTCGCTCACTACGGCATGGGTCAGTGAGGCAATGCGCCCGAACTGCGTCAGCGCGCCAATGCTGAAGACTACGGCGCGTGCGGTGCCGGAAACCACGGAGGTGCCGGCAAAGATCAGGTTGGGGCGTTCAATCTCCGTCAGGCCCGCCCGCCGCGAGGCGGCAGCCGTCTTGCGGGCGGGCACGGCTTCACCGGTAAGCGTGCTGTTGTTTACGCGCAGCCCAAACTCCTCCACCACCCGCGCGTCCGCCGGAATGTTGTCGCCCTCGGCCAGCACAATCACGTCGCCGGGGCACAGGTCGCGCGCAGAAATTTGCTGCTGTTCACCGCCGCGTTCCACGCGTGCAAATGCAGGCAGCAGCTGGCGCAGCGAGTCAATGGCGCGCTCGGCGCGGTAGCCCTGCCAGAAGGCGAAGGCTTCATTGATTACCACGACGGCCCACACGATGGCAGCCATGCCGGGCTTGCCGCCAACTAGTGCCACCAGTCCCGCAGCCAGCAGCAGCACCGTCATTGGGTGGCGCAGCTGCAGTAAGAGGCGCCGCCAAAGCGGCGGGGCAGATGCCGCGCGCAGTTCATTGCGGCCATAAAGCTGGCAGCGCGCTGCAGCCTCGGCGGGCAGCAGACCGGTAGGTGTGCTGTCCAACGCGGCGTAGACTTCCGCCACCTCCAACTCAAATACGGGTGCGGCGTGCATGCAGGCGCGGTTTATGCCGGCGCCGGCGCGGGGCGCTGGCGCATGTGGCAGGAGAACGGCGGAGTTGTGGGCTGGCCTAGTGTTTTTTGCCGGAGGCTTCGCCTGCCTCGGGCAGATCGATGGCGAGGGTGTTGAGTGCGTCGGATGTGTTGTCAAAAACCCACGCATCAAATGATCCGGCTGCCGGCGGCTTTTCCAACTGCATGGGGCGGAAGACACCCACGGTGGCAAACATTGAGGATACCGCCAGCAAAACTCTGTAGCGGTACTCTTGCATGCGCAGTGACTGCCACTCCACGAGTGAGCCCACATGCCCCTCAATGCGGGACTTGTCACGGATGATGGTTCGGATTTTAGTCAAGTCGCGATAACCGGCGGGAGCAATAAGAAGCAGGTTGGCCAGCACAATCACCACGCCGATTGAAATCGCAGCGCCCCAGCCGCCTTCATGCCACTTGCCAATAATCTGCCCGAAGAAGACGGCGATTGCCAGCGAGGTGGCTGTTGAGGCGCCAAACATTCCAGCCAAACGCGCTGCTCCCGTTCCATGCTTGGCGATGTGGGCACGGATGGACAATGCCATTGCAGTGATTGGCAGAAACACACCGACGCCATAGAACGGAACTGCCACCGTAGTTTGGCCGCGCACCGCCAGCGTTACCAGCAATGCTCCAAGCAGGCCGGCCGTAACCGGGCGCGTGAAGGTACCGGCTGAATTTCGAAACGCAATGAATTCAGGGAGGTTGCCCGCGGCCACATTGCGCCAGCCCACAGCTTGTAAATCCTGAAAGGCAGTCAAAGACGCGCCCGCCAGCAGCACCACCGCCAAAAGTTGGTATGCCCAATATAAGATCCAACCACCGTCCAGCTGATTGAATCCAATCGACGCCAGATTGCCAACCAGGGTCATGCCCCTTGTGCCGTCAAACACATTGAACTGAATTGAAAAGTAGGTGAGCAGGCTTGTGGTTGTGGCACCGTAGAAAATAAATGAGGTTTGCACAAGCCGGCCAATGCCGGCCGCGCCGGAATACAGCTGCCACAAGCCGCGCAGCCGCGGCAAATGTTTGCGCCCCCAGGTCACAATCGGCGCATCTTCATCCACCACAAATTGAATGCCGTTGGACATAGCTTCAAGGCCGGTGAGGGCCACCATGCCTTTCATTGATGCCGTGAGCAAATGGAACAAAGCCTGCGCCACAGACGGGGCGGCGCCCGTTAGTACTTCTGCGGGGGCGGGCGGTACGCCGCGCTGCACTGCAACCACGAGCCCAATGAACATCACCACAGTCAAGATTACAAACAAGCTGAGCATGCCCACCACAATCGAAACCGACTCTGCGCGCCCGCGAATGGTGAGATACCATGTTGCCGCGCACAACGAGCCGCCCAGTGCCACATGGTAGTACCAGGCAATGTCCACCTGCTGAAAGATTGACAGCAGCTGATCCACTCCGGAAAGTGATGAGACCACCACCGTCATCACGTAGTCTTGAATGAGCACCACCGCCACCACCAGCCCGGCGCCGGCACCCAGGTAGCGCAAGGAAGCCGAGTACGCGCCACCGCCATCACGGAACACACCCAGTGCATAAATGTACAAACCGCCAAACACCACGTTGGCGCCGGTAATCACTGCCACCGCAGCGAAGGCATAGCGCTGCAGGCCGTGCGGATGCAGCGCGCTCATCATTTCGCCGGTGGCATAGAAGTAGGAGGTGAAGTAATCAACCCCAAACAATGCCAGTGCGCCCAGCAGGCCAACTTGTCCAGCACCGTGCACAAACGCATCTTCCGCTTTCTCGCGCGGTGATACGCGCCACGCGACAAAAAATGCTCCAACGAGGATCAGGACTGAAATAATCATGTGGGTGTGTGTGAGATAAAGCTTCAGATGCGCGGGCCGGCCGATTGCCGGCGCACGCTGCTAACTGCTAAAGGCTGCCGCCAGCTGCTCCAGCAGCGCCAGCAAGTGGCGGCGGGTGGCCGGGCTTAGGCGCGTGTCCTGGCTTACATTGGCCTCTTCGAGGCGCACAGCGCGCACCATCAAAGAGCGCGCAAATTGTATGCGGCCGGGCGGAATCACCTCTACATCATGCATTGCCATTGCCAGTATGTGGTCATCAAAATAGGGCAGGCTCAGGTGCAGCCCGCGGTTGAGCGAGTTGGCAGCTGCGCGCTGCTGCACTGTGCCAATGATTTGGCCGGCGCGAAAGACCGCCAGGGCACGCCCTTGGTTCACCAGCTGGCCCAGCATGCCGCCGCGCTTTTGCTGGTACACCGCATCCGCAATGATGTACGGCGCCAGCCCGCTGGCCTGATGAATGGTGTAAACAAAGTTCTGCATGGACGCGATCATGCTTTCGGCTTCATCATCACCGCCCACCAGCAGGCGCGCCGCGTCGTCCAGCGCCACCCATTGCGGCAGGTAAAAGCGCCGCGCGTATGGCGTGAACGGCACCTGCAGCGTGCCGCGCCCGGCATCGGCTGCGCCATCTTCTGAGATTGCGTCCGAGGCCTGCGTGATGGCGGACTCAGGATCCAGCCCGCTGTCCGCGGGCTGCGCCGGAATGTCGCCGCTCTCTTCGGCGGTATACGTTACGGAGCGGCCGGCCGGCAGCAAGTCATGCACAATGAAGCGGGCGCAGGCATGCATGATCAAATCTGCGCAAACTTGCAGCGCGTCCTCACTGGCCGCGCGCAGTTCGTCCAGGCGCTGGCGCAGGCCATCGCCCACATCATGCACGCTGCGCCGGCGCAGGCTCAGGCCGCCGCCCACGGATTGCTCGCGCTGGCCCGCGTCTATGGTGAGCTGCACGCCGGCGGCGGTGTTTATGCGGTCCGGCAGCGTAAAGCGCACCTGCCCGGTTTTGTGCTGCATCGCTTCCGCAATGCGCTGGGCTTGCAGGCGCAGAAACTGACGCGTAGTGTTGGACTGCGCATCCAGCAGTGCTTCCATTTGCAGCAGCTCGGGGCGCAGGCTGGCAATCGCCAAGGCGGCAGTTTGGTCTGGCATTAGTCTGTGCTCCTAAATGGATTTTTTTGCAGGAAACAGGGATTGACTGCGGCCGGAGCCGCAATGGCTGCGGACGCGATTGTACCATCGGCGGGCGGGCTCATGCCGGCGGGCTGGCTGGTAGCCTGCTTGCGGCATGGCCTGCGATACTGATTGCTTGCAAGGCGGCAAAGAATTGACATCGCAGCTTCAAAGTTTAATGGGCACAGGCAGCAGCGTTATGCAATGCTTCCCTAGTAGAATTCACGCGTAGAGCCTGCAGCGCAATGAGCGAACCAGCACCTGAACGCATTTCGGCGCAGCCGCCAGTGGCAGCCAGCGCCCCGGTTGTGACGCCTTCCGGCATTGAGCTGCAGCGCGTGTACGGGCCGGCGCATGGCGGCGCGCCGGACGCGCAGCTCGGCCAGCCCGGCGAGTACCCCTTTACGCGCGGCGTGCATCCGGATATGTACCGGCAGCGTTTGTGGACCATGCGCCAGTACGCCGGCTTTGGCTCCGCCGAAGAAAGCAATGCGCGCTACAAGTTTTTGCTGGAGCGCGGCCAGACCGGTTTGTCCGTTGCCTTTGATCTGCCAACCCAGATTGGCTACGACCCGGACGATGCCATGGCGCTGGGCGAAGTGGGGCGCGTGGGTGTGTCGCTGCCCGCGCTGCCGGAGGCGTTGAGCCTGTTTGACGGCATACCGCTGGAACAAGTGAGCACCAGCATGACCATCAACGCGCCGGCCGCAATAGTGCTGGCGCTGTATGTGGCCGTGGCCAAGCGCCAGGGCGCAGAGCTGCGGCGCCTGCGCGGCACTGTGCAAAATGACATCCTTAAGGAGTATCTGGCGCGTGGCACGTACATCTTTCCGCCACAGCCCGCCATGCGGCTGGTGACGGATGTGTTCGCCTGGTGTGCGCAGCACACACCGCACTGGAACACCGTCAGCATCAGCGGCTACCACATCCGCGAGGCAGGCAGCACCGCGGTGCAGGAGCTGGCCTTCACACTGGCCAACGGCATTGAATATGTGCAGGCAGCGCAGCGCGCCGGCTTGCAGGTGGACGATTTTGCGCCGCAGCTGGCCTTCTTCTTCAACTCGCACAATGGCTTTCTGGAAGAGGTGGCCAAGTTTCGCGCCGCGCGGCGCATGTGGGCGCGCATCATGCGCGAGCGCTTTGGGGCGCGCAACCCGCGCAGCCTGATGCTGCGCTTTCACGCGCAGACGGGCGGCAGCACGCTAACCGCGCAGCAGCCGGAGAACAACATTGTGCGCACCACGCTGCAGGCGCTGGCCGCTGTGTTGGGCGGCGCGCAAAGCCTGCATACCAATGCGCTGGATGAAGCGCTGGGCCTGCCCACCAACCATGCCGCACAAATTGCGCTGCGCACGCAGCAGGTGATTGCCAGCGAAGCCGGCGTGGCCGGCACGGTGGACCCGCTTGGCGGCAGCTATGCCATCGAGCAGCTCACGGACGAGCTTGAGGCGCAAGCGCTGGCATACATTGCGCGCATTGATGCGCTCGGCGGTGCCTTGGCTGCAATTGAGGCCGGCTACCCGCAAAGCGAAGTGGAAACTGCAGCGTATGCGCATCAGCGCGCCGTAGAGAGCGGCGCGCGCGTGGTGGTGGGCGTGAACGCCTTCACGGCCGAGGCAGAGCCGCCGCTGCCGGTGCACAAGCTTGATCCGCAAATTGAGCAGCGCCAAGTGGCGCGCGTGCGCGCCTTGCGCCAAAGCCGGGATGGCGAGCGCGCCAGTGCCTTGCTGGCGCAGCTGGAGCAGGCAGCGCGCGGCACGGCAAACCTGATGCCGCTTTTCATTGAATGTGTGGAACATGCTGTGACGCTTGGTGAAATCTGCCGGGTGCTGCGCAGCGTGTGGGGCGAGTACCGGCCCAAGTATGCGTAAAGCAGCGCGCAAACAGCTGCCCGCTTGCCGGCTATGAAACCGCAGGTTCATCACATCGCCATTGTTGTGCCGGAGATTGAAGCGGCGCTGGGGCTGTGGCGTGACCTGCTGGGTTTGCCGCTGACCGGGCAGGAGCATGTGCCCGGCCAGCAATCCACAGTTGCCTTTCTGGAAGCCGGCGAGTGCCAGATTGAACTTGTGCGCCCGGATGCGGCAGACACGGGCGTGGCGCGCTTTCTGGCTGCGCGCGGACCCGGCTTGCACCACATTGCGCTGCAGGTGTCCGGCTTGGATGCGCTGCTGGCGCGGCTGCGGGCTGCGGGTGTGCGGCTGGTGGATGAGACTCCGATTGTGGCGGCCGGCGGCCGGCGCGCTGCGTTTATTCATCCCCACAGCGCCAACGGCGTGCTGGTGGAGTTGTACGAGCTGCCCGTAGGCTAAGTGGCCGCTGCCGGAATTGCCCGTCCGGCCTGCTGCTTGTACGCCCCGCGCATTGCGCGCCGCCACTTGGTAGACTTGCCCGCATGTCTGTGTTATTGGTGCATGCCGGCCTGACCAATACGCTGCTGTTGTATACGCTGGCGCTGGCTGCGTGGAGCTTCGTTGTTTTTTTTCGCCGCGCTGAAATTGCGCCCGCGTATTGGGGTGCGTTTGCAATTTGCTGCGGCATGTTCGGCGTGCAGTTTGTGCTGGGCTTGCTGCTGGCGTTGGGTGGCGGCACGCCCATTCGCTGGGTGCACTATCTGTACGGCACGCTGGGCGTAATCACGCTGCCGGCGGCGTTCGGGTTTACGCGCGGCCGCAGCACTTTTCACGAAGCGCTGGTTTACGGCGTGGTGCTGCTGTTTATTGCGGGCGTGGTGGCGCGTGCACGCATCACCGCGGTGCTGGCACTGCCGGGCGTATGAAACGCGCCGCCGTAGTTTTTGCGCTGGCGTTGTGGCTGGCGCTGGCACCCGTGGCACAGGCCGGCGCGCCGGACCAGGGTGCCTATGTGGTGCAGCTTGGGGACACCGTGCTGAAGATTGCGCGGCGCTTTAATGTGCCCGCGAGCACGCTGATTGCGCTCAACAAACTGGCAAACCCCAACCGCATCCGCGTGGGCCAGGTGCTGCGCATTCCGGTGGGGCTGCTGGGGGCGCTGCCCCCGGCGTTGATTGCGGCTCCGCAGAGCCAGCCCCTGGCCGGGTTGTTGCCGTCCGCGCTTGGCACGGCAACGGCAGCCGGTCCGGGCGGACTGCCCATCTCCGGTTCGCCGGCGTTCATTGAAAACATGCAGGCCGTGATGCAATGGCTGGCTGCCAATGACCCCGCAGCGCTGCAGCGCGTGCAGGCTTATGTGACCACCATTACTCCCAGCCTTACGCCGCAGCTGGCGTGGGCGCGCCTCAGCAATGGCAGCTGCAATGTGGAGATGCTGGCCGGCGATGTGCCGATGATTGCGTCCGTGCTGTACCATGAAGCCAGCCACTGCCAGCAGTGGGCGGAGCTGGGCATGCAGTCTACGGCTGCGGCAGAGTGGTACGCGTACTCCGAGCAGCTGGACTTTATGCGGCGCCACAACTTTGATCCCTTCCTCATCACGGTCTACGAGCTGGTGCGCAGCGTTTACGGCAGCGCACCGCCCGCCAATTAAAAGCGCGCGCGCAGTGGCGCAGCGCCAGCAGCGTCCGGCATACAATTGGGCATGAGCAGCAGCCGCGCTGCGGCAGACAGCTATTTGCGCAGCCTTGATACACAGGTGCAAGCGCAGCTCCAAGTGGATGGCCGGCCGGCGGTGGTGCTGGAGCAAACCTGCTTTTATCCGGAAGGCGGCGGCCAGCCGCACGATACCGGCACAATTGACGGTGTGCCCGTGCTGGCAGTGCATACGCAGGCGGACGGAACGGTTGTGCACACGCTGGCGCAATCCCTGCCGGCCGGTGCTGTGCACGTCACCGCCAGCATTGACTGGGCGCGGCGCTTTGACCACATGCAGCAGCACAGCGGCCAGCACATCCTCTCGCAATCCTTTTTGCAAATTGCCGGCGCTGCCACTGCCGGCTTTCACCTCAGCGCCCAGCGCGTGACCATAGATTTGCAGCACGCGGCCTTTAGCGCGGAGCAGCTGGCGCAGGTGGAGCAGCTGGCCAACAGCATTGTGCAATCCAACCTGCCGGTGCGCGTATCTTTTCCGGGGCCGGCGGAGCTGGCAGCCTTGCAGCTGCGCAAAGTGCCGGAGGTGGATGCGCCGCTGCGCATTGTGGCCATCGGTGATTTTGACATCACTGCCTGTGCCGGCACGCACGTGGCGCACAGCGCAGAAGTTGCCCTGATCAAGCTCACAAAAGTGGAGCGCAACAAAAGCGGGCAGCGCGTGGAGTTTTGCTGCGGGCAGCGCGCGCTGCAGGATTACCAGCGCAAGCACGCCACAGTCAGCCGCGCCGCCGCCGCACTTAGCTGCGCACCTGCTGATGTGGAGGCGCTGCTGGAGCAACAACTGGCTGCGCAGCAGCAGCTGGCCAAACAGCTGCGCGCAGCGCGTGACGAGCTGCTGCAGCATGAGTGTGCGCTGCTGCTGGCGCCGGCGGCAGCTGCCGGCGGCCGGCGCGTAGTATGCCGGGCGTGGAGCGCGCGCGCACCGGAAGAGCTGCGCGAGCTGGCGCGGCTGCTGGTGGCGCAGCCGGGTGCGGTTGCGCTGCTGGGCAGCGCCGGGGAGCCGGCGCGCGTGGTGCTGGCGTGCGCTGCAGACGTGGCGCTGGATATGCGCCCGCTGCTGGCGGGCCTCTTGCAGCAGCTGGGCGGGGAGCGCGGCGGCGGCCAGCAGCGCCTGGCGCAGGGCGGCGGCTTCAATGCAACTGAATCTGCGCTGCAGGCAGCGCTTGATGCCGCGGCGGCAGCGCGGCCGCCGGCAATTGGCGCAGCCGGCTGAGCCAACTGCGCCGCGCTAAATTCAACCGACAACACCGGAGCCAAACCATGACCGACCCCCGCACTGACCGTCTTGCGCAGCTGCTGGTGGACTATTCCACCAATGTTCAACCCGGGCAGCAGGTGCTGATCCGTGGCACGCTGGCTGCCGCACCGCTGCTGCAGGCAGTCTACGAGCGCGTGCTGGAGCGCGGCGCGCATGCCTTTGTGATGGCAGCGCTGCCCGGCCAGCAGGAGGCCTTCTTGCGGCTGGCACAGGCGCAGCAGCTGGATTATGTTTCGCCGCTGGAGCGCCTGGCCATTGAAAGCTTTGACGCCATGATCAGCACGCTGGCGGATGAAAATACACGCGCGCTCTCCGCTGTGGCGCCGGAGCGCCAGGTGCGCGTGAGCAAGGCGCGCGCCCCGCTGATGGCTACGTATATGAACCGCGCCGCCAGCGGCGCACTGCAGTGGGTGGTAACGCAGTACCCCACCAATGCCGCTGCGCAAGACGCGGAGTTGAGCCTGCGTGACTACGAGCAGTTTGTGTATGGCGCCTGCCATGTGGCGGATGCTGGTGACGCAGTGCAGCACTGGCGCGCGCAGTATGCCGAGCACGAGCGCCTGATTGCGTGGCTCAAGCCGCGCGCGCACGTGCATGCCCGCGGCCCCAACATTGACCTGCAGCTCTCCATCAAAGGCCGCAGCTTCATCAACGCCGGCGGCGTGCACAACATGCCGGATGGCGAAATTTTTACCGGGCCGGTGGAGGACTCGGTCAACGGCTGGGTAAAGTTCAGCTTTCCGGTTGTGGCTTACGGGCGCGAGATTGAGGGCATCGAGCTGGAATTTTCCGCCGGGCGCGTGGTGCAGGCGCGCGCAGCCAAGAACGCGGACTTCCTGATCAAGACGCTGGATACAGATGCCGGCGCGCGCTATCTGGGTGAATGGGCGATTGGCACCAACTTTGGCATTCAGCGCTTTACCAAGAGCATTCTGTTTGACGAGAAGATTGGCGGCACGCTGCACATGGCGGTGGGGCGCGGCTATCCGGAAAGCGGCAGCCGAAATGAGAGCGCTGTGCACTGGGACATGATTTGTGACCTGCGCGCCGAAAGCGAAATTCTGGTTGATGGCGAACTGTTCTTCCGCAACGGCACATTCCAAATTTAGCGCCGGGTGCGCAGCCTGCTTCCGCTGCCCAAGGCGGTTAAAACTTGCCGCGCTGATCAAGCGAGATTGCAGCTGCCACTTTGCTGATCGTTAAACTATAATGACGGCGGCAGCATTTAAATGGCATCAGTCAAAATTCTCGGGTCTGCGTATGCAACCCCAAACACCCAACACGAGAACACGCATTTTGTGCTGCAGGGGAGCCACGGCAACATCCTTGTAGATTGCGGCGCCAACCCCACCGTGCGCCTGGAACAGGCCGGAATTTCTTTTGACTCAATTGAGCATGTAATCTTCACGCACTTTCACCCGGACCATGTGGGCGGGGCACCGCTAATGCTGATGAGCATGTGGCTGATGGGCCGCACCAAGCCGCTCAACATATATGGCTTGGAGCATTGTCTTAATAATCTGCAGCAGCTGATGGGCATGTATAGCTGGAATATGTGGCCGAAATTTTACGAGGTTAATTGGCATGTGGTGCCGGACGGCGATGACCAGCTGGTGTATGCCGGCGAAGACTTTCACATCACGGGCTGGCCCGCCACGCACTTTGTGCCGACCCTGGCCCTGCGCATCCGGGATAAATCTGCGGGGCGCGTGCTGGCTTATACCTGCGACGGCTCGCCCTGCGAGAGCCTCAACCGCATGGCCGTCGGCGCAAACACTTTATTGCACGAGGCAGCGGGCGAAGGCTTCGGCCACTCCAGCGCGCTGCAGGCCGGCCAGCTGGCGGGCCGGGTTGGCGCGGAGGCGCTGTACCTTATTCACTATGATGTGCACCAGCGTGACCAGCATTTTGGCGGGAGCAGCGACCGGGACATGATTGGCAGCGCGCGCCAAAACTTTTCCGGGCGCGTGGAGATTGTCGAAGACTTCACGGAGTTTGAGATTTAACTGCCGGCGTGGGCAGCTGCCGTCTGCCTGCGCATGCCCCGCTTTCGCGATCCTAAGACTGTGATTGACGACACTTGGTATCAGCGTCCGCCCGGAGTACCGGAGCATTTGGCGGCCGGTGGGGTTGTAGTGCGCCGGGCTGGCGCGCAGCTGCTGATTGCGCTGGCGCGTGAAAAGCATGGCGCTGATTACGTGCTGCCCAAAGGGCACGTGGAGGCCGGCGAGCAGCTGGCGGCTGCAGCGCGGCGCGAGATTACGGAAGAAACCGGCTTGCAGGATTTGCAGCTGCTCGAATTATTGGGCAGTTGCGAGCGCCTGGACTTTTCGCGGCGCGCCTGGAAAATCACGCACTACTTTTTATTTCTCACGGCCGAGACGGACGGCGTTCCAACGGATGCCGAGCACCACAGCGGCGTGTGGTGGTTTGAGCTGCAAGCGCTGCCGCTGCTGTTCTGGCCAGAGCAGCGTGCGCTGCTGGCAGACAACCGGGCGCGCATTGAAGCAGCGGTGCTGCGCGCCGCCTAAGCGCCCGTATCCAGCAGCACTTTTAGCACAGCGGGCTGCGCTGCGTGCGCAAACGCTGCCATGCCGTCCGCCAGGGCGTAGCGCGCATGCACCAGCGGCTCCACCAGCACGCGGCCGGCAGCCAGCAGCTGCAGCGCTGGCGCAAACGGGCCGCAGCGCGAACCCACTACAGTTAGCTCGTTCACCACAATCGGCGCGGCGTCCAGCGTGAGGCTGCCGGCGTAGGTGCTCTTTAGCACCAGCGTGCCGCGCGGCCGCAGCGCCCGCAGCGCCAGCGCAAACCCCTGCGCGTTGCCGGTGCATTCCACCGCCATGTCAAAGGCGTGCGGCTCCGCATCCGCTGCCGCGCAAACATTTAGCCCGCGCGCTGCCAGCCACGCCAGCTGCGCCGGCGCGCGGCCGGCCACCCACAGCTCGCAGCCCGTGAGCGCCAGAGTTTGCGCAATCAAATGGCCGAGGCGCCCGGCGCCTACCACCAGCACGCGCTGGCGCAATGCCAGCGGCACTTGCGCTTCAATCTCCAAAGCCGCAGCCAGCGGCTCTGTAAAGGTGGCTGCGGTAGTGGACACTTCATCCGGCACAATGTGCAGGTTTGCGGCGGGCAGAGTGAGGTACTGCGCAAAGCAGCCGGCGCGCTGCAGAATGCCAAGCACCGTGCGCTGCAAGCAGTGCGTTGGCTGGCCGCGCGCGCACTGGTCGCATGCGCCGCAGCTGGCATTGATCTCGCCGACTACGCGCCGGCCGCACAGCTGCGCCGGCCCGCTTTCCACAACGCCCACAAACTCGTGCCCAAGCACGCCGCTGTAGGGGTAGTAGCCGCGCACCAGCTCCAGGTCTGTACTGCAGATGCCGGCACACAGCACGCGCACCAGTGCCTCGCCCGCTGCCGGCTCCGGCATGGGCACGTCGTCGCGCAGGCGCAGTTGCCGGTCTTGCAGCCAGAGGGCGCGCATGTTTGCGGGCTGCGGCTTTTTATTTGCGCCCGAACTGGCGCTCCAGCACAGACACGCTCAAGTGGATCATGGTGGGGCGGCCGTGCGGGCAGGTGCGCGGTGCGCTGCATGCCTCCAGCCCGCGCACCAGCTGCTGCTGCTCGGCCGGCGAGAGCGCCTGCCCCGCCTTCACCGATGCGCGTTTGCACACGCGCGCAATAATGCGCCGCTCGCCGGCTTGTGCCAGCAGGCTTTCGTCTTCCTCCAGTTCATCCACCACACTGCTCACGGCGCGCGTGGCATCCACCGGCCCCAGCACAGTGGGGATGGCGCGCACCAGAAAGGCGCTGGCGCCGAACTCGCTGATGTCAAAGCCCAGCGCATTCAGAGTGGCGAGCTGCTGCCGCAGCATGCCGGCTGCTGCCGGCGAGACCTCTACTGTGGCCGGCTGCAGCAGCGCTTGTGCGCTTACCTGCGCGCCCGCCGCCTGCGCCAGGAAGGCCTCGTATAACACGCGCTCATGTGCAGCGTGCTGGTCAATCAGGTACAGGCCGTCCGGGCCCTCCGCCACCACATATGCCAAACCCACCTGGCCCAGCACGCGCAGTAACGGAATGCGCTCGAGGGCGGGCAGCGCGCTTGTTTGTTCCGGCTGCGCAGCCGGTGCCGCCGGCAGTTGGGCAGCCGTATTGACATTTGGCGGCTGCGCGCCCGCGCCACTCCACACTTTCCAAGACCAGTCGCCCAGCCCGGGCTGCGGGCCGTTGCTCCACTCGCGCGGCGCACCGGCCGCCACCGGCGCTTGCTGCAGCAGCGCGCCGCGCACCGCGCGCCCCACAGCGCGGAAGATTGCATCCGGCGCACGAAAGCGCACCTCGGCCTTGGCCGGGTGCACATTCACGTCCACCTCTGCCGGCGCCACTTGCAGCTGCAGCATCACAGTGGGGTAGCGCCCGCCGGGCAGCAGCGTGTGGTACGCCTGCAGCACCGCAGTGGAAAGCTGCTGGTCCTGCACCCAGCGCCCGTTCACAAAAAATGTGAGCTCGCGCCGGTTGGCGCGATGCTGCTCCGGCGGGCTTACAAAACCGCGCACCTCAATGCCGTCCGCCGATTGCGGTTGAATCTCCAGCAGCGCGCGCGCCAGCTCGGCACCGTACGCAGCCAGCAGCGCCTCGCGCGCCGCGCCGCCGCCGGTGGCTTGGAATACTTCGCGCCCGTCAAACTGCAGCGCGAAGCGCACCAGCGGGTACGCCAGCGCGTAGCGCGCCAGCAGGCGTGCCATATGCGTGCGCTCGGACGATTCAGATTTAAGAAACTTGAGGCGCGCCGGCATGTTGAAGAACAAATCCTCGACGGCGATCACGGTGCCGGGCGGCGCGCCAATGCCCTCACGCGCCACCAGCTGGCCGGCATCCATGCGCAGCTGCGTGCCGGTTGCTTCCGCGCGTGCCCGCGTGATGGCGCGCACGCGGCTGACGGAGGCAATTGCTGCCAGCGCTTCGCCGCGAAAGCCCAGCGACATGATTTGCGAGAGGTCGGCTGCATGGCGCAGCTTGGAGGTGGCGTGGCGCGCAAACGCCAGCTCCACCTCGGCGGCGCAAATTCCGGCGCCATCGTCGGAGACGCGGATCAGGCTGCGCCCGCCGCCCTCCACATCCACGCGAATGCTGTGCGCACCGGCATCGAGGGCGTTCTCAAGCAGCTCCTTCACCACGGAGGTGGGGCGCTCCACAACCTCGCCCGCGGCAATCTGCGAGATCACCGCTTCGGCCAGCACAGCAATTGCCATGCGTCGATTCTACAGTGCGGCGCACCTCCACCGGCGCCGGCGAAGCGGGCGGTATACTCCCGAACTAATTCGCAATCATCCGGTTGCGCAGCCCGGCCCCGAAATTTAATACCATGCCTGATTTTCTTCTGCCGCTGCTGGCGCGCAACTGGAACTTGACGCTTTTGCTCTCAATTTCGCACGTCATTATTCTGTATGCGTGGCTGCGTGCAGAGCGCAAAGGCCGCTGGCTTTCCGTGTTTTTTCTGGTGCTGCCCATGTGGTATCTGATGTACCGGCTGGCGCGCTGGCGCCTGCAGCTGCCGGAGCTTGCAATTTCGTTTGGCCTGGGCGGCGGCGTTTATCTGCTCTGGCATGTGCTTTACCTGCGCAACATCCCGCTGCCAAACAGCGACAACATTCAAGTATGGGGACAGGAGAATTGATGCGGCGCCGTGCTGCCGGTTTGGTGCGCGGTGTGTGGCTGCCGGTGCTGGCTGCCGGGCTGCTGGCGGGCTGTGGCGGATATGGCGCACAGGCCACTGCGGGCGTGCCCGCAGGCACACAGGCGCAAGCCACCGGTGTGGCAGCTGCTTCAAGCGGGCAGCTGCCGGCCACGGCTGCCGCGCGCGCCGCTGATGAGCCAGTCAAGATCACCGGTGTAGCCCAAATCACATTTCCACTTTTTGAAAGCTACCTCGTGGAGCCGTTTGTGCTGCTGGAGGATGAAGCCGGCTTTGTGAGCCGCAATTTTGAGTTTGAGATGCCGCCGGAAAACCAAGTGGTTGGCCCGCTGCGTAAGACCAGTGATGGCCAATATCACTACACTTTGCATCTGCCGCAGCAGCCGGTGGGCACGCTGGTGGATGCCAACCACAGTGGCACGCCGCAAGTTATGGTGTTTGCGGTTGCGGTGCAGGCGAACTTGATCGGCGATCCGTTTTTGGACCGCTCTGAGTTTCGCGGCTGGTCCACCAGTTGGAGCTCGGCGCGCATTGACAGCGAGAACAAGGATGAAATCATTGGCGGTGCGCTGCTGGTCTGGGCGCCTGATGCTGCGCAAGAATTCCCGTCCGGCTTTGGCGCCGATGGATTGCTGTTCACAAGTGATGACCCCGTCGCACCGGTGCCGGCGGGCTACACAGTCATCGACCTCGAACTGCAGCCCTTCCGCTTTTACAAGGAAGCCAATCCGCAACTAACGCTATACGAAGGTGATGTGGCGGTTAAAGACTATAGTGCCATGTCTTACACGGAAGCCTTCGATGCCATGATTAAGAAAGTGCGCGTCGAATATCCGTTTACCGATGCAAAGGCGGTCGATTGGGATGCAATCTATGCCAGCCTTGCCCCGCGTGTGGTGGCTGCGCAGACGAATGCGGACCCGCTGGGTTTCTACCTCGCCATCCGCGACTTAACCTGGGCCATACCGGACGGGCACTTGGGTGCCAGCGGCGACGATGGCGGCCTCTTTATGGCTGAGGCGGGCAGTGGCGTGGGCCTCGGCCTGACGCAGCTCGATGACGGCCGCGTGATTGCGTCCTTTGTCACCGCACGCAGCGCGGCAGCGCGGGCTGGCATTTTGCGCGGCGCAGAAATTATTGAGTACGCAGGCAAGCCGGTTGCAGCGGCAGCGGCTGCAGTCATTCCGTGGTCCAGCCCGTTTTCCACACAGCACTCGCGCAGTCTGCAGCAGTTCCGGTACCTCACGCGCGGTGCGCTGGGTTCCAATGTGGCTGTGGTGTGGCGCAATCAGGGTGCCACCGAACCGCAGGCTGCGGTGCTGGTGCTGGGTGACGAGCGCGAATCATTCAACGCGCTTTCTTTTTATGCGGGGATGGAGCGCGGTGTGGCGCCCGTTACTTACCGTGTGATTTCCGGCGCTGACCTGCCGGCGGGCGGTGTGCCGTTCAAGTCTGCGCAGACTGGTGCACTGATGGATGCGCGCCAAACCGGCCTCGGCTATATAAAAATATCTGACCTCTCCGATGACCTGAACCTGACGGTGCGTTTGTTTGCGCGCGCGGTGCAGTTCTTCACGGATGAAGAAGTGCCCGGCATCATCTTTGACATGCGCCAAAACGGCGGCGGCAGCCCGATGGGCTCCGGTTTGGCAGCCTACTTTACAAAAACCGAGGTTGAGCTGTCACGCAGCTATTACTACAGCGAGCGCACCGGCAAGTTTGAAACTTACGGGCCGCCTTCAACCATCGAGCCGGACGACAGCTTGTACTACCCGGGCAGATTGGTGGTGCTGGTGGGGCCCGCCTGCGCCAGTGCCTGCGAGGATGTGGCGTGGGTGCTGCGCCAGCTGCCGCAAACTTCTGTGCTCGGGCAGTACCCCAGCTCCGGCATGTATGGCGAGGTGGGCCGCGGCCAATACCTGCTGCCAGCGGGCATCTCCATGCAAATTCCAACCGGCATGGACCGCGATATGCAGGGTGAGATTGTGATTGAGGGCACGGGCGTTGTACCGGACTTAAAGGTGCCGGTGGATATGGTCAGCGTGCTTTCTGAAACTGATGCGGTGCTGGCCGGCGCGCTGGATGCGCTTACGCTGCTGCCGCGCTTGTGGCGTGCGGTTGATGCCAGCGCCATGCTGCTGACGCAAACTTTTCCAGAATCTGGCGAGTCCGGCGGAGCAAGGATATTGCTGCCGGGCGCTGCGCCAATCAGCATAAGTTCCGGAAAGCTGGGCAGCGCCTGGTGGCAGCAGCTGGCGGATGCACAGGCCAGCGCGGTGCTACGCGCCGGTGAATCGCAAGCTGTGGCGGTGCGGCTGCAAGACAGCGCCGACCAAGTGCTTTGGGCATACGGCTGGTGCGCGCCGGACGAAGCCACACTGGCAGCCAACTGGCAGCAAATTGCGGTGCGCTTCAATCTGGAGGGGCTGGAGGTTTCCGCAGCCAACTTGGCCACAGAGCAGCATGCGGTGGCGGACGGGATCTGCCGCGCAACTTTTGCTGCGCTGGGAGACTTTCCGGGCGGGGCGCACCAATTGTCCGTTGAAGTTAATTTTGCCGAGCCAATCCGGGCCGGGCAGCGCATACATGCTGCCGGCCTGCGCACCTACACCCACAATGTGAACGCCCCGCAGGGTTCAAACAACTAGTGCGCGCGGCGCATTCGGAGAACAATCGCAGCCATGTTTGACAAAATTTCGCGCGCTACGCTGGCGCTGCTGGGCGCCCTGTTTGTTGGCGCAGGTGTGTTTAGCGTTGGGTTTGTAACCGGCAGCCGCTACAACACGCTGCTGCCGGCCGTACTTCAGTCGGTGGCGCCGGTTCCCGCATCTGACGGCGTAGTGACGGTGGACAAGATCACTGTGGCGCCCGCGCAAGGCGCCACGCCGGAAGAACTGCAAACTGCCTTCAAGCCGTTTTGGGAAACATGGGAGCTGCTGCAGAAGAACTATGTAGACCGGCCGCTGGACACCACCACGCTTGTGAGCGGTGCCATCCAAGGCATGATGCGCGCCACCGGCGACCGCAATACCAGCTACATGACGCCCGCCGAGCAATCTGTGATGCAGGGCGACATGTCCGGCGAACTGGAGGGCATTGGCGCGGAAGTGGATGGCAGCGGCGACCTGATGCGCATTGTGGCGCCGATGAAGGGATCGCCAGCGGAGGCTGCCGGCGTGCGGCCTGGCGACTTGATTTTGGAAGTGGACGGCGAAGACATGGCCGGGCTGGACGGCAGCACCGTCATCAGCAAGGTGCGCGGCAAGGCCGGCACCAAAGTAAAACTGTTGCTGCAGCGCGAGGGTGCTTCTGCGCCGGTGGAAGTGGAAATCACGCGCTACAAGATCACCATCCCGATGGTGGAGGGCAAGCTGCTCACAAGTGGCGTGGCCTATGTGGAGATTAACCAGTTTGGCAGCGATGTGGCAGTGGCGCTGCGCGAAAAACTTAAGCAGCTGCTGGCGCAAAATCCGCCCGGCCTGATTATTGATTTGCGCAATAACCCGGGCGGCTACCTGGATGGCGGCGTGGCGGTTGCCTCAGAGCTGGTGGCCGACAGCCCGGTGATGGTGGAGCGCCTCGGCGATGGCAGCGAGCAGGAGTATCCTGCGCAGCCCGGCGGGCTGGCAACCAAAGTCAAGCTGGTAGTACTGATTAACGCCGGCAGTGCCAGCGCATCAGAAATTGTGGCGGGCGCAGTGCAAGACTACAAGCGCGGCTTGCTGGTGGGCGAGAAGTCCTACGGCAAGGGCACCGTGCAAACCTGGCTGGATCTTTCCGACGGCGGCGGCGCAGTGCGCATTACCTTTGCACGCTGGCTGACGCCCAAAAAGCGCTCAGTGGACCACAAGGGCTTGCTGCCAGATGTTTTGGTGCCTCTGACTGAGGCGGACCAGTCCGCGGGCTTAGATCCGCAGCTGGCGGCCGCAGAAGCTGTGCTGCTGCAGCCGTAAATCAGTCTTACGCAACGCAAATATTCCAGCGTGACACTCCGTTCTATGGGCGGTGAATTTACGAGCCGCGCAAATTTAGCACACGAGGACACAGCGCATGTTTTTTGACCCCTTGTATTTTGTTTTCGTCGGGCCGGCAATGTTGCTGGCAATGTATGCAAACAGTCGCGTGAAAGCAGCATTTGCACGCTGGCACCAGGTGGGCAACGTGCGCCGGCTGACCGGCGAGCAGGTGGCGCTGGCGCTGATCAAAAGCAGCGGGCTGCGCGAAGTGCGCCTTACGAGCGCTGCGCCGGACAACGACCATTACGATCCGCGCGACCGTTCGCTGGCGCTCTCGCCGGCGGTGGGCAATGCATCCTCCGTGGCGGCGATGGCAGTGGCGGCGCATGAGATTGGCCACGCACTGCAAGACAGCGAAGCCTTTGCGCCGCTGCGCCTGCGCACGGCGCTGGTTCCGGTGTCCAACTACGGCAGCCAGCTTGGCACATATATGATTTTTGGCGGCATGCTGCTGGCTTCATTTGGCGGCAGTAGTTTGGGGCTGCCGGTGGCCTGGCTGGGCTTGGCGTTGTTTGCAGTGGGCAGCGTGGTTTCGCTGGTAACGCTGCCGGTGGAGTTTGATGCCAGCCGGCGGGCGCTGGTGGTGCTTGCCAACAGCGGCCTGATTGCAAACGATGAAGAACAAGCGGGAGTGAAGGCGGTGCTGAACGCGGCCGCGCTCACTTATGTGGCTGCAGCGGGAGCCGCAATTGCCACGGTGGCCTACTATGGATTTCGATTGATGCGCTTGTACGGTCGGCGCGAGTAGCCCGCGCCTGCCGCAGCACTTGGCGCCCGCAACTTGCGGGCGCTTTTATTTTGCGCCAGCACCTTGGTGGGGCAGGCGGGCCGGTAGTGGTTTGCGGGCGGGGCGGTGTCCCGCCCTCAGACGAGGGCGAGCAGCAGTGCGTGCTGTTCCACGCTCTGGCCGGCCTGCGCCCGAATGCGCTGCACCGTGCCGGCGCGCGGTGCGCGCAGCTCGTTTTGCATCTTCATTGATTCGAGCACAAGCAGCAAGTCGCCTTTTTCCACCGGCTGGCCGTCCGCCACCGGTACGCTGACCACCAAGCCCGGCATGGGTGCTTTGAGCAGGAACTCGCGCCCGGCAGCATCCGCCTGCAAGCCGCCGAGCTGCGCAAGGCGCTGCATGCGTTCGTCGGCCACGCTCACTGTGTAACGGTCGCCGCGGTGCAGCACCTGCCAGCCCTCCGCGTCGTACTCAATGTATGCCTCGTGCGATCCGCCATCCAGTAGCAGCGAGTACAACGGTTGGTGGCTTACAGATTCAAAATCAACTGCAAAGATCTCGCCGTCGACTGTGATCTGATGCGCGCTGTTGATCTCAATCTGGTACGTATTGCCGTTGACGGAGGTGGTGTATTTCATCGGTGCATGCGCTCCCAGCGCCCAACCCATTTCCAGTTGCTGGTGTCGCGCACGTTGTGCTGCTGAATGTGCGCCGTCTGCTGGCCCTGTTGGTGTGCCACCAGCGTGGCCAGAATGGCTGCGATGCGCGGGTTGGTGGGCGGCTTGTCCGCCACGTGGAAGTCCTCATCCAAAAAGCGCGTGGTGAACTTGCCGGCCATAAAGCGGTGGCTGTCGAGCAGCTTTTGGTGGAACGGAATTGTTGTCTTCACGCCGATCAGCCGGTAGTCTTCGAGAGCGCGGCGCATGCGCAGCAGCGCTTCGCCGCGCGATTCGCCATAACAAATTAATTTTGTGAGCAGCGAATCGTAATAGGGCGAGACGGTGTAGCCGGCATACACGCCGGTGTCCACGCGCACACCGGGGCCGGTGGGCAGGATGCTGGTGGTGATAGTGCCGATGGACGGCAGAAAGCCGTTGTAAGGATCCTCGGAATTGATGCGGCACTCGATGGCATGGCCGGTCATGCGCACTTCAGATTGCTTGCGGCTGAGTTTGCGGCCGCGCGCAATGCGGATTTGTTCCTTAACAATGTCGATGCCCGTCACCAACTCAGTTACCGGATGCTCCACTTGCAGGCGCGTGTTCATTTCCAGAAAAAACAAGTTGCGGTCTTCGTCCATTAGGAACTCAACCGTGCCGGCATTGGCGTAGCCCACGGCACTGGCCACTTTGCAGGCCAGCGCGCCCATGCGCTGGCGCAGTTCTTCGTCGTCGCCCACAAACGGGGAGGGCGCTTCCTCCAGCAGCTTTTGGTGGCGGCGCTGAATGGAGCACTCACGCTCGCCGAGGTGAATGACGTTGCCCTCCATGTCGGCCAAAATTTGCACTTCAATGTGGCGCGCGTTTGGCAGCAGGCGCTCCAGATAAAGTGTGCCATCGCCAAAGGCGGCCAGCGCCTCCGAGTGCGCAGCGGCCAGTGCCGCCGGAAGCTCGGCTTGGCTTGCGGCACTGCGCATGCCTTTGCCGCCGCCGCCGGCTGCCGCTTTCACAAGCAGCGGGAATCCAACATCGGCAGCCGCCGCAATTAACTCCGCATCGCTCAGGTGTGCGCGCGCATCAGTGCCCGGCACAATTGGCACGCCGGCCGCGAGCGCAGCTGCGCGCGCGCGCGCCTTGTCGCCCATTACGGAGATGGCCCCGGGCGGCGGGCCGATGAAAGCCAGCCCCGCTGCCGCGCATGCGGATGCAAAATCTGCGCGCTCGGAAAGGAAACCGTAGCCGGGATGAATGGCGTCGGCGCCGGACTTGCGCGCTGCATCGAGAATTTTGTCGGCGCGCAAATACGACTCGCGCGCGGCGGACGGCCCAATGTAGTAAGCCTGGTCAGCGCGGTGCACATGCATCGCATTGCGATCCGCATCGGAGTAGACCGCAACCGTGGCAATGCCAAGCTCATGGCATGCGCGCAAAATGCGCACGGCAATCTCGCCGCGGTTGGCAATCAGAATCTTGTTAATCATTGGCGCGTTGGTAATTGGCGGGTGCGACCCGTGGTGCAGTTCAGATTGATCATTGCAAAATTAAATCCGGCGCCATTGCCTGCACAAGGAAGGCAGCATAGAGAGAGTACCCATATGAGTTGAAGTGCAATCCCTGATGATAGAGCATCTCGGTCTGGGCGTGTGCGCGCAGGTCGGCGGTTGGGTCCACAAAACGGATTTTAAGCTCTTGTGAAAGTTTTGCCAGCGTGGCCGCATTTCCCTGCTGTGCCTGCACCTCGCGCTCGTGGTCGGCGGCATTGTCGGCGCGCGCGGCCCAGATTACGCGGTCAGCCGCAATGTAGGCAATGGCAATTTGCGTGTCGGCGCGCACAGCCCGCACGGTTGTGGCAAAGTCGCGAATGGTTTGCAGCGCGCAAGCAGCAGCCGTTACATCCGCAGGCTGCTCGCGCTGCTTGTGCAGCAGGTTGGGCGTGTCGGCGCGCAGGCCCTCAAGCACGAACAAGCCCAGCCGGCCAAAAGTTTTTTCATAGACGGGGTTTTGCCACTGTACCGTTGCGGAAGCCGCCAGTGTGGCTGCGTTGCGCAGGCCGCGCTGCGCAAGGTGCTTGAGCTCGCTGCCCGGTGCAGAGGAAACCGCCGGAGCGTTGGGGTCGAAGCGCCGCGTGTCGGCTGCCAAGCTCTCGGGACCGAAGTTGCAGCTGCCGGCATCATTGGCAGCGTAGTAGTTGGCAATGACCATGCGTGGTGCTACGCCGCCAGCTACCGCATCTACAAAGCGCTTGTACTGCAGAGCCCAGTGGTTGGTGCTCTGGCCGTGCATGCCTGCCGAGTAGATGCGCGCAGCTGGCAGCAGGCTGCGCATCACATCGGCAATCGTAATCTGTGACTCCTGCCCCTCGGTGAACGAATCGCCTATCAGTAAAATATCCACCGCTGGATTTTGCGCAAGATAGCCAACCGGGTTGCGATAGCCGTGCTCATCATAAAATCCGTCGACGGTTGGGGTCAGCGGATTGCCCCAGTAATTTCCGTCTGCGCCAAACACAACTTCGTTTTGCTTGTTGGCTGTCTTCCAGCGCCCGTAGCGCGCTTGCGCTTCAAGAGACATGGCCGACACCAGCTGCACGGGCAGCGCGGGCGCAAATTGAAACAGCAGGCGGTCAACCAGCAGCAGCACAGGCACAAGGATCAGCGCATTCATGCCCAGCAGGGCTGCGACGCGCGGCAGGCGCAGGCTCACCGCCAGCAGCACTATGCCGGCGCAAATTACCAGCAGTTGCTGAACGCCAAGGCCGCTGCCGTCACCAACGCTTGCATAATCTGCAAGCGCTCCGACCGCAATCATCAGTGCGGCAAACCCAAGTGCGATGTAGCGGAAGAACGCCGCGAAGGCGGAGGCGGGTGCGCGCATGCGCTTTTCTTGCGCGGCAGCTGGCATGGCGCCGTGCCTAGAGGGGAATGTTGCCGTGTTTCTTGGCCGGGTTGGCGTCACGCTTGTTGCCGAGGGCCTCAAGCGCGTTAATTAAACGCGGGCGCGTCTCGCGCGGCTCAATCACATCATCAAGATAGCCCCACGATGCGGCCACATACGGGTTGGCAAACGCGCTGCGGTACTCGTCCACCAGCTCGCGCTTGCGCGCCTCCGGGTCGGCCGCATCCGCCAGCTGCTGCCGGAAGATCACGTTGACGGCGCCCTCCGGCCCCATCACCGCAATTTCCGCCGAAGGCCACGCAAAGTTCACATCACCCCGGATGTGTTTGCTGCTCATCACATCGTAGGCGCCGCCATAAGCTTTGCGCGTGATCACCGTCAACTTGGGAACGGTGGCCTCGCAATAGGCGTACAGCAGCTTGGCGCCGTGGCGGATGATGCCCGCATGTTCCTGTGCCGTGCCCGGCAAAAATCCAGGCACATCCACAAAAGTAATCAAGGGCAGGTTGAAGCAGTCGCAGAAGCGCACAAAGCGCGCGGCTTTTTCTGATGCGTTGATGTTGAGCACGCCCGCCAGATGCGCGGGCTGGTTGGCAACGATGCCCACACTGTGTCCGCCCAGGCGTGCAAAGCCCACCACAATATTGGGCGCAAATAATTCATGCATCTCAAAAAAATCGCCATCGTCCATCACCAGCTTGATCACGTCGCGGATCTCGTACGGCTTGCTGGCGTTGGCCGGAATGATGTCGTCGAGTGCCGCCTCCATGCGCAGCGGATCATCGCTCGAAGCTTTTGCGGGCGGATCCTCCATGTTGTTCTGCGGCAGGTAGCTGAGCAGCATGCGCAGCATATACAGGCAGTCCGCCTCGGTCTCGGCTACGCGATGGCACACGCCGGAAATTTGCGCGTGCGTCATGGCGCCGCCCAGCTCTTCAAAAGTCACATCTTCCTGCGTGACGGCCTTCACCACGTCGGGGCCGGTGACAAACATGTAGGAAGAGTTCTGCACCATCAAGATGAAGTCCGTGAGGGCGGGCGAGTACACAGCACCGCCGGCACACGGGCCCATGATGGCGCTTAGCTGCGGGATCACGCCGCTGGCGAGCGTATTGCGCAGGAAGATGTCGGCAAAGCCGCCCAGCGACACCACGCCTTCTTGAATGCGCGCTCCGCCGGAGTCATTCAAGCCGATTATGGGCGCACCCGTCTTGCGCGCCATGTCCATCACTTTGCAAATCTTGTCGGCATGCACGCGCGAGAGCGAGCCGCCCAACACTGTGAAGTCCTGCGAGTAGACGTACACCAGCCGCCCGTCAATTGTGCCCCAGCCTGTGACAACGCTGTCGCCAAGTGTCTTGCGCTGGTCAAGGCCAAACTCACGCTCGCGGTGCGTGACGAACATGTCCAGCTCGCGAAAGGAACCCTTGTCGAGCAGCAGGTCCAAGCGTTCGCGCGCGGTCAGGCGGCCGCGTTTGTGTTGCTGCGCAATTTTGTCGGCGCCACCGCCCTGCAGTGCCTCTGCCCGCATGGCGCGGAGCTCTGCAATTTTGGGATCTTCAGTCATTGTATTAGGTAAGTCTGTTGGTGGTAGTGGGCGGAAAAAGTTCGCGGCCGCCGGAAAAATAAACTTTGTGCGGGGCGTGGCATGAGTATAACATTGCGCCGGGTCAGGCTGGTGTCGCTGTGCAGCAGCCTGCAAAATTGGCTAGCCGAGCTGGGCGGCAGTTCGCCGCAGCAGGCTGTGGTTAGTGGCGCGCGGCAGACGCAGCGTGTTTTTCCAGCACGGCACTGAAAAACTCCTCTGTGCGCCGGGCGATGGATGCCCAATCAAAACTGGTGGCCAGCACGCGGGCCCCTTGCGCCAGCGTGGCGCGCAATGCGGGATCGGCCTGCAGCGTGCGCACTGCGGCGGCGAGTGCAGCGGGATCATTGGGCGGCACAAGCTGCACGTTTACATTGTGTTGCAGTTCGGGCACCCGGGTGGCCGGGTTGGTTGTTATGGTTGGGCAGCCATTGGCAAGGCACGCCATCAAGGTGCCGCGCCGCAGTGAGGCGCCGTCCGCATACGGCTGGACCAGCATGTCGCAACTCTGCAAGGCGGCTACGGTGTCCGCTTCACTTAGGTAACCAGTACGCAATATCTGCCCGTCAATGCCAAGTGATTGCGCCAGCTGAAGCAGCTGTTGGTTGTGAGCGGCATCAGTTTTGTCGCTTGCGCCGGCGCTGCCGCCAATCAGCACGACGCGGGCATTCATGCCCGTTTGGCGCAGCAGCGCCAGCGCGCGCAGCACGGTCTCGCCACCCTTGCTGGTATTGAGAAAGCCGAAGTAACCAAGCAGGATCTCATCTGCCGCTACGCTGTGGGCCGCGCGCCACTGTGCCGGCGGGCAGGCTGCCGGCTGCAATAAGTTGCTGCCAATTGGAATTACCGCACTGCGCTGCAACTTGCTTGAGCCCGCAAGTTCAGCATGGTCGGCAATGTTGGTGGCAATTACGCCGGCTGCGCTGCTGGCAAGGCGCCGCAGCACCGCTGTGCGCAGCGCACCGGCTTTCGGAAACAGATATGGCGTGCGCAAATCATGAAATGTAGCCACCAGCGGCGGGCGCAGCCAGTGTGGCGCCAGATGAATGGGCAGGCGCATTGCACCGAATGCAGCAGCTTGGTATTGCAAATTGACAATGTCGAGGTCGGCGGTGCACTGGCGCACCCGCCACAGGTCCAGCCAGCCCCAATGCCGGGCAACGGGGTGCACTGTGTAAGGCGCGGAAAAGTGCTGCGTGGTCTGTGCGCTAAGTGTTGTGATCACGCGCACGGCATGACCACGGTCGGCCAGCGCGGTGGCCAGAATGCGGGTGAAGTCGGCGATGCCGCCATGCTGCGGCGGAAACTCGCCCGTGAGCAGGCCAATCTTCATGGCCGCGTTTTACAAATCGCGATCGACTATAAACTCCGCAATCGCCAGCAGCGAACCGGCTGCGCTGCAGTCGGGCAGGTCTTGCAGAGCAGCCTGGCCGCGGCGCGCAAAAACCCGCGCTTCGTTGAGCGAACTGCGGATTGCAGCCGAGTTGCACACCGCCGAAACCAGCCGGTCACTCTGCACGCGGTCAATTGCCGCGCCGCGCATCACCGCCTGTGCATCTGTGTCCTGCGGCCGCAGCTTTGCATAGTGCAGCAAGGGCAGTGTTATCAATCCGTGGCGCATGTCGCTGCCTGCAGTTTTTCCGGTGCGGTCGGCGCTGCCGGAAAAGTCCAGAACATCGTCCACAATCTGGAATGCTGTGCCGACTTCGCGGCCGTACGTGCGCAGCGCATTTAAATGAGCGGGCGTTGCGCCGCCCAGTTCGCCGCCCGCTTCGGCGGCAAGCACAAACAGCGAAGCGGTCTTGGCATAGATGCGGTTGTAGTAGTCTGCGCCCGGCACAGCCGCGCCATTTGGAAACTTCTGCTGGATTTCGCCGTTCACAATCACCATCAATGTGTTTGCAAACAGCTCCATCACGCGCACGCTGCCGGCCTGCGCTGCAAAGCTGGCCGCTCTGGCAAAGAGATAGTCGCCGGTGAGCACTGTGGCGTCCGGCGACCAGTTGGCATTCAGCGTGGCAGCGCCGCGGCGCAGCAATGAGCCGTCAATCAGGTCGTCATGCACCAGCGTGGCCGTGTGCAGCATTTCCACCGCCGCGGCCAGCGCTACGGTGAGGTCGCTGTCGGTGCCGAAGATTTGGCCGGCCAGCAGCGCAAGCGCCGGCCGCAGGCGTTTGCCGCCCGCCGCCAGCAGCTGCTCGGTGGCAGCGGTGAGCGCCGCATGCTGGTCGTGCGCAACCTCGGACAAGCGCACGCTAACTGCATCGAGTCCACTTTGCACCGGGGACAAAATGTCCGCCAGTGAAACAGCCGCCAATGGCATAGCGCTTGAGGCTGCCATCGCTTACCAGCCAAACATTGCCGCAGCGTTGGCGGATGTTGCCGCAGCCACTTGCGCAATTTCCATTTTGCGTTCGGCCGCAATTGCGGCGGCCACTTCCGCAACCAGCGCCGGCTCGTTGCGCTGGCCGCGGCGCGATTGTGGCGCGAGGAATGGCGCATCGGTTTCAAGCAAGATGCGGCCCAGTGGCGCTGCGCCTACCAGCTGCCGCAAGGCGTGTGCTTTGGGGTAGGTCACTGGTGCTGTCACGCCAATGCTGAAGCCGAGTTCAAGCAGCGCATCCAGGTCTTGCTGGCTGCCGCTAAAGGAGTGGAAGACGCCAGCGCGGTGGGCAGCGGGCCACGCCGCCACAATTGCGCGGGCGTCGGCAAAAGCCTCGCGGCAGTGGATGATGACCGGCAGGCAGCGGGCAGCTGCCAAGCCAAGCTGCGCTTCAAACTTTTCGCGCTGCGCTGCGCGGTCCACCGCGTCACGATAATAATCGAGGCCAATTTCTCCAATAGCCACAACGCGCGGGTGGCCGGCGAGTAAATCAAGCTCGTGCAAAATTTCACCAAGGTATTTTACCTGTTCGTTGGGATGGATGCCAACCGCGGCGTACACGGCCGCATGCTGGCCCGCAAGCTGCACGGCACTCTGGCTGCTTTCCAGGCTGGTGCCGGGATTGAGCAGGCGGCCGACGCCTGCGGTGCCTGCCCGCTCGATGACTTGTTTGCGATCCGCATCGAATGCACCAAAATCCAAGTGGCAGTGCGTGTCACAGAGCACGGCCGCCGTCAGGCAAGGCCGGCAATTTGCAGGCCGGCCTGCAGCATGGGCTGCACGTTGAGCGCGTTGGTGGTCTCGCAGTACACGCGAATGATTGGCTCGGTGCCGGAAAAGCGAATGAGCAGCCAACTGCCGTCCTGCAGGCAGTATTTGTAGCCGTCGGTTTTGTCTATGCGCGCGACGGGCAGGCCGGCAATCTGGGCGGGCAGGGCGGCCGCCACACGTGCGCGGGTTTCGGAGCGGTGGGCGGGCGGAAAATCGCTGTCGATGCGGTCGTAAAAGTAGCGCGCACCCAGGCGCGCAAAAAGAGTCTCGAGCAGCTCGGACGGCTTTTGGCGCAGCCGGCACATCAGCTCCAGAATGAACAGGCCGGCCAAAATGCCATCGCGTTCGGGTACATGGTTGCGAAACGCGAAGCCGCCGGATTCTTCGCCACCCATCAGCGCGTTGGTGGCCGTCATTTTTGGCGCCACATACTTGAAGCCCACGCCGGTCTCATGCACTGGCACGCCGTACAGCTCACCGAGGCGGTCGAGCATTGTGGTGGTGGACAGCGTGCGCACGATGGGTCCGCGTTCGCCGCGCACCTCCAGCATGTGGTACGCCAGCAGCGCGTACACGCGCAGCTGATTGATGAAGACGCCGTGCTCGTCGCCCACGCCAATGCGGTCGGCATCGCCGTCGGTAATGAGGCACACATCGGCGCCTTGCGCAACGGCTGCGCGCAAGCCCGCATCAATGTTGGGCGGGATGGGTTCCGGGCGCGACATTTCCGGGAAGACTGGGTTGCGCTGATTGTGCACCTCCAGCACGGTGGTGGTGCCGCCAGCCAGCAAACGCGCAAACCAGCCGGCGCCATTGCCCCACATCGAATCCACCATCACGCGCAGCCCGGCTTGCTTGATGGGCTCAAGATCGATCACATCCCGCAGGTGCAGAATGTAGGCGGGGGCTGCATCGAACTTTTGCACGCGGCCTGTGGCTGCCTGCGCGGGCTCGGCGGCTGCCGGAATGTTGGCTTCGATGCGCGCCAGCCCGGCTGGCGGCACTGCACCGCCGGTGTGGTCGCGCACTTTGAAGCCGTTGTCTTGCGGCGGGTTGTGTGATGCGGTGATGTTGATGGCCCCCACCGCCTGCTTCTCCAGCACGGCGTAGGCAATCACGGGCGTGGGCGTGGCGCCGTCCGTCAGCCACGCATTCAGGCCGTGCTCTGCCAGCACTTGCGCAGCAGTTGCCGCAAAATGTTCGGAGGCAAAGCGCTGGTCGTATCCCACCACCACCGCTTTGCCGGCGTGGCCGCACTCCAGCAGATAGCGGGCAAAGCCCTGCGTGCAGCGGCGCACATTTGCAAATGTATAGTCGGCGCCGATGCGCCCGCGCCAGCCATCGGTGCCAAACCGGATTGAGTCGTCAGCTTCCATAGTTGCGCGCGGCAGTTTGTGGTGTGCGGCTGAGGTTTAAAAGCGGACGGTGGTGAACTCTTGCAAGTCCGGCAGGCGCACACCAGACTGCAGTTTGGCGATATCGGAGTCCACCATGGAATGCATGAGCTCTTTGAAGCCAAGCTCCGGCTCCCAGCCCAGCAGGCGGCCGGCTTTGGCGGGATCACCCACCAGCAGGTCCACTTCCGCCGGGCGGTAAAAGCGCTGGTCCTGCACAACATAATCATTGTAATCAAGACCCGCGTGTGCAAACGCAACCGCGCACATCTCGCGCACGCTGTGCGTGTTGCCGGTTGCAATCACAAAGTCCTGCGGGTCGCTTTGCTGCAGCATCAGCCACATGGCTTGCACATAATCCCCCGCAAAGCCCAGGTCGCGCTGGGCTTCAATGTTGCCCAGGCGCAGCTTGTCCAGCTGCCCCAGTTTAATTGCGGCCACGCCGAGGCTGATTTTGCGCTCCACAAATTCCAGGCCGCGGCGCGGCGAGCCGTGATTAAACAAAATGCCGGAGGTGGCGTGCATGCCGTAGCTCTCGCGGTAGTTAACTGTGATCCAGTGGCCGTACAACTTGGCAACGCCGTACGGGCTGCGCGGATAGAACGGCGTGCTTTCGCGCTGCGGCACTTCCTGAACCTTGCCGAACATCTCGCTCGAGGACGCCTGATAAAAACGCGTGCCCTTGTTGACGAGCCGGATGGCGTCCAGCATGCGCGTGACGCCAAGCGCGGTGGCTTCGCCCGTCAGCACCGGCTGCTGCCAGGACGTGGGCACAAATGACATGGCGGCCAGGTTGTACACCTCGTCGGGCGCAAACTCGCGCAGCACTCCGATGAGCGAACCTTCATCCAGCAAATCGCCCTGCACCAGCGAGATGCGGTTTTGAATGGGCTCCAGGCGCTCCAGGTTGATGATGCTTGTGCGCCGCACCATTCCGACCACGGTGTAGTTCTTTTGGAGCAAAAACTCCGCAAGGTATGAGCCGTCTTGTCCGGTGATGCCGGTGATTAATGCAGTGGGCATAGTTGGCCTCTTGGGATGTTCTACTGTGTGGCGCTCACGGCGCTGGCTTGCAGCTGCTGGCGCTCATACTGAAGCAGCGTCTGCAGCGTTTGCGTCAGGCTGTAGCTTGGCTGCCAGCCGGTGAGCCCGGTAAATTTTCTGGTGTCCGGCAGCAGCCCGGCTCCGGCGGTGGGGCGGAACAGTTCTGGGTCGACCACCACCTCCACCTGCAGCCCGGTCAAGCGCAGCAGCTCATCGAGCAGCTGTTGCACCGGGTAGCGGTTGCCGCTGGCAATGTTGTACGCTTCACCGGCTGCGCAGTGCTGCCACGCCAGATGGTAGGCGCGTGCCATGTCGCGCACATCCGTGAAGTCCTGCTGCATAGCCAAGTTGCCAACCAGCAGGCGCGCCGGCTGCAGGCCGGCTGCAATGCGCACCAGCTGGCGCGCAAAAGAAGTGGCCACAAAGTCGCCCGTCTGCCGCGGCCCGATGTGGTTGAACGGGCGCAAGCGAATGACCTGCATCCCGTAGTGCACGAATGCCTGATGCGCCAGCCAGTCCTGCGCGGCTTTGCTTGTGCCGTAGGGAGTGTCCGGGCGTAGTTCGCGTTTTTCGTCGGTCAGCGGCTGGCCTGACGCCACGGAACCATAAACCTGCCCGGAGGTGATGACAACGATGCGCGGCTGCGGCTCTAGCAAACGCGCCGCTTCCAAAACATTGACCTGCGACTGCACGTTCCCCTGAAACCATGCCCACGGGTCACCCCAGCTGGCATGCACCGCAGCCTGCCCGGCAAGATGGTAAATTGCGGCGGGCCGGACGCGGCCAATGTACGCGCCAACCGCAGCGGCATCACACAAGTCAATGACCTCATATTTGACCGCCGCATTGAGGTCGGAGGGCATCTGCCCGGCCAAGCCACAGCCCCACAGCTCAGCATCCGTGTTGGCGGCAAGGTACTCTGCAAGGTGGCTGCCGGAAAATCCGCTGGCACCCGTGATTAATGTGCGCATTTAGGTGGGCTGCAACTGTACATGGCACAAGGGCGCTGCCACGCGCGCGCATTATACCGTGCACCTGCTTGTTGACAGCGATTCTGTCGCCTCATATAATTGCATCGGTTAGAGCCACGCTCTATCTTGGCTGTTACACTTATCTGGCAGCGAGTCACACCAACAGGAACCGTCTCAATTGAAATCATCGTCAAGCCCATCTTCCGCCGAGGTTCAACCGGCCACGCCGCAAGCGCTGCAGCCAAAGATGGAACTACAAGGAAGGATCAAAAAGCTGGAGTTGTTTGGTGCGCTGGTGGACTTGGCCGATGGTCGCGAGGGACTGCTGCATCTTTCGCAGCTGGAGCGGGCTGCGCATGGGCGCTCGGGCGTGCCGCCCAAGATTGGTGATCCTGTCACGGTTTGGGTAAGCAAGGTGGATGCTGTGGGCGGCGCAGTATTTCTGACGCTGGACAAGCCTGTGGAAGTAGAGTGGCGTGATCTGGCGGAGGGCCAGGTGCGGCGCGGCAAGGTGGTGCGCGTGGAACAGTTTGGTGTGTTCTTGGATATTGGCGCGGAGAAGCCCGGCCTGATCCATGTGCGTGAGCTAACCGCCGACCGGGTGGAACATGCGAATGAAGTGGTGAAGGAAGGCGCTGAGCTGGAGGTAAAAGTGATTGGCGTGGATCGCAAGCGCCGGCGCCTGGACTTGAGCGTGCGCGCCTTGGAAGCTGAGATGATTCAAGCGGTTGCGACCGATGAGTTGCCGGCGGTTACCGCCATGGGCATGCTGCTAAGTGCTGCCATGGCCAATGCAGAGTCCGGATCCCGTGGCGGAAAGCGTGAACGGCGTGCGAAGAAGGGCGTGGACGCCGCCAGAGAGGACCTGCTGCAGCGCACTTTGGCCAAGCATCGTACTTAGCACCGCAACTGCGGCGAGTAAAAAAAAGAGGGGCGCCAGCGGCGCCCCTCTTTGCGTTTGTGCCCGCAGTTAGCGGCCGCTAATCGTCGTCATCGTCGTCATCGTCGTCATCGTCGTCATCGTCGTCGCCATATAGGTCTTCAATCTCTTCGTCTTCCTCATCCAGATCCTCGACCGTCAGCTCGCCGTCGCCGCCAGCATCGGTTGCAGGTGTTTCTGGCTCCTCTTCATCTGTATCTAGGTCGTCCGGATCGGCCGGCTCTTCTTCATCTGGCTCGCCATCCTCCGGTTCCAGATCGTCATCTTCATCCTCGAGTTCATCCGCATCATCCTCGTCTTCTTCCGCAACCTCCAACTCCTCCTCGCCGTCAAAGTCTGTTACCGTGTTGGCGTCTTCTTCGGGCTCCGGGTCTTTGGCGGACTTCTTTTTGCTGTTGACTGGAACCAGCCGCAGCTGCTGCATTGAGCGCTGGGCAAGTGCGGCCGGCATATGTTCGGCAATTTCCATTGAGAACTCCCCTAGGCGTTGTCCACTTTTTCCAGCATGCGATGGACTGACATGAGGAAAAGCAGAGTGATGATAATTGCAGACGCAACACAAAACGGACAGATTGCGCGCAGGATTGCAACTTCAACATAAGTCAGCCATCCCGAATACAGTGTCCCGATCAGCGTCACACCAAACGTGGCAAGGCGCGTATATTCTGAAAGTGCGGGGCGTGAGCGCTCCAGCAGCAACAGCGCAATAATGGCCGCGTACGCGCCCAGCCCCAATACAGCAATTGGCAGTCCGGAAATTGATGCGAAGGCACTGTTGTTTACCACTTCGCAATCACCAATTCCGCCACACGCTGCGTTCACCCCGCTGAGCTTTACCCAGGTCAAGTACGCAGCATCGAGCGCACCCAGGGCGGCCAGGCCGAGTGTGATCAAATGCAGCCGCAGCCCAGCTGCAGAGCCGCCGGCTTGCGCAACGCTTTCACTATGGGCCGCATCTGCGGTGAGTGCACGCACAGGGTTTACGTCCTCCGCCATAAAATTATCCGTCATCTAAAAATGCTAACCGGGGCCATTGGGCTGTTTAGTTAGGGAGCAGCCAAGCCTTTACGGGGTCCCCGGTGCGCACGGATTTTACACCAGCTGGAATAATCAGCAACGCATTTGCATTGGCCATTGCGCCGAGCATGTGCGATTCCTGTCCGCCACTCGTGCGTGCGCGCAGCTCGCCGCTGCGCTCATCAAGTTCCACGCGCGCGCGCACGTAAGTCTCGCGCCCGTCGGATTGAATATCGGCAGCCATGCGCGCCATTACCGCCGGCCGCTCCCACTGTCCGCAGCCACTCATGTGCAGCAGTGCCGGCCGCGCAAATAATTCAAAAGCAATGATGGCCGAGACCGGGTTGCCCGGCAGCCCAAGGAACGGCACGCCGTTGTGCGCACCAAACAGCACCGGCTTGCCCGGGCGCATGTTCACCTGCCAAAACTCAACCCGCCCTGATTTTTCAAGAGTTTGGCGCACCACATCGAGATTGCCCATTGACACACCGGCGGACGACACAATTAGTTGGGCGCCTTGTTGCACTGCGGCTGCCAGGCTGTGTTCAACTGCGGCTATCGAGTCGGGCACAATGCCGAGGTCAATTGGTGTGCCGCCGGCTTCGTGGATGAGGGCAGCCAGCGTGTAGCTGTTGGAGTTGCGGATTTTTCCGGGGGCAAGTGCAGCGCCAAGCGGCACCAGCTCGTCTCCCGTGGACAGCACTGCCACGCGCACGCGGCTGGCCACCTCCACCTGTGCGATGCCCAACGCAGCGAGCAAGCCAACCGCAGATGCTGACAGCCGCACGCCCGCCTGCAGCACCGGGCTTCCGGCTGTTACATCACTGCCCGCGGCGCGGATAAATTGGCGGGGCTGCGCCGGCTGGGCGACGCGGATGCTGGGCGGGCATTGTTGTGCAGACTGCGGCTTGTCGGTGCCGGTCCATTCCACCGGGATGATGGCGTCCGCGCCCGCGGGCAGCAATGCGCCGGTGGTGATGCGCGCAGCCGTGCCCGCGCTGAGGGTTGACTTTGGTTCGTGCCCGGCACCAATGTCTTCGATTACTTGCAGGGTCACCGGTGCTGCGGAGCTGGCAGCCGCCACATCTGCTGCGCGCACTGCGTAGCCGTCCATGGCGGAGTTTGCAAACGGCGGCAGCGCATGGGGCGCATGCACCGGCTGCGCAAGAATGCGGCCGGCTGCATCTGCCAACCCCAAAGTTTCCGCCGCTACCGGCTGCAGGCGGGCGATGATGCGGCTGCGGGCTTCGGTTACGCTGAGCATCTGTTTAAGTCTTCCCGGGCTGTACGCGGTGCACTTCTGTTACGTTGGGCACCTGCTCAATGCCGGTCAGCACTTTGCGCAGCTGCGCAAGACTGGAGACGTCAATGGTCATCTGCATCAGCACCACATGCCCCTGGTCGGGCTGCATGTCGAACGCCTTGATGCTCACGTGCTCGTTGGCCACGCGCGTGGCAATGTCGCGCATCAGGCCGGCGCGGTCAAAAGCCATGATGCGCAGCGGCACGGGGTAGGAGCGGGCAGCTTCGCGGCCCCAGTTGCATGCCAGCAGCCGTTCGGGCTCGCGGGTTGCAAGCACATTGGGGCAGTCGCCGCGGTGAATTGAGATCCCGCGTGTGCGTGTGGTGTAGCCCACAATGTCATCCCCGGGCAGCGGGCTGCAGCAGCTTGCCAGGCGCGTGAGCAGGCCGCCGGTGCCCAGCACGCTTACCTCTGTGGTTTCAACCGGCGTGCCATGCCGCGCGCTGTCCGGCGGCGGCAGCAACTGCGCCTCTTCAGTTTGCCCGGCGCGCAGCTGGCGCACCACATGGTTGATTACCGTATGGCTGCTGAGGTCGTGGCAGCCGATTGCAGCGAGCAGGTCATCTGCTTTTTCAAAGTTGAACTCGGCAGCCAGTTCGTCCAGCCCTACGCCCGCGAGGTTGAGGCGCTTTAATTCATGCTCGAGCATGCGGCGCCCGGCCACTACATTGTTGTCGCGGTCCTGCAGCTTGAAGTAGGCGCGGATTTTTTCGCGGGCGCGGGCCGAGGCCACATAGCCGAGTTCGATGTTCAGCCAGTCGCGGCTTGGGCCGCCGCGCTTGGCAGTCAGAATTTCCACGCGCTCGCCGGTGTGCAGAGCGTAATTCAGCGGAACCAGCTTGCCATTCACCTTGGAGCCGCGGCAGCGTTCGCCAACTGACGTATGCACGTGATACGCAAAATCAATCGGCGTTGCGCCCGCTGGCAGGTCAATGATGTCGCCGCGCGGCGTAAAGATCAGCACGCGGTCCGGAAACAAGTCAGATTTGAGCGCATCCACAAACTCCGGACCGTCGGTTACAGCGCTGCGCCAGTCCATCATGGAGCGCAGCCACGCCACCCGCTGGTCAAAAGATTTATCCAGCTTGCGGCTGCCCTCCTTGTAGCGCCAGTGCGCGGCAATTCCCAGCTCGGCGTTTTGGTCCATCTCCCGCGTGCGGATTTGCACCTCAAGTGTTTTGCCGTCAGCGTACACCACGGCGGTATGCAGTGAGCGGTAAAAGTTGTCCTTCGGTGTGGCGATGTAGTCGTCAAATTCCCCCGGGATCGGTTTCCAGATTTGGTGTGCGAGCCCGAGCACCACATAACAATTGGCGATGGCCAGCTTCTCGCGGCGCTCGTGGGCCTTCTCGTCTTCGTCCGGTTCCGCGGCAGCGGAGTGCACCACCACGCGCAGTGCGCGCACATCAAAGACTTTCTCAAATGTCACTTCTTTGCGTTCCATCTTGCGCCAGATGGAATACAAGTGCTTGGGCCGCCCGGTAACATCCGCGCTGATGCCGTGCAGGTGCAGCTCGCGCTCCATGCGCTTCACAATTTCGTCCATCACGCGCTCGCGGTCGCCATGGCCCATTTGCAGCGCCGCAGCCAGCTCCTTGTAGCGCCCCGGGTTGGTGTGGCGCATGCCAAGGTCTTCCAGCTCCCACTTAAACTGCCAGATGCCCAGGCGGTTGGCCAGCGGCGCAAATATGTCGAGCGTCTCCTGGGCAATGCGCTCGCGCTTGGCGGCCGGCAGGTGCGCCAGCGTGCGCATGTTGTGCAGGCGGTCGGCCAGCTTGATGAGCATGATGCGCACATCGTCGCCCATTGCCAAAAATGTTTTGCGAATGGTGTCGGCGCGCTGCGCACTGATGGCGCCGGCCGAAGCCGGGGCGGGTTCGGGCGCGCCCGCCTTGTCCACGCGCGCCACCTGTTGCGTCAGCTTTGTCACGCCATCCACCAGACGCGCAATTTCCGGGTTAAATTCGCGCTGCAGGTCAGCCACGGTTGCGCTGGTGTCCTCCACCACATCATGCAGCAGGGCGGCTGCAATCGCGGCCGCCGGCAGGTGAAGGCCCGCCAGAATTTCAGCCACCGCCATGCAATGCTGCAGGTAGGGATGCCCCGAGGCGCGCATCTGCCCGGAATGCTGGCGCGCCGCAAACGCATGGGCGCGCTCCACCAGCAGCCGGTCAGCTGGCGGGGTGGCAGCCGGCAGGCTGTTTACTAGTTTGGCGAGTTCCATGGATGTTGCTGCGGGCGCGCGGTCACGGCACGATACTTGCTCCTGTTAGCGTGGATGATTTTATACTGATTCAATATGACACTTGCTGGAAAGGGATTTTTTATTTGGCGGGTGGCAAATTGCGAGGGAGGCAACCCGGAGGCGATCGCTGCCAAGGCGGTGGCTGCCGGGCTTTCGCATGTGCTGCTCAAAATTGCAGATACGCGCTACCCGTTTGGCTTTGACCGCCAGAACCGGGATATTGTGGCGCCGGTGGTGGCTGCGCTGCACAATCGCGGCGTGCAGGCATGGGGCTGGCACTACGTAAAGGGCGACGATCCGACCGGCGAAGCACGCGTGGCGGTCGACCGTTCGCGGGCGCTCAACCTTGACGGCTACTGCATTGATGCCGAAGGCGAGTACAAGACTGCGGGCAAAGAGGCGGCGGCGCGTGCTTACATGAGCGACCTGCGCGCCGGGCTGCCAAACATGCTGATTGCCCTCAGCTCCTATCGCTACCCCTCTTATCACCGCGAGCTGCCGTGGGCGGCGTTTTTGGAAAAATGCGATCTGAACATGCCGCAGGTGTACTGGGAGCAATCGCATAATCCGGACCGGCAGCTGGAGCGCAGCGCGCGCGAGTTTGCCAACGTGCGCCTCGTGGGATACGAGCGGCCGGTGGTGCCCACTGGTGCAGCTTATGGTTCTGGCGGCTGGGTTGCAACTGCCGAAGATCAGGCGGTTTTTTACATGAAGGCGCGCGAGTTGGGCATGACAGCTGCAAACTCATATTCGTGGGATTGGGCAACCTCGGCTGGCAATCAGCACTTGTGGAATGCAGTCGCGCGTTTTGATTGGCGGGTTGCCGCGCAGCCGATAGCGCAGCCGATTCCTATCCCGCAGCCCGTGGTGCAGCCGGTGGCGCCCGTGGTCCAACCGCAGCCGGTTGCGCAACCTGCGCCGCAGCCAGCACTCCCCAGCGTTTTGCTGCAGCAGTGGCTGGCAGCAGCCAACAGTGCAAACCTTGACGCACTCGTGGCGCTCTACCAACCCAACGCAGGCCACGTTTCTGCAAAGCGCATGATCTTTGGCGCGCCTGCCATCCGCCAGTGGTACCAACAGCTGCTGGGCGAGCTGCTGCCCGGCGGCCGCTTCACGGTTGTGGACGCACGCGGCAAGGACAACTCATGGGCATTTGAGTGGCGTTGGGAAAAGGCGGGCAGCACAGCGCAGACCGGCAAAGACACGCTGGGTTTGCGTGACGGCCGCATTCAATACCACTACACCAACTTCTCCAAACCCGGCGCAGCGCCGTAACGCTGCTGCGCCAGTTGCCGGCTGCTGCGGCCGGCCGCTTCCGCCGAGTTTAATTGCGCGCCAGTTTGCGCAGCACCGTTTGCAGGATGCCGCCGTTGCGGTAGTACTCAGCTTCCACCGGAGTATCGATGCGCGCGCGCACAGTGAACTCCGTGCGCCGCCCGTCCGCATGCCTTGCCACAACCTGCAGGTCCTGCCGCGGCTGCACAGCGCCCGCAATCCCAAGCACATCAAATTCTTCGTGGCCGGTCAGGCCCAGTGACTCCGCCGTGGCACCCGCGCTGTACACCAGCGGCAGCACGCCCATGCCCACCAGATTGCTGCGGTGGATGCGCTCAAATGATTCTGCCAGCACTGCGCGCACCCCTAACAAGTACGCACCTTTCGCGGCCCAGTCCCGGCTGGAGCCGCTGCCATACTCGCGTCCCACCAGCAGTATCAGCGCTGTTCCCGCCTGCTTATAGCGCATGGCCGCATCGTAGATCGACATTGTTTCGGCAGCGGGCTTGCCCGCCTCAAAGTAAAGTGTGTTGCCGCCCTCTGCGCCGCCCAGTAAAAGATTCTTGAGCCGGATGTTGGCGAAGGTGCCGCGGGTCATCACGCGGTCGTTGCCGCGCCGCGTGCCGTACTGGTTGAAGTCCGCCGGCTGCACGCCGGCTTCCAGCAGGTAGCGGCCCGCGGGCGACTCGCGCGCAATATTTCCGGCGGGTGAAATGTGATCAGTGGTGATGCTGTCACCCAGCATTGCCAGCACACGCGCGCCGCGAATTTCCTTCAGCGCTGCCGGCTCCAACTGCAGGTTGTCAAAGAACGGCGGGTTCTGAATGTATGTCGAATCGGTGCGCCACGGATACAGTGCGCCGCCACTGACCGGAATGGCATTCCATTGGGGATTGCCGTCATACGCGTTGCCATACGAGCGCGTGAACATTTCAGGCTTGATGGAGGCGGCGATCGCATCGGCCACTTCGCGCTGCGACGGCCAGATATCGCGCAAGTACACCGGCTGTCCGTCAGTGCCAGTTCCGAGCGGATCCTGCGTCAGGTCAATGTCCGTGGTGCCGGCCAATGCATACGCCACCACCAGCGGCGGCGAAGCCAGATAGTTTGCCTTTACATGCGGATGCACACGGCCCTCAAAGTTGCGGTTGCCGGAAATGACGGCGGCGGCCACCAGATTGCCGTCGCCAATCGCCTTCACCACCGCTTCGGGCAGCGGCCCGCTGTTGCCGATGCATGTTGTGCAGCCATATGCCGCCACATTGAACCCAAGCTGCTCCAGGAACGGCAGCGTGCCCGACTCGCGCAGATACTCGGTTACCACCTTGGAGCCCGGCGCCAGGCTGGTTTTTACAAACGGCTTGACACGCAAGCCGCGCGCCACCGCCTTCTTGGCCAGCAAGCCGGCACCCAGCATCACGCTGGGGTTGCTGGTGTTGGTGCAGGAAGTGATGGCCGCAATCACAACTGCGCCGTGTCCTAAATTTTGGGGAGCTGCGGCACTGCTGCCGGCGTCAACCAGCGGCACGCTGCGGTTTGATTCGGCGGCAGCCAGCCCGAAGCCGCGCTCTTTGACGGGCGCCGTCAGCGCTGCGCGAAAGCTGCGCTGCACATCCGCCAGCGCCACGCGGTCTTGCGGGCGTTTGGGCCCGGCCAGCGAGGGCTCCACACTTGCGAGGTCCAGCGCCAGCGTGTCCGTAAATACCGGGTCCGGCGTGCTTGCGCTGCGGAACAGCGCCTGCTCTTTGGCGTAGCGCTCCAGCAAGCCGGCAGCAGTTGCACGGCCGGTGCTGCGCAAATAACGCAGCGTCTCATCATCCGTCGGAAAGAAGCCGCATGTAGCGCCGTACTCCGGCGCCATGTTGGCAATTGTGGCGCGGTCGGGCAGTGGCATAGCGCCAAGTCCCGGCCCAAAAAATTCCACAAACTTGTCTACAACACCTTTGGCGCGCAGCATCTGCGTGATCGTCAACACCAGATCGGTGGCAGTGACGCCTTCGCGCAGCTGGCCCTGCAGTTTGAACCCAATCACCTGCGGCGTCACAATGTACAACGGCTGGCCAAGCATGACGGCCTCGGCTTCAATGCCGCCCACGCCCCAGCCCAGCACACCCAGCCCGTTAATCATGGTGGTGTGCGAGTCGGTGCCCACTAGCGTGTCCGGGAACAGCAGCGTTTTGTTTGTGCCACTTTCAGTTTTGCTCACCACGCCCTGCGCCAGATACTCCAGGTTCACCTGATGAATGATGGCAGTGGCGGGCGGAATGACACGCAGGTTATCGAAAGCCTGTGCGCCCCAACGTAAAAATTCGTAGCGTTCGCCGTTGCGCTGGAACTCCAGCTCGGAGTTGCGCAGCAGTGCCATCCCGTCTGCAAAGTGGTCCACCTGCACGGAGTGGTCAATCACCAGATCGACGGGCACAAGTGGGTTGATGCGCTGCGGGTCACCGCCCAGGCGGCGCATGGCGTCGCGCATGGCTGCCAGATCCACCACGCACGGCACGCCGGTAAAGTCTTGCATGATCACGCGCGCCGGCATAAAGGGCAGCTCGTTGGAAGCGGGTTGGCTGGCGTTCCACGCCGCCAGGCGTTCTACATCAGCTGGCTGCACGAGGTAGCCGTCGCAGTTGCGCAGCAATCCTTCCAGCAGCACGCGGATGGAAAATGGCAGATGCTGCACGCTGCCCAAGCCGCGCTTTTCCAGCGCGTCGAGGCGGAAGATGGTGTGTTCGCCCAGCTGGCTGCGCGCCCCAAACGGATCGGCCGAAGTTAGTGTCATAGTTGCCCTTTCAAGGATTTGCAGCTGAAGTTAGTGCAACCGGGATTGTAACAAAAGCGCCGCGGCAGCTAGAAGCCTGCAAGCGAACGCGGAGTTTAGATCTGGCGCTCCAGCTCGTCCGCTATGCAGCCGAGCACACGCTCTTTTAGCACCAGCCGCTCGACGGCGCTTGTGGCTGTCCGCGTTGCGGCCGCCGCAGTGTTGTAATCACTGCCCAGCATTTTTGCAAGCGGCTTAGCGGCGCGCGCGCCGCTGCCGCGAAACGCAGCCTGCAGTGTGGCTGTCCACTGGCGCTGGTCCTTAATGCGCCCCAGTTCTTGTATCAGCCAGCTGAGCGCCATCCAGTATGCGTAGTTTATTGTTAGCGGCTGCGCCACCCGCTGGTGGTGCACTAAATGCGCGTGGCGCGACGCCGTAACGGCCGCCGTTAAGTAATGGCTGAGGCCCGGTGCAGCAGCGCGCTGTGGGCCAATTACCACCAGCCCGTTCAGTGCCGCAGCATACACAGACGGCCAGCGCAGGCGGCGGCGCAGCTCGTGCAATCCGCCTTCCAGATCGCGCAGGTTGAGCGCGCCACTTTCGCAGCGCACTTCAATCTCGCGCAACTCTTGCGCCAGAAACTGCGCCACCTTCATGCGGTCTTTTCGAGGCGCGGGCCACGCGAGGTCGGTTAACTCTGCGCGCATATTTGCCAGGCCCGGCACGTTGCGCGCGGCGCGGTGCTCGCTGTCTTCC
>OFRD01000004.1_pt1 | contig 74854 bp, 55 predicted proteins | sample 1543041 | NCBI WGS metagenome assembly OFRD01 (sample SAMN07774234, study PRJEB24372) | wastewater metagenome | isolation source: Exp Tend CN 100WW | collected 2016-02
CTATTTTTGTTGCACTGTTAGTTGGTATTATTGTTGGTTTATTTAACGGATTTTGGATAGCTTACATGGATCTACCTTCTCTTGCGGTCACGCTGGCTGGATTAATTGGGTATCGGGGCGTGGCTCGCATCTTAATTGAAGACCGTTCCATTGGTAGCTTTCCAGAGTGGTTTAATAACTTAGGCCAGAAGCCGTTTCTAGGAGTCATGCCGCTTGCCTCGCTAATCTTCCTAGCATTGTTTGTCGTGGCAATCGTAGTACTACAATATTCGGCATTTGGTCGCTATGTTTACGTAATCGGAAACAGTCGCGAAGTTGCGCGGTATTCTGGGGTGCGGGTGCGCCGGGTAAAAATGCTACTATTTGTTGTCTCTAGTACTGCTGCGACAGTGGCCGGTTTACTGCTTGCAGCCCGATTGGGCGCGGTGCGCGGTAGCACTGCAGAGGGATTTGAACTGGATATAATCACGATGGTACTACTGGGGGGCGTCAGTGTATTCGGTGGCAGCGGAACAATAATTGGTGTAGGTCTGTCGATATTGTTAATTCTAAACCTTCGCAATGGCATGTCGCTGTCAAATATAACCGGCAATACCCAGACTGGTGTAATTGGGGCACTTTTAATATTGTCGGTGTTAATCCCCAATTGGTTGGGGGATATGCGTGTAATGTATAATCTACGCTGGGGCGCGGCGCGGCGGCGCCCAATAGAAGAATAATTCCCCGCACGGGTTTGGATGAGTGTGGGCAACAAATGCCTGATGGAGGGGTGAAACATAGATTAGAAACAAAGTTACATAGAGGTTGCTAGTTCGAACTTAGGTGATTTGGTGTAAGACAAACTGGAGACAAATATATACATGAAGAAACTGAGTGTTTGCGCAAATGTACTCACAATTACTATGCTGCTGCTTGCCGCCTGTAGTCCAGCTGCGACTGCAGTTCCGGCTGCGGCTGCGACCGCGGCACCTGCGGCAACTTCGGCGCCCGCGGCGGCTGAAGCTCCAAAGGAAACTGGACCCGCCAAGGCGACTGCTGGCCAGGCGGTGAGCATGGTGTTACTGCCAAAGTTTCTGGGCATTTTGCCTTTCGATCAAGCCCATACGGGTGCATTGGAAGCTGAGGGAGAGTTAAAGAATCCGACCGCGCTTCAATTTCTGGGACCGACGCCAGAGAACAGTGTCGCTGGCCAGATTGAGATAATTACCACGGCAACCACGCAGAAGGTGGGCGCAATCATGCTTTCCAATAACGCTGGTGACCAAATCGCTCCGGTTGCCAAAGCGGCGGTAGCGGCGGGGATCAAGGTTGTGACCTGGGATTCTCCCATCCCTTCAGCGGAAGGCGAGCAAGTGTTTGTGGCACAGGTAGACTTTGCTGAGATTGGCAAAGTGATGGCCGACATGGCTCTGAGCATTTTAGGTGCAGGTGGTGGAAAGTTTGCAGTGCTGTCCGCGTCGCCTGACGCAGCCAACCAAAATGCCTGGATAAAGGCTATGAAGGAAGCGCTGACAGACTCGAAGTACGCCAAGCTGACGTTGCTGGACACGGTATATGGCAACGACCAGTCTGAAGAATCGTACAGTCAGGCACTGGCGCTCGTGGACAAGTACCCTGACATGGGATTAATCATGTCCCCAACGAGTGTTGGCATTGTGGCAGCAGCCAAAGCGATGTTGGATGAGGGGCTTTGCGACAAGGTAAAAGTTAGTGGCCTGGGCCTTCCGAGCGAGATGGTGTCGTATACCATGAAAGGGTGCGCTCCAGAGTTTGCTCTCTGGTCATTTGTGGACTTAGGATATCTGACCTACTACACTTCCTACATGATGGCGACTGGTGCCATTAAGGGTACCGAAGGCGAAATGTATGAGGCGGGGCGAATGGGTACCTATACCATCACAAAAGACCCGACTCGTGACGCGGGATTGCGTGTTTTGATGGGTCCGTTTACTGTCTATAACAATAAGAATGTTGAGGCAGCGTCTAAGTAATAAATCAGACTAAGCAATAGTCTGATGTTCATCAGGCCCTCGATGTCTTCAACGACCTTGAGGGCCTTTTGTGTATTTTCCAATAATGTCGGTTAGAGCAAAGGTGGTAGCGTGTTGCAATGGTGTCCTTTACTTACTAAATAAATGGATAAATCAATATCTGAGTTAATCTAGCTGGTTTGAGGCAGCTGCCGGCAATCCATAGTTTGCTCACATGCCGGGCGGGCGGCGCCGCCATAAGTTTGTGGCCGCCTCAAACGCATGTCCCAACTGCAGCACCCCCCAGTCATCCTGATGCCGCCCCACAATTTGCAGGCCCACTGGCAGTCCGCTGGCGCTGAATGCGCACGGCACCGAAAGTGCCGGGTTGCCCACGGTTGAGATGTAATAGCACGACTTCATCCAGTCGATGTATGAGTGCATCGGCACGCCGGCGATTTCATTGATGAAGGGCGTGTCCACGCTGAAGGGCAGCACCTGGCTCACGGGCAGTATGAAAAATTCATAGCGCTCCATGAAGCGGCGCACGCGGTGATAGAGCTGCGTGCGCTGCGCTTCGGCGCGGCCCAGCTGCGGGCCCGTCAGCTGCCGGCCCTGCTCAATATTCCAGCGCACGGTTTCTTTCAGCTGCTCTGGATGCTGGTCCAGCTCTTTGCCGAGGCTTAGCTCGAAGCTCCACGCGCGCCACACTTTGAAAACTTCGTCGGCATCTGAGAAGTCCGGCTCGGCCTCTTCCACAATGCAGCCCAGCTGCTCGAACACGGTGCGCTGCGCGTCCACCGCGCTGCGCACTTCGGGTGCGTACGGCAGGCCGAGGCCGCGCGTCCATGCCACGCGTGTGCCGGCAAAGTTGCGGCCCAGCGGGCGCGCAAAAGTTGCGCCGGGTTCCGGCAGCGCAATCGGTGCGCGCGCATCCGGGCCGGCCAGCGCGCTGAGCAGCAGCGCAACATCCGCCACAGTGCGCGCCATCGGGCCTTCGACCGAAAGCGTGAACCACCCGGCAGACTGCGGCCAGCTGGGCACACGCCCTGGCGATGGCCGCAAGCCCACCACATTGCAAAAGCCGGCCGGGTTGCGCAGCGAGCCGCCCATGTCGCTGCCATCGGCCAGCGCCACCATGCCGGTAGCCAGCGCCACCGCTGCACCGCCGCTGCTGCCGCCGCAGGTTTTGGCGATGTCGTACGGGTTGCGCGTGGCGCCAAACACCGCGTTGAAAGTTTGCGAGCCTGCGCCAAACTCGGGCGTGTTTGTTTTGCCAAGTGCAATTGCGCCCGCAGTGCGCATGCGCTCCACCAGCAGTGTGTCCGCCACGGGCACATGCGTGGCGTAGATGGGCGACCCGTATGTGGTGCGCATGCCAGCCGTGTCTTGCAGGTCTTTGTGGGCAACGGGCAGGCCGTGCAGCGCCGGCAGGCTGCGCGCTGGATGCGCTGCGCTTGCAAGCACTGCATCGGCAGTGTCGGCGGCTGCCAGCGCCTGTGCGGCTGCCAGCGTCACAATCGCATTTAGCGCCGGGTTCGCACGCTCAATCTGGCGCAAGTGCGCCTGCATTACCTCGCGCGCCGAAACTGCGCGGCGCAAGAGGTTGGCGCGCAGTTCCACCGCCGGCATGAAGCACAGGTCGCTGTCACTCATGGATTTGGCCGGCAAGTGTAATGCAGTGCGCCGGGCAGCCGCAGCTGGTGCCTGCTTGCACTTCCGGGCGGATAGGGTATGGACACGCAACCGGCTTCTGTTTTGCACGGGCCGCCAGCGCAGCTCTGGCAGAGTTAATGCAGGCGTTTGTGTTATTGTTGAAAACCAGCTGGATGGTTTTTCCAGTCCACCTGAACGCCCCAAACACTTCAAACATGAAACAACTAATTGAATGCGTCCCCAATTTTTCTGAAGGCAATGACCTGTCGGTCATTAAACAGATCACGGACTGCATCGAAGCCGTCGCGGGTGTGCGGCTCCTGAATGTAGATCCGGGCAAGGCCACAAACCGCACGGTGGTAACTTTTGTGGGCACACCGGATGCAGTTGTGGACGCCGCGTTCAACGCCATCCAGCTTGCGGGCGGGTTGATCGACATGCGCAAGCACAAGGGCGAACATCCGCGCATGGGGGCCACCGATGTCTGTCCGTTTGTGCCGGTGTCTGGAATTACAATGGAAGAGACAGCGGCTTATGCCCGGAAACTGGCCGAGAAAGTTGGCGGCGAACTGCGCATCCCGGTTTATCTTTATGAGGCGGCACAGCCAAACAAGAGCCGCAGCAATCTTTCGGTGATCCGCGCCGGTGAATATGAAGGCTTTGCAAAAAAGATTTTGCTGCCGGATTGGCGCCCCGACTTTGGGCCGGCCGAGTTTGACGCCCGGCGCGGAGCAACCGTAATTGGCGCCCGCGAGTTTCTGGTGGCGTTGAATGTGAACCTGAACACCACATCCACGCGGCGTGCGAATGCGGTGGCATTTGATGTGCGCGAAGCCGGCCGGACGCGCACGGATGCGCAGGGCAATGCACTGCGCGATGCGCACGGCAACGCGCTTGTCACGCCGGGCAGCTTGAAGAATGTCAAAGCGATTGGCTGGTTCATCCAAGAATATGGGGTGGCGCAGATTTCAATGAATTTGACAAACACGGCCGTGACGCCGGTGCATGTTGCATTTGATGCGGTGGCAGAAAAAGCTGCAGAGCGCGGCATGCGCGCCACCGGCTCTGAACTTGTGGGGGTCATTCCCCTGCACTGCTTGTTGGATGCGGGCAAATATTTCCTTGAGAAACAGCAGCGCTCGGTTGGTGTGCCCGAAAGTGAACTGGTGAAGATTGCGGTCAAATCAATGGGGCTGGACGAGTTGGCGCCGTTTAACCCGGCCGAACGCGTCATTGAATACTTGCTGCGCGATGCGGCGGAAACGCAGTTGGTGGCCATGACACTTGCGGACTTCGCCGACGAAACTTCAAGCGAGAGTATGGCGCCGGGCGGCGGTTCAATCTCTGCTTACATGGGCGCACTGGGCGTGTCACTGGGAACAATGGTTGCAAATTTGTCTGCGCACAAACGCGGCTGGGATGCGCGCTGGAAGGAATTCTCGGACTGGGCAGCCAAAGGGCAGCAGCACAAGGCTGCGCTGCTGCGGCTTGTGGACGAGGATACTGCGGCATTCAATGCGATTGTGACGGCGCTGGCAATGCCAAAAACCAGTGCGGAGGAGCAGGCAGTCCGCGCTGCAGCCGTGCAGGCGGCCACAAAGAATGCGGCCGCGGTGCCGCTGCGCGTGATGCAAACAGTGCTCGCAGCCATGGAGCTGATTGAAGCAATGGTCATTCACGGCAACCCAAACTCAATCACGGATGCCGGGGTTGGGGCGCTGGCGGCGCGTGCGGCGGTGCGGGGCGCCTACATGAATGTGCGCACAAACGCGCGTGGCATCACTGACCACAATTTTGCTGCGGACATTATTGCGCAGGGCAAAGCCCTTGAGGCGCAGGCCAACGCCATCGAGCAAAGGGTTGTAGCGCTTGTGGACAGCAAGATTGGCTGACTCGAAAGTGCTGCACAACCAGCCGTTATGAACTACCCGCAAATAAATGCACTAGGCCAGCAGGCGGCAGCGGAGATTGGAGGCGTGCTCAGCACAGTCACGCAAGCGTCTGTGGAAAGTTTCTGCGCGGATATTCTTGGCGCCAGTACCATTGCATGTTTTGGCGGCGGCCGGGAAGGGTTGATGATGCGGGCGCTCACCATGCGACTGATGCATTTGGGGCTTAACGCGCACTATGTGGGTGACATGACCACGCCGCCGCTTGGGAGTGGTGACCTGCTGATTGCGAGTGCTGGTGCCGGTGGCTGCTCAACCGTGCTGGCCATCATGCAGGTTGCCAGACAGGCCGGTGCCCGAGTGCTGATTGTGACTGCGCCACCCGCCGGCCCGGCCGCCGCTCTCGCTGATGGTGCCGTCGTACTGCAGGCGCAGACCATGGCAAATGAAACTTCTGGAGCGCCCAGTTTGCTGCCGATGGGGAGTCTCTTTGAAGCTGCGCAGCTGGTTTTGTTTGACCTAGTTTCGATCATGCTCAGGGAAAAGACCGGCCAAGCTGCTGGCGAAATGAGCGCACGCCACACCAACCTTGAGTAAAACGGATCTTGTGAAGCGACTGCTTTGAGACTATGGTCGCATTGCTGCACGCGTAGTCCGCGCCATTTGTGGCCGGGTTGGGTTCTGCGTAAAACCGGAGCGCGTGAACTCAGGCGGGTCATACGTCACACGCCCGTTCCTGCGCAATATGTTGCAGTGGCGCGCAAACAATCATGCGGATACTAATTCTTGCCACCGAACTGTCGCCGATGACGGGCGGCATTCAACGCTATACGCATGCGCTGGCTTTGGCGGCTGCCAAAGCGATGGGTCCCTCCAATGTGCTTGTTTTGCCGTTCAACGGCAGCTACCCCGCCACATTCCCCGGATATGCATTGAACGACAAGCTGGCGCGCGCGCAGCGTTTGTTTGGCGTGGTTCCGCGGCGCTGGGTGCATGCATTTCATCTGCGGCGTCTGATCGCAAAATTTCAACCAGATCTGATCCTCTGCAATCATGTTGAGTTAGCGCCGCACGGCCGCCGCGCCAAAAAGCTAAATGGCACTCCATATTGGGTGGTTGCCTACGGCATTGAGGTGTGGGCGGACATTCCGCCCGACCAAGCGAACGCACTTGAGAAAGCTGACCGCATTATTTCCATCAGCAAAGTAACTGAAGGCATTCTGGCAGCCAAAGGGATAGACCCTGCAAAAATGGAGCTGCTTTACTATGGCGTTGACACCAACGCATTTACGCCTGAAGGTGAAGGCGCAAGCAAGTCCCCGGTACTGCTTACGGTCTGCCGGCTGGATGCAGCCGAGCGCTACAAGGGATACGACCGAGTGATTGAGTTGCTGCCCGATTTGTTGAAAGAGTTTCCGGCCTTGCGCTATCGAATTGTTGGGGACGGTTCTGACCGCGCGCGCGTGGAGGAGCTTGCGCGCAGGCTCGGCGTCCAAGACCGGGTTGAGATCACTGGTATTGTGCGTGATGTGCACAAGATAGCCGCTGAATACCGGCAGAGCGACATTTTTGTCATGCCGAGCATGTTTCAAAGTGGCAGCAAGGCGTATGGCGAGGGCTTTGGTATTGTTTATCTTGAAGCGGCTGCTTGCGGCAAGCCGGTGATTGCTGCCAAAGGCGGCGGTGCGGACGAAGCCGTGGCGGACGGTGAAACTGGATTGCTGATCGATGTGGCGCAGCGGGATGCGCTGCGGGGCGCCATCACGCGCTTGCTGCGTGCGCCTGAAGAAGCGCGGACGATGGGTGCCGCCGGTCGCTTGCGCGTGACGAAACTATTCTCAAGAGAACGCTTTGAGGAGCGCTTCTCCGAGCTGCTGCGCAAATAAATTATCTGCGCAGCACACCTGTTGTGGTTGCCGTGCTCCACGGAAAGCAGGGGTCTGCGCGGGCAATGCCTCGCGGAACACTGTTGCGCATCACCATGCTCGGCTGCAGGCCGCACTGTCTAAATAAATCTTTCAGCTGCTGCTTGCGCCGGGCGCGCCTGTGGCCACAGCAGCGCCAGCAGCAAAACCAGCAGCGCGCCAAGGTTCACCATGCCCACCCACTGGCGCAGCGGCGAGAGCACCGGCACAACCGTAGCCACATGCCGGCCGGCGGGAGAGTTGAAGCCGAGCAAACCAAATGTAGTGGGGAAGGCAGCCACTGCAGCGCCGTCCACGCGTACCTGTAGATACGGGTAGTACGCATAGCTGAGCTGCACATAGGCGGGCGCAGAAAGCGTGTAGTCCAGCTGCACAAGCTGGCTCTGCATTACGTGCGTGTGCACGGTGAGCGCCAATGCAGTGCCGCTAGCTGCGGCGGGCAATGCTGCAACTGGCGCACGCACTGGCAGAAAATCCGCCGTTGCCGTTGGCGCTGCAATGTGCATGGCGTTGGCCAGCGGCGCAAAGTACAACGGCGGTGGCTCCACGCGCACAGTGGCGCTCGCCAGCATTGGGAGCCCGCCGCCGGTGGGCACAATTACCGCCCCATCCGTGGTTTGCACGGCGCCCGCGCGCTGTGCCAGTGGCGTGGGTGCATCCGTGATCACATAGTCCACATTGGCAAGCAGCAGCAACGGAAAAGCTTCATCCAAGAGTTCGGCGGGCGTGTGCGCGCGAATGCCCCACGGATTGGGTCCGCTTGGCCGCAAGTTGCGCAGAAAGGGCGCGGCCATGATCGGCGAGTCGCCGTTGTTCTCAAAGCCCGGCATGCCGGCCAGCATGGGCAGCTGCCAGCCGTTTTCGGGTGCGGTTTGGTCCAGCACGCGCCCGTCACCAGTGCCGCGGCGCGCCATCAGCCACGCATGCGCGGCCGCCCGGTTTTCCGGACTTGCATTTGCGCTTGGCGGCACCTGATAGTTGATGAACAGCGTATGGCGCAGCATATCAAACGCAATCACGGCGCATACTAACGCCACCAGTGCGGTAACCCAGAACTGCATGCGCTGCGCAGCCTGCGCACGCGGCGGCCCGCCCAGCCTGTTCAACCAGCGCACCACGCGCGCACCCAGCGGACCCGCTTCCAGCTCCGCCACAAAAACGCCCGTGCCCACACATGCGCTCATCAGCACAAACACCGCAAACTGGCCCTGCGACGAGAACAGTGCGGTGTATGGCCCGATAGAAAGAAACAGACTCACAATTAAAAGCAGCAGCGCGCCGCGGGCGTAGGGACGCCGGCTGGCGGCAGCTGCCAGCCCGCCGGCAGCTGCCAGCAATAGAATGCTGTTGCCCACGTAGCCCCATTGCCACCAGCGGCTTTGTCCGCCCTCCCAGGTAAAAACTGCCGCCAGGATCTCACGCACCGGCCAGCCTGCCACGCGCTGCACATAACCGCCGGCGTACCAGCCGCCTTGCGTTGTGAGGCCGGTTTCGAGCGCGGCCGGCAGGGTATAGAAGAGTGCGGCCAGCACCCCCAGCGCCAGCCAGCCCGCCAGCAGCAGGACTGCGCGCCCTGCGCGGGCCGCGCTGCTGTGCAGGCTGAACGCGCGCACCAGCCCATACAGCGCTGCCAGCAAGGTGGCGTAGAAGCCGAAATAGACGTGCGCTGCGAGTGCGGCAGCGGTAACCAAGCCAAGCGCGGCCGCCGTACGCCGCCTATGCAGCGCAGACAGCACATGTTCCACCAGCAGCAGTTGCAGCGGCCACAACAAAAATATGGGCGCCATCACCAGCTTGCCCACAAAAACAATATTGTGATAGCGATAGTACGCGCAGCCAAACGCAGCCGCTGCGCTGAGCGCCGCAAGCGGAGAAGCGCACAGGCGGCGCACAAAGGCAAACATGGCCGCCACGGACGCCACATGCAGCGCAAACAGCAGCGCTTTTGCAGCCACCCAGATGTTTGGCACCAGGCTGCTGACCAAAGCCAGCGCCGCAAAAAACAGCGGGCTGTAAAACTGCATCAAGGGGAAACCCATGTCGCCCCAGTTTGTCCAGATGGGCAGCTGCCCGCCGGCCATGATGTCGCGCAGCAGCCAAGCCAGCGTTGTGTAGTAGATCCCGTCCGTGCTGGCGGTGAGAGTGCCGGGCAGCAGGAAGTACGCGCCGGAGAGCGCACCCAGCACGCAGAGCAGCGCAGCCGTGCGCCGGCTGCTGGCGAAGATGGATTGCAGTGCGCTGCTCATAGCGCCATGCCGCCACTCCGCTGCGCAGAGTGCCAGCACAGCCCCGAGTGCGGCCAAGCGCACGGGCCAGCGCACGTCGGCCACCAGCAGCGCCCATGCGGGTGGCGGCCCCCACTTGCGCATGCGCAGAAAGGGGCCGTACGCCGTGTACAGCTCCGCGTGAATGTAAGCGAGCGCCAGCACGGCACAAGCCGCAGCCACCACCCACTGCTGTCGCACTGCAAGCCGGGCTTCAGTATCAAGCTCAGTGACTTTCACGGCAGAGATAGCTTGTTGACGGTGCAACTGTTGTGCTTTGTGGGCCGGCGTGGCCCGGGCTGCCGCAGCGGCTGAATTGCGCGCCACTTGGTGATGATGTGCATAAAACTGGTCCAGTGCCGGCGGCCGCACAAAAACGGCGCAGTGCTGCGGACTTTAGAATGATACCCCGCAGTGAAGAACATGCTTGTTGCTGGACGGGCCTGATTTGTTGGCAAAAGAACAAGCAGAGCAGCGCCGCCGGTTCGCGGGCCGCCCGCCACTTTGCCAAGCCGCACGCCAGTCGGCTATCATCGGAGCGCTGTCAGGTGGCGGCTGCTATCGGCTGCGCAGACAGCGCATAATTTTCACTCGTTCGCACATCCGGTGTAATTAGGCTGGCGCTTCATTACTCATTATCGTGCGCAAAATGTTCCGTCTACTAATCTGTTCGTGCCATTGCGGGAGGCTGCCATGCGCATACCTTGGTTAAAAACTATTGCTGGCGCGCTGCCGGTTGGGCTGCTGGCCTTGGCGGGCTGCACAACCGGGCCGGATGCGCTGGTGCCGTCCGGCGCGGCCCGCCGGCTGGACCCGTCCGGCACACATGCGCAGCTGGGACCCACCGCGCTGCGCGTGATGTCATTCAATATCTGGCTGGGTGGGGAGCTGGTGGACTTTGGCAAAGTGGTTGAAGCCATCAAGCTGTCCGGTGCGGATGTGGTGGGGCTGCAGGAGTCCGAGGGCAACGCGCGCCGCATCGCTGATTTGCTGGGCTGGGCTTATGCTGATGAACGCTTGCAGATCATCTCAAGCCATCCATTAATTGCACCGCCGGATGGCAATGGCATCTACACCTTCATTCAGCTGGTGCCGGGGCAGGTGGTGGCCATGTCAAACATCCATTTGCCTTCCAACCCGTACGGGCCGGAGCTGGTGCGCGATGGCAGCCCGCTGGCAGAAGTGCTGGCCAATGAAGCGGACACGCGCATGGCATGGCTGCAGGATTACCTGCCGCACTGGCGCACGCTGATTACTGCCGGCATGCCACTGCTGTTGACCGGTGACTTCAACACTCCGTCGCAGCGCGACTGGACTGCAGAAGTTGTTGGCGCGCGTGCGCATATCTTGTACCCGGTGCAGTGGCCCGTTATGCTGGCGGTGGAGCAGCTGGGCTTTGTTGACACTTACCGCGCAGTGCATGCCAACGCCAAAGCCAAGCCCGGCATCACTTGGACCTTCGGCTACCCACATCCGCGCCTGCGCGCAAATGAAGTGCAGGACCGCATCGACTTTGTGTTTGCGGCCGGCGCTAAGCACATCATAGACAGCCGCATCGTTGGTCCCGCCGGCGAACGCGATGTCGATGTGGCTGTGGACCCGTACCCCTCCGACCATCTGGGGGTTGTGTCTACTGTAATGCTGGATCCGGTAGAGCCGCCAGTGTTTGTGGCGGTAGCCGCCGTGCGCGTTGAAGCCGGTACGCCGCTGGGCGTGCACTACCATGCGCCCGGCGGCGAAGGCACGGACCGGCTTGTGTTGGTGCATGCTGGCGCGGACCCGATCACAAATGCGCTGGCTGCCCTGCCGCCGCAAGAAGCCGGCTATTTCGGGCGCGTAAACTTTGGCACCGGCGGGCTGCAGCCGGGCGAGTATGCGGTTGTGCTGCTGGGCGCGGCGGACCAAGAGCTGTCTCGCAGTGCATTTTGGGTGGTTGCGCCCGGCGCAGTGCCGGCCGTCTCCGTGGATGCTTCACAATACAAGGTGGGCATGCCCGTCACAGTGACCTGGGGCGCGGCACCCGCCCGCAAATTTGACTGGGTGGGAATTTATAAGGCGGATGACCCTGACTTGTTTAACTATCTGGCTTTTGCATACACCGGGGCTACCGTAGGCGGCGCATATACCTTTGGTGCGGCCGAACTTGGCGCTGGGCTGCTGGCACCCGGAGAATATGTGATGCGCCTCATGTCTGATGACGGGTACGCCTGCCTGGCTGCCGTGCGATTCGCCGTTGTAGAGTGAAAACACCCGCGATAGACTCTGGGCTGTCTTCTTTGGCTGGCAAGCTCCAGCCGGACTTCGTGCCAAAATAATTTATGTCTGTGTTCGAAAGGAGTGCGGAATGACAATCCAAATTTTGCGAAAGCTGCACGCGTTGCAATCCCTGCTGGTTGCCGGTGCCATTATTTTGGGTGCTTGCGCACCGGCTGCCGAGCCCACTGCCGTGCCGGCTGCAGAAGTTGCAGCGCCGGCGACGGCCGTTGTTGAGCCGGCTGCGGAGAGTGTGCCCGTAAAGCAGGAAAAACTTCCGCCGACGCTGGCTATCGCAAACGCATCCGGCGTGGAAGTTTGCGAAATCTATCTGGCTGCGCGCAGCGCACGGGACTGGGGAGCACCGCTGGCGCTTGAAGCACTGCCAGACGGTGGCGTGGACTTGTACTTCCCGCCCCAGCCTGGTGTTTATGATGGCGCGGCGGTGGACTGTGAAGGCGAGCTTGTTGAAGAGCAAGCCGGGATGGATCTCAATAGTGAATTTATATGGGTAATTGGCAAACAAGCGTTTGCCAGGCCGGCGGCGGCGGAAGCTGCAGAGGCGGCAGAAGCGGCGCCAGCGGCGGAAGCGCCTGCGCCGCTCGTGGTTGAAGAAGTGCTTGCAGTGGCTGCGGCGCGCGGCCTGGTGTGGGACACGGGCTTTCGGGCAACCGCCAACGGCTTTGGTTTTGAGAACTACGGTGGTGATTTTCCAGAGGGCAACTTTACTGCAGCGGATGCAGCCGGGTTCTGGGGTGATGCAGCAATTTGCGCTACGGGCTCGGGTGAAAGCTGCGTTCCCAAGCCGTCTGCGCAAGCATGGATTGACGCAGCCAATGCGGCGGGGGATGGCGGCCATTGCGCGGGCTTTACAGTAGCTGCGTTTCGATTGTTTGATGGCGCGCTGGATCCGGCTCCCCTTGGCGCGGCTTCCACGCCACAACTTGAGCGAAGCGTGCCGGTTATGCGCCGCCTGGCGTTGGACTTCACGATGCAGTTTCTGTCTGAAATCTATGCGGCCACAGTGGAAGGTACTCCGCTCGAAATCGTCCAGAAACTTCAAAAAGAAAAAGGCCCGGTGGATATCGGCATCTATGCCCGGGAAGGTGGCGGCCACTCCGTGGTGGGCTACGGCTTGGAAGACTTGGGCAACAGCCAGTACAAGATTTTGGTGTATGACAACAACTGGCCCGGGCGTGAGAATGCAATTGAGGTTGATGGCACTAAAAACACGTGGATTTATTCCCTGTCTGCCACCAACCCCAAAGAAGATAGCGGAGCCTGGGAGGGCGACGCACAAACAAAAACTTTGAACTATGTGCCGCGGGCTGCCTACTTGCCCAAGGGAACGGGTTATGGCTTGCCTTTTGCAAAGGCGGACAGTGTGCTGCGTCTCGCACGCCCGGCAAATGCCGGCGCGACGGGCAGCACCAGTTTTAGCTTGAACACAAAAAATGCTGCCGGCGCCAATATCGCGCTGCTGTTGTCCACACCGGATGGCAAAACTGTCGGGGTGGGCAGTGATGGCGTGCTGCAGAACGACATCCCCGGCGCAACAATTGTGCGCCCGAAGGGTTCAGTGCAGCGCCGGCCGGCGGCAAAGAAATTTGACCCCGGCAACAAGGTGACGCTGGAGCCGATTGTTTCGCTGCAGCCGCCAGTGATCAGCGTGCCGGCCGCAGGTGCATACAGCGTTGCGATCACGGGTGCGGTGGCTGCGGCTGCGGAGTTGCATGCGGTGGGGCCGGGGTTTGCATTTGCTGCCAGCGGGGTGCAGGCGGGCGCGGGCCAAACGGCTGGCGATGCAATCACCATCAATCCCGCTGCGGGTTCGGTGAACTACGCGCCGGCTGGCGCTGCAAAACCCATACTGACGCTGACGACAGCGGGCGCGGACGGCGAGACGGTTTTCACATTGGGCGGCGTAAGCTTTGAAGCCGGGCAGCAGTTAGCCGTGCAGGTTGATCCCACTGCGGGCACACTGGCATTGAGCGGCACCGGCATCGGAAAAGACAACCTGGTGCTCGTGGCAACAAAAGTGGGCAATGATGGCACGATCAATACTTTTGCCACTGACGGCATTGTGCTGGCGGCAGCCGGTTCGCAGGTGCTGGATTTTGGTGCGTGGGATGGCACCGGCGCGATGAACATGGGCATTGATGCGGACGGCGATGGCACGCTGGAGTCCACCGGCGAGCTGGCAGATGAACCGCTGGGTGTGGTGCTCAACGACCTGGGTACGGCTGCGCAGATTGCCGACGGCCTGGCTGCCAGCGCCGCATACATGGATGATGCAGATACTGCATCATTTCTTGCGGCACTGGCCGGGGCCGGACTTTCCGCAGACCAATTGGGCGGCCTCTTGCAAGACTTGGACGAGGCCAATTTTTCTGCCGAAGAGCTGCAGGCTTTTGTGATTGAGGCCGGACTGGCAAATGACCTTGGCGTGTTTGCCGGGTTCGCGCAGGCGCTTGGCCTTGACGATGAAGAGTTTGCCGGCCTGACGGGCGCGCTGGGCTTCGACGGCGCTGCACTGGAAACTTTGAACGGGTTGATGGACGAACAGCAAGCGTTGGAAGACAGCGCATACGAACTGGCGCGCTCAGACATGGACCCGGCTGAGCAGGCGGCGTTCATCGCTGCGTTGGGGTTGACCCCAGACCAGCTCGGTGATTTTCTTGACTTCAGCGATCTCGATGGTGCAGAGCTTGCCGGCCTAGTGACAGATCTGCAAGTGGACCCGCAAGAGTTGCCGGGCCTGCTGAAAGATTTGGATCTGGAGCCGGAAGATCTGGGTGCGGTACTGGATGGGCTTGATCTGCAGGGTGCGGCAGAGATCAGCCTCATAGATGGATTGGGTTTGGATGCTGCGGATCTGGGTGACTTGTTGGACGGAATGAATGTGGAAGGCGACGAGTTAAGCGGGCTCGTGGAGGGCCTGGATTTGGATGCGGCTGAGCTGGGCGATGTGCTTGGAAACATGGAGCTGGAAGGCGATGAGTTGGGCACATTGGTGGAGGGATTGGGCTTGGATGCGGCTGCGACGGACGCACTGATGACTGACGCAGAAGCCGAGCAAAGTGACAGTGGCGATGGCGAATCCGCGGTTGAAGATACAGGCGGCGGTTAATGTGTTGGGCTGCGACTGACTTGGTTCAGCCACCCATAATTTTGTGAGACTTCCGAAAGTGAACGAAGCAATGGCTTAGCGCCGGAGTACTGCGCGGTAGACCATCTGCCAGCGGCCCAAACACAATGATTTGGGCCGCTGGCCTTTTTTAGTGGCACGCCGCAGTTTGTACTACGGCCGGTAAAAGGCGCGGAAGAAAGGCTGGCGATGCCGACCTTGAGTTCCACGAGGGCAGCTCAATGGGTTTGGCTGCCGCGCTGCATTCTGCCCGCAGCTTATGCGGGGCGTTTATCCTCCGTTTGGCGGTACCAATAAAGCGGGAAGTACAGCAGCACAATCCCGATCCCAAGAAAGAACAGCCAGCGTTTATCTGCAGCCACGAGCAGGTCTGAGGCATAGTAGCCGCCGTAGGCCCAAACCACCAGAAAGAACAGGCCGCACGCCAATGCCACATAGCGCAAGGCGCCGACCATTTTTACCGGGCGCGCCAGTTGCGGGCGCAGGTCGCGCAACACAAAGTAGCCAACCAGCGAGAGCGAGCAGGAAAGCAGGTAACCCATGTTCGAGAAAATGTAGATTTCAAAAGGCGACCCGAAGAACACCACGATGATCGAAACCACCAGGTTGAACAACATTGCGTTCGCCGGCACGCCATGGTCATTCAGGCGGCCAAACCAGGTGGGCAGTACACCATCCTGCGCCACCTGATATAAACCGCGCCCGCAGCCCATCAGCGCGTTCAGCACTGAAAGCAGCAGTGCTGAAATCAGCGGCACACCAATCACCCACTGAACCCACACCGCGTCACCAAAAATTGCCTGCGTGTAGCTCAAGAAGACGGTCAGCGGATCATAAGAGGCTGTAGTGCCGAGCACCGCAACCAACATCACTGGAATGGACAAATAAATGAAGAAGCCGTAGATGCTTTCGGCGGTCATGGCAATTTTGGCATCGCGCGCCGGATTGCGGCACTCGCCGATGTAGCACGCAGCTGCTTCCATTGCCCAGACAGACCAGGTCATGATAAAAATCCAAGACATGTAAAACTGAAACGTGCCCGTGGCGGGGTCTTTCAAGGCAAAACCGGCAAGGTTTGAAAAGTTAGCGGTGCCGGGCTGGAAGAGTGGCAGGAAGATCAGCAAAGTCAACGGCACCATTGCCACGATGCCAAAAATTGTCGCAAAGCTCGCGCCTAGGTTAATGCCGCGGTAGCAAGGGATGTACAACAAGCATAAAGACACAACGGCAATGATCGCCACCGTTGAGCTGATCGGGGCGCTGATTGGCGTAAAGACAGTGCCTTCGGACAGATTCAGCAGTGCCCGAATGTAGCTCGCAGCCAATATCATATTGATAGGAGCGACCGGGAACCAGCCCAGCCCGTAGGACCATGCTGAGATGCCGCTCATGTGTTTAGCCACTGTTTCCCCAAGCGGCCGAAACGAATCATAGGCGTATGACGGCAAACCACCGGTGCGGTGTGGCAGCATGGCGGCCAGCTCCGCAAGGCAGAAGCACAAGATTACACCCACGCCAGTTACACCAAAAAAGAGCGGAATAGACGCTGCACCCATGCTCTGCACGGCAAAGGGTGCCACGCCGGTTACCAGGATTGTGCCGGCCAGGCCAATCATGAAAGCTCCGCGCCAGTCCGTAGTTTTCTGCAATTCACCGGAGTTGTCGCCGGACGAAGATTGATTAGACATAATTAAATTCCCCGTTAGTAAGTCCAATTAGCTGATTAGTTCCCCGGGCTTTATCCACGGCATTACCGGCACTTGCACCGGGCGCCAAGCCGGGCCTAACTTGTTGGAGCATGTGTCTTGTTTCACTGCAATAGGCATATCTTCCTGATGAATGCTGCTGCGTGCCAGGTCAAGCAAAAGCGTTGGCCGACGCCGCACTGCATCCTGTGTTTTCCCGCAGGGCGCAGTGCGGCGATATTTGGAATGGCCGCAAATTTAGACGCAGCGCAATACCAACCGTACATTAATAAGTGGCAATATAGTTGTCCAATTCCCACTGTGAAATTGACCGATGGTACGCGTCCCATTCCCGGCGTTTGGCGTTCACATACATGGCACTGAATTCTTCGCCCAGCGCGTCATGCAGCAGTTTGTCGGCTTCAAAGTGGTCAAGCGCATCTTTTAGCGTAGTCGGCAAGAACTCAATTTTGTCTTTGTGCAGCTGCGCTTCCGGCACCTCGTACAGGTTGCGGGTGTTCTTCTTGCCGGGATCAATCTTGTTTTTTACGCCGTCAAGCCCGGCAGCGAGCATTACTGCCGCTGCGAGATACGGGTTGGCTGCACCGTCGATGATGCGGTTCTCTACCCGCCCGGGGCCGGGCAGGCGAATCATTTGCGTGCGATTGGAGCCGCCATAGGTCACATAAACGGGAGCCCATGTGGCTCCGGAGTTGGGCGCGCCACGAATAAGGCGCTTGTAAGAATTCACAAGCGGGTTGGTGATGGCGGCCAATGCTTTGGCGTGTTTCATCAATCCGCCGCAGAAGTGATATGCAAACTGCGATACACCGAGCTCATCCTTTGCGTCTTCGAACAAGTTGGTTTTTTTGGCGGCATCCCACACGCTCATGTGGAAGTGGGCGCCATTACCGGTCAGGTGGGCAAACGGTTTGGGCATAAAGGTGGCCATCATTCCGTGCTGTTCAGTCACAGTTTTGACCATCCACTTGTAGAAGGTGTGCCGGTCTGCGGTTGTCAGCGCATCAGAGTATGCAAAGTTAATTTCATACTGGCAATTGGCATCTTCGTGATCATTCGCATACGGGTCCCAGCCAAGCTCCTGCATGTACTTGATCAGCGTGGACATTAAATCGAGGTGGCGGTGCAGCGCGCGCAAGTCATAGCAGGGCTTGGACAGCGAGTCCATTTTGTCGGCAATTTGCCATTTGCCGTGTTCGCCCTGGGTCACAAGATGAAATTCTGGTTCAACACCGGTCTTGTAAATGTAGCCATGTTCCTTGCGGACGCGCTCCAAATAATTGGACAAAATCGTGCGCGGGCAGTGCGGCCAAGATTTGCCTTCCGCATGCACATTGCCCGCGACCCAAGCCACGTTTTTGCGCCACGGCAATACGGTCAGGCTGCGAAAGTCTGGAATCGCCACTATATCCGGGCTGTGTGGGCCTTGCCCCATTTCGCCCGCAGCAAAACCGGCGAAGCCGCCGCCCTCGCACACCACATCTTCCAAATGGGTGGCGGGCACGAGCTTGGCTTTTGGCGCGCCACTCAACTCCACAAAGGAGCAGAGAAAAAACTCAACCCCGTGTTTCTTAACCAAGTCTTGGGCATGTTTCAGCGAAGTCATAATAAAGTAGCCTCCGTAAAAGTCAGTAAATGAATTTGATGCGTAACATTCGCAATCAACTTAATTGTGGATGTCGTTCAATAATTCCTCCTGTTACCTCTTAGCGGATGCTAAACGCGCTGGAAATATTGTGATGTTGGTTGAGCGGCTGTGCGAGCAGATTGGCACAGGCTCCAGAATACGACCGATGGGCTGAGGGACCGGCTATGTTTTGCCGGCAGCTGGCAGCTCTGGTGGAGAGTGTAAAAATACCGATGCGCTAGTGGGGCGGGCGGTATTGCTGCGAAAAGTAGGGTGAGCGCGCGTGTCGGTTTTGGCTCCAAGCCGCGAGAAGATGCAAACTTTCTAGCGCGTGCAGAGTCCATCCGAACTCAAATGCTCCCGTTGACTTTCAGGCAGCGCAGAGTGCGGGGCAAACTGAGCAGGGGGTCAGTAATGTTATGCAACGTCAAGGATTGACTCCAGACCGATACGATAACAGAACGTTTTGGAACTGGCAAGTGTTGCTGGCAAGCGGGCGAACAGATAAAGACCGGGCGGGCGATGTGTGCTTGGGAGTTACCTGGCTTCTAGAGCCCCTTTTGGCCTGGGATCCAATTAGTGCCCGCGAGCGGTACCTGCGCCATAGCTGCAGCTTCCACAGTTAATGCCACCAGATCTTCGGGCTCAAGATTGTGCACATGCGATTTGCCGCAGGCGCGGGCAATCGTTTGCGCCTCAAGCGTCATAACTTTTAGATAGTTGGCAAGGCGCCGGCCCGCGCGCACGGGGTCGAGCCGTTTTGCAAGTTCAGGGTCTTGGGTGGTGATGCCGGCCGGGTCGCGGCCCTCATGCCAGTCATCGTATGCCCCGGCGGTTGTGCCAAGCTTTTGGTATTCCGCTTCCAGCGCCGGGTCGTTGTCCCCGAGTGCGACCAGCGCCGCTGTTCCAATTGATACCGCATCCGCCCCCAGCGCAAGGGCTTTCGCCACATCTGCGCCATTGCGAATGCCGCCGGAAACTATCAACTGTACTTTGCGGTGCATGCCAAGTTCCTGCAGAGCTTGAACCGCAGGCCGGACGCAGGCAAGCGTGGGCTGGCCAACGTGTTCAATGAAGACCTCCTGCGTGGCCGCTGTGCCGCCTTGCATGCCGTCCACCACAATCACATCGGCGCCGGATTTCACCGCCAGTGCGGTATCGTAATAGGGTCGCGCCCCGCCGATTTTTACGTAGATGGGAATCCGCCAATCGGTAATTTCGCGCAGTTCAGTAATTTTAATTTCTAGGTCATCCGGGCCGGTCCAGTCTGGATGGCGGCAGGCGGAGCGCTGATCAATGCCTTTTGGCAGGCGGCGCATTTCTGCCACGCGGTCGGAAATCTTTTGGCCCAGCAGCATGCCGCCGCCCCCGGGCTTTGCTCCCTGGCCAATCACCACTTCCACGGCGTCCGCGCGGCGTAAATCATCCGGGTTCATTCCATAACGTGACGGCAGATACTGGTAGACCAAAATCTTGGAATGCCCGCGTTCTTCCTCGGTCATGCCACCGTCGCCGGAAGTGGTGGACGTGCCCGCAATTGTTGCGCCACGGCCCAGTGCTTCCTTGGCTTGAGCTGACAGCGAGCCAAAGCTCATGCCGGCAATGGTGATCGGAATTTTCAGTACAACCGGATTTTTGGCAAAACGCGTTCCAAGAACCACTTCGGTGCCGCAGCGTTCGCGGTAGCCTTCAAGCGGATAGCGTGAGATGGATGCGCCAAGGAACAGCAGATCATCAAAGTGTGGCAGTTTGCGTTTGGCGCCTGCGCCGCGGATATCATAAATTCCGGTGGCCGCAGCGCGCCGGATTTCCGAGAGCGTGTAGTCATCGAAAGTGTGCGACTTGCGCGGTGTTGTTTGCGGTGTGTTCAGGTCCATGGGCGTATAAATATCCTAATATTGGTCGGCATGGTCAACATTGAAATTGTAGAGCTTGCGCGCTGATCCGTATCGCCGAAACTTTTTGGGGTCAGCCTTGATTTCGGCCCGCTCCAGCAGGCTGGCCAGACTTTCCAGATGCTCAGCGCGCATGTCCTTTTCAATGCAGTCCGCGCCGAGGCTTTCGACGCTGCCGGCGATGTAGAGGCGGGCTTCGTAAATAGAGTCGCCCAGTGCCTCGGCAGCGTTGCCGCACACCACCAGGTTTCCACGCTGCGCCATAAACGCAGACATGTGCCCCACTGACCCGCCCACAACAATGTCAATGCCTTTCATCGATATTCCGCAGCGCGAGGCAGCATCGCCATGGATGATGAGCAATCCGCCATTACCGGTTGCGCCCGCGGCCTGGCTGGCATTGCCCTTAACCCGCACCACACCGGACATCATGTTTTCTGCGACACCCGGACCGGCGTGCCCTTTTACAAGGATCTCGGCCTGCTGGTTCATGCCGGCGCAATAAAATCCCACGTGCCCGTCAATATCCACCTTGAGCGGCAGCGTAAGTCCGCAAGCTATTGCATGCTGGCCCATCGGATTCTTCACCACCCAGTGGCGCTCTTTGGTATCAGCGGGCAGAGCGTGCAGCCGGGCGTTGAGGCTGCGCAACCCGTCCACTTCAAGATCAATTGCAATCATGCGTTTCCCCATGTGTAAATTGTCTGTGGTGCCGGCTCCCAGATTTTTGCCTTGTCGGCGCCGGGCAGATGCGCAATCGCCCGGTATTCAGTGGCCATCGCCACCCAGTTGTCGGTTTCTGCGAGCACTGCATGTTTGCACGCGATCGAGTCGCGGATCACGGCGAACCCGTCAGCTGTCCCAATGCAAAATGTGTAAAAGCCATCGAGATCTTTCAAGCCTTCGGTGAGCGCCTGGCGAAGTTTATTGCCGCGCATCAGTTGCCATGTAAAGTAAGCCGCAGCCACTTCGGTGTCATTTTCTGTCTTGAACTCAAAACCATCGCGCTGCAAATTTTGGCGCAGCCGGTTGTGGTTGGACAGTGACCCATTGTGCACAAGGCACAGGTCTGCGCCCGTGGCAAAAGGGTGCGAGCCGGCGGTGGTTACCGCGCTTTCTGTGGCCATGCGCGTGTGACCGATGGCGTGCGTACCCTTCGAGGCGCGCAGCCCGAACTTTTCAGCGACATCAACAGGTGCGCCAACTTCTTTAAATATCTCGATGGTTTGGCCCGAGCCGACCACGCGCACCGCCGGATGTTGCTGTTGCAGCCACTTCACAACTGCCGGCTCCTTTGCGTCCACAACCAGCACAGCGTGACTTGCGATGACCTTGACCTTGCCCGTGCACTTGAGGGCTTTGTTTAGCGCAGTGCTCAGGGCTTTCCACCCAAAAGTTGGCTCGTCATGGGCAAGCGTCAGCTTTACGAGCCCCTTTTTTACCGGGTCGCGATAGATTGCGAAGCCGGCTGAGTCCGGTCCGCGGCTGGTCATTTTGCACAGCATGGGCTCAAACATTTCCCCGAGCTTGGGTTGCAGTTTTGGATTTTTGAGATAGAGACCAACTATGCCGCACATAAGACTCCTCCTAATTCCTGATGAACTGGTGTCCGCAGTGTCATTCTAACAGTATGCTGATCCGCTCGGATTTCTAGCAGCTGGGGAGCCACGGCTGCCAAAGTTTCGCATACCAAACTCCTTGTGCGTCAAATGATCCGTAACCCGTTCTACTCTGTGGCTGCAGACTGCGCTGTGGTACTTTAGTAGCTCGGGTAAGTGACCAGCGCTGAGCCGGATACTTGGAAGCCTGGAACCAGATAAAATTGGCGCCACAAGCGCTACCGTCCGCGGTACAAAACACCAAACACGCATTATTGCTGGAGGCCTCCAAAATATGAAACTCGCAACCCATCGCATTCCACAGCTCGTGCTAACTGACCATGAGTTTCAAGTTCCGCTTGACCATGCCAAGCCTTTGGGGACTCAGATCACCATCTTCGCGCGCGAGGTGAATGCGGCCGGCCGCGAAAACGCAAATTTGCCGTGGCTCCTATTTTTGCAGGGCGGGCCGGGCATGGCGGCGCCGCGCGTTGACAATAATCACGGACAGTGGTGGACGCGTGCCACGCGCGACTATCGCGTGCTGCTGCTGGACCAGCGCGGCACCGGTCGCAGCACTCCCGTAAACTACCAATCTCTGGGTTGCCTGCCTTCACCGCAAGCGCAGGCGGACTACCTGAAACATTTTCGCGCTGACTCGATTGTGCGCGATGCCGAGCTTATCCGCTTGCAGCTGGCTGGCAAGGACAAGTGGTCGACGCTTGGCCAGAGCTACGGTGGATTTTGCACCGCCACGTATTTGTCACTTGCGCCAGAGGGCTTGCGCGAATGCATCATCACCGGCGGCCTGCCGCCCATCAACCAGACCGCTGATGATGTTTACCGCGCCACATATTTGCGCGTGCTTGGCAAGAACAAGCAATACTATGCGCGCTATCCCGGCGACGCGGTGCGCGCGCGGGAGATTGCCGACCACCTGGCTGCACACGATGTGCGCTTTCCAAGCGGCAACCGGTTTACGGTGCAGCATCTGCAAAGTCTTGGCAAGCACTTCGGCGCCAGCAGCGGACTGGAAGTGGTGCACTACATGTTGGAGGCAGCTTTCGTGCAAGGCAGGCACGGCCGCGAGATCAGCCATGGCTTGCTGCACGCCATCGAGGCCCAGTCAATCTATGGCACCAATCCCATTTACATCATGCTGCAGGAGGCGTGCTATACGGGGCACAATGCATCAAACTGGTCAGCGCACCGGCTGCTTGCCGAGTATCCGCAATTTGATGCGGCTGCAAACGAACAGGTGCTTTTCACGGGCGAGATGTTCTACCCGTGGGATTTTGATGCGCACCCTGCGCTGCAGCCCCTGAAGGCGGCTGCCCAGCTGCTGGCTGAATATGCGGAGTGGCCGGACCTCTATGACCGCAAAGTGCTCCAATCCAACACGGTGCCGGTTGCGGCCACCATCTACTGGGATGACATGTATGTGGAGCGGGCGTTTGCCGAGCAAACGGCCGGCCTAATTCAAGGCTGCAAGGTTTGGGTTACCAACGAATACGAGCACAATGCCTTGCGCGCGGATGGTGCGCGCGTACTTGACCGGCTGCTGGGAATGCTGCACGGCGAAGTGTAATGGTGGCAACGCCACAGGAAAAGTGGCTGGTGCCCTAATTGTGGGCTGAGGGTTAGCGGGAAATTATTGGCATGCGTTGTGGCAAGAGCGGCCGCAGCGCGGGTACGCTTGCGTGGCTACTGCAGCCTTGCGCTGGAAATTCCGCTAGTGTAATTCGGTCTGGCCAACTTAGGCAGCGTCCCATTCGCAGGTGCGCGCCAGCGCCTCCATCTTTGTGCGGTCTACGAGCTTGCCATGGCTGATTACATAGCGCGGCGGTGCGTGGTCGCGCAGTGCCTCAATCACATTTGGTGCTTCTAAGACCACCAAATTAGCGGCTGCGCCCGGCGCTAACTTGTATCCGGGCAAGTTCAGCGCGCGGGCAGCATGCGTCGTAATCATGTCGTACAGCGTCTCAAGCTCGGCACGGGTTGTCATCCACAGCAGGTGCGAGGCCAAAAATGCCACCTCCAGCATGTTGTTGCGCCCGAAAGGGTAATACGCATCTGAGATGTCATCCTGCCCCAGGCATACCGTCACACCCTCTTGCAGCAGCTCTTTTACGCGCGCATGCAGCGGGCCGGTATGCGGGTCGCTTACAACCGCCATGTTCGCGCGTTTTAGCAGCGCAGCCAGTTTTTGAAAATAAGGCTGCGGGTAAAGTGCCATGGCCCGCGCGTGGTGGGCCAGTGCGCGCCCCTGCCAGCCGCGCCGGATTGCCTCCACCGCCACAGTTTCCACCGATCGCAACCCGGGATCGCCGGCATCATCCACCAGCATGGACACATCCTTGTTGTATTCTTGGGCGAGGTCAAACAGCTCGCGCACATGCTGTTGCAGATCGGCTTCGGTGTATTCAATCCACGGAATTCCACCCACCACATCCGCACCGGCGTCCATGGCCTGGCGCATGAGGTCGATCGCGCCAGCCTCGCGCACCAGCCCGTCTTGCGCAAACGCGCACACCTGAATCGAAACGATATCCTTAAATTCCGCGCGTGCCCGGATCAGGGCCCGCACACCCGTGAGCTGCGCCTTGCTGTCCACATCTGCAAATGCCCGCATGTGCGTATTCCCGTGCACAGCCGCCAGCGCCACCGCCCGGCGCACATTCTTAATTATCCAAGTTTCGTTGTACTGGTCTTTCACTTTTGCCGCCAGCTCAATCGTGTTCATCGCCTTGCCCATGCCCGCAGCGTGATAGCCGGTCAGCAGCTGGTCGTCCATCATCTCGCGCGTGTACACCTTGCACAGGTGCAGGTGCGGGTTGATAAAAGATTCGCTCACAAGCCCCGCCTGCGCATCCAGATCGGCGGCGCTGCCTGCGGTTAGCTGCGCTTCGATGGCCGCGATCTTGCCGCCGCTGATGCCAATGTCCACCAGCGCCTCTGGATTTCTGCGCAAGCGCGCGCGGTGGATCACTATGTCATATTGAGTGTTCATTGTGGCAGCAAGTTTTTATTTAGTACTATGGGCATCGTCGGTTGGGCACGGAACGGGTGCGGCGCGGACGCAATGTGGCAATTAACATTAAGCGCGCAGCCGGTAGTAGGGCTAGCTGCCGGGATGCCATCCCCTCGCGGCTTACGCCTAAGCGACCCGAATGCAGTTGCATTACAAAAATAAAAGGGATCAGTGTTAGTCCTGATCCCCTTCGCGCAGATAAAAAATTCTTAGTCTACTGTCGGCGGTACCACCAACACGAACACGAGGTTGATGAGAATACCAAGCACGGCAGCAGTGGCGATTGCCGGCAATCCCTGCGGAAAGATGCCCTGCATAACCGGGATGGGCAGGAAGCCGCCCGGATAACCGATGTTGCCACCGATACCGACGACCATGATCGTTGCGCCAATGGCAAGATTCTTCGGGTCAAACATGCTGACCTTCTTCTCTTGCATGAGCGCAATGCCCTGCATGCCAATCACGCCAAACAGATAGATGGCCAACCCGCCGCTGACGGCCACCGGGATGCTGGCTACCAGCGCCTCAAACTTTCCAATAAAAGCCAGCAAAATTGCGATTACACCGGCGCCGATGAGTGCCGGGCCGGAATAATTGCGCGTGATGGCCATCAGAGAGTTATTTTCACCGTAGTTGGTTCCCGCAGTCGCGCCAATCAGGCCGTTCAGGAAATCGCCAACTCCATCAAGAATCAAATTGAATCCGATTGCCTGATCAAGTTCATAAGGCGCTTCACCCTTCTCCTTTGCCAGCCGGTCCACATACAGGCTCACCTGATAAAGGTGTGCCGTGGATTCTGGAATGGTGGCGATTGCCATGATCGAAATGGAGAAGATTGCGGTGGCCACCAATGGGCCGCCAAAAGCGGGAAAGGTAATGTTGGGCATGGCCAAAAATCCAGCAGACGCCACACCAGACAGATCCACCAACCCAAGGGGTATCGAGATCAAATACCCAAACAATCCGCCCAGCAAAATTGGCAGCATGCCAAGGAAGCCGCGGTTTTGCAGATAGACCGAGCACATGATTGTGACAATCAGGGTCAGAATGGACACAGCCCAGTTGCCAGAGGCCATGCCAAGGGCGGAAAATCCCAACCCGAAACCAATGATTGCAGCCACCGAGCCGGTCACCACCGGCGGAAGAAATTTGTCGATCACGTCTTTGCCCACGCCGCGAATGACAAAGCCGACAATGATGTTCAGGATGCCCGTTACAACAATGCCGGCTTGCATGGTGCTGATCAGCTCATTGCTGGCCGGCACGCCGAACTTGGCTTGGCTGATGGACATGTATGCGGCTATGTAGGCGAAGCTGGAACCGTAAAACAGCGGAATGAACTTGCCAATTCCGTTGCGCGAAAGCACAAGCGCCACAATTGTGGAAATACCCGACGCCAGCAGCACCGTACTTACGTGAAAGCCGCTCAGCAGGGCCACTAAAACCGTGGCCGGAAACATGGTGATGACATGCTGCAGCGACAGCAATACCAGCTGCCCCATTGGCGGTGTGTCATTGGGCAGGTAGCCCATTACTTTATTTGAAGTCATAATTTAACAATCTCCATTAATATATAAAACGAACCGCAGTCACCGGACACTTTGGAGGTCTCTTAAGTTACGGCCATACACACCTGTTCAAAGTCAAGCGCCGCGAATTCTGCACGCAAGGCGAGTGCAAAATTAGCAAGAGTGCTGTGCCAGTTATTCATTGCGGAGCACTCGCTCTAGAAGTTGTTATGAAGCCGGCCTGTCGCAGGAGACGAATAGCTGCGCCGCTGAGCCGCAGCGCGTTCTGCCACTATGCGAATGCGGGTTGTGGCAGCCGGCCAGGCTGCAGTTTATGCTGGAGTCAGGGGAGTATGCGGGCGGGTTCGCGCGCACCAAAAAGCATCTGGCGCGAATTGCATTTGAAAAAATGGATGCACGCCGCGACAGCGCGATTGCGGGCAGTAAGCGGATCGCTGTCCGCCGGGCGGGGTGGGGCAATTGCCGGCACACACCCGGTGCCCGGCCAATTGTATGCAGATGATCCGAAATAATGACGGCCTCCTCAGCATGCGCAACAATTTAGTATTGCAAAGACTTATTATCTTGAAATTTACTGGAAGCGCCAATGGTTGTCAAGTGGCGCTGGCGGCGTTTCCGCGCATAATTCGGCACGTCGGGCTGCTAGATTTCCCGGAGTGCATCAGCGAGGCTGGCGGTTTCGCTCCAAAAGTGGCTGGCGATAAACCCCGCCAGCGCATCCGCACCGGATGTGTGCCCAACTTGGAACAAGGCTTGCAGAGCAGGCACAAAATCTGAAGGGCGCGCGAATGCCGTGAGCAGCGTGTGCCAAACTGACATGGCTTCGCCCCGGGCAGCAGCGTGCAGAAATGCGCCGGAGAGTGTGGTGGTGCGGGGCGCAGCGGTTTGAGCCAAACGAATGCAGAATGCTTTGGCAGCGGTACCGTACAGGCCGGACCAAGCTGCAAACATGACGCCGATGATGAAGTCATCGCCGCCCGGCGTCAGCCCCTGCCCCAGGCCAGCCAGTTGGCGCGCTCCGTCTATCGCCCGGTTGAGGGAGTGTGTGCGCATTCCGTTTACCAGGTTGGTGGCGCCGCGGGCAAATAATTTTAGGACTGTGGTTGAACTGGGGGCGGTGTACAGCTCCAAGAGTGTTCCGGGCGCACAGCTGGCGATCGCATGCCGGGCAAGCGAGTCAAGCAAGTCCGGATTGTTTGTCACTGCGCGCCGCGCGGTAGCCCAGTCCGGCATTGGAGACCACACCTGAGCATGTGTAGTATCGATGCGCCACCGCCCCACATACAACTCTGTGCTGGTCACGCGCACGGCATCTGCAGCTGTGAGTCCGTGCAAGTTGGCGGCTTCAACTTGCAGGGCGAAGGGCGCAAGCGGGAGGCTTGGTGTGACGAGCGCCATGACGGCGCCGTTTTGGTTTACCAGGTTGCAGGCATGTTCAAACACATTTAGCAGGCGCGCGTGCGTGGTGTCCGCCAGCCACAGGTGGGCTGCGGGTGTGATTATGCGCGCGCGTAACTGGATCACTGCGTGCGCTGCCCTTCTGCGGCTGGCAGTGCCGCCGCAGTGCGCTGCACAAAGGCTGCCAGCGTGGTGGGCTCACGCGCCAGCAACCAGCGCAGGACGTTCGGGCTGCCACTGAGGCCATGCAGCGCATAGTACCGGAACATTGCCAGCAGCGTGGCCACGGCGTAATCATTCAGGCCGCGCGCGCGGGCAGCCTTCTCCCAGTCGTTGAGCGATACAGTTTCTGTGCGTACCGGCCGGTTTAGCTGCCGGCTGAGCGACTCCGCTAGCTGCGTCTGCGTCAGGCCGGGCGTGCCGCACAGCTCATAAGTGGCACCGAAGTGGCCGGGCTCGGTTAGCACCAGCGCCGCCACCGCTGCCAGATCATCCAAATCAATCAGGCTCAGGCGTGTTTCCGGCGGGTACGGCACGCTATGCACGCCCTTGCCGGTGATTGTCTGCCAGTCTGGCAGGAGGTTTTGCATGTATGCGCTGGGCTGCAAGATTGTGAACGGGAGCTGCGCTGCACACAGCATTTCTTCCACGCGCATTTTGCTCCAGTGGTGCGGCATGGCTTCCACCTGCGGCTGCAGCACAGAATGATAGACAAAGTGCGTAACGCGCGCTGCGCGGGCAGCGCCGATTACATTCTGGCCGATGGCAACTTCCTGCGGATGCACGTTTGGGCAGATGTGATAAAGCGCGTGCACCCCGCTAAACGCAGCGGCAAGCGTGTCCGCATTGAGCAGATCACCAACCATGATTTCGGCTTGTGCGGAGATCTTGATTGCTGCAGCGCTGCGCTGCCTGCCGGGCTGGACCAGGGCACGCAGCCGGTGGCCGCCGCGCACTGCCAGCGCATCAATCACGGCCTGGCCGGTTTTGCCGGTGGCTCCAGTTATGAGAATCATTTGAGCGGGTGTCTGAGAAGCTGGCAGGCAAGTTATGCCATCAGCTGCCCTTGCGTGCAGCCGGCTGCGCGCCTCTGGCCACTGGTACTAGCCGCGCTTGGCGGCTTCCACTAATTCCCACAAGCGGTTGGGGCTGAGCGGAATCTCCAGCACTTCGAGGCCGCTGCCCGCCAGTGCATTTTCCACGGCTTGCGCAAAAAGCGCGCCAACCGGAATTGCGCCGGCTTCGCCGGCACCCTTTACACCGAGTGGATTAAGCGGTGAAGGCGTCACCTGGTGCGCAACGGTGACCGACGGCACATCGAGCGCAGTCGGCAGCAAATAGTCAATGAATGAACCATTCACGAGCTGCCCGTTTTCGTCGTAGATCAGCTGCTCGTAAAAAGCGTTGCCAATGCCCTGCGCCACGCCGCCCACCACCTGCGCATCCAGAATCAGCGGATTGATTACCTCGCCGCAATCATGCACCACAACATACTTCTGCACCTCGACCAGCATTGTTTCCGGGTCAACTTCTAAAATCATGGCATGCGCGCCGCTGGCAGTGGCGCCGCGCTCCGGCCCAAAGTAGTTGGTGGACTCCAAACCCGGTTCTGTGCCCGGCTTTACGGCACCGCGCAGCGGGTTTGCGCGCTGAGCCAGCGTGCCCAGGCTGATGCTGTTTGCCGGCACGCCGCGCACATGCACCGCCCCATCTGCAATTTCCAAATCATCCTCAGCGCACTCAAAAATTTCACCGGCCAGCTTTAGAATCTTGCGGCGCACATCTTTCGCCGCCTCGTTGACGGCGTTGCCCGCCACGACTGCGCCGCGGCTGGCAAATGTGCCGGCGCCCCAGTAGAACTGGTCGGTGTCGCCGGTGACCACTTCCACATCGCGCACATCCACGCCCACCTGGTCGGCTGCCAGCTGCGCCAGGCTGGTGAAGTGGCCCTGCCCTTGAGTGCCAATACCGGTTGCCACACTTACCTTGCCGCTGGCCTGCACTTGCACACGCGCGCCTTCATAGGGGCCGATGCCGGTGCCCTCTACGTAGCACACCACGCCGATGCCAAGTTGCCGGCCGGCAGCGCGCGCCGCTGGCTGCACTTCCGCTATAAATTTCTCGTACCCGATCAGCTCAAGCGCTTTTTCAAGGATGGGTGCATAGTTGCCGCTGTCGTATATCAGCGGTGCAAAGTCCTGGTAAATGATTTCGTTGTTGTACGGAAACGCATCGGGCGCAATGAAGTTGCGGCGGCGGATCTCATTGCCGTCTATGCCAAGAGCCGCAGCTGCGAGGTCCAGCAGGCGCTCCATTACAAACACGCCATGCTGGCGGCCGGCGCCGCGATACGGCGTGACGATTGTCTTGGTGGTGAACACGGCTGTGAACTCGCTGTAATAATGCGGCACGTGGTAGACGCCCAGCAGCGTGCACTGGCTGTTAAGCGGCACGGTCAGCCCATACGGATCATAGGCGCCGGCATCATGCAGAAAGACATCATGTATGCCAATGATGCGGCCATCTTTGCTGACTGCGATTTCGGCATCATGCACCTGGTTGCGCTCGTTAGTGGTGGCGTAGAAGTGTTCCGCGCGGTCTTCGATCCATTTCACGGGGCGGTTGAGCTGCAGCGCAGCCCATGGCACCAGCACTTCTTCCGGATAGAACATCATAATTTTGGGGCCGAAGCCACCGCCAATGAAGGGTGCAATCACGCGCACCTGCTTCTCGTTGAGGTTTAGCATGGCAGCCAGCCCGTTGCGAATTACCACCGGCGCCTGGGTGGTGTCCCACACCGTCAGCTTGCCCGCGCGTGCATCCCACTGCGCAACCACGCCGCGCGTCTCAATTGGCGCAGATGCACCGTGGTCGTAATGAAAGCGGCGCTGCACGACCAGATGCGCCTGCTGTTTGGCCGCCGCATAATCGCCCTTGCGCTGGATGACATGCGCAGCCACATTGGAGCCAACGTCTGCATGCACGAGTGCAGCGCCTGGTGCAAGCGCCTGCTCCAAATCCACAACGGCCGGCAGCGGTTCAAACTCCACATCGATGTCCTGCATTGCGTCTTCGGCAATGTAGCGGCTCTCCGCGATGACAAGCACAATCGATTCGCCCGCGTGGCGCACCTTGTCTTTTGCAAGCGGCACCTGCGTGCGGGCGTTGAAGACGATGCCCGCAACCGGCGGCGGCGGAACCAGCAGCGGGCCGGGCTGCCAGTAATCACCAAGGTCGGCGGCGGTGTAGGCCGCAATCACGCCCGGCCGCGCCAGCGCCCGGCTGACGTCTACGCGCTTGATGCGCGCATGCGCGTAGGGGCTGCGGTAGAACGCTGCATGCAGCAGGCCGGGCAGCTCAACATCATCCACAAACAGCGCCTGGCCGGCCAGCAGGCGCGGGTCTTCATTGCGGGTTACGGGCGCGCCAAAGTAGCGGGTGGCCATAAAGCAGACTTTGCCGGCAGCAGTTACAGGTTCAGGAAGTATTCAGCGCGTTGCGTGACAGACCAGGCGCAGCTTACTTGCCACGCTTGCGGGCAGCGGGCTTGCTTTGAGCAGCGCGTCTTGCGGGTTTGGCATCTTCATCCAGCCAGGCCACGGCGCGGCAGAAGGCAGCCTCGCCGCCCTTGAAGTTCCACGGGAACGCGCCCAGCGTGATGCGTTTGTTGTGCAGCTCGGGCCGGCTGATGTCGCCGCCCAAATTCTCCACGTGCATGCAGTCATGCGGGAAGAGCGCGTTGTGGGTTAGTTGGTAGGCTGAGTCCGGAAACAGCGTGGCCATGTTTTTCTTGCCAAACTTTGCTTCGCTCTTGGCGCGTACTTTTTGCCAGTGCTCCAGTCCGCCGCGCCCCAGAAAGCGGCCGATGGGCAAGTTCATGGGGTGGTCGGTGGAAATCATGTCGACGCCCCAGATGTGTATTTTCTTTTTTAGCAGCCAGTCGCAGATGCTGAAGTGCGGCCCGGGGTGGCGCTGGATGTAGCGCTCCTCGTCACCTTCCGGACTGAGGAAAGAGTACTTGTGCCAGCCGGTGTGAATGAATAGAATGTCGCCGTCGCGGATGTCTGCGCGGGCTTCCAAGTCCTTGGGGGTGAAGAGCGCCAGATCATCGCAGATGTCGCTCACATCCACAATCACGCCCGGGCCCCACATCCACTCCACCGGGATCTGGTCGATGGTGCGGCCATGCGTCACAAAATGGCGCGGTGCATCCAAGTGGGTGCCCATGTGATTGGAGGTCATGATGTATTGCGCGTTGACGCCGTGTTCGGCCTTGCGCTTAATGTACTTGACCTCAAACGGCGGGTAAAACGGCCAAAAGGAACAATCCTGGTTTAGCGGCTGGGAGAGGTCGTAGATCTTCATGAAAGACTCCTTTGGTGAATGGTGTGTATTGTGAGATCAGTGGGCAGCCATTACGCGCGAATGCAGCCGGTGCGGATGCTGCGGTTGATGGGCACGCCCAGCGCAAGTGTAGCTGAAGCGCGGTGTCCGATAGTTGGCGGTTGGCGCATGTGAGTTTGTTAGAGGCCGTACTTCTCTGCGTAAGCCATTAGCGCCTGCTCAAATATGACCATGGGCGGCCGCACCAGCCCGGCGCCCACCTGCCCGACGCCGGCGTTCTTGTGCGCAATGCCGGTGTTGATGCGCGGCGCAATACCCAATTCCACCACCTTGCGGATGTCTATGCCCGTGGGCGTGCCGCGAAAATCCAGAGCCGGCATTGTAAAGTGCTTGTGCTCGGCACTGGTGATTTCATACATCTCCAGTGTGGCGTTGAGTGCATCGCGCGGCGTGCCGCCCACAAACGTCACAATCGCCGGCGCAGCAGCCATGGCGAAGCCGCCAATGCCGGCCGTCTCGGTAATGGCACTGTCGCCAATATCGGGGTTGGCATCCGCCTGTGAAAATCCGGAGAAGAACAAGCCCACCGGAATTTCTGCGGGCGCAGTGAACCACTGGCCGGGCAAGCCGCTGACGCGGATGCCAAAGTCTGTGCCATTGCGGGCCATTGCGGTTACCAGCGTGCTGCCGGCAACGCCATGCGCCGCGTCGGTCATGGCCTTGCAGGCCGCCATCACCGGGTTCAGCACACTCAGCGCATTGTCCCCCAAAAACTTGAGCACTTCAGATTGGCTGCCGGCTGCGCCATCCACTTGCGCAATCAGCGGCGCCAGCGCCTTCAAGAACAGCAGCGAGCCGGCCTTGTTGCGGTTGTGGCCTTCATCGCCCATGTGCAGCGCCTCTGCAATCAGGGCGCGCAAATCTATGCCGCCGCTGCGCGCCAGGGCTGCGCCCACAGTGGGGCCAAGCACAGTGTTCATCCAGCGCAGGCGCGCAAGCACTTCTTCGCTGTAGGCACCGTAGCGCAGCACTTTGCCATAGCCTTCGTTCAAGTTGGAGTAGGCGGTGTTGGGGCTGCCTGTGTCTGGTTTGTTTTCCACCACGTACACCAGCATCGAGGCGGAGGTTACGCCCGCCATCGGCCCGACGGTATTGTGTTCGTGGCACGGTTCAAACTGCACACCGCCACTTTCAGCCAGCGCGATCGCCTCGGCTTCGGTGCGCGCCAGCTGCTCAAACAGCATGGCGCCAATCATGGCGCCGCGCAGCGGGCCGGACATGCGCGCCCAGGCAAGCGGCGGGCCGGCATGCAGCAGCAGGTGGCTGTGCATGCCCGGGATCACATCGCGCGCGGCAGCCACCCCGGTCAGCATCGGCCGCGCCTCCATCATGCGCGTGACGGCGGATTGATTGGCCTGTTCAATGTCCATGCTAGCTCCTGTCATGCTGGATTAGTACTGCGCACGCACTCCGTGCGCAAAATATTTGGCCGCCGCAAAGTTTTGCAGTGCATGCAGCTAATACTTGTTCATCTTCGCCAAAATTTCCGCCAGCTTGGCGTTGCCGGCCGCCGGCGGGCGCCAGTCAAGCTGCAAACACTGTGCGCCCTGTGCCGTCAGGCTGTTGTAAAAAGTTTCGACGCCGGCGTTCAATGCCGCCATTGGCTGTGTCAGGGCAGTTAGCTCCACCGGTGGATGCGCAGGGGCGGTGGCAGCGCCAAAGCAGCTGCACACGTAACTCAGTGCTGCACTCGGGTTGGTGAACAGCCGGCACCCCGCGGCTTCAAGGCGCTCTGATTGTGATTGCATGCCTTGCGGATCTTCATCTGTGCCAATCAACATCACCACAAACTCCAGCCCGCTGCGCCGGCATGCAGCCATCACGGGCGCCAGCTCCGCAGCCGGATCCGTGTGCACACCTTCACCCAGCACCACATCCAGCAAGATCATGCCCACCTGCGGGTCCGCAGCCTCCTGCTTGATGCGCCGCAAGCGCAGGTCGTTGTCCAGCAATGGATGCAGGCGCCCCACGGTGAACTCATCGCCGCCCATATCCAGCAGCGTATGCGCCGAGCTTTGCAATGCATCCGCCAGCTGCTGGCTTTTGTGCACGGGCGCATTGGAGAAGAGCGGCTGCAGCGCTGTTTGCAGCACAAGCATGGCTTCATAAGCAAGCGTGCCACCGGAGAATAAACCGCGCAGCCACTTGCCGGTCAGTGCGCTGCCGGCTGGCCGCGCCGGCTGGCTGCTGCCGGCTAGCCGGCTTACCGCCAGCTCTGCGGCTTCATTTAGCGAGGTGGCAAAGTGCAGGTTGCCCAGCTGCCGCGCTGGCGCGGGATAACCAATAAAGTCCACGACCACGGGCTTGCCGCAAGCTTGGGCGGCAGACAGCAGCTGCGCCGCAACTTCCGGCGCGGGCGGCTTGGAGATCAACACAATCACCTGCGTCGCGGGATCACGCGCCAGCAAATCCAGCGCCTGGTGGGCGGTAATGGCACCTACCGCAGCGTGCAGGTCACGGCCGCCGGTGCCCAGTGCATGCGAGATGCCCGCTCCCAGCTGGTGCACGCGGCTGGCCACCGTTTGCAGCCCGGTGCCGGAGGCACCCACAATGCCCACCGCCCCGCGCCGCACACGGTTGGCAAAGCCCAGCCCAATGCCGTTGACGATGGCGGTGCCGCAATCCGGCCCCAGCAGCAGCAGTCCCTGTGCGCGTGCCGCCTGCTTCAGTTCAACCTCTTCTTCCAGCGCCACATTGTCGCTGTAGAGAAACACATGCTTGCGCAGCTTCAGCGCTGCGCGGGCGACACCCGCCGCAAAACGGCCGGGCACAGAAATCAGCACCCAGCCGGCTGCGGGCAGCTGGCGGGCAGCGGCTTCCAGGCTGCGCGGGCGAAACTCAGCGTCAACCGCTGCGCGTTTGCGGTTAAGCAGGGTGTCCACCTGCGCCAGCGCCAGCCGTGCCGCACTTTCACTTTCAGCCTTCACCACAATCAGTGTGTCATCGGCTGTTGCACTGCGCGCACCTTCGGTGAGCAGGCCGCTTTGCTGCAGTAACGCGCAGTTGGCAGGTGTGGCCATCACCACGCCGGCATCGTGCACGCCCGCCAGCTGCAGCAGCGCGCGCTGCAACTGCATCAGCACCACCGAGTCGAAGTAGCTGCCTTTGCGAATTTCGCTTTGAATGTTCATGCGCGGGTGCGCACCACGCGGGCGCTGCGCATGCAGCGGCTGTGTGCCGCGTGGGCAGGCGTTGGATTCATGTTGCACGCAGGCATCAGATTATTTGTTCAACCATCAAAGCGCGCGCCAGCAGCAGCTCGTCCGCCTGCCAGCCGCCTGCCAGCTGCAGGCCCACCGGCAGGCCGGCAATCGTTCCGGACGGCAGGCTCACCGCCGGCATACCAGCATGGGTCCATGGCAGGTTCATCACCGGGTCGCCCGTACTTTCCAAGCCGGCGGGCGCCGGCCCCTGCGCAGCGGGCGAAATCCACACATCAATGTGTTCGCGCTCCATCACTTGCGTCAACTCCGTGCGCAGGGCCGGGCAGCTGCGCAGTGCTTGCGACAATTGCGCATCAGAAATTGTTGCGCCGCGCTCGAGCAGCTCCACAGTTTTGAAATGATACAGGTCGCGATATTGCGCAAACCAGCCGGCATGCACTCGCGCGGCTTCGGCAGCTGTGATGAGGTAATGCCGTTCGCGCAGCGCTGCAAAGTCTTGCAGCAAGTTGACGGATTTCAGCACGCAGCCAGCAGCCGCCAGCTTTTGGGCAGTCGCGCGGAAGTGCGCCAGCATTTCCGGCGTGGCACGTTCCAGATACGGCCCTTCGGGAATCCCAAAAACAGTCTTGTGTGCCACTGCCGTGGTTGTGTTCCAACTGTTTGCCAGCAAGCCCGCTGCGAGCTGCACGCCGGCAACATCAGCTGCGAACACACCCACATGGTCCAGCGATGGCGCGAGCGCAATTACACCCGCGCGTGGGACGCGATCGTAGCTGGGCTTGAAGCCAACCACTCCGCAGTACGCTGCCGGGCGCACGATGGAGCCGATGGTTTGCGTGCCGAGGGTGAGCGGCGCGAGGCCGGCCGCAACGGCCGCAGCGGAACCGCTGCTGGAGCCGCCCGGCGTGTGCGGCTGGCCGGCCGGGCTGTGCGGATTGCAGGTGGCGCCCGGCCCAAAGTATGCGAACTCAGTGGACACAGTTTTGCCGAGCATGAGCGCGCCCGCCTGTTTCAGGCGCATTACGCTGGGTGCCTCCGCACCGCGCAACACCTCCAACGGCAGCCGGCTTCCACCAGTCGTCGCAAATCCGTCAACATGAAAAATATCCTTTACCCCAAGAGCTACGCCAAACAGGGCCGGCCGGGCTGCCGGGTTTGGATGGCGCGCTTCCAGCTCGCGGGCATCCTGCCGCAGGCGCTCAAAGCGCGCAGGCTCCGGCATGAACGCATGCACGTCGGCCTCGCGCGCCGCAAACTGCGCTGCGAGGTGCGCAATATAAGCAGGCAGGGGCAGCGCGCCGGACCGCAGGCTATGCGCCAGTGCGGGCAGGCTGGCGGGAATGTTCACGCTTGCGGCGCTGGGGCTGCGGCCAGTAGTTGTTCGGCTGCCAGCAGCGCCGCTGCCACAATATTCTGGTAGCCGGTGCAGCGGCATAAGTTGCCGGAGAGCGCGGTGCGCACCGCATGCTCCGTGGGCGTTGGGTTGTCCTGCAGAAATGCCGTCAGTGTCATCAAGATGCCGGGCGTGCAATAGCCGCACTGCAGGCCGTGCTTCTCCCAGAATGCAGACTGCAGCACGTTCAGTTTGTCGGGCGTTCCAAGGCTTTCGACTGTGAGCAGCTCATGGCCGTCGGCCTGCACTGCCAGCAGCAGGCATGCGCGCACGGGCTGGCCGTCAAACAATATGGTGCAGGCTCCGCATGCGCCCTGCTCACAGCCCACATGCAGGCCGCTCAGCCCAAGGTCATGCCGCAAAAAATCGCTGAGCAGCAGGCGCGCTTCTGCTTGGCGCTCGTAAGCGCGCCCGTTTACGGTGGTTCGAATCAAATGCAGTTCACTCATGGTTTGGCTTTGTATTCCGGATGTGTATGCTGTACTTGGTGCGGATGGTTTGCAAACTGTGCACCTTCAATTGGCGCGCTGCACAGCAAGCTTCAGCGCCCGCTGCGCGAGCACGCGCGCCAGATGGCGCTGGAATGCAGGTGTGGCATGCACGCTGCCCATCGGTTCCAACTCTGCGGCAGCGGTGTTTGCCGCAGCGGCTAATACAGCGCTGTCCGGCAGCTGGCCGTGCAGCGCTGCGGCTGCGCGCCGCGCACTCATCGGCCGGTCACCGGCGTTTAGAAAAACGAGCCGCACCGCGCTGCATGCGCCGGCAGCATCCAGCGTCACCACCGCCGCCACCCCCATCATGGCGTAGTCGCCGTGGCGCCGCGCAACTTCCATAAAGGCTGTGCCGGTGCGCGCCGGTGGCGCCGGCACAGCCACCTCCACCAGCATCTCGTCCGGTGCAATTGTGGTTGTGAACAGCGATACAAAGAAGTCATCTGCGCCCACCCAGCGTTCGCCGGTGGCGGACTGCAGCCGCAGCCGCCCGCCCAGTGCAGTCAGGATTACCGGCAGCTCGGCGGCCGGGTCGGCATGCGCCAGCGACCCGCCCACGGTGCTGCGGTTCCGGATTTGCGGATGCGCAATGTGCGGCACGGTTTCCGGCAGCAGCGGCCAGTGCGCGCGCACCAGCGGATCGCGTTCCAGGCGCTGCACGCGTGTAAGGGCGCCGATGCGCAATTCGTCATCCACCCTGCGCACATAATCCAGCGCGGCAAGTTTGTTCACATCCACCAGCAGCGCCGGACCGGCGATGCGGAAATTCATGGCCGGTATCAGGCTTTGTCCGCCCGCCAAAAACTTTGCCTCGTCCCCGTGCTCAGCCTTGAGCAGCAGTGCTGCGCCAAGTGATGCCGGTGCGTGATAAACAAAGGGCGCAGGTTTCATTGCAGTTGCAGTTACACCCGCAGCAGATGTTGTCCGGCGCAGAAACGAATTGGTGCGGACGTGGACATTATGCTGCGGCAATTGTAGACCAATTGCCAATGCCGTTGCAGAGCGCGGGATTGCGCACGCGGTTGGTGTGGCACGGCTGGAAGGGGAGCATCAGCCGGCAGCAGCTGCGGCTTTGCCCCAAAGTCCACCGCGGCCCGCATTGCACTGCATATGCGCGGGGCTATGCGCATATGCACGGTTGGTGGTTTAACGGCGACGCACAGGTTTGCGCGGTGTCGCTGTTCTGCGCTTGGGTGGCGGTGTCTTTTTGGCTGCCACTTTGAGTTTGGGCCTTGGTTTTACCTTTGCCACAAGACGTGCCTGTGTTTTTACAAAGATGCGCATTGGTAAATATGCGGAGACAATGTAGTTTGGCGCATCCACAATCTCGCTGATTTTTAAATCCACTGCGGCGCCGCACAGGCAATACGCTTCTGCACGCGTCAGATTGTGTTCGGCTGCCAAATAATCGATCATGTACCGGATCGCCTGCTGCGCATTTTGGTAAAGGTCTGGTCCATGCGCGGTGGTCACAAAGTAGCCACCCTCATCCGCCACAGTAAGCTTCTTGCCAGGCGGCGTGATAAAACGCAATTCTGGAATGTGCGCATTCTTCACCAGCCGAAAACGCAGCGTGACCGTCATGGGTGTTTCAATGCCCGTACCGTTTACTTCTCCATCGCCCTGCGCTGAATGACAGTCGCCGCATGAAAACAGCGCACCCGGTGCAAGTACCGGAAACATAACCCGTGAGCCTGGCGTAAGATGCCGAATATCAATATTGCCGCCGTTGCGGCGCGGCGGAATTGTGTCGAATCGGCCGTGCACTGCTGGCCCGACACCCATTACGCCGCAGAATGGCTCATAAGGGATGACAATGTCGTCACGAAAAATACAGCGGTTTCCGGTTAGTTTGTAGTGGTGCAGATATGGGTCAGCAAATTCGGCGCCCAGAAGGCCAAATCCAGGTATTACCGCATTCCACCCCCACCCAGAGTGTTGGATGCTAACCACACTAACCTCAAGCCCATCGCCTGGCTCGGCACCTACTACATATACCGGTCCGGTGAGCGGGTGGATTGGGTCGAAGCTAAGGTTTGCAACCGCACTGGCGCTGCTAACCGGAGTTATTTGTCCAGCTGACGCCTCTTGTGTCTCAAAAATTACTGTATCCCCAGACTTGACGCGCACGCGCTCCGGATGGGAGTTGTCCCAGAAGGCATGTGGCTGGGTATTATCGAGATGATGCTTGGCCATGAGAATTCCTCCTTGAACGCCTTGATCGATTAAACCTAATCAGTTGATACGCTGTTGCGAAGCCATTGTCAGCTTCTCTGACTTGCATGTCGAATGCGCGGATCAACACTACCTTGAACAACATCAATCAAAATGCCACTCACTACCACGAGAAGTGCGCTAAAGGTCACCGTCCCTAATATCAGCGGCACATCCACTGTTTCAATTGCCTCCACCGCCATGCGTCCCACACCCGGCCAGTTAAAGACTCGCTCAACTAAAACCACCCCACCAATAAACCATGGAATGTCCATCCCGGCCATTGTAATTATTGGATTGAGGGCATTCGGTAGAACGTGTCGCAGCATGACCACCATGGTTGAGCGACCCTTAGTGTGTGCTGTACGAATGTAGTCGGACGCGAGAATATCCAACGTGCTCGAGCGCATCATGCGAGCATACCATGCGGCCCCGCCCAGCCCGGCGGTGAGAGCCGGCAGCACGATGCTTTGCGCACTGTCCGCGCCGCCAAGTGGAAACAACGGAATACGAAAGCCAAACCAGTAGAGTAGCAGCAGGCCCAACCAGAAGGGCGGTGCGGAAATGCCGACAAGCACGATAAACATTCCGACGCGATCAGGCCATTTTCCACGCAGTACAGCTGATGCCAGCCCAATTGGAAGGCCGATAAGTAACTCCACGATGATGCCGGACAAAATGAGTGCCAAGGTGTAGGGAAGGCGACTTAAAATTAATTCAGTGACGGCGATTTGCTTTCGATAAGAAAAACCGAGGTCGCCCTGCAGGGCCCGGGCTAAGTATGTTGTGTACTGCACCCACAACGGCTGGTCAAGCCCAAGCTGATGGCGGATGCGATCGACAGTTGCCACCGTTGCACTTGGGCCGGCATATATGCGGGCCGGATCGGCCGGCAAGTAATAAATCAGCAAAAATGAGATGGCCGACACACCCACAAGTACCGGGACAGCCTGTAGGATCCGGCGCAAAAGGAATGTCCACATAGGTTAGCCGCGGCCTCCCTGGGCAGGGTCAAGTGCATCGCGTAAACCGTCTCCGAACAAGTTGAATGCGAAAACTGTGATCATGATTGCTGCCCCGGGGAAAATTACCATCCACGGGGCGGTGCGGTAATATGACTGGCCTTGCTGGATCATCCCGCCCCAACTCGGAGTTGGTGGCTGTACCCCGATACCCAGATAGCTCAGGCTTGCTTCGAGCATCACATTTGTTGCTATTCCAAGGGTGCCCCAAACTATTATGGTTGGCACTAATTGTGGCAGGATATGGCGCCAGAGCGTTGCGCGGCGGCTGGAGCCGAGGGCCTGCGAAGCGATTACAAAGTCGCGTTCGCGTAAGGCCAGCACTTGCCCGTAAATCACACGAGCGATCCACGTCCAATACACCAATCCGATAACACCGATGATGATCCACAGGCTCGGCTTTAAGATTGCCACAAGCGCCATCGCAAGCAGCAATGTTGGAAAGGCCATCATGATGTCAGTAAACCGCATGATGATGCTTTCGATATAACCGCCATAGTAGCCGGCGACAGATCCGGCTATTACCCCGATTACCACGGCAAGCGTGTTCGCCAACACACCAACGAGCAAACTAATGCGTGCGCCATACAGGATGCGACTGAGAAGGTCGCGCCCGTTTGCATCGGTACCCAGCAGGTATCGCACACTTCCGTCCACAATCAAGCTGGTTGGGGTGGGCTGGCCGCTGGAAGTTAGTCCGTCGCGAAATTGCTCGCTTGGATCATGGGGTGCAATTAGCGGCGCTAGCAATGCTGTAATAGTAATTAGAAGCACCAATGCCGCACCCAGCATGGCGGACCGGTCGCGCCACAGACGCCGGACAATTATTGCTATGTAGCCGGAACCTGAATGCGCAGAAAGCAAGACTTCACGCGATTCAGTGGTGGTGGAGTGCGCGCCGCTTCGCCCGGTCGCAGGCGAATTTCGAGTCATGAATCACGCCACCCACGCACGCAGCCATTTTTTTGCGCTCGTGGGGACGTGCGCCGTGATGGTGGTGGAAGCCTTACTTGGACAACCACATGGTTTCGTAACTAAAGAGATGCTCTGGTTGGGTCAGGGTTGGCTGGCCGTGTAGAGTGCTGGCGTGCGCAACCGTGTATTGACCGTTGATCACCGGCACCCAAACTGCATCATCCATGAGCGTTTTGAACAAATCTTTGTAACCAGCCAATCGCAGATTGCGGTCAGTAATACTGAGCAACTTCTTGCTTTCGGAATGAACCGTTTCATTGCAGTAACGCGACCAGTTCCACCCTCCAGCTACGTTGGAGTCGCAACCGAGGATTGGGCTGTAGAAATCGTCAGGGTCAGGGTAGTCCTGTGTCCAAGCAAGGCCACCAGACCACACAAGTGTTGCCTTCCCGTTGCCAGCATTTTCAATAACATTTGGCGCAGCCAATGTGTTAATGGTAAGTTTGATGCCAACCTTGCTAAGGTCCTGTTGGAAAGATTCGCAAAGCTTGGGCTGTGGGTCAACCGAAATGCATTCGATGCTAGTATCAAAGCCATTTGGAAATCCTGCTTCGGCCAGAAGCAACTTGGCTTTGTCAGGGCTGTAGTCATATCCAGCATAAGCACTATCGTAACCAGGCATCAAGGGTGGCAGGATTTGGGAGGCAACAGTCGCGCGCCCGTTTAGCAGTTGGACGATGCGTTGTTTGTCAATCGCATGATTTAGAGCCTGGCGCACCTTTAGATTATCAAATGGCGCAAGTGTCGTGTTGATCGCGATGTAAGTTGTGTTCACCGAAGCTTCAATTTCGAGCCTGTCCTTCCACTCAGCATCGACCGAAATTCTTGACCAGTCAGCGCCGGGCGGTGGATCACCCATCAGCTGAATTTCCCCTTTTTCCAAACGCAGAAGCGCCACATCAGGTTCGACGCCAACTTCAATGGTTATCTTATCCAAGAATGGTCGCCCTTCAAAGAAGTAACTTGGGTTTCGCTCAAAAACTAGGCGCTGGCCGGATGCCCAGCTCTTTAAAGTAAATGGGCCAGTACCTACTGGCACATGGCCAAAATTTTCACCCGCCTTCTCAACTTCTTCCTTAGGAACGATAAAAGCAAAGTTGAGGGCCATCTTGTTCAGAAATGTCACATCTGGCGCGGTCAGTGTGAAACTGACTGTTGTTGGATCAACTGCCGCAATGCCGCTTACTGACGGTGATGCGCCGTCTATAAATTCTTGGGCGCCATTAATTCCAACAAAGAAACCTGCTCCGGGGCTGCCGGTCTTTGGGTCAAGTACCCGCGTGATGGTGTAGACAACATCATCTGCAACTAGCTCGCGTCCGTTGCTAAACTTTACGCCTTTACGCAACTTAAAGGTGTAGACAAGTCCGTCTGCGCTAACAGTCGGCAGCGTCTCAGCAATCCGGGGCTGGATAGTGGTGCCGCTGTCATAGTCGAGCAAACCATCGAAAACCATCTTGATCGCCGGCCAGTTTGTCCAGTCATAGCCGATGGCTGGGTCGAGTGTTGCAAGGTCGTCCTTGTAAACGACGGTTATTTCACCGCCTTTCTGCGGGGCAGTGTTTGCCTCGCCGGCAGCGCTTGCGGCGCTTTGGCTAAGTGCCGCTGTGCTGCCGCCACAGGCGGTTACCAAAATTGTGATCGTAAGTAGCAAACTGGGGATAGCCTTCTTGTTCATAGGTTTCAATTTCCTTCTTGGTGACTGTTTACATGTTGTCTATGGCTCTATTTATAAGAGTGCGCGAGTAAAAATTGCTAATGTTGTTTGATTACAGAATAAGATGCAATAACAAGCATCCGCGATACCCCATTGCTCTCCATAGCCAACCCCAAAACTAGAGCTAGAAAACTTAATGGCAGCGCGGAGATTTTGCGCATGTAATTGCGGAGTCTAACGGGCAATGGTGATATCCGCAAGCGTGCAACTTGCAGCGGTATCTTGAATGCTGATGTCTTCGGGGCAGTAGCTAATGCACAGCTGTCAGGTACCGGCAATGCTGGTGTATTCAGCGCACTCAGATGCACACGCGCGTGACGGCAATAATTAAGGTTTCGCCCGCGTTTTTGGCTTTGCTTTTGATAGTACTGCCTGTTTGCGCTTAGCCGCAACCTTCTTCTTCGCAGCCGGCTTTGCATTGCTGGCAGTCTTGCGCTTAGCCACAATCTTTTTCTTCGCAGCCGCTTTTACTTTCAGCGCGCGCTTGGGCTTTGCCGCTTTCTTCTTGGCTGCCGGTTTACCTTTACTTGCTGGTTTGCGCTTGGACGCCGGCTTTTTCTTTTTTGAAGCTGATTGCCTGGCGGGCGGGCTTTTTGCTTTTTTCGGCTGGGTGCCGTGCAGCGCGTCTTCGTCAGTCATGTCGTCAACGCCGCTCAGGAACTCCACCCATGTTTCCGGATCGTCTGCGGGTGGTTCCGCACGTTCGTAATCGTCGTCCGCGATATCCAGGTCATCCAATGGCTCATCGTCATTTTCTTGCGGTTCCGGCGGAAACTGTTGCATGGCATTACCTCCTGGCGGGTAGCAGGCGGGCGGGCGCGCCGGCCTGTCTTGCTGGATTAGATTTCGGCGGGCGCATAGAATTCTTGAGCAGCCGTAGTTTATACGGGTTGTTGGCGCAGTGGCGTGCGGGCTGCTGCCGGCGTGCCGTCAAGCGGGCAGCAGCTTGCGGTTTTGGCCAGCCTGATGCCCGGGCTGTAATGCCAGGCGCCGCGCGGCCGCGGGCTGCGCAGGTTTACCACGCCACAAACGAGGCAAACTGCCAGACATCGTCCGGCGCCGGGCGCGGCTTATTGCTCCAGCGCTCAAAGGGATCGAAGCGATTCTTGAGCGGCGTCCAGTCCGTTTGCACTGACGGGCACGGGCCCAGATAGGGGTTGGCCACCGCAAGCACATCGCGGTGCGGCAAGTCATCCGGCACGCACACGCCGCGGCGCGGATTGCGAATCATCCACACCAGCGCACCCAGCACGGATGCAGCCACTTGCAGCGTGGTGGCGCTCTGGTGCGGCACAAGTGCGCGCGCTGCGTGGATGTCCAGCTGCGATCCGGTCCACCAGCCGGTCAAGTCGTGGCCCAGCAGCAGCACGCCCAGTTCGTCCATGCCGCTGGTGATTTCATCATTCATGATGCGCTGCCGTGTTTGCAGTTCGCAGCTGTTCATCTTCAGCTCGTGCAGGGAGGCCAAGGCTGCATCCGTGGGCATGTATGCGTAGTGCACGGTGGGGCGGTAAAGCGCGCTTGCATGCTGCGCGTGCCACACAGTCAGGTGATCGCAGATGGTGAAGGCCTCGCCATGCCGCACCACCATGCCAATGATTTCGCCGCCCTGCGGCACCCACGAGCGCACGTAGGTGTTCATGCCCATCTGCGCCAGGCAGATTTGGTTGCACGGGCCGGAGTGATGCACATGCGCGTTGGGCGGCAGCTGCTTCTCGTGCGTGCCCCAGCCCAGCTCCGCCGGTGCCACGCCTTCCTCGTGGAAGCCCGCCACGGACCAGGTGTTTACAAACTCGCCCACCTCTTTTGGCTGGCTGCTGATCTGCGTGTCGCGCTCAGAGATGTGAATTACCTTCACGCCGGTTTGCATTGCCAGCTGCGCATAATTCTCATCGGCCAGCGCCCTCTCGATTGCAGCTGCGCGCGCTTTTTCTTTGGGCGGGCGCTGTTTAAGCAGTGCAGCCGCCATGTCCAGCAGCGCCACCTTTGTCCAGTGGCTTACCAGCCCGGGGTTGGCGCCGTGTTCCACCACTGCGGTTGCGCCCGGCTCGGCCCAGCTGGCACGCAGGCGGCGCAGTGCCATGTGGCGCACATACAGCGTGCGCTCCGCGGGCGCAACGCTGGCCGCATCCTCGTATGGATCCCACATCTCCACCGAGGTGTTCAGGTACAGCACCTGCTGCTCATGGCACCATTGCACAACTGTGTTGCAGTCAATATTCCAGGCCAGGTCAATCAACATGTCGCCGGGCCCCACATGTGCGCCCAGCGTTGCGGCCAGATTTTCGCGGGTGATGCGCGCCTGCACATAGTGCGCACCGGCCGCCAGCGTCTCCGGAATTTCATGGCGCAGATCCTCAAAATCCATGATGGTCAGCCGCGCCGGGTCTATGTCCAGGTGGCGCAGCAGCAACGGCTGCAGGCAGCGAGAAACCGAACCACAGCCCAGCAGCAGCACCTTTCCAGAAAATGGTATCTTCATTAACTAATTAACTCCGTATATGGATTGCAGTGGCGGCAATTGGCAGCAGATTGCGACGGCTGGCTGCCCGCGCGCGGGCCGCTGCCGGGCACCCGCTGCGCGCACTGAAAATATTTTCGCATCGCTGCATAGTTTAGGACTCCGGCCAAATCCGTCAAGGGTGCAAATGGTTAAATCCGCCGCACTGCCGGATTGCAAGCTTGCCCCTTGGGCGGGCATGTTTCAGCGCTGGCAATCGCTATACTAAAGACAAAATGGAAAGTCTGGCGCGTTTGGTTGTGCTGATTGCGCTTGCGATTACGGCACTGATTATGGCGGGTTGCGCACTCCTGTGGGCTGCGGTGCTGCGCCGCAGGTTTCCCGGGCTGTCAGCGCGCTGGTGGTTGCTGTGGGTTCCGCTGCTGTTTGGCTTTTCATTTTTGCTGGCGCTGGTTGTGCTGCGCCTGCTTGCCGCCATCAATGCTTGAGTGTGCTGGCGCCCGCAAAAGCGCGGCACTTGTGTCTGCAGGAAGTGTGCTGCGGCAGACCGCGCAGCGCTGCCAGATTGCCGGGCGCAGCTTTCCGCGCAGGCCCACCAGCCGCGCAAACAGTAGCGCACCGTAGCCACGCAGCGGCGCTTGCAGGTGTCCCGGCGGGACGCGCTCAAATATTCGCAGCGTACAGCGCGCATGTGCTGCCATCTGCAGGCAGGGTGAGCATGCGTTCAAACGTGAAGCCGAGTTTCCCCAGCAAACTTAGCGAGCGTTGGTTGTCCGGCGCTACGATTGCCACCAACCGCTTCAGGCCCGCGCTTGCCTTGGCATAAGCCATCACAGCAGTTGCCGCCTCAATCGCATAGCCTTGCGCGGTAAATTCGGGCAGCAACGCGTAGCCAATATCCACATCCGCTAAAAAGTCGCGTTGTATCAATCCGCAAATTCCAAGCGGCGTTGGCACATGCTTGAGTTCAACCAAGTACAACCCGAAGCCATGGATGCGGTAACTATTAATCGGCCCTTGCAGCAGGTAATCGCGCGCCTGCGCGAGTGTGCGCACTCCCCGGTCTCCCACAAAGCGCACAAAGGCGGGCTCGTTTAGCAGTTTGAGCATAAACGCTGCATCGGCCAGTGTCAGCTCGCGCAAGGCCAAGCGCGCAGTATTTATAATGTTCACTAGCGCTGCAAATTTAGCGCAGTTTCTCTTGTTTGGAGTACACGGCATTCCAAGGCTTCGGGTCTGCTGCTTGCGTGGCTGTGAGTGTTGCGCTGCTTAATCCGGAGTTCCACATCTGCTGCCGCATCCCGCGCATCAAACACTGCCCGCCCGAGATTCACGTGCCCGTGTGCTTGCTGGCGCTGCGGTACATCAGCTGCCGCCAACCGCGTGCAGCGCAATGTCTGCGCAGAAGTGGGCAAGCATGCAGTATTCCAATCCCCATTGCCAGTAGGCGTAGCCAAAGACAACTCCGCCAAGCGCGTTGAGCGCAACCGTTCGGGCAATGACGATGGGAGTGAGCGGCCAAATGCGCGCCGCTGCGGGCAGGTGCCCAACGCCAAATAACGCAGCCGCTGCCACAATCGCAATCCAGAAAACATATGTGTTGGGCGGCATTTGCGCTTTGTACACAGCCTTCCAAATAATCCATGCGATGAGCGTCATGGTAAACAGGCGCAACAACAGTTCCTCTGTGATGCCGCCATAGAATGCTGCCAGTAGTCTCTTCCACAGCGCAATGCTGGCGGGCAGCGCCTGGATGCCGGGCGGCATCCAGGGTTGAATCAGGCGGTCCAGCACCAAGAGCAGCAGGCCCGTGGCGCTGCCGGCCAGAGCCGCGCTGATTAGCGTGCGGCGCGTTAGTGCGGGCAGCGCGCGCCGGTAAACGAGTGCGCGCGCAAAAGGCGAATCGAGGCCAATGGGCTGCCCGAGACGCAGGCCTGCCCAGCTGCCGCCCAGCAGCAGTATGCCGGTTTGTGCGGTTTGCGCCACCACCACTAGCGCCAACGGCATTGGCAGCTGCGCAAGCAGGCTGGGGTCAATTGCGAAGACGTAGGGAAGAACCGCCAGCGTCGCCAGGACTCCGGCTCCGGTCCAGAAAGCAGCCAGCCGACTGTGTTGCATGGAAGTTTGTGTTTCGGTCAGGCCCGGCGGCGGGAGCTGAAAGACTTTCGGATCATCAGTCCGCTGTATTCAAGTAAGTAATTGGGTTGATCCAACCGAGCAGCATCACTTGGCGAATGGAAGGGGCATAGCCCCACTGGTTTCTGATGTATGTACGCGCCAGGCCGAAATGCAAGTGATTGTTGCCCGGCTGGTCAATGCCGGTGGCTGAGACTGTGTCTGTTATTGCCTTGGACATGATCACATTCGCAAAGAGTTGACCGGCACTCACCTTCCATCCTTCGCGGAATCTAGAGTACACATGCCCATAGTACCCGTAAACTTCGTCGCCATTGCAGTTGTGCTTGATGATGACGAAGGAATTATAGTAATTCTCAAACGCAGTCGGATAGGTGTTGGTTGTCTTGTTGAGGAAAATTCTGCCATCACAGATTGCAAATACATCTGCATTTAACGGCAGCGCTATGTCGATGCCTGTGTGATATGCCTTAAAACCATAACCGCCAAAGCTGCCGAAACTCTGCGTGATGACTACGGGAGTTTGGGCGGGCCAGACTTTGGCGCGTGGGGGGGGCGAAGTAAAAGCTACACTAACCAGATAGCTATAACATATTACGGCAGACGCCAATAACTTAAAAAACTTGGTATTAATTATTCTGCTTCCGGCACAAATTGTATTTGATCAGGGATTATCTGGTACTAGTGCAGTTTAGTAGTGTTGGCTGCGAAGTGCCTGCTGGTTCGGTGATTCCGGATTCCGCATCGCAGCCGGCGTGCGCGCGAGTGCTGTCAGCCGTTTGTTTTGTAACAGGCAACAAGCAGCCAGGCCTGCATTGTGTGGAAGTGCAGCAGCGGCAGCCTAATCGCCCGCCGCCGCTGCGCGGGTGGGCTGCCGGAACTGGCCGGCCACCCAGCTTACAAGCAGGTAGATGCCATACAAAAAGAAGACGACCATGTAGTCCAGCAGCGGGATGCGGATGATTTCATGAATCTGTGCCAGCCGGCCCGTCACTGTATATGACAGCACAGCGCCGGTGACAAACGCTGCCGCCAGCAGGCGCTGAGCCAGTGTGCTCAGGCCCAAGCCGTACATTTGCGTCAGCACTACAAGTGAACCAAAGCCAAACGCAAACATTGGCCAGAGCGTGTTTCCCTGTAGTATGGCAACCACAACGCCGTGGATCAGCACAAAGAATTCGAGCGCGAAGGTCCAGTATTTGTTGATGTGGGCGCGGTTGAAGATGAGCGCACTCTGCACGAAGAGCATAAACATGTAGAAGAAACCCATCAGGTGCCCCCAAGTGCCTTCGGTGGGGTGATACCAGAAAGTGTAGATGATGGCCCAGGAGAAGAGGTAGCCGTGGTATTGGCGCGCCAGCTGCATGAAGCCGGCTTTGAACTTGAACTTCTTGCCAAAAATCAGGCCGCGGCGCGGTGTCTCAAACAGGATCACAATCATCAGCAGCAGCGCCACTGAGCCCAGCGCGGTGGCCTCGTGCACATCGGCGGCGAGGCCGTCATAGTACAAGTGGCTCTGCGCAAAGTGCAGCCCGATAGCAGCCAGATTGACCGCGATCATGGCCCAGTTGAACCAGCGCAACTGCGTGTCGTACCCCGGCTTTTCCCGGCGCGCGCGATAGATGATGACCCAGGCAATGATGTTGTGCAGCAGGTAGCCGCCCCACGCAGTGAGGCGCGCGATGGAAGTGGGCTCGGCCAGGCGCCACGGGTAAGCAAACGGAACCGTGGGGCCAACAATGTCAAACATTGTGAGGCGGGCAGCGGTGGCAGCAATGATGGCAGTGAAGGCCGCCGCCAGCGCCACACCGGGCACAATCAGTTTTGCCGTGGGGTTAATTGCCGTTTGCATTAATCAAGCTCCTGGTTGCTGCCGCATTATTTGTTAAGCGCAGTACGCGCCCGGCCGCACCGCTAAGGCAAGCGTGCGCCGCAGCGCAGTTATAAATCATTTTTGGGAATGGGGTGTGCGCCGGTTGCCGGGTGGCGCACGCCACTGGCGAATTTGCAGGCTGGCAACCAGCCATGTTTCGATTCGCTGCCCGCTGCCGGCCGGCGCTGCGGCTTTGATGCGATTAGTGTGCGGGCCGGCACGCAATTGTGGGCGCGGCGCACGGCAGCAGCGCTGCGTGCCTTGCGGCCGGCGCGCGCTGCTGCATCACGCAGCGCGCGGCGCCTGCAGTGCGGCCTGCGCAATGCCGCGCAGCATGTCTCTAAACACCAGCTGGTGCAGCGGGTACAGCGCGTACCAGTAAATTCTGCCGGCCAGCCCCACGGGATCAAAGGTGGCGGTCTGCCGGATTATGGTTTGCGCGCCGTCCGCCGTTACTTCAAACTCCAGCCAGGCGCGCCCGGGCAGCTTCATCTCTGCTGCCAGGCGCACATGGTGGTTTGGTTCAATCGCCTCCACGCGCCAGAAATCCACCGCGTCGCCAATTTGCATCACGGTGGGGGAAGGCCGCCCGCGCCGCGTGCCCACGCCGCCCACCAGCAGGTCCAATATGCCGCGCAAGTCCCACAGCCAGTTCCACGCGTACCAGCCGGTGTCGCCGCCGATGCGTTCGATGGGTGCGAAGGCTGCAGCCGGCAGCGCTGCCACGCGCAGCGTGCGCGAGTCCACCAGGCGCGAGCCAAACTGCACGCCGCCCCATGCGCGCTGGTCGCCGGCCGAAGAGAGCGCATCGGACCAGCGCGTGGCCGCAAACTGCCGGTCTTCATTGGCCAGCGCGCGGCGCAGCGCCTCTGCCACGCCGCGCGGGCGCACGCTAAAAGTTTTGAGGGCGGCCGGGTCGCGCACCACGGTGGGATGCACAATGCTTTCAATCAGCTTGCGCCCGATGCGCGCGTACAACGGCGTGATGAATCCCAACCACAAGCTGGAGAGGAATGGCGTGAGCACCGGCACCGGCAGCATGCGCAGGCGCAGCTTGCGCTGGCGCGCATACTCGCGCATGATGTCCGCATAGGACACCTGGTCGGCGCCGCCAATCTCAAACACGCGGTATTCTGCAACGGGCAGGCTGAGCGCGGCCAGCAGGTACTCCAGCAGGTCGTCAATGGCGATGGGCTGCGCCGGCACCTTTACCCACTTGGGTGTGATCATCACCGGCAGATGCTCCACCAGCGAGCGGATCATTTCAAACGATAGGCTGCCGGAGCCGAGCACAATTGATGCGCGGAACTCCAGCACGGGCACGCCAAACTGGCGCAAGATCTGCCCCACCTCCTGCCGGCTGCGCAGATGCGCGGATAGGCGCACGCTGTCGTCGCCCAAACCGCCAAGGTAAATTATGCGCTGCACGCCGGCCGCCTGCGCAGCCGCGCCGAAGTTCAGCGCGGCTTGCCGGTCGGCTGCTTCAAAGGAGCCGCTTGATCCCATCGAGTGCACCATATAGAACGCGGCTTGCATGCCCTGCAGCGCGGCATCCAGGCTGGCGCGGTCAAGCACATCGCCCGCCACCACCTCCGTGCCGGGGCCGGCTTTTTGCTGCACCACGGCCGGCCGGCGCGCCAGGCAGCGCACGCGGTAGCCCTGCTGCTCCAGCAATTGCAAGAGGCGCCCGCCCACGTATCCGCTGGCGCCGGTCAGCAGAATGCGCGCGCCGGCTGGCAGGCCGGCTGTGTTTGTTGTTTGTTGATCAGTCACTTGTAAGCTCCATCCTATTATTTATGGCTGCGCGGTGCCTGCGCTGCGCGCTGGATTTTGGCAGCAGCCGGAAACTGGCAGCTGCTGGCGGGCCGGCCCGGGGGCCAACTTAGGCGGGGCTGCTTGCGCAGTGGGCACAGGCGCGCTGCTCGGCAGCCACAATCGCCTGATCCGCACTCCAGAAAATATTCTCCGCCCCAATTGCAGCCAGCAGGCCGCCGCGCTCCAGCATGCGCCGCACATCCACGTGCATTCCAGCCAGCATGAGTGTACCGCCGCTGCGCTGCAGTCTGGCGTGCAGCGCAGCCAGCGCCTGCAGGCCGGAAGTGTCGATCAGCGGCATGCCGCGCAGCGAAAGAATAAGGGCGTGCGTGCCTTTGAGCTGCGCAAAAGCTTCATTGAAATGGCCAGTGGCCGCAAAGAACAGCGGGCCGGTAAGGTAGGCTACGCGCATGTGGCTGCACTTGCCCGCGGTTTCAATGCCGCGCTGGCGCAGGCGCGCAGGGTCCACCGCCTGCACTTCAATTTCTATGCGGGCTATCTGGTTCAGGAACGCCGCCCCGGACAACACTGCGCCGAACAGAATGGCCTGTGTCAGATCGAGCGTGATGGTGGCTGTTAGCGTGAGCAGGTAGGTGATGATGGCGGTTTTGAAGCGGTGGCCAAAGATGTAGCGGATGGATTCCCATTCGTTCATGTGCCAGGTGGTAACCAGCAGCACGCCGGCCAGCGCTGCAAACGGAATGCGCGCCAGCAGCGGTGCCAGCACAAACATGCAGGCGGCCACGGTGGCAGCATAAGTGATGCTGACGATGCGCGTGTGCCCGCCGGCGCGGATGCCCACGCTGGTGCGCGCAATGGCGGATGTGGCCGGCACGCCGCCGAAGAACGGAATGAGCAGGTTGCCCACACCCTGCGCAACCAACTCCTGGTTTACCTGCAGGCGAATACCGGTCATGTTGCTGGCAACCGCGCCGCACAGCAGCCCCTCCAGTGCGCACAGCGCGGCAATTGCCATTGCGGGCGCCACAAACTCCCCCAAGCCAGCCCACGGGATGGAGCTGAACGACAAATGTTGTGCGAGCAGAAAGGAGTGCGGAATGGCGCCAATCACCGGTACCGGCCACTGCAGCGCAGCGTTAAGTGCGCTGGCGGCAATGATGGCCAGCAATGAAGCCGGCACGCGCGCCGCCCAGTGCTTGGGCAACAGCAGCATGCCGGCCATCACCAGCCCGCCCAGTGCCAGCGTGTGCCAGTCCGGCAGCCAGCCACCCCGCAAGTAACCAAGCAGTTTGAGCGCAGCGCTGGGCGCAGCGGCAGTTTTAATTCCCAGCAGGTTGTCCAGCTGCCCGATGGCGATGATGAGCGCAATACCGGTGGTAAAGCCGGCGATGACGGGCGCGGGAATGAATGCAAAGAAGCGCCCGAGGCGCAGCAAGCCAATTACCAGCAGCATTGCCCCGGCCATGGCACCTGCCACCCAAATCCCCGGCATGCCATGCCTTTGTGCCAGCACCAGCATCACCGCGGTCATAGAGCCCGTGGGCCCGGATATCTGGTACGGCGCACCGGACAAACCGCCGATTACAAAACCCGCCACAATTGCAGTCACCAAGCCAGCGCCAGCATTGGCGCCGGATGCCACGGCAAATGCCAGTGCCAGCGGCAGCGCCACAGCCGTTACCGCAAACCCGGCCACCACATCCTGCCGGAACTTGACGGGCGTGTAGCCGGAAAATTCATGGCGCAGCAAAGCCGGCAGCGTGCGGTGCGGCATGTGTTTTTAAACGGGCAGGCGGTCAGTCATTGCAGGGCGCAATGGCAAGCATAACGCACGCTGCGCAGCGGGCTGCCGGCGCCACGATTAACAAACAAGCTGCCAGAGAGCAGTGCACTACTGCGGCTGGCGTGCCAAACCAAGCCGCCCACGGCAGACAGCTGCCCTTTCCCCGTCGCCACGCAGCATGGCCGAGCGCGGAGTGGTGGCGACCATCATGTGCAGCGCAGCTCGCGGTTGCTAAAAATGCGTCCGCTCCGCCGCTGCAAAAGTGCGCCATGTTAGACTGCGAGTCAGTGCGCTTCGCGAGATGCGCACAGTTAACTCAAGGAGATCAAAATGGCCAAATTTCTTTTGCATGTGAACTACACGGTAGAGGGTGCGAAGGGCTTGCTAAAAGAGGGTGGCACAAAGCGCCGCGCAGTCGCCGAGCAGGCAGCTAAATCAATGGGTGGCAAACTGGAATCGTTTTACTTTGCGTTCGGCGATACCGATTGTTACGTGATCGGCGACTTTCCGGACCACGCCAGCGTGGCTGCGCTAGCATTGACGATATCAGCCAGTGGCGGCGCGACGGTCAAAACAACCGTCTTGATGACTTGCGAAGAGCTTGATGCGGCGGCAAAGATGTCCCCCGTCTACCGGGCTCCGGGACAGTAAGCACTACTGCACTTCGAATACCGCAATGGAAGTTGCTGCCGGCTTGCCGGGTGAGGTCGGCGGCAGCTTTACCTGCTGCGCGGAGTGTGGCTGCGGCGCGGTTTGAGCGCCCGGGAAGAACCTGAATATGTGCGCTGCGATTGGCTGCGCAAAGTTTATCCGCTGCGCGTGTGAGTTATGCACTCCTCCACCGAACTTACGTCCGACAGATTTCAAGTAACCTGCAACGGCCAGCGGCTCGCTTCTTTTGCGGATCTCACGCCGGGATTCAGCGCGCAAGAGCGCCTGGGAATTGTGATCCGCGAACCGATGCAAGCAATGTGGGCCAGCGGGCTAATCATGAGTGCCGTCACGGCGTTTTATGATATCCAGCGCCAATCCGGTGAGGATTACTTCATCTATCCAGACTACTTTATGTTTGGAATCAATTGTGTGCCGGGCAACTATGGCATGCTCGACATTTGGCCAGACCACAAACGCATCACGGTTGGCGGCACTGCTGAGGAATGCGTGCGCGCCATCAATGACCGGGGCATTACCATCCTGCTTGTGCCGGACATGCCTCCACGCGCGGCCGAACTGGAACGGCAGACACGCAGCTCAGCCCTCCAACGACTAAAGTTCGGATTGGTCTACCGGCCCGGCGAGCTGGTGGTTGAAAGTGACATCCAAGTCACCTGCCCCCCGGCATTGGAACCGTACCTGGCTGAAATCATTAATGACACACCGGCGTTGGACGCGGCGGCGCGCGAAGCGTTACGCAGCCGGCGCCATGCCGCAACTGCGGCCGGCGCCGCAGTGGAGTACTACCGGCGGGTTTCGCCGGCGACCGCACTCAACTATCTGTAAAAACTGTTTGCCGTCTTCCCGGGCCGGCCGGGCTCAATGGCCGCCGACCAACACCCGGCGCCGCCTGCCGCAGCTTGCCAACCCGGGCGGGCGGAACGCTGCTGGCCAGGTGCTACTGTGGTGCGTATGGCGCTTCCCGGCCAATTGCACCCACAAAACTCTCCAAATTTGCGTGCCCCAGATTCTGGCGGATCGCCTGCGATTCGCCGAGGTGATGCCAGTAGTGATAAGTCATGCGCAGCAGCATTGTGCCCACACTCTCGCGCAGCGCTTTGCCATCCACCAGCATGTGGGTGGTTAATGTTTCCGTGGTCAGGCTTTCCAGATACGGGTTGGCTGCCTGAACAACCGTGGTCCATGCCTGCCACATCTCAGCCAGCGGCGGTGTGCTTTGCGGTGCGCCGTTGGCACATAGTGTGTTCAATTCCGGCAGCAGGATTTGCCCCTGCACGCGCGTCAGCCAGTACAGTTGCTCCTGCCACGCCAGATGCCCGATGATCCAGCTGATGCAGTTCATTTGCCCGCAGTGCGTGCGGGCATCACTTTCTGTGACGTTCGCCAGCCCGCGCTGGAATTCAGCGCGGGTAAAACGCAGCTGGGTGAGAAGCGGGTGTGACATGGCAGCTCCCGGCATGGATGCCTGTGCGCTATTGCGTCCGCCCGCAATGCGCCGGTTTTGAATATTTCCCGCGCATCAGATGCAGCGCGCTGCAGTTTGGCGTGTACGTCTGCAAGCGCAGCATGCCGTGCGGTGGGCTTACAGCTGCAACGCAGGGCACACGGCGAACACAACCCCGCGGCTCGGCTAGCGGTTAGACAAGCTTTGCGTCCAGGGTCACCGTCTCCACCGCCGCCAGCGCCTTGGAGATGGGGCACTTGGCTTTGGCGCCGGCAGCCAGCTCTGCAAATTTCTCGGCAGAGATACCGTGCACATCGGCCGTGCACACCAGATCGATTTGGGTGATGGTGGGCCCGGCGCCCAGATGAACGGTGGCGGTGGTGGTCACGCGCACGGGCGGCGTGCCGTTGTCGGTCAGCATGGCGGAAAGGAACATCGAATAGCAGCCGGCGTGGGCCGCGCCGATCAGCTCTTCCGGGTTGGTGCCCGCGCCGCTCTCAAAACGGGAGGCGAAAGTGTACGGGCCCTCGTAGTGGCCGGAGCCGACGGTCAGCGTGCCGGCGCCTTCCTTTAGCGTGCCCTTCCAAGTGGCGGATGAATTGCGAATGGCCATTGTTAAGTCTCCTATGGGTTGCTTTGGCTAAAACGGATTGGTGTGGCTGTTGCCTGCCTGCAGAGTAACAGCTGCCGCAAAATCCGTCAATTGCGCTGTAATTTTTGGCACTGCTTACACCGTGCCGGTGCATCTAGCTCGATCGTATGAACACATAAGAGTTGCCACCGTCCGTAGGCGCGGGACATCGCATGCGCGGAGCGCTGGCCTGCCACTGGCGCATCTGCGCACATGAGCGGCCATCAAAACAAGCAGCTTCGTATAACACTCAATGAACATCTATAGTGTCGTTACCAAATGCAACCATGATGCGCTTGTACGAGGCTATCTGCCACCGTAAGTTGTGTGTCTAGCTGACGGGCCAATATGGACTACGCTGCAAGTCTAGCCTTTCCAAAGCGCAGAAATTGTGTTAGCATTATATTGTTGGTATACAACAAGTTCCATCAATAAATGAATGCTTTGGCTCCCCCTTCAGCTTGTTCTGAGCTGCACTGCACGGTGTAAGGAAAAACTCCGGTGTCGGATCGCAAACAAGTGCGCCAGCAAGTGTGGGATAAATTGCGTGGCGTGGCCAAGCCCGACAGCCGCTTCCATTTTGACTTCAATGAATATATTCCTGACTTCGCGGGCAGTGACGCTGCTCTGGCGCGTCTGACCGCGCTCGATGTCTACAAGACTGCAAAAGTAATTTTTATAACTCCGGACAACGGCCTTGAGGAGCTGCGGGCGCAGGCTTTGCGGGACGCCAAACTGCAAATCGTAACCACCTACGGCATTCGGCGTGGCATGGTGGAGATTGCACCAGAGCGGGTGCCAGTCGGCCAGGCGGACTATGTGGCGACGTTGGACGCGATGGAAAAAATCGGGCGACCCATCTCGCTGGCTGAATTGAAACAGCGGCACAAGTTTGACTTATTAGTGACCGGTGCCTCTGCAGTAAGTCGCAGCGGCGTGCGCTTTGGCAAAGGGCATGGGTTCTTCGATATTGAATGGGCCATGTTTTACCAGCTTGGCATAGCCAACCGCACGACCCCAGTTGTGGCGGTAGTGCACGATTGCCAGGTGTTGAAGGAAGACCTGGTTCCCAATCCCTACGACACAATTTGCGACATCATCGTCACGCCCACCCAGACCATTCATGTGGCGGGTGCGAAAAAACCAGAGCATGGTGTGCTCTGGGATAAGCTGGAGCCAGGCATGCTTGAAAATATTTCGTGCTTGCGCGAACTCAAGGATCTTGAAGCGCAGGCCGCGCAATCAGCTGTTGCCGGGAGATGAGCCCCGTATAAATATTCTCCAAGCTGAGGTCCAGCCGGGTATTTGTTTTTCTTCAATATTGTGTGGTTTTATTAAAGGGGATTTACATGACAAGCAACATTTACGAGTCGAAGCGCGATCCAGCGCTAAAAATTGGTTTTGCAATTTTCATGGCAGTCGCAATTGCGGCTATCGGCTACATCATGATGACCATTGGCTCATCGCCGACTGTGAAGGGTGCAAGCTTTATGTGGCTGCCGGCTGCGCTGCAGTTGGTGGCTGGTGTTTGGCTGGGCCCAATCTACGGCACGCTGGCCGCTGCTGCGGGTGCCTATGCTGCCGGCATCCTGGCCTATGGTGGCTGGGGAATTGTGGACATCATAATGAACCCATTGGCTGGCGGTGTCGCAAACGCGCTGCTGCCCTGGGTGCTGTTCAAGCTCATGAAAATTGATGCAACGCTGGGTACCGACAAACCGGGCGATGTGCTCAAGGGTGCGGTGCGCATCCTGATTCTCACGGCGTTGGTGCTGGCAGCGGGCCTTGCCAACATCTTTCTCAATTTGCCCTCCCCGTGGGGTTTTGTAACGCCGCTAATCGTACTGGGCGCTGGCGCGTTTGTGCTGTTGCGCGATGTAAAGATTGAGCAGCGCCACTTTTTGCCAGCCGTCTTTGTAGCCGTGTTTGTGTGCCTCGTAAGCGCATTGATCGGCGCAATCGGCGCTACTGTGGGAGGTAAACCATTCGGTGCTGCCTTGGTGGATCCAGGCATTGGCTGGTTTGTAGGCGACACGGTCTCGGCAATTCTTGGTTTGTTTCTACTGCCGTTGTACACAACGCGTTTGCGTGAAGCCGGCATCGCAGAGTAATCGATTATTGCAGCGGGGCAATGGCAGCATGCCCCGCTGCACCCTTCCATAATGAAACATTTCAGCCTGTCTGCGCTGGCGCCCATTCCGCGCCTGGCGCTGGTATTTAGCGTTGGTGTGTTATTTGTTCTAATTAACAACCTGCCGGGTGCGGCATTGCTATTGGCGTTTGGTTTGTTGTTATTCCTTGCGAACGAGAACCGCAACTGGGTGCTGGCTGCGAGCGCACCCTTCTCCGGATTTATGCTGATTCTCTACAACACAATCCTCTCGCCGCCAGGTGCGGGCGGGTGGCACTGGGCGCTGTTCACGGTCAATCAAGCGGGACTTGAACGCGGCCTGGTAGTGGGCTTGCGGCTGATCGGGCAAATGCTGATTGGGTTTGCCTGGCTGTCGGCAACTTCCATCCCCGAAATGTACGGGGGTCTGGCGTGGATCAAACCCGCCCGGGAGTGGGTGCTGGGCATGTTGCGCGGCATTCAGATCATGCGGCGGGAGTTTGTGGCGCTCACGCAATCGCTGCTGATGCGCGGTCTTAAGTGGGACTCGCCACTAGCCAACATCCGCAACCTTGTTCCGCTCACCCAGGCAATCATTCCGCGCATCATCGACAACTCTCAGAAGGGCGCGTTTGCATCGCAATCGCATCTGCGCGGCACAGCGCTGGCCGGGCGCGGCGGGATTGTTGTGGAAGGTGTGTACGTGCGCTACGGACGCAAACTGCCGGATGTGCTGGAAGACATCAACCTGAAATTTCAGCCGGGTGAATTTACATATCTCGCAGGCAGGAGTGCGGCTGGAAAAACCACGCTTCTGCGTGCAATGGGCGGCGTGATTTCCTGGATCATGGGTGAGTTTCGCGGACGAATTCTTGTGGATGACCGGCTGACGCACAAGACTCCGCTGGCAACTCTTTGCCGGACGGTGCGCTACATTGCGCCCGATCCGTTTGCGTCAATTCATGGCTTGAGTGTCGGGCAGGAGATTATGTTCCTGGCGCCGGACGAACACCATGCCCGCAAATCGCTTGAGATCATGGGCATTGGTCACCTGTGGGAACGCGAGACCACAAAACTTTCCGGCGGGCAGCAGGTAAGACTGGTGCTGGCGGGGGCGCTTGTATGCGGCGCGCAGACCTTTTTGCTGGACTCTCCAATGCAGGAACTGGATCCGGAGGGGCGCGCTGCGTTTTTGGATGCGCTGCGCGTGCTGCGCTCAAAAACTGAATGCGGCCTGTTGGTTGCCGATCCGTTCTGGCGCGAATTAGAAGCGCACATTGGGCGGGTACTGGTGCTGGAACACAAGCAACTTGCAGCGGAAGTGGCGCCGCGTGATTTCTTCAATGCGGGCGGCAAGTGGCTGGAGCGCTGTAATCTTCTGCAGCAGAAGCTGGCACACACGCCGGTTACACCCGGCAACGTGGTTGCCTGTCTCGAAGGCGTGCATGTGTCGCTCGAGAATACGGTTATATTGCGGGGTGTGGATTTTTCCGTGCGCGAAGGTGAACTTGTGGCAATCATGGGCCCCAACGGTTCCGGCAAAACCACCGCCATGCTGGCACTTGCGGGCGCCATAAAGCCCACCAAGGGGCAGGTGATGGTGAAGGGCAGTGTTGGCTATATTTTTCAGAACGCAGCGCTGCAAACTTTGGCGATGACAACCGTCGAAGAATTGTCCTTTGGCCCGCGCATCCTCAAATGGACTCCGCCAGAGACGGATAAATTTGTAAAACAAGGCTTGGACTGGACCAACCTTGCGGAGGACGACTGCCCGATCGATTTACATCCGGCTGATTTGCGCATGCTGGCAATAGCCGCATGCAACACGAACAACTCGTTGCTGGTGCTGGATGAGCCGACGGTTGGCCTCGACACAGCCGGCATCACTAAAATCAATACATTAGTCGGTGCGCTGCGCGCGCAGGGGAAGGCGGTCGTTGTCATCACGCACGACCAAGAGATTGCCGCGCAGGCCGACCGGATCGTGACAATTAAAGACGGGAAAGTCCACGAAGAGCGGACATGATCCCGGGCTGGGTATTGCCAAAATTATGCCGCCGCCATACTGGCGCCGGATTGTGGCCCGGGTGTTGCGCTGCCAGGACAACGTGAATGCTGGATTTACCCAAGATCATTAGTGTCGCCAGAGGTGCAGAACCAGCCGACCTTCTGCTGGAAAACGCACAGTTGGTAAATGTGTTGAGCGGAGAAATTCACCCGACAGACATCGCGATCAGCGGCTCGCGCATTGTGGGCCTGGGTAGCGGCTACCATGCACATGAAGTGACCGACCTGGGTGGGCGGTATGTCTGCCCGGGTTTCATTGACGCACATGTGCATATTGAAAGTGCACTGGTGCCGCCGCGTCAGTTTGCACGCGCAGTTGTGCCGCACGGCGTGACGACCGCCATTACCGACCCGCACGAAATTGCCAATGTACTGGGTGTCGAAGGCATTCGCTTGATGTTGGGTGACGCCAAGCATGGGCCGCTAAGTATGTATGTGAACGCCTCGTCCTGTGTGCCGTCCACAGCAATGGAAACTTCAGGCGCAAGTCTGGAATTCAGTGACCTTGCGCCTTTGCTGAACGAACCATGGGTGCTGGGGCTGGCCGAAGTGATGAATTACCCCGCTGTTTTGGCTGGTGACAACCGCATGCTTGAAAAAATCAGCGGGTTCAAGGGCCGGGTCATAGATGGCCATTGCCCGGGGCTGACCGGAAAGGACCTGAATGCATACATCGCCGCCGGCATCATGTCTGACCATGAATGCACTACGCTTGATGAAGCCCGCGAGAAATTGCGCCACGGCCTGTCTATTTTTATTCGTGAGGCAAGCGGCGCGCACAACCTCTTGCCGCTGCTGCCGCTGGTGACGGCTGGCAACGAGCGGCGAATATGCCTGTGCACAGATGACCGCCAGCCGTCCGACCTGCTTGAACAGGGCTCGATAGACCACATGCTGCGTGTCGCAATTGCTGCGGGGCTGGATCCGGTGACCGCAATTCGTATGGCAACGTTGAATGGCGCTGAATACTATCGACTGCATGATCGCGGGGCAGTTGCGCCCGGACGCCGCGCTGACATGGTGGTGTTTTCGGATTTGCGCAACTTGCGACCAGAGCTGGTATACCGCGGCGGGCGGCTGGTGGCGCAGGATGGGCACATGCTGGGAGCGGTGCAGCCAGCACGCCCGGCTTCCCTGCGCAACACAGTAAATGTAGACTGGCCGTCAGTAAGTTTCGAGATCCAAGCGCGCGGCGGCCAGGCACGTGTCATTGGCATTATTCCGGATCAGATTGTTACCCGGCATCTGATTGAATCCGTAAAGCTTAGTGGCGGTCTGGCAGTTGCCGATGTTGCGCATGACTTATTAAAGATTGCAGTGCTGGAGCGGCACCATGCCACCGGCAGGATTGGTTTGGGATTTTTGCATGGCTTGGGCTTGAAGCGCGGTGCAATTGCCAGCACCGTTGCGCATGATCACCACAATATTGTGGTCGCCGGCGCCGACGACCTGAGCATGCTGACAGCTGTGCGGGCGGTAGCTGCCGCGCACGGGGGCATGGCCGTGGCGCTCGGCGACGCGCTGGTAGCGCTTGTTGCGCTGCCGATAGCCGGCCTGATGAGTGATGAGCCAATCGAGGGCATGCAGCAAAAGTTAAAAGGCCTGTATGCGGCTGCGCAGCAATTGGGCTGTGCAATGCCAGACCCGTTTACCACCCTAAGCTTTATGGCACTGCCCGTAATTCCAGCGCTCAAGCTTACCGATCAGGGGCTGGTAGATGTGGAAAGTTTCCAAACTGTAGGTTTGTTTGTTTGAATAGCCCAATGCGTTGCGCCCCGGCTGTAAACCTAAAGTAGCGGAGTCACTGGCAACGGGGCTCTTTTCCTTTTGCGGAAATTTGCCGCGCGTTGCCAAATTGAAAAATAGTCCCGGGCGCGCGGCGGGGGACATCAACGTTTTGTGGCCGGCTAGGCGACCGCTGCGCCAGTGAGCTGCACAGTGGCCCGGATCTCCCCCACAAGCAGGCGGTTGTGATTGCGCAGTTCGGATGGATGGCGGGCGGCGATGCTGGCAATGGTTGCCTCGTCCAGCGCCTTTAGCTGCCGAAGCACGGCAGCCACAATCACGGCATGCGCACGGAACGAACCATCCAGAATCCGGATCGCCACTCCCAGTTGCTGCTCCGGCAGGGCAAAGCAGATCAATCCTTCTGCGCCGCTTTTCGCATACAGGCGCGGGCCGGCAACCTGCATCATGTCGGTCACCAGTTCGCCGTCGCCGGCAACATTTTCCGGCGCACTCACCATTGCGGCGCGCAGGCGCTTGAGGGCAGCCGCATGCTCGCGCCCGCAACCGGCGGTGACGGCGTCCGGTGCGGCCAGCGCCGCCCAGGATTTGGCACAGGCGGCCACGGATGCGCCGAAGGTTGGCAGCGAGCAGCCGTCCGTGCCCAGCACCATGTCCGGCACAGCTACCCGCAAAACTTCCGCCATGATCCTGAGAATGCGCTGTTGCAGCGGATGGTTGATGTCCATGTAGGTTGCGATTGGCAGGCCCTCGTGCACACATACGGCGAGCATCCCGCTGTGTTTGCCGGAGCAGTCGCACATCAGCGCCGATTTGCTTTGCAGCCCGGCGCGCACGCGCGCGCCCTCTGCATCGTTGTAGGGAACGATGGCTCCGCACTGCAGCGCGTCCGGGGTGAGCCCGATCTTGGCGAGCATGCCGCGCACCTCTGCCTGATGGTGGGGCTGGCCGCTGTGCGATGCACAACACAGAGCCAGCTCACGCCCGGTAAAGCCGAAGCGGTCAGCGGCCCCGCTCTCCACCACCGGAATTGCCTGGAATGGTTTGGCCGATGATCGATAAAAAATCAGCTGGTGCACATCGCCGGCGCTGGCAACAATGGCGCCCGCCGGGTTGGCAACCGCCACGATGCCATGGTGCATGCTCTCCACCATGCCGCCGCGCGTAGTCTCAGCCAGTACAGTGGGCATCATCAATATTATCCTTTTGAAAAATGCTTTCTGCTTCCATTATTTGACCAATGGCAACACACGCTTGCCGATTAGATCAATAGATTGCAAAAGTTTTTTGTGCGACAAACCAGCATTGTCCATCTGAAAGCTAAATCTAGAAATTCCACCCAGTGCTTTGCTATGCCGCAGGATCTTTGCTGCCACTGCCTCGGCACTGCCCACAAGCAGCGCGCCGCGCTCCTCGTTTTGCGCGTCAAATCGCGCGCGGGTTACGGGCGGCCAGCCGCGTTCTTTGCCGATCCTTGTAAAAGTTTCGGCATAGCCCGGGTAGTAATCGTCTACGGCTTCTTCCGTTGTGCCCGCCACATAGCCCAAAGAATGCAACCCGACAATCAGTTGTTCTGGCGGATGGCCGGCGCGCTGGCCGGCTTGTTTGTACAAATCGATCAGTGGCCGAAAGCGGTGCGTTTCTCCGCCAATGATGGCAACCATCAATGGCAAACCGAGTGTGCCGGCGCGCACAAAAGATTCTGGTGTGCCGCCAACGCCCAGCCAGATGGGCAGCGGGTTTTGCAGCGGCCGCGGATAGATCGCTTGGTTGCTGAGCGCCGGGCGAAACTTGCCGGACCAGCTTACGATCTCGTTGTCCCGGATGTTCAGCAACAGAGTCAACTTTTCGGAAAACAATTCATCGTAATCCTGGAGGTGCAAACCAAAGAGCGGGAAGGCCTCTGTAAACGATCCGCGCCCAACCACCATCTCTGCCCGGCCGTTGGAAATTAAATCGAGCGTGGCAAAGTTTTGGAAGACGCGCACCGGGTCGGCGGCACTCAGCACCGTGACCGCACTTGTAAGCCGGATTTGTTTTGTGCGCGCCGCTGCCGCCGCCAGAATTAGCGTTGGGGCAGAATCAAGAAATTCCTTGCGGTGATGCTCCCCAATTCCAAACACATCCAGGCCGGATGCATCCGCTTGTTCGATTCTTTCAAGCAGCTCTGCCAGCGCTTGCGCACTCTCGCGGGCGCTTCCCGAGTCCGCACTTAAGGTGGCGGCGGCAAAGCTATCGATTCCTATTTGCATAGTGGGTTGGGTGTCGCAGGCATGGGCTGTTTGCTGGCGTTGAGGCCCCGCGGACAATTGAAGCTTACCAGCGGCTGAAGCATACCGCCGGCCGGGGCGGGTTACGCCGGGTTAGTGAAAGGGCCGGCCGGTTAGTTTGGTGATGGCGCGAAGCAAACGGTCGAAAGTCTTTGTCCCCTCAGGCGAATTGGTCGGATCGCCTTGTGCGTCCGGGTAGTTGTTGTCTCCGCCGGAATCCAGTGCATGGTCAGAGTAAGCAACTTCGAATGACCAGCCGGTCCCGTCGCACACGCCCGGGTTTGGGTAGTGAGCTTGCCACTGCCAGACGTTTATTTTGTCGAGAGCGTGCCGGAAGGCGCGCCACTGTTCGTCGGTGGGTTCAACCCGCGCGGATGCAGGGCCGGGTGACTCATCAGAAAGGGACATGCAAAATAGAGTTTGGTCGGTTAGCTCAAGGGAGTAGTAGGGCCCAAAGTGGCCGCCGATGGAAGCGCGTAAATGCTTCGGGAGTAACGCTGGCTCAGCTGCGTTCATTGTGAGGTTTGTTTAGGTGAAGGCGCTTCAGGGTAACGACTGAGTGCAACTATGACGATGGATTGCATTACTTCATCGTCAGTCCACACAACCCGAGCCTTTCGCGTGCGCGTTGCGCATTTTGCTACCGGGCTCAGGTATTCTCGTGCACCAAAGCGGTTAGTCTTTCTTCTTGTTAGGGTCCTGCGGGTGCTTGCGGTCGTCCGGATCGAATGCAAACACTTCCCCGCTTTGACCCCGAAATTTACTGGTTTGTGTGTTGAGTGAATCCCAGGCATCTTTGCTGCCTTGGCGGCTTTTCTGAAACATCAGCGCCTTGTCCGTTTTAATGCCCATGTGCATGGCTTCGTGCATTGCGGACAGATCCGCACTCAAAAAGACAAATTGCCAGCCGTCCCGCTCGGTTTTTTCGGCAATCATCTTTTCAACCTGCGGCTTGTTAAACTCGCGGCTCGAATTTTCCTGCCCGTCGGTGACCACAACCATGATAACTTTTGCGGGCTGGTCTGGCGCGGGCAACAGGGCAAGGTTCTGCTCGAGGTCATTGATCCCACGTCCAAGGGCATCAAACAGTGGCGTGCCCCCCCGCGGCACATAAGTTGTGCGGCTCAGCGCCGGCACTTTTGTTATGGGCTGAAAGCGGTGAATCACTTCGTAGGCATCTTGCGTGTCAAACTGCACCAGCGTCAGGGTTGCCGTCCCGGATTCGGCCTGCTGGCTGGCCAGATATGAATTAAAACCGCCGATCGTATCGTCCTTGATGCTCTCCATTGAACCACTCCGATCCAAAATCACGGTGATATGCGTGTAGTCTTTTCTCATGCTGGGTCTCCTTTGTTGTCGATCACTAATAAGACGGATCCACCGCTACCTCCAAGTTGATGGCTGTGATGAGCGTATCACACGTGTCAAGTGGCAGTGTTTTTGGGCGCTGGGCGGGTTTCGTTGGCGGGCGGCGGCGGGATCTGCGGTGACCGGCGACACCATGCGGCCAAGGATTCCAATGAATTCCGCACAGCCGCTGGTGTAAGGTGGCCAAGGTAAGTTCATGGTGCGCGTCGGCGCATCCAAGCTGGTGAGCACTGTAGGCCGCGCCGCTACTGCGGTGGCAGGTGTGCACTTGCCGGCAGCGAGCCCACACCCCTGCACCGCGCCCCCAAAAAGATTTTTCCAAAACACTTGCAATTTCCGTCGTTTGCTTGTACATTGGTTCGGAACATATGTTCCTCTGATAGTGCAAGGAGGCAGATTTGGGGAGGCGGGCGCGGCAGTGCGTAAGTGCAATGCTGATTGCCACGGCTGTTTTCGGCGTGGCCCTGCCGCTGCATTATGTGCAGGCCAGCGCGCCCGAATCCGTCGTCATCAACGAGCTGGCCTGGGCCGGCACCACCGCCAACGCCAACGCAGAATGGATTGAGCTTTACAACGGCAGCGCAGCCAGCATCTCGCTGGCCAACTGGACGCTTAGCGCCGCAGACGGCACTCCATCAATCACCCTTAGCGGCACCATCGCCGCCGGCGGTTACTTTGTGCTTGAGCGCACGGCGGACACAAGCATTGCGGACGTGGCAGCCGGCCAGATTTACACTGGTGCGCTTTCCAATACCGGCGAACAGCTCACCCTGCGCAATGCATCCGGTACGGCAATGGATACCGCCAATGCCGACGGCGGCGGCTGGCCCGCTGGCAGTGCCACCGGCTTCTACAGTATGGAGCGCATCAATCCCTTTGCGGAGGATGCGGACAGCAATTGGGTTGCAAACAATGGCACCACCCGCAATGGAACTGACTCCGGTGGCAATTCCGTCAACGGCACCCCGGGCGCTGCCAACTCGGGTTTGCAGCTGCCCACCAGCACACCCACGGCTACTAGCACGCCCACGCAAACCGCCACACAAACACAAACAGCTTCAGCCACGGCCACGCAAACCGCCACACAGACGCAAACACCATCAGCCACTGCTTCGCACACTGCCACACAGACGCAAACACCATCAGCCACTTCCGCCGCCACGCCAACCTTCACTCCAACAGCCACGGCTTCGCAAACCGCCACGCGCACGCCTACCAGCACGCTCACCCCAACTGCAACCGCCACCGCTGTTCCGGCACTGACTGTTGTGATCAATGAGCTGGCGTGGGCCGGCACGGCTGCCAGCCTAAATGACGAGTGGCTGGAGCTGTATGTGCCGGGTGCTGCCAGCGTCAGCCTTGCGGGCTGGACCCTAAGTGATGGCGGCGACATCAGCATCACGCTGAGCGGCACAGTTGCGGCTGGCGGTTTTGTGCTGCTGGAACGCACCGATGACACCAGCGTCGGCAACCTGACCGCCAGCCAGATTTATACCGGCACTCTGATTAACACCGGCGAGACGCTGACGCTGAAGGATGCCAATGGCAACACAGTCGATACCGCCAACCTTTCCGGTGGCAGCTGGCCGGCTGGCAGCGTCAGCAGTTATTTCACCATGGAGCGCATCAACCCGCTGGCGGCGGACAGCGCTGCAAACTGGGTGGCCAACAACGGCACCACCCGCAATGGAACTGATGCCAATGGAACCGCACTGAATGGCACAGCGGGCGCAGCCAACTCCGGGTTGTCGCTGCCGACTAGCACGCCAACCGCCAGTAATACGCCCACGCAAACGCTCACACCCACACAGACATTGACGCCGACACAAACGCTCACACCCACACAGACGTTGACGCCGACACAAACACTTACGCCTACCCAAACACTTTCGCCCACCCCAACCCTGACGGCTTCAGCTACGCCAACGCTTACAATCACCCCGTCGCCAACACCGAGCGCCACGGCCACCACCACACCAACCGCAACATCCACGGCTACGCTTACGCCGCCGCTGGCAGTGGTGATTAATGAAGTGGCGTGGGCGGGAACCTCGGCGTCATCCAGTGATGAATGGATGGAGCTGTACAACTCTGGTGCGGCCGACATCGACCTGACCGGCTGGACCTTGAGTGATGGCGGTGACATCAACATCACGCTCTCCGGCAAAATTGCGCCCGGTGCATTTTGGCTGCTGGAGCGCACAGACGACAAAACTGTCAGTGACGCAGCCGCCGACCAGCTTTACACCGGCGGACTTTCCAACAGCGGCGAGCAGCTTACGCTGCGTGATGCAACCGGTGCTGTTGTGGACACCGCCAATGCCGGCGGCGGCGCATGGCCGGCCGGCAGCGCAGCCACGCACGCCACCATGGAACGCAAGAGCGGGCTGGCATCGGACAGCGTACTTAACTGGCTTGCCAACGCCACAACGGCGCGCAACGGGCGTGACGGCGCGGGCAGCGCAATCAATGGCTCGCCACGCCGCGCCAACTCTGCCGGCCTGCCGCCGCTCCCCACTGCCACCAATACTGCCACCGCCGAACCAACCGCCAGCCCTGTGCCCACTGCCCGCCCAGCCACAACCGGCGTGGTGCGCATCAATGAAGTGGCGTGGATGGGAACGCTGGCAAGCGGCAGTGACGAGTGGATTGAGCTTTTCAATCCCGGCCCGGCGCCCGTTGATCTCAGCGGCTGGACGCTGACATCCAGCCTCAAACTAAACATTGCGCTGCGCGGCATGATCGCGCCGGGCGCTTACTTTTTGCTGGAGCGCACAGATGATCGCAGCGTCGCCGATATTTCCGCAGACCAGGTGTACTCCGGTGCGCTCTCCAATGGCGGCGAGATGCTGGCGCTGCGCGATGCAGCCGGCAGTGTACTGGACACCGCCAACCCGGCGGGCGGCGCGTGGCCGGCCGGTTACGCACAGGCGCGCTTCAGCATGGAGCGGGTTTGCAATGCCACGGGGCCGGCCTGCTGGCAGCCCGCCCGCCCGTGTGCTGCCAATGGCCGCGATGCTGCCGGCAACGCCATGCGCGGCACACCGCGCCAGCCCAACTCGCAGCTCACGGTGTGTGCGCTGCCCGCCGGCCTGCACCTCAATGAAGTGCTGGTGCGCGCCGGCCGCAGCTGGAGCAGCTTTGCCAACGCAGATGCGCGCCCCTTCCGCTACATTGAGCTGTATAACACCAGCGACACGCTGCTGGACATCAGCTACTTTATGCTCGACGATGCAGAAGCGGATGGTGCCGACCCGCAGCTGCTGCCGGCCGGCACGCGCCTTGGCGGCCACGAGTTTTATGTGCTGCCGATTGCCAACAGCGGACTGCGCGTACCGGCAAGCGGTGGTTTGCTGCGGCTGCTGCTGCCGGATGGATCAGAACAAGAGCAGCTAACGTGGGCGCAGAGCAGCGAAGATGAATCATTGAGCCGCGCACCCGATGGCAGCGGCAGCTGGCAGGCGGGCTGGCAGCCTTCCCCGGGCTTGCCCAACCGCGCGCACTCCACCATTGCGGTGGAGGCGCAGCTGGCACACGCCATGCCGCTGGCGCTGGGCATTGCACAGGCGCGCATCCAGCCAGACGGTACGCTGCTGGCCGTGCAGGGTTTTGTAAGTGCGCCGCCGGGGATCTTTGGCGAGCGGGTAATTTTTGTGCAGGATGCAGATGGCGCGGGCTTGGCTGTTTACCTGCAGCGCGGATCATTTCCGGCGCTTGCGCCCGGGCAGCTGGTAACAATGTTTGGAAGCTTGCGCACGCGCAGTGGCGAACGCCAGCTGCTGCTGGCCGGTGCTGGCTCGTTGCAGGCGGGTGCGCCGGGCAGTGACCCGCAGGCGCTGCGCATGCGCAGTGGCGCACCACTGGCCACGCTGCAAGGTGCGCTGGTGCAGGTGGCCGGCACAATTACGCGCGTGGACGGCAACAGCGCGTATGTAGACGACGGCAGCGGCCCGGCGCGCATTTACTTTTATAGCGAGCTGCCCTTTGTGCCGCCGGCGCTGCAAAAGGGCGACCGGTGGCTGGCAACCGGCGTGGTGCGGGAGTACACCACCGCAGCTTCCGTGGCAGCGGGTGTGCGCGTGTCCGTGCGCTTTGCCACGGACCTCACGCCGCAAGCGGTGGCAGCTGCTGCGCCCAAGGCTGCGGCAGCGCTGCCGCCCAAGCGCAAAAATATTCCCGGGCTCGGCCCGGCTGCAGAGCGCCCGTTTTGGATGGGGCCCAACTGGGATGACTGGGTGTGGCCGGGGCCGGCACCCTACGGAGTTTGCCGCAAGGCTTGATTATTTTCCGGCAATCTGGCCGCAGACCAGATTTATACCGGCACACTAAACAACACCGGCGAGACCCTGACGCTGAAGGATGCCAATGGCAACACAGTCGATACCGCCAACCTTTCCGGCGGCAGCTGGCCGGCCGGCAGCGTCAGCAGTTATTTCACCATGGAGCGCATCAACCCGCTGGCGGCGGACAGCGCTGCAAACTGGGTGGCCAACAACGGCACCACCCGCAATGGAACTGATGCCAATGGAACCGCACTGAATGGCACAGCGGGCGCAGCCAACTCCGGGTTGTCGCTGCCGACTAGCACGCCAACCGCCAGTAATACGCCCACGCAAACATTGACCCCAGAATGCCACCCTCCAAAAACATACGCAGGTCACACTCGACGCATGCCGGTACCGGATACATACTCAAATCTGAGACAGGAAATGCAGTGGTTGTTCATGGCCGCAATTTCCTAATTGTTTGAACCAAGGTCAAAGACCAGTTAGCGAGGTCTACTTTTATCCGAGCACAAAGGACAGGTGAACCGATCTTATGTCAGCGACAGTGCTTATGTCCGAATCACTCTCATCTGAGGGGAGTACTGATAACGGTTACCTCAGGATTAAGCCGGGTGCATTTATGAAAACAAAATTGAAGCGCCGATGATTTATTTCGCGATCCAGACCACGAACTTTCGCTAATACCTTATTCACCAAGCACTCTATTCACCCGTCTCTTTTATTTCACCATCCTCAATGTGTCGCGAATATATTGCGCGTGCAAGATGGTGCCCATGCCCAGCGGATGATGAATAAGACGTTCCTCATATTCACTTTTTACATGATCATCGAAATGATTCTGTGCGAGCACTAAACCGACCACCATGGGTCGCTCTTCATCCAAGCGAATAAAGACTGGACCGCCGCTGTCGCCAGCGAACGTGGTGAAATCGCCAAGAAATGTCGGATGCGTTAATATTGGTAATAATGGTGGGCTAGCCCAAATACCTTGTCGAGCAACGGGAAATCCAGCGCCATTTGCTTCAAAGCGCTGGGGAAAGGTCAGCACAAATAACGGACTGCAAATATGTACACCAGCCGCTTTTAAGGTTTGCTCGGTCGAGAGCACTGATTCATCCAATGCGACAAAAGGGACCGGCAGTTGTTCCGGTAGTCGCAGCACCGCCAAGTCATGTTCTTTATGCTTGGTCCATAATGCGGCGCCGTCTTCACGAATAGTTATCGGGAAATCGATACGATTGTATCCGCCATCCACATCCATTTCTCTAAGCACTAACAGTGATGAATCACCCGTTGCCCGTTCTAATACGTGAGCCGCCGTCACCAGATAACGCTCAGTGTTACCTGATCCACGTTTAATGATTAAACACGTCGCCGTGGAATCTTCATTATAGAGCTTGAAGGTCGCGTTCATGACCTGGGTAGCAAAATCCTCAGTCATTACCATACTCATTAACGGATAGTAAATTCAAGACCCCTGCCACCCCCACATGATACACTCTGGCCCCGCGCTAAACCCCACCCAACTATTGGCTTGGAGGCAGAGACTACATTTGCTCAACATAGGAATGGCTTGACAGGATTGACCGGCCTAACAAGCAGAAATTACACAAATTCTATACGCCGGCATTAGCAATACACAACGCTTAACTCTGCGAAATTCCGGGCTCCCCCTGAAAACTCCAAGCGCTGCAATGTTGGGCTAACGCCGCTTGAGAGCGGTGCACAAACCGCCGGTGCATAGTATGCTTGCAACATTCCCCGCCGGCACCGCAAGCATATGGAGAACCGCACATGACCAACGCATCTTTTACGCGCATCAACCCGGCTGACGATGTTGTGGTGGCGCTCACGCAGATTCCGAAAGGCAGTGTGATTGAGGGCGTCACGCTGCTGGACGATATTCCTGCCGGCCACAAGGCCGCCGTGCGCGCAATTGCCAAGGGGGCATCTGTGCTCAAGTATGGCAGCCCCTTTGGGCAGGCAACCGCCGCCATTGCGGCCGGCGAGCATGTGCATCTGCATAATGTGGCGTCGCGCCCCGGCCTGTCCGCAGTGCCGGATCACGAAATCGCATCCGAGCAGCCCGCGCTGCCGGCGCTGCCCGCATGGGCGCGCGATGCGATGTTTGCCGGATACCGGCGGCCGGACGGACGCGTTGGAACTGCGAACTGGGTGGCCATAATTCCCACTGTGAACTGCTCGGTGACGGTGGCGCGGCAGGCAGCGGAGCAGGCCAGCGCTGCGCTGCGGCCGCTGCTGGCGCAGTACCCGAACATTGATGGTGTGGTGGCGATCCCGCATGCCACGGGCTGCGGCGTGGCGGCCAACAGCCCGCAGCACCGGCAGGTGGCGCAATGCCTTGCCAACCTTGCCAACCACCCCAATGTGGGCCTGGTGGTGTACGTGGGGCTGGGCTGCGAGGTTGGCCAGTTTACCGGCGCGCATCAAGCCGGCCTGCTGCAAATTCAGCCGCTGATCGGCGAGAGCCGCACAGACCGCGCCGTTGAGCATTTTGTCATTCAGCGTGATGGCGGCACGGCGGAGACCGTGGCCGGGATTGTGGCCGCGGTGCAGCGGCACCTGCCGGAGCTAAACCGGCAGCAGCGCCAGCAGGTGCCCGCCAGCGAACTGATCCTGGGCATGAATTGCGGCGGCAGTGACGGCTACTCCGGGCTGACAGCCAACCCGCTGGTGGGCGATGTGGCCAACGTGCTGGCAGCACTGGGAGCCACGGCAGTGCTGGCAGAAACACCGGAGACCTGGGGCGCCCATGCGGCGATTGCGCGCCGTGCAAAAAATGCTGCGGTCGGAAAAAAGTTCCTCAACTTCTTTCCGTGGTGGGAGCGCTATATGGCCATCTTCACGGAACTGCATGGCTTTGCTTTTAGCATCAATGGCAATCCGTCAGACGGCAACAAGCGCGGCGGCCTGACGACGATTGAGGAGAAGTCGCTGGGCGCCGCAACCAAAGGCGGCTCCACGCAATTGAACGCCGCCTATGATTACGGCGCGATGGTTGACCCGCATATGGGTTTTACATTTATGAACACACCCGGCCTCGATCAGGTGAGCATGACCGGACTGATTTGCGGCGGCTGCAACTTAAATGTGTTCACAACCGGCAACGGCAGCTGCCTGGGCACGGTTCTGGCGCCCACCATCAAGATTGCCACCAACTCGCGCATGTTCAACCGCATGCGGGGCGACATGGACTTTGACGCCGGACAGATTGTGGCCGGCAGAAGCCGCGCTGAACTGGCACAAGAATTGTTTGCCTACATGCTTGATGTGGCCAGCGGCCGGCAGAAGACCCGCAGCCAGGTTTTGGGCTATGGGCCCAGCGAGTTTGAGATCTGGAACATTGGACCCACATACTAAAAGTAGCGTGCTGGCTGATTGCGCTCGAACTGCACAGCGCCCAGGTCATGCTGCGCTCTGTGTGGCGCGCTTGGCAATGGCAGTTTGCGGGTTGGGAGCCAGGCGCAGCCATGCGCAGCGAGTTTTATGAATAAACCGCTCAAGCACTTGCCGGTGATTACCGGGCTCTTTGTGGCGGTGCTGCTCACAAGCAATGTTGCTTCGTCCAAAATTGTGCTGCTGGGCCCGTTCACATTTGATGGCGGCACAATTCTTTTTCCGTTGAGCTATATCTTTGGAGACATTCTCACCGAGGTATACGGCTACGCGCAATCGCGGCGGGTGATCTGGACCGGCTTTGGCGCAGCGCTGCTAATGACGCTGGTGTTTGCGTTGGTGGGCAGGCTGCCGCCTGCCGCAGACTGGAACGGGCAGGCGGCGTGGCAAACCATTCTGGGCGCAACACCGCGCATCGTGCTGGCCAGCCTGCTGGCGTATCTCGCCGGCGAATTCTCCAACTCCATTGTGCTCGCGCGCTTGAAGGTCCGCACCGCCGGCCGGTACCTCTGGGTGCGCACCATCGGCAGCACGCTCATTGGCGAGGGCGTGGATACAGCCATCTTCTGCATGGTGGCATTCTATGGCACGCTGCCCAACGACCTGCTCGGCGCAATCATCGCTTCGAATTATATTTTCAAGTGCGGCGTTGAAGTTTTGCTGACGCCTGCAACCTATGCCATTGTGGGTTTTCTAAAGCGCAGTGAGGGCGAGGACTACTACGACAGCGCGACCAACTTCAATCCGTTTCGAGTATCGGGAAATAATTGAGTGGACACGAACAATGCTCTCGCAAATGTTTTGACCCGAGTGCATACAAGCAGGCCCAAACTACCTTTCCGCGTACAATATGGTTTCTCAGATGCAGTAAATTCTGATACACTTACTATCTAATCCTAAAACAACGCAGATCATCTCTCCAAATCATATCTCGCGAAATTCTCATTTGGTAAGTTCAGTGAAAATTCAAAATACTTCCATCGAAGGTGTTTCGATATTACATCGAAGCCATCTCACTGATTCCCGTGGTTTCTTCGAGAGAATGTTTTGCCACAACGAGTTGTTATCTATTATGCACTCGCGATCAATTAACCAGGTTAATCGTACCGTGACGGTCAAGCGCGGAACACTTCGTGGGCTTCATTTTCAGCACCCGCCCCACTCAGAATTGAAAATCGTTTCATGCCTGCGGGGCGAGGTCTATGATATAGCCGTCGATCTACGCAGAAATTCCCCAACGTTTCTTGAATGGCATGCTGAAATACTCAGCCGCAATAATAACCTTTCCGTCATAATACCTGAAGGCTTTGCGCATGGCTTTCAAACTTTAACGGAAGACTGTGAAATGATCTACTTTCACACAGCCGAATTCAATGCAGCTGCGGAGGGGGGGGTAAATTCCCTGGATCCTCGACTCGCTATAAATTGGCCCGAACTAGTCACGGTTCGATCGTCGCGAGACGCCTCAATTGCATTCCTAGAGAATAACTTCGAGGGCGTGAAAGAATGAAATGGCGGACTTGCAGAGCAACTATTACTCTT